>Ga0153916_10002568_pt1 | contig 13267 bp, 9 predicted proteins | sample Opewatmetagenome_FD_109642 | JGI IMG/M metagenome (GOLD analysis project Ga0153916, IMG submission 109642) | Freshwater wetland microbial communities from Ohio, USA - Open water 3 Core 3 Depth 4 metaG | ecosystem: Environmental > Aquatic > Freshwater > Wetlands | place: USA: Ohio, Lake Erie, Old...
ACGAGTTCGGCTTCGACTACCTCCGCGACAACATGAAGTTCCGGCTCGAGGACTACGTGCAGCGCGAGCTCAACTTCGCGATCGTGGACGAGGTCGACTCGATCCTCATCGACGAGGCGCGCACGCCGCTCATCATCTCCGGCCCCTCGGACGAGTCGTCCGAGCTCTACTACAAGGTGAACCTGGTCATCCCCTCGATGATCCGCGACGCCGACTTCACCGTCGACGAGAAGGCGCGGACCATCGTGATGACCGACCCCGGCATCGAGAAGATCGAGAAGAAGCTCGGGGTGAAGAACCTGTACGCGCCGGAGGAGATCGAGACCCTCCACCACGTCGAGCAGGCGCTCCGCGCCCACCACCTCTACCGGAACGAGGTGGACTACGTCGTGAAGAACGGCGAGGTGCTCATCGTCGACGAGTTCACCGGCCGGCTCATGCCGGGCCGGCGCTGGTCGGACGGCCTGCACCAGGCGGTCGAGGCGAAGGAGGGCGTGAAGATCGAGAACGAGAACCAGACCCTCGCCACGATCTCCTTCCAGAACTACTTCCGCATGTACTCGAAGCTGGCGGGCATGACCGGCACGGCCGACACCGAGGCGGAGGAGTTCGCCAAGACCTACAACCGCGACGTCGTCGTCGTCCCCACGAACCAGAGGAACATCCGCCGGGACTCGGAGGACGTGGTCTACCGCAGCGAGCGCGAGAAGTTCGACGCGATCTGCAAGGAGATCGAGGAGCGCCACGCGAAGGGGCAGCCGCTCCTCGTCGGCACCGTGTCGGTGGCGAAGAGCGAGGTGGTGTCCACGCTCCTCAAGCGCCGGGGCGTCCCCCACAACGTCCTCAACGCCAAGCACCACCAGCGGGAGGCCGAGATCGTGGCGCAGGCCGGCCGCAAGGGCGCGGTCACCATCTCCACCAACATGGCCGGCCGCGGCACCGACATCATCCTGGGCGGCAACCCCGAGATGATGGGGAAGCACGAGGTGGGCCCCGAGCCCGACCTGCCCATGGACGGCGAGGAGGATGAGGCCTTCCAGGCTCGCCGGGTCGAGTGGGCGAAGCGGCTCGAGGCGCGCACGGCGGAGCTCCGGGGGCAGACGGCGAAGGAGCACGAGGAGGTGGTGGCCCTGGGCGGCCTCCACATCGTCGGCACCGAGCGCCACGAGTCGCGGCGCATCGACAACCAGCTGCGCGGCCGCGCCGGACGCCAGGGCGATCCCGGCTCCTCGATCTTCTTCCTGTCCCTCGAGGACGAGCTCATGCGCATCTTCGGGTCCGAGCGGATCCAGGGGCTCATGAAGATGATGGGCATGAAGGAAGGCGAGGTCATCGAGCACCGCTGGCTGACGAAGTCGATCGAGGGCGCGCAGAAGAAGGTCGAGGCCCACAACTTCGACATCCGCAAGAACCTCCTCGAGTACGACGACGTGATGAACCAGCAGCGCCGGTCGATCTACCGGCTGCGCCGCATGGTGCTGGGCTTCGGGGCGGGCATCCCGGTGGTCGAGTACGACGAGGACCCGAAGACGAAGGTGAAGACGCGCAAGGAGCAGGTCTTCACCTGGGCCGATCAGCGCGAGCACGTGCTCGACCTCGTCGAGGACCTCGTCATCGACATGGTCGCGGCCAACTGCCCGAACCGGCTCGCCGACTGGAACCTCGACGGCCTCTCCTCGATGGTGAGGGAGCAGTTCGGCGTCGAGATGAAGTTCTCGCCGCCCGCCGGCAAGGCGCAGGAGGCGCGCACCGCCATCGAGGAGCAGGTCTTCAACGTCGTCGAGAAGCTCTACCGGAAGAAGGAGGAGGAGCTCGGGAAGGACGGCGACAGCGTCCCGGTGGTCCGCCGCTACGAGCAGTGGCTCTACCTGCAGGCCATCGACCAGCAGTGGAAGGATCACCTGCTCTCGATGGACCACCTGCGCCAGGGCATCGGACTTCGCGGCTACGGGCAGAAGGACCCGAAGCAGGAGTACAAGAAGGAAGGCTACGAGATGTTCGTGCAGATGAGCTGGCGCGTGAAGAGCGCCGTCGTCGGCAACATCCTGCGCCTTCAGCTGGTGCGCCAGGAGACGGCGGAGGAGCTCGAGCAGAAGCGGCTCGCCGCCCAGCGCCGGGCTCTGCAGCGCATCACCGAGACCCACGCGGAGTCGGCCGGATCCGAGGGCGGCGAGGCCAAGCCCCACGCGAAGCAGGAGACGGTCGTCCGGACGCAGCCGAAGGTGGGGCGGAACGACCCGTGCCCGTGCGGATCGGGGAAGAAGTACAAGAAGTGCCACGGGGCGAGCGAGGCGACCGCGTAGCCGGGCACGAGCTGGCCCCTCGGCGCTCGCGCCGTGCGGGACCGGCGAGAACACGCGGCGACCCCGTGGTCCGTGGTTCGCCGTCCGTGGTTCGTGTGTCGTGGTCTCGTGAAACGTGATCCGTGAAGCGGTGCACGGGTCGTGACGGCGAAGCCGGCGCGAGCCTCGAGAAGGGCCTCGAGCCTAGAACGCCTCGAGGATCAGGACGTACACCTCCGGCCCCGCGTCCGCGATCGCGACGTCGGCCCGGAGGGTCGCTCCCTCGCCGGTGAGCCTGTACCGGAGCCCGGCTCCGCCCGCGGCCTTGAGCGAGTGGAGGCCGACCGCCTCCAGGTTCCTCGCCACGTCGCCGACCGCGCCGAAGACCGCGGCGGCGAAGCGGCCGTCGAGCGGCACGCGGAGCTCGGCCTGCGTCGCCCAGGCGACGTTGTCGCGATAGCGCCCCTCGCGGATGCCGCGCAGGTAGCGGGTGCTGCCGAGCTTCGCCAGGATCGAGAACGGCGTCTCGCCGTGTGCGACCTCGAGGAGCGCTGCGAACCCGAGCACGCGGCCGCGCCCGAGCGGGAGGAACGCGCGCCCTTCCGCGGAGGAGCGCCCGAAGCCGCCGTTCCGGCCGATGGCGGCGGGGTAGTAGAGGTACGCCGCCTGCGCGAAGCTGCCCCGCGTCGTCCAGAGCTTCTGGTCGCGGGAGTCCCAGGTCACCGTGCCGCCCACGCCGACCGCGCTGAAGCCGCTCGCGCCGACGACGGCCCGCGTGGCCACGAGGCCGCCGGGCGTCGGGTCCCGGATCTCCTCCGCCCGCGCCTGCAGGCGCGGGCCGGTGCGCAGCCGGCCCGCGCCCCCCGGAACCGGCACGGGGAGCTCGGCGGCGAAGGTCCCTTCGAGGAAGCGGCGCGTCACGTCCTCGCGCTGGGCGACCGTCGAGTCCGGCCCGATGCCGTAGAACGCCTCGGGGTAGTGGGCCGCCCGGAGCCGGTCCGACAGGAGCGTGCCGCTGGGGAGCCACAGCTCGCTCGAGAGGTCGACCGTGGCCTGCCCCTCCATGGCCCATCCCGCGACGAGGAACGCGTTCGACGCCTCCTCCGCGCGCGGGAGGTGGAAGTGGACGCCTGCCGCGACCGCCGCGCCCAGCCTCGTCTCGGGCAGCCAGAAGAGCATCGGCAGCGTGAACCAGGAGCGTCCCGCCGTGCTCCCCCGCTCGGACTCCGCTCGCGCCTTCGTCTCGGCGGGCGGCCCCGCGGCGTCCGCCGCCGAGGGGTCTTGGGGCGGACCGGCCGCGACGAGGAGGAGCGCAGCCAGGGCGGGGAGCATGCTCGAGATCATTCGGGCCGGCGCAGGCTAGCAGAAATCCGCCCGTTCGCCGCCGCATCTCACAAGCGCCCACACGCACGCGCGGTCGCTATCGAGGCCTCGAGGAGAGGGCCGTTCGAAGGGCCGCGATCGAGACGCGGACGCGCCTGGAGCGCGTTCGCCCCCGCGGCAACCAGCCGCGCCCCGACGGGCGTCCGTAACTTTGACCCTGTCCCGGTCTCGTGTGACCGTTCGGATAACCGTGCGGATTGACACCCACAAAGGTCCGCCACGTAACATGTCCCTCGGACGCTCAGGGTCGATGCGGCCCCCCTGGCGCGAGGCGAGGCTCTTGAATCACGGCGGTCACGGAAGGCGGCGCGCCCCCATCGCGGGTGCGGTTGCGGCATGCTGCCTCGCCGCGGCGGGGGGCTGCAAGCGCCCGGTCGTTGGCGCACCAACGACCTCCGCCCAGCTCGCCGGCGGCCCCGAGGTCGCCATCACGGGTGCGTCCGTCGGCGGCGACGGCCACGTGGTGGTCGCCCTCACCCTCTCGCAGGGCGGGGTGCCGCTCTCCCGCGACGCCGCGCTCGCCCTCAGGCCCGGCTTCACGCTCGCGGCCGTCTCGACGCACCCGGTGGACGGGCTCGCCGCCTGGAAGAGCCTCCTCCTCACCGGAGGCCAGACCGCCGCGCAGCTCCCGCCGTCCGGGCCGGGGACCCCTCCCGGCCTGGTGGTGCCTAACGCGCGCCAGCCCGGGAGCGAGTCGAGCGGGACGTTCGACGGCGCGGACGGCGCGTTCACCTACGTCTTCGCGAGCGCGCTGCCGGCAGGCTTCTCGCCGGCGGAGACGCTCCGCGTCGGCGTCTACCTGGCCGGCGCCGCGGCCGGGTCCCCGAGCACGAACGCGACCTGGGACTTCCGCCCGGCGGGCGGCGCACCGGCGCCGCGCGACACCGTGCTCGCCGCGAACTGCAACGGCTGCCACGGGACGGTGGCCGCGCACGGCGGGCGGCGCGTGGGCGTGAAGATCTGCCTCACCTGCCACACCTGGCAGAACTCCGATCCCGACACCGTCGATCCCGCCGCGCTCGACGGCGCGACCGCCGCGACGGATCCGAACCCGCTCGAGCTCGGGCGGCTCGTCCACCGCATCCATCGCGGGCGGAACCTCCCCACCCTGTACCAGGCGGCGGCCGGGGGCAGCGCCGTGCCGGCGCCGGCGCTCCCGTCCGCGACGGCGCTCCCGCTCCCGTTCTTCCCCGGCCGGAACGCGCCGATCCCCGGGCGCAAGTTCTCGATCGTCGGGTACCAGAGCCGCGAGCTGGTGTACGGCCGGGTGGTGAACCGGACGGACAACCAGATGCCGGCGCGCGCCGTGGCGGAGGGCGTCACCTTCCCCCGCGAGCTCCGCGCCTGCGACGTCTGCCACGGCGGAGCACCCCAGGAGTACGAGATCCTCTACGCGGCGTCCCGGCGCACCTGCGCCGGCTGCCACCCCGAGGTGTGGTTCGACGCTGCGCCCATCACCGACGCGGTGCACTTCGCCCACCCGGGCGGGCCGCAGGCGGACGACACGAAGTGCGCGGGCTGCCACGTCGTCTCGACCCCGCCGCAGAAGCTCTACGCGCCCCTCGCCGAGATCCACGTGGAGCCGCGGCGCAGCCCCCGCAACAACGCGCCCGCCGTGGTCGTCCAGCGCGTGCTCGACCTCGTGCCCGGCGGCGTCCCGGACGGCGCCGGCGGCACGAAGGGCCCGACGGTCGTGTTCAAGCTCCAGGATCGGGCGGGCGATCTCCTCCAGCCGAACGCGCCGTCGCCCGCGGCCGACGGCACCGCCGGGACCCCGAGCCCCGTGCCGCGTGCCTTCGCCTCGCTCGCCATCCGCCTCGCCGGGCCGACGACGCCCGACTTCTCGGGCGCGCCCGCCCTCAACTCGAGCGACGCCGGGAACCCGGACCCGCTCGCGCTGGTCGCGGACGCCACGACCCATGAGCTCACGTACACCTTCGCCTCGAAGCTGCCCGCGACGGCGGCCGGGACCTGGGCGGTCGCCTTCGAGGGGCGCCGCCGCGCGACGCCGGCCCACTACTCGACCGCGACGGACAACTTCAACTGGCCGTACACCGGGGAGCAGGTGACGGAGAGCCCCGACAACGCGCTGGTCTACGTGGACACCTCGACCGGCCGGTGGTCGGCGGCGGCGCCCGGTCCGGCCGTGCCGAGGAGGACCGTCGTCGCCCAGGAGAAGTGCGAGCGGTGCCACGGGCGCTTCGAGATGCACGGCGGCCAGCGGCACGAGGTCCGCTACTGCGTCATGTGCCACACCCCCGACCGGACGGACTGGGGCTCGGCGCTCGGCGCGTCGCCGGTGAGCGGCCGGCCCAAGTCGTCGCCCTCGGGGTCCGTGGACCTCGCGGGCACTTTCGACGGGATCGAGGAGCGGAGCATCCACCTCAAGGTGCTGGTGCACCGGATCCACACCGGCGCCCACGTCGGCGCGGCGGCGCTCGACCTCGTCCAGCCGCACGTCGTCTACGGGCACCTCGGGACCCCGTACTTCCTGGACGGGGGCGTGTTCCCGAACGATCTACGGAACTGCACCCTCTGCCACGAGGGCCGGTCGTACGCGGTCGACGCGATCCCGGCGGGCGCGTCTCCGACCGTCGCGAACGAGAACCCGACCCTCCGCCACGTCGCCACCCGGGACGCGCTCGGCGCCGTCGTGCCCGCGACGCGCGACCACGTGGCGGGCGAGCCGGCGGCCCCGCCCATCCAGGCGGCCTGCATGGGCTGCCACGCGACCGGGGTCGCGCTCTCGCACGTCACCCGCCACACCGCCGGCGGCGTCGAGCAGTGCCCGCAGTGTCACGGGCGAGGTACCCTGTCGGTGGACGTCGTGCACGGACTGGCGGCGCCGGACGCGGCGGGCGTCGACGCGACCTTCACCTCGATCTCCACCCGGATCCTGGTGCCCCGCTGCGCCTCCACGGCGTGCCACGGCGGGAGCCCCCCGGCGAACTTCCCCCGGCTCGACGCGGGCGCCGCCTACGGCGCGATCGTGTCGGCCGCGTCGCAGCAGGCGTCGGGCGTGAACCTCGTCGATCCCTTCGCGCCCGAGCAGAGCTACCTCCTCCTGAAGCTGCGCGGCGACGCGGGCTCTGCGGGCGGCGTCGCGACGACGATGCCGATCGGTGACGCGGCGCTCGACCCGAGCGAGATCGCCGCGGTCGAGGCCTGGATCGCCAACGGAGCCCCGAATGACTGATCCGGCGGCCCGCCGCGCCCCCGCGCTCCTCCTCGCGCTCGCCGCCGTGCTCGCGGCGGGCCGCGCGGCGAGCGCCGCGGAGGGTGTGCTCACCTCGGGGTCGGTCTACGTCGACTACTGGGGGATCCCCGATCGCGGCGTCGCCTCCCGGGCGCCCCAGTCCGTGGCCCCGGCCGCCTCGATCAAGATCAGCAAGGACGTGAACGACGATCTGGTCTTCTCCGCCAAGGCGTGCATCGGGTGTCACGGCATCGACGCCGAGCACGTGGTGCTCGACTACCAGCCCAAGCCCTGGTTCAACGTCCAGTTCGGGCGGATCGCCGTGCCGTTCGGCGACTTCTCGAACCGCGTGGATCCCTCCGCCTACAAGGCCGGCTCGCCTCCGCTCATCTACGACATGGGCCGCATGGCGTACGGGTCGCGCTCGGCCATGAACCTCGGGGTCCTGCCGCTCCCGTACGTCGACACGGGGGTGCTGGTGTACGGCGTCCGCTGGCTGGGAGAGCGGATCCAGCTCTGGTACGGGGTCTACGGCGTCTCGGGCCTGCGCGGCTCGAACGACATCGACTGGATGGCGATGCGCTCCATCCCCTACAACGACAACAACCGCGTCCCCTCGGGCGGCGCGCGCTTCACGCTGTCCTACTCGCCGGACCCGGGCTCCTTCCTCGGCGACGCCAGCGTCGGCGGCTCGTATACCGGCGGCCGCTACGACCGGGACGCCACGCGCGAGTACCAGGCCTGGGCGGCCGACGCGACGCTCAGGTTCGGCAAGCTCGTGCTGCGGGGCGAGTACGCCTCCCGCCGCACCGACCTCGATCCGGCCGCGACCTACCCGTACGCGCTCGTCGACAGGTGGTTCCTCAAGGAAGGGTTCTACGGGGAGGCCGAGGCGCCCATCGGGTCGTACCTCTCCGCCGTCTACCGCTACGAGGAACTGCGCCGCAGCGGGACGCCGCTGCCGGGCGCGCTCGCCGAGCTCTCCAGGGACAGCACGTTCGTCCGCCACACGGGCGGAGTGGTCGTCACGCCGACCTCGGCGATCTACCTCAAGCTCTCCTGGGAGCTCTGGCAGACCACCGACTTCGGAGAGTTTCACGCCTACCACGCAGGCATCGGGGGGACCTTCTGATGACGAGGCTCGTCTTCGCAGGCAGCGCGCTCGCCGCTCTGCTCGTCGCCGCCGATCCCGCCGACGTCAAGCCCGATCCCCGGGACTTCGGCCCGGGGAGCATCGACGTCTCGCGGTATCCGCCGGAGCAGAAGAAGAACTACGAGATGTACTCGGCGAAGTGCTCCAAGTGCCACCCGCTCGCCCGCTCGGTGAATGCCCGCTTCAGCGCCCAGGAGTGGAAGAAGTACATGAAGCGGATGATCCGCCGCCCCAACTCCGGCATCAACGAGGAGCAGGCGGCGAGCATCTACGAGTTCCTCAAGTACTACTCGGCGCAGCTCGGCCTGTGAGCGGAGCGCGTACGGAATGACGCCCCGCCCCCGCGCACGCATCTCGCTCCGCCTCCGGATCCTGCTCACGACGCTCGGGCTCCTCGCGCTCGCGCTCGGGATCGCCGTGTTCGCCTTCGAGCGCGTCGCCGAGTCGATCGTCTCCGAGGCCCTCCACTCGCACCTCGCGGCGCGCGCGAGCGAGGTCCAGGAGTCGGTCGGCCGGTTCCAGCGCGAGCGCAAGCTGGCGGTGGCCACCTGGGCCGCGGCCGAGTCCATGCAGCTCACGCTCGACTCGGGCGACCCGAAGTTCGCCGAGGATCACCTCAGGAAGACCATCCAGGACCAGGGCGGCACGTTCACCGCGGCCGCGCTGGTGGACATGCACGACTCCATCGTGGCGCTCGTGCGTGACGCCCCCCTGCGGGAGGAGCGCGGCCTCGTCGTCCCGGGGGCGCGCGGCACGGTGGTGGACGTCGCCCACCTCCGGCGGGGCGCGGGGCCCGACGACGTCTCCATCGCGCTTGCACCCCTCCGCATGCTGGTGCCCGGCGCCCTCGAGGGCGACACGGTGGTGATGACCGCCCCGGTGAGGGACTTCGCCTCCGACCTCGTCGGCTGGGTCGTCGCGGCGCTCGCGCCCGGCGCCGTCCCGCAGCTCCTGTCCGAGCTGAGCGGGAAGAACGCCACCTACGTTCCCCTCATCGCCGACCGCGATCTCAAGATCGTGCTCACCCTCCCCGGCCTCGAGGTCGAGACCCTCCGCCCGGTCCTGCCCGCACGGGCCGCGAACGGCGAGCTCGAGCGGATCGAGCGCGGGGGAGGACGGGGCGCCGTGTTCGCCGTGCGCACCGGGAGCTCGGGCGACTCGCCCGGCTGGTCCACGATCATGATGGTGGACGCGCAGACCGCGCGCGGGGGCCTCACGCGGCTCCGGATCGTGCTCATCGCGCTCTTCGCGCTGGTCCTGGTGGGCGCCGCGTTCACCGCGGTGCTGTCGCTGCGGCACGCGGCGAAGCCGCTCGGCGACGTCGCCGCCTCGATGGAGCGGGTCGCCGGCGGCGATCTCGCCACGCGCGTCCGCGACGTCTACTCGGGCGAGCTGGGGCAGCTCGTGACGACCTTCAACACGATGGTCGAGGAGGTGGCGCGCTCCCGCGACGAGCTGCAGCGGACCGAGGCGCTCCGGCGCGAGGTGGAGATCGCCCACCAGATCCAGACGGCCATCCTGCCGGTCAGCCCCGCCGTGCCGGGCTTCGAGGTCGCGGCGCGGATGAAGCCCGCCGACGACGTGGGCGGCGACCTCTACGACATCCTGGCGTTCGGCGACACCTTCTGGGTGCTCGTCGGCGACGTGTCCGGGCACGGGATCAACTCGGGCCTGGTCATGATGATGGCGCAGGCCGCCGCGTACTCCGCCATCGCCGAGGACCCGCACGCCGCGCCGGGCGCGGTGATCAACGCCGTGAACCGCGTGGTTCACGAGAACGTGCGCCGGCGCATGCGCCGCGACGACTACCTCACCCTCATGGCGGCGCGCCACCTGGGGGAGGGGCGGTTCGTCGCGGCGGGCGCGCACCAGCCGGTGTTCATCGCGCGCGGGGGCGGGAAGGTCGATCTCATCGAGCCCGCGGGCCCGTGGGTGGGCCTCACCGCGAACGTCGAGCCGCCGCCCATGCCGGAGTACGAGTTCACGCTCGATCGGGGCGACCTGGTGTTCTTCGTGACCGACGGGCTCCTCGAGGCGAAGGACGGGAGCGCGGGCATGTTCGGCGAGGACCGCCTGCGCGGCGTGCTCGCGTCGCCCGTGGTCCCCTCCGCCTCGCAGGCCCTCGCGGACGTCTTCTCGGCGGTGGAGAGCTTCTCCCACGAACAGGAGGACGACATGACGGGCGTCGTCCTGAGGCGCAAGAATGACCTTGTCTGAGAACTTCAAGTCGGGAGACTTCCCGATCCAGCTCCTCATCCGGATGAGCCCGCCCTGGGTGTTCATCGACGAGCTCAGGCGGTTCACGGAGTCCTTCTGCGCGTGCGCCTGTCCCGGCCAGGACCGGGAGGCGCAGGTCGCGCTCGCGGTGCACGAGCTCATGCAGAACGCCGTCCCGCACGCGCACGGCGAGGAGGTGGAGCTCATGCTCGAGGTGAGCCGCGAGCGCGACGTGGTCGCCATCCGCGTCTCGAACCGCTGCAGCGACGAGGACTACCAGGCCCTGCGCGAGCGGATCGAGCGCATGAACGGCGAGCCGGACGCGCTCGCCCATTACGTCCAGATGATGCGGGAGAATCCCGCGTCGACCCGTGGCGGCCTGGGCCTCGCACGGGTCCGTTTCGAGGCTCAGCTCGAGATCTCGGTCCGCCGCGAGGCGGGCCGCGTCATCGTGGAGGCCTGCGGCCCGCTGCGCGCGCCGCGGCTCCCGGCCGTCGGAGGCATCCATGGCTAACCCGTCGTTCGCGTCCCGCATGCCGGCGATCCAGGTCGCGGAGGAGAAGTACTCGGCCCACCTCGGGCTGGACCCGCACGGCATCCGCATCCACTTCCGCGGCACGATCAGCACCGCGAACCCTGCGACCGTGCTGAACCCGTTCGTGGACTCCGTCCACGAGCACGTGCTCGAGACCAGCGCGAAGGAGGTGCGGGTGGACCTCACGCAGCTCGAGTTCTGCAACTCCTCGGGCTTCAAGTCGTTCATCCACTGGATCGAGCGGATCCAGCAGGCGCCCGAGCCGAAGCGCTACCGCCTCCGGTTCGTCTCCACGAAGGAGCGGAAGTGGCAGCGAACGAGCCTGCTCGCGCTGTCGTGCTACGGGGTGAACATCGTCGCGATCGACGGGGCGCCCTGACGGGCAGGCTGGACGATCCTGGCGGGGGGACACTCGCCTTCGGCTCGCGCCCCCCGAGATACCGAAGTGCTCCGGCTTTGCCTCCGCCCGTCGGCGGGCGAAGCCCGCCTCCTCCCCGCTCGCTCCGCTCATGGCCGTGCCCGCTTGGCTCGATCCGTTCGCCCTGAGCGTAGGCCCGCGAAGCGGGCCGGAGTCGAAGGGCGCGGGCGGGATCGGCCCAAGCGATCACTGCCATCAGTCGCCCTCGGGCCGCCGATGGACGGCGAGCTCGGGCTCGGGCGGGAGGTTCAGCACCTCCTCCGGGCAGAGCTCGACGAGGAAGTTCACGAGATCGCCCGCCGAGACCAGCCCGGCGGGCCGGCCCTCCCGGTCCACCAGCGGCACGCAGGAGCAGCCGCCCGCGCTCATCTTGTTGAGCGCGTACGCCACCGGGTCCTCGGGGCGCAGCGTCTCCGGCGCGGGCGTCATGTAGCGGCTCACCCGGGCGCTCGCCCAGCCGCGTGACGGCAGGGCACGGGTGACGACGTCGTGCTCCGTGAGGACGCCGACCACCCGCCTCGTCCGCTTCCGCTCGACGACCACCACCGCCGGGGAGTTCCTCGCGCGCATGAGGTCGATCGCCTTCGACACCGGCACGTCCGCGAACACGGTCGCGGGCGCGGACCGCCTCAGGTCCCCGAGCGGCGTCTCGAGGATGTCGTGCCCCACGTCGTGGTGGCGCCCGATCTCCGGCTCGCCCTCGTCGCCCTCCATCACGTCGATCTCGCCCGCCCGCTCGCGTTCGATGGCCATGGGTCCTCCCCCGCGAGGCCCCGGGATCCGGCTTGCGCGGAGCGCCTCGCCTCGTAGATGCTCCCGTCCGCCGCGAGGTGCCGCAATGCCCCCGCCGGGGTCGGGCGAATCGACGCGCTGCAACCCGTGAGAGTTCCGGACCCGTTCGACCTCGTCCTGACCGTTCGCAGCCACGGCTGGTACGACCTCGCGCCCTGGCGCTGGGACGAGACCCGGCGGGTCCTCGGCAGGCCCCTGGCGCTCGAGGGCGGGCGGGTCGTCCACGCCGAGGTGACCGAGGCCGGGCGAGCCCTGGCCTTCCGGGCCTTCGCCGCCGGCCGCCTCGCACCGGCGCAGGCCCGCGAGGCGCGGGCGCAGCTCGCGACCTGCCTCGCCCTGGACGAGGATCTCGACCCGTTTCGCCGGCGCGCCGCCGAGCTCGAGACCGAGCGGGCGGCCGGGCGGCGAAGGGACCTTCCCGATCTGCGCTGGGCGCTCGCCCGCGGGGCGGGGCGCCTGCTCCGCTCGCCGACCGTCTTCGAGGACGCGGTGAAGACGCTGTGCACGACCAACTGCTCGTGGGCGCTCACCCGCGCCATGGTGACCCGGCTCTGCGAGCTCCTCGGCGAGCCTGCGCCGCTCGAGGGCCGCACCTTCCCGTCGGCGAAGGTCATGGCCGGCGTGCCGGAGCGCTTCTACCGGGACGAGATCCGGGCCGGCTACCGCGCGCCGTTCCTCGCCGCGCTCGCGCGCGACGTGGCGTCGGGCGCGCTCGACCTCGAGGGGCTGCGCAGCCCCGCCGAGCCCGCCGACGCGGTCGCGCGCCGGCTGCTCGAGATCCGCGGCTTCGGCCCCTACGCCGCCGAGCACCTGCTCCGGCTGCTGGGACGCCACGGGCACCTCGCGCTCGACTCCTGGACCCGCGCGAAGCTCGCGAAGCTGCGCGGGCGCCGCCGCGTCCCCCGCGACCGCACGCTGCGCCGGTGGTTCGCGCCGTACGGCGAGTGGGCGGGCCTCGCCATGTGGCTGGAGGTCACCGCGGACTGGCACGGCGACCGGCCGGCCTGGCCCTGAGCGGGTGCCGTTCGCGGCGGGGCGGCGTGGTAGAAGGCGGGGAGGAGGCTCTCCGATGAAGGCTGCGTTCGTCCTCGTGAAGTGCGAGCTGGGCCGGCTGGGGGAGGTGGCGAACGCCCTCGTCGAGATCGACGGCGTCTCGGAGGTCCACTCGATCACCGGCGCCTACGACCTCCTCGTGAAGCTCTACGCGCCGACGTACGACGACTTCGGCGACCTCATCCCCGATCGCGTGCAGAAGGTCCCGGGCGTCCAGGACACGACCACGCTCCTCGCC
>Ga0153916_10002569_pt1 | contig 13264 bp, 11 predicted proteins | sample Opewatmetagenome_FD_109642 | JGI IMG/M metagenome (GOLD analysis project Ga0153916, IMG submission 109642) | Freshwater wetland microbial communities from Ohio, USA - Open water 3 Core 3 Depth 4 metaG | ecosystem: Environmental > Aquatic > Freshwater > Wetlands | place: USA: Ohio, Lake Erie...
AATTGCTTGGATGGTCCCTTCTTGTAGGTCCAAACAACCATTACCATGTTGATTATGCCGATAACGAGCCAGAGCGCTGCCCAGGTGTTGGTGTCCGCTGCTTTCTGTACGTCAGCAAAGACCGGGACCCATGAATAACTGATAAGGCCTCCACCGAAGAACATGTACCACCATGTTATGAACATGGAGCACATCAAGTTGAACTGGTGGATTTTCGCACTGCACTTACCGTGTATCACAAGACCCCATGTGCTAGCGGTGAATCCGTACACCCACAAGCCGATGATGAAGTCCCAACCTACGCCCATCAGGGCGGCTAGCGGAAGCAACATCATCTGGGTCGTAGCGCCCCAAAGCGCCGCGTCGCCTATCGGTCTCCAATCCCAGCCCTGCGTCGCACAGAGGAATGTTCCCAAGAACAAGAATCCGTACAGCGCGGGGACGATCGAGAACATGGTGGAAACTGCTCCGCCGAATGGGTCCGTCATGAAATGCCACATTGCCATTACGAGCAGCGAAACTGCCGCTGCTAGCGAACCCATGGCACCGATTGCTTGCTCAGGAACCAATTCTCCTGGCTTGTTTTGCTTACTCCACCATGCAGGGTTGGCCCGGACCCCACTGGTATAGAAAATCCAGTGGCAGAGACCATAGACGAGTCCCATCATTCCGAAACCTACTGCATTCAGTCCCATGTATTTCCCCCTAAGTGGTCCGCCTCGCAGGCGGTCACTGCGAGGTAGTTACTCCGTTCTTGATACTTAAAAGTAGCGAAACTGGACCTTACTAATGGCAACAAAACGATATGAGATTCTTAATGAATGTAAACACAAGAAACATGTCCAGAGGAAACAAAGGTACGTAGCATCTAGTATTATCTCTCAAGTATTGACTTTGTGTTAGAAATTCATTTGATTTTTTGTCATGTTAATGGATTCATCGAGCGAAAATGACGATTTGTAACAAAAACAAAGTGTAACAATCACCTTTCTGCTCTATTCTGTCCGGTATTGCTTCTCATAGTACTTCTTGAACTCGCCGGACTTGATCGGGCGCCACCATTCTGGGTTGTTTCTGTACCAATCGACCGTCGTCCTCACCGCAGCTTCGAACGTGCGCCGGGGGGCCCACCCGAGCCTCTTTCTGATCTTGGCAGCATTGACCGCGTGTCTAGTGACGTGTCCCGGACGATCCTTGACGAATCTCATGAGGTCGTCGGGCTTGTTCAAGTAGGACAATATGAGCGAGGCAATGTCCAGAACGCTCTTCTCTTCACCCGAGCCGACGTTGAATACCTCCCCTTCGAAATCGTTGGATTCGAGCACCATGTCGATGGCTTGACAATGGTCCTCAACGAAGATCCAATCCCTCGTGTTCCTTCCTGTTCCATAGACGGGCAGAGGAAGATCATCGATGGCGTTCGTCACGAAAAGAGGGATGAGCTTCTCTGGATACTGATATGGGCCGTAGTTGTTAGTGCATCTGGTGATAGTGACTGGCAGACCGTAAGTACAGAAATAGGAGAAGGCGAGTCTGTCGGCTCCGGCCTTGCTCGCCGCGTATGGGCTTTTTGGCATCAGAGCATCGTTCTCCTTCGACGGTCTCCCCACCGCCTCCCCGTAGACCTCGTCGGTCGATATGTGAACGAACCTCTGCACCTTGTGCTTCCTCGCTGCTTCGAGCAGTACGAATGTGCCGAAGACGTCGGTCGTCACGAAGTCTCCGGCGTACATGATCGACCTGTCGACGTGCGTTTCGGCAGCGAAGTGCACGATTGCGTCACACTTGGAGACGGCTTTATCGACGACGCTCTTGTCACAGACGTCCCCCTCGACAAACGCGTACCTCTTGTCTTTCAGATCCTTTAGGTTCTCGGGGTTCCCTGCATAAGTGAGCTTGTCAAGGTTGATGATCTTGACGTCATCGTGCTCCCGGAGCATGTACTTCACAAAGTTGCAACCGATGAATCCCATGCCGCCTGTGACCAGCACTCGTTTCATGGTCTGACCGATTTGAGAGCATAATGACGATACTTAATGATTTCTCGGAAGCGCGATGCACGGAAACATTCATGCCATGGTATTCTCCGGATGCTGCGTTCCACTCTTCCGGAATACACTGCTCTCATTTCAAGGCGAGCTTGTCAAGCACCTTGGGGTTCACGCAGTTCACGGGGCGTTTTCCCATGAGAACCCGTGCCACTTCCTCCGACGCGGTGATCTTGACTTCCTTCACCGAACCCTCCGAATAGAATGCGGTATGAGGGGTCAGTATGACGTTGTCAAGTTTGAGTATGGGATCGTCTTTGGGAGGCGGCTCCCTCTCGAGGACATCGAGGGCGGCAATGCCGATCCTTCTCTCCTCGAGCGCCATGACGAGATCAGGGATGTTCACGACCGGTCCTCTGGATGTGTTGACGAGGATCGCCGTGTTCTTCATCTTCTTGAACTGTTCGTATCCGAGCATGTGCCGGGTCTCTTTCGTGAGGGGGGTGTGAACAGAGATGATGTCCGCCTCTTCGAGCAGTCTGTCGAACGTAACCGGTTCGATTCCCATCTCCCTCATCCGCTCGTCCGGAACGTAAGGGTCGAAAGCGATGACCCTCATCCCGATGGGCCTGATCCTTTCTACGAGGGCCCTTCCTATCCTCCCGACCGCGATCAGGCCGAGCGTTCGGTCCCTCAGCCGGTAGATTGGCCTGCCATCCCTCCAGTCCCAGCTGCCCTCCCGAATCGCTCTGTCGAAGAGCGTCACCCTTCTCGATGCGGAAAGGATAAGGGCCAGTGTGTGGTCCGCCACCTCGTCGACGCAGTACTTTGGGACGTTCATCACCGCAATGCCCTTCTCCGTCGCTGCGTCCAGATCGATCGTATCGAAACCTATCCCGTAGCGTGCGATTGCCTTGCATTTCTTGAGTGCCTCTATGACCCTTCTGGAGATTGGGGCGTATGTGTTCAGGATGCCGTCAGCGTTCTTCGAGACCTCGATTACCTCGTCCTCAGTGGTGCATTGGTGCAGTTCGAGTTTCGCTCCGATCTTCGCCAGGACCTTTATTTCCTCGTCCGGCTCCCCGTAGATATAGTCAGTGATTGTGACATCGAACGTCATTTTCCCACGAGTCCGCTATTGACTCCCTAGCCTTATTTGTATATTGATATATAGCAGATGACTGCGAGGGCCGTCGGTCGGACTGAGATCACCGATCGCGTTCAATCCGCCGTGGTCGGTCTCGCGGTCGTCGTCTTTCTCGTCGTCTGTTCAATGTGATCCGTAGGGAGTTCGTCCTGCCTTTCGTCGATTATGTCGGATATGATCGGAGTGTAGGGGTCAATGAATGCGCCATGGAACCCAGACTCTCTGAGCATATCTAGGTCTGATTCGACCACGCCACCTCCGATCACAACTCCGAGATCGCAGCCTTGGACCTTCGAGACGAACCGCTCGGACACACCAGATCTCTTGCCCAGCATGGCGAGGTCGATCGCTCCTATCTCATCATAGCCGATCGACTTGAGCTCCTTGGCCATCGTCTTGAACGATTTCGGACTGCTGTTCTGTCGAGACCAGACTAAGTCCCCATCCATGCAGATACAGGGCAGGCACCTATCGGACAGCTCGAAGATGTCCCTGAACAGCTTCATGCTCGGCACCGTCAACGTGCTCGCCACCGCCCTGGATATCTCCATCGCAAAGGAGTCGAAGAGGTCCTGCACCGACCGCATTCCGAGGTCGAGCCAGACGTTGTATTTTCTTCTTACCAGCTCCCTGAGCGCCTTGAAGTTCGGTCTCGCGTCCTGCAGGCCAGAAAGGTCGATGAGCAGTATGTCCGTTGCGTTGTAGCGCTTTCCTCCGACCGCCCTCCAGTACTTCAGGAACGGTGCGGAATAGCTGGTCCGAGAAAGAGAATGTCCGTTCCACTCGACGCTGACGACCTCGGCGACCTGCCCTACCGGGATGTCCATCCCAGCGATCGAGAAAAGGGACCTGGTGTCGACGGGGACGATGGGGATGTGAAGGAACCCCTTTTTCTGCGTCTCCCTCTCCTTCGTCCCGAGCACGCCATTCTGGAAGGACCTCAATTCCTCCCTCGAAGCGAAGTCCAACGGAACGGCCGATCGGCCGCAGTTGCTGCATACGTAAGTGCCGTCGCTGTTGTCCACTCCCGCTAGAGGTCCGCCGAACAGCATCTTCGGCGCGATGTCCCTGCTCCCGCAATAAGGGCAGGCCCTTATTCTCTCAGGGTCCTGGAACATGGTAACGTTCAATGGCGAGGCAATGCTGCCAGATAATACTTTCCAACGGTATCGTTCAAGTCGATACAAGAAAAATCGAGAGTCTCATTCGGCGCCGAAGAATCTTGAAGCCTCCTCGAGCACCGTTTTCGCTGCCGGTCTCTCGAGTACGTTCACTTTGGTCGAGGTACCAGGTACGATGAACGATCGGAAGTCCTTGCATCCGAGCATCGTAACGAAAGTATCGAAGTAACGGGTCGTCAGTCTGTGGTATATTACCTCCCCGTCGTTCATGCCGCAGGTGAACACGACGAACGCCTTCTTGCCCTTTCTCAGTCTGGTATCGAAGGTGCCATCCTTCCTAGGGGAGAGGAGAGCGTAGGTCCGGTCAATCAGGTTCTTCGTGAGCCCTGTCTCCGCGTCCATGAAGATCGGTGAGCCGAGGACGATGACGTCCGCCTCCTGCATCTTCTTGTAGATGCCCTGCATGTCGTCGACGGTGACACACTCGGTGCCTTTCTTGCAGCCCATGCACTCCATGCAATCCGAGAAGTCCAGATCGATCAGATTGATTAGTTCCACCTTGTCGCCTCTGTTCCACGCGATCTTGCAGATCTCCCCAAGGAGCGTGGCTGTGTTCCCGTTCTTGCGGGGGCTTCCATTGATCGCCAGTACTTTCGACCTCTCCCCACCGTTTCTCATGATGTGCGGTCCCTTATCATCCCATCTTGGGTTCCCAGTCATAGGGGATCTCTTTCGAATCGTAGGCAATGCGGAACTCGTCAGGTTCTGAGTAATCGTACAGCTCTGTTGGTACGTTAAGGATCCACGCTTCCTTCCCACCGATCGCCTTGAACCCATGGTAAACGAGCGGCGGTATCTCCAGGAGGAGGAAGTTGCGCTCCCCCATGAAGAACTCGTTGATCATTCCCTTCGTCTTCGATTTCTTTCGAGGGTCGTACAACACGACCTTCGCCATTCCTCGCATGCAAATGAAATGGTCCGTCTGCTTCTTGTGGTAGTGCCACCCCTTGACAACGTCAGGGTAGCATGCGGTGATGTAGAGTTGTCCAAACCTCTCGAACTCCTCCCAGTCGCTCCTGAAGAGCTCCATAAGCCAGCCCCTCTCGTCCGTAATCGGCTTGAGGCTCCTCACCTTGACCCCTTCGATCAATTGCTTGCTCATCTCGTCACTCGAGGACAAATGGTCGAGGGGGATATTCAATCTTGAGATGCGCCCGACCGCGCTTGCAATAGAAGGGCTTTTAGAAGAACATGGGCATCTACTCCATTCGTGAGGCGGATAGTGGTCATTGGCGCAGGGGGCCTTCTCGGTCAATATGTCGCCGCCGAGGCGTCCGTGCTAGGGCATGAGGTGTTGGGGACCTTCCACGAGACCTCGGTCCCCTCCTCAGCTTTCGAGACGACCCGGCTCGACATAACCGAATCGCATGAGGTGGACGCGGTCCTGAAGAGGTTCGCCCCAGATGCGGTCGTGCTCACTTCCGCCATGACCAACGTCGATCTCTGCGAAAGGAACCCCTCAAAGGCCTGGGCGGTGAACGCGGAAGGGACCCTGAACGTCGCGCTTGCCTGCAGTTCCACGGGGGCCAGGTTGCTCTATGTCTCCACAGACTACGTCTTCAGCGGAGTCAAAGGAGCCCCATATCTAGAGTTCGAGTCCCCGGAACCACAGAGCGTCTATGCCCGCACGAAGCTCGAAGGCGAGAGGGTGACGATGGACGCTTCCACCAGGAACGCGGTCTGCAGGATATCGGTCCTGTATGGATGGAACAGGGTATCGCGGAAGCAGAACTTCATCACCTGGATCATCGACTCGTTGAGGAAGGGCAAGGAGGTGCCGCTCTTCTTTGACCAAATAGCATCCCCGACCTATGCGCCCCATTGCGCGAAGGTCATCGTTCGTCTGCTGGAGAACAACTCGAGGGGGATGTTCCATGCATCCGGTCCGGATTGCGTCAGCAGGTATGACATCGGGCTTGCGGTCGCGAAGACGTTCGGTCTTGACAAAGCGCTCATAAAGAAGGTCGCGACGAACGAATCCGACCTAATTGCCAAGCGACCACATTGCTCATGCCTCGATGTCGGGAAAGTGGAGGGAGAATTAAATATGAAAATGCTTACTCTTGAAGATGGGCTCATCGACATGCGATCCACGGAGGATAGGAAATGAAAGGCCTCATTCTTGCTGGCGGGAGCGGAACGAGGTTGAGACCGCTGACCCACACCGGCCCCAAGCAGCTCATTCCAATCGCGAACAAGCCGAACATCCTCTACTGTCTGGAGGACCTTCGGGGCGCTGGCATCACAGACATCGGGGTCATACTCGGCAACAATATGCCTGAGAAGGTGAAGGACCTCTTGGGTGATGGCCGGGATTATGAGGTCAGGATAACCTACATCGTGCAGGGCGATCCAAAGGGCATCGCGCACGCTGTCGCTTGCTCCGAGTCGTTCATGGGTGAAGACCCTTTCGTCGTGTATCTGGGAGACAACATACTCACCGGCGGCATCAGGTACATGGTCGAGGAGTTCTCCTCGAAGAGATACGAGGCTATGGTTGCGCTCTGTCCCGTCGACAATCCCGAGAAGTTCGGGATCGCAGAGCTGGACGCGAACGGTCAGATACTGAGCCTGGTCGAGAAACCCAAGCAGCCGAAGAGCAACCTGGCGATGATTGGCATCTACTTCCTGAGAAAGAGCATCTTTCCGGTGGTAAGAGAGCTGAAGCCATCATGGAGGAACGAGCTCGAGATCACAGACGCGATCGACAATCTCAGGAAGAAGACAGGGAATGTCGTGGCCAGGCAGGTCAGGGGATGGTGGAAGGATACAGGAAAGCCGGAGGACATCCTCCTTGCGAATCACATGGTCCTCGAGACGATCGAGAAGAACAACGAAGGAACGCTCGAGGATGGAGTGAAGCTCATCGGTCGGGTCAACGTCGGAAAAGGGACGGTGATCAAGAAGGGCACGGTGGTGCGAGGACCCGCGATCATTGGATAGGACTGCGTGATCGGGCCAGATACCTACATCGGGCCGTACACGGCCGTCGGCGACAGGAGCACCATCATCAAGGGCGAGATCGAGTCGACGATCATAGTCGGGGACGCATACATCGACTGCGGCAAGAAGATCGTCGACAGCCTCATCGGAGCTGGATGCAGGGTGACCTCTTCGGAGAGTCTGCTGCCGAAGGGATGCAGGTTCGTGATCGGTGAGAATTCCCAGCTGACCGTGTGACGCTCAGGCTCATGTCGTGAAGAGTCACTTGCTTTTCGTGAGCCTGTACTTTCCTTCCGGGACGTGGATCTCGAACCGAGCGCCCTCGCCCAGTTCGCCGGTCTCTTTGATGCTCATCCCATTGGTCCTGAGTATCTCGCTGACGAGGTACAGGCCGTGTCCTCGTTTCCCTTCGAAGATGCTCTTCTTGTCCTCGCGCTTGACCCCGAATCCGTCATCCTTGCATATCAGTATCAGCCCGTCTTGCGATTCTCTATGGAAGAAACGTATGTTCTTGACGTTCTTGGCGTGCTTCAGCGCATTGTCGGCGAGATTGTAGAAGACCTTCGCGAGCAGCGCGTCCGCGAGGATATCGAGGTGATCGAGCTCGATCTGAAGGCGCACGTTCCCGAAGTCCAGGTTCGACATCTGCTCCTGGCATACCTCCTTCACATCGATCCACTCGGGTTTCATCGTTCCGGTGAACTCGTAGTCCCTTCCGAATTCCAGTATCTTGTCGATGCTCTCCAGCGCCCTGATCGAGCTTTCGATGTACCTCGATGTCCTCTCATCCATCGTTCGGTCCTTTGCCAACTCGAGATATCCAGAAAGGACCGTCAGCTGGTTTCGTATGTCGTGCCTGGTGACCCGACCGAGGAGGTTGAGCTTCTTGTTCGCCAATTGCAGCGCATCTTCCGCTTTCTTTCGCTTGACCGAGTGGTTAATCAAGTTCGCCAGCTCGGCCAGCTGAGATTCAGGGTCCCTTCCCTTCTGCAGGTAGAAATCCGCACCGCCATCAAGCGCCTCGATCGCGACTTCTTCTCCGTTCTTATCCGAGTAAAGTATGAATGGGATATCGTCCCCCTTCCCTCTGAGGGTTCTCAAGAATCCTATTCCGTCCAGGTCGGGAAGAGCATGACCGGAGACCACTGCGTCGTACTCTCTCGCACCCAGCATGTCTATCGCATCTGTGATGCTGTGCGCGATGTCAACATCGAAATCCACTCTCGTTTCCAGGAGCGATCTCGCCATCTTGGGCAGGTTAGACCCGTTGTCGACATAGAGGACTCTTGTCATGGGCATCAGTTCTGCGATCTAGGCGCGCTCTCCGTGAGCAGTTCCGAGATACAGATAGTCTACATTCATTAAATAATCGATGCCAGGATTATCAAGCACGATCGAGAATGTCGGTCCATTGGAACGGATGACGGTCCACTTCTCGTGTCCCTACCATCAGATGACCCCTGTCGCCTTGCTCCTCTGTCATCCGCCGTCGAAACGGTGAAATAATACCGGCTCGAATCGAGTGACAGGAAGATAGCTTCATGAAAGAGACGGTCGAAAATCTCAGCACTACGATCTCACGCGAGAGTCACGAGTTCACGTCGATTTATCCTGAGTTCGCGGCCACGGCGAACAAGAATGGGTCTATTCAAGTCGCTGGCCAGATTCCGCGCGATATTGGAGGCGGAAAGACATCATCAGGAACGGGTCACAAAGTCGCTGAGCGAGCTCGAGGCTGGAACGGAGTTCAAGAGGTCGAATTAGGTATGTTGGCTCCGCAGGTAGTGCGGATGTCAGCACTTCGGCAAGCAGCCTCCGGAGAAATGTCCTTCGTGCGACCATCCGAAGGCATTCCATCAAACAGAGAGCGAGGAGCACTGATCGGGAGTCGGAACCATGGCAGAGACACTTCAAGTCTATAAGTGCGAGATATGCGGCAACATCGTCGAGGTGCTGCACGCTGGGAAAGGGGAGTTGGTCTGTTGCGGCCAGCCGATGACGCTATTGCAGGAGAAGACGGCGGACGTAGGGAAGGAGAAGCACGTGCCGGTGATCGAGAAAACGTCCACGGGTGTGTTGGTAAAGGTAGGATCGATCCCTCACCCGATGGAGGAGAAGCACTACATCGAATGGGTCGAGATCATAGGGGACGGCGCGGTGCAGAGGAAATGCCTGAAGCCCGGGATGAAACCAGAGGCAGGCTTCGAGACGAGGGCATCGAGCGTGAGGGCCAGGATATACTGCAACATCCACGGCCTTTGGAAATCCCAGTGAAGAACGCCAACGATTGAACAGCGGAGAAGTCTAGGAGTCTCGCGGCTTCTCTGCTCCTTTATCCTATTCTGACATCTTCTCGGTTGTCAATGATTCTCTTCGCCCAGCAACGAGAATCCACTCTTCTATCTCGAGCGAAACATATATGAAGAGGTCTCATTGTTGAGGTGCAGTCTCAAAGACGATCGTCGTATATCGATTGTCTGCTCTTCGGGGGGAACGAGAGACTTGACTGAAGAAACGAACATTGCACGCATAGGGATATTCCTCTGCAAATGTAGCGGGTGCATTGCCAGGACGATCGACCTTCAAAACGTGCTCGAATTCGCCAGCTCTCTCAAGAACGTCGTCTCGGTCCAGATTGGCGAGGCTCTCTGCTCTGATAAAGGTATAGACGAGATGAGAAAGGCGATCGGGCTTTACTCGATGAACAAGATCGTCCTCGGAGCGTGCTCTCCCCTTCTGTATCTAAGCAAATTCAAGACCGTCCTAGGCAACGGTTCGCCTGCCAAGATTGCGGTGGACATGGCGAACCTGAGAGAGCAATGCTCCATGGTACACTCCAAGCTTCCCAGGATGGCCACGGTCAAAGCCTGCGACCAGCTCGCGATGATAGTGGCGAAGGCAAATGCCCTCGGATCGTCCGAGGAAGGCGGATCGGTGGCGCTGTTGGAACCTTGCCTCTGTGATGGATGTGGAGTCTGCCGCACCGTTTGCCGAACGAATTCTGTTCAAATCGTAAGTGACCCGGATAGGAGGTGGAAACGTATCGCCCAGGTGAATCTCGAGACCTGCAATGATTGCGGAGCCTGCGTCGTGGCGTGTCCGAACGGCGCGAAGGATCTGATCTCACACCTCGACGCTCAGGTCATGGCACAGATCGATTCGATCTCTAGTCGAGGTTTCGCACGGGACATCTTCGCCCCAAAGGTGATCGTCTTCACTTGCAATTGGTGCACTTACTTCTCGGCTGATCTGGCAGGCATCATGAGACTCGAGCTGCCGACCGAGTTCCGCTCCATTCGGGTCCCTTGCTGCGCCGAAATCGAGCCCGAGTGGATAATAAAGGCATTCGCTCGGGGCATAGATGGCATACTGGTGATGTCTGGTAGCAGAGGAAGCTGTCGCCATGAAAATGCAATCGGTCGGGTGAGGAAGCGGATCGCTCTCCTCAATGCGATGCTTGCTGGACTGAGGTTGGGAGATAAGAGGCTGAAGATGTGTTGGATTACCCCGCAGGACGCGGAAGAATATCGCAGAGAGGTCACAGAGTTCACGAACTCCATCGTCGCCATCGGTCCCAATCCTATAAGACTGAAGGTCTGGGAGATCGAAGGTGTCGGCCGAGTTCCGGAGATGGTTAGGCGCGAATTGGAGAGCGATCAGGCGAGCGAATCTGATGAGGATGTTCTCCAGGATGAATGGGGAGGACCTACGAGGGTGTGATCTTCCACCGGTCGTCTTCGTTTTTCTTGGTGTTCTTCTCAGCAGAGACGTCGATAGTGGTCGGACCGCCGGGCGGAATAGCGATTCGTCTGCTCCCTGAACTTCACTGGTTTGATTCTTTGAACAGGGTCATGTTGTCCTGGACCCATTCATAGAGTCTACCGACGCCCTTCTCGACGCCGACCCTCGGGGCCCACTCGAGCTCCGCCATCGCCTTGCCGATGTCGGAAATGTAGACCTTCTGGTCCCCCGATCTCCAATTCCCATGAGCGATCTTGAACTTCTTCCGGCTCAGAGACTCGATCATGTCGACAAGCTCGAGGATCGAGATCGTGTTCTTGGACCCCCCTCCAATATTGTAGACTCCGCCCTTGGTCCCGCTCGCGATGAACGCCTCGAAAGCTCTGACGAGGTCCTCGACGAACAGCGCGTCCCTGACCTGTTTTCCATCGCCGTAGATAGTCACCTGCTGACCCGTCAGATTCGCTATGACGAACCAAGCAAGCCATCCCTGGTCCTCGACGCCGAACTGTCTCGGTCCGTAGATGCAGCTCATCCTGAAGACCGCGGTCTTCATTCCATAGGTGTGAGCATAGTCTTGGACATATAGATCGGCTCCCAGCTTCGAGCAGCCATAGGGCGTGTGCTTCGACTGGTCTATCGAGAACGACTCAGATATTCCGCGGAACTTCGGGTCTTCGTATGCGTACCTCTTCTTCTTCCCGACTATCGGGACGGAGTTCACGTTCTCCCCATAGACCTTGTTCGTGGAGCAGAAGACGATGCAGGGATTCGTCTTCGAATTGCGTGCAGCCTCAAGGACATTGAATGTGCCGAGAAGGTTCGTGTTGAAATCGGTCCTGGGATCTGTGAGCGAGGTGGTCACAGCCGTCTGAGCGGCGGTGTGCACGATCGCATCCACATCCTCCATCACGCTCTTCAGTTTCGAATAGTCGAGCGTGCTGCCCCTTATGGTCTTGATGTGCCTCAGCGTTTTGAGGAAATCCCAGTTGGAGGTCGCGCTCTTCCCCTCCTTCTTCAGGAGAAGGGAGGATCGGCTCAGGTTGTCATACGCCACCACGGCGTTCCCGAGCGATGCGAAGTGTTCGCACACATGCGAACCTATGAAGCCAGAACCTCCGGTCACTAGCACCTTCATTGTTGTTCTCCCAGTCCAGTAGCTCCTTCTGGAGTATTTAGCAATTTTCGATGATCGCGACCAGAACGCTACCAGAGGTCCGAAAGGACTCGAGGCAAAGCTGATTTCGTCGAACCTTCATACCATCATAGAGAGTCCGCTCATAGGTCGTGATCGAATGAGAACGCTTGCCATCGACATCGGGGTAGGGACAACCGACATAATGTTGATCGATTCAGATAAGAACCCCGAGAACTGCATCAAGATGGTGCTTCCCTCTCCAATCAGACAGTACGCCGGGGCGGTGAGGAAGGTGACCGAGTCACATAAGGATCTCTTCATTCTCGGAGACACTATCGGTGGAGGTGAGTTCAGCAGCGCTTTGAAGAAGCACGTGGCCGCTGGTCTCAAAGTTGTCATGACGGAGAAGGCGGCTTACTCGGTGAGGAACGACCTGGATGAGGTCCGGCAGAGGGGGATCGAGGTTACCACGGATGTCTGCCCGCCGAGCGGTTTCGACGGAGAGACCATCTGGCTTCAGGAAGTAAGGCTGAACGAGGTCGTGGATTTTCTGAGGGACGCCACCGACATCGGTAGGATCGATGTGGTGGCGGTCGCGGTCCAGGATCATGGAGTACCGCCGAAAGGGGCGAGCAACAGGGTGACCAGGATCGGGATGATGAGGGATGCGATGGCAAAGGATCCAAGACTCGAAACGCTCGCATATACTCCCGACACGATCCCTGAAGGTCTTCTCAGGATGCGATGCGCTGTCGAGCGGGCCAAAAAGGAGATGCCTGAAGCGAAGGTAATCGCAATGGACACCTCGCCAGCTGCGGCCCTCGGCTGCCTGACCGACCCTCAAGTGGACGAGAAGGGATGCGTCCTCGCTGTGAACGCGGGCAACGGTCACATGCTCGCGGTCCTGTTGAATTCTGGCAGAGTCCTTGGGGCGATGGAGGCGCATACGAGGGCGTTCGACCCGAAGCGCCTCGGGAAGTTCCTAGAAGGATTCTTGAACTCAAAGCTTTCGAACGAGGACGTGTTCGACGACGGAGGTCATGGTCTATTCCGTCTCAAAAAGAGGCTTCCGAAGCCGGACCGGATCATGGTGACGGGGCCGAATAGGGGCATGATGGAAGACTCA
>Ga0153916_10002570_pt1 | contig 13260 bp, 8 predicted proteins | sample Opewatmetagenome_FD_109642 | JGI IMG/M metagenome (GOLD analysis project Ga0153916, IMG submission 109642) | Freshwater wetland microbial communities from Ohio, USA - Open water 3 Core 3 Depth 4 metaG | ecosystem: Environmental > Aquatic > Freshwater > Wetlands | place: USA: Ohio, Lake Erie, Old...
GCGCTGACTCGCGTATAGCCGCGTCGTCGATGCTTGACTCTTGCTGTCATGAGTCAAGAATACGGCCCACCGCGGGACGTGGCAAGAGAACAGCTCGACCCCGTCCGGCAGGAGTAAGACGGCGCCCCAATGAGGTAGGTTTGGTCGGGGCGAGAGGTGTCGCGCCGACAGAACCGACCTCTTTGTCCCGGCCACGTGGCCGCTGCGCTGCGGGGTCATCGGTCCCGGGGTGAGGTGATCGAGGTCCGCGTCGGCCCGTCTCAACCGCTCTGCACCGGTCGGGGTCTCGGTCGTCGCGGTCCGCCGCGCGCGGCGTCACCCGCCCGGAAGGCACCGGTGGGCTGACTGATCATCGGTCTCGTCGACGGCCCTCAACTCTTGACGCGGACACGGTCCGGATCGTAGAGCGGGCGGAGTGAGGCACGTGCTGGGTAGCGGCTCCCGGCGATGTCGATCTCGAACCGGCAGCCCTGGATCATTTCCACGGGGATGCCCGCCTCGTCCTCGACCATGCCGAGGCCAACGGCTCCGCCGAGCGTGTGACCGTACGCGCCCGCCCGAATGTGTCCGAGCCACCGGCCGTCGCGGAGGATCGGCTCACCACCGTGGAGCAGCGGCTCCGGGTCCTCGAGGAGGAACTGGGCGAGCCGTCGCCTCGGCGGGCCGGCGTGTCGCCGGGCGAGCAGCGCCTCGCGCCCGATGAAGCCCGCGGGCTTATCCCAGGCGACGGCGAAGCCGAGACCCACGTCGAGCGGCGTGTCGGTGTTGTCGATGTCCAGGCCATAGTCGCGATAAGCCTTCTCCAGGCGGAGGCTGTTCATCGCGCCGAGGCCGACGTTGCGGTACCCGAGGTCCGTTCCGGCCTCCGTCAGCGCGTCATAGACGGTGAGCGAAAACTCGGCCGGGACGTGCAGCTCCCATCCCAACTCCCCGACGTACGTGACCCGCATCGCGAGCGCCCGGGCATAGTGCACGTCGATCTCTGTGGCGGTCAGATAGGCGAACGCGTCGTTCGAGAGGTCGGCGCTCGTCAGGCGCTGGAGCAACTCGCGGGACCGCGGGCCCTGGACGGTCAGGAGGGTCGTCCCGGAGGTCACGTCGGCGACCGTCACGTGGGAACCGTCCGGTGTGTGGCGCTCGATCCACGGCGCGATCCGGCGGTGGATGAGGTCCGTCACGACGACGAGGAACCGCTCCTCGCCGAGGCGGGTGACGGTGAGGTCGGCCTCGATGCCGCCGCGCTCGTTGAGCCACTGGGTGTAGACGACCCGGCCGACCGGCACGGCCACGTCGTTCGCGCAGATCCGGTTCAGGACGGCCTCAGCGTCGCGACCCTGGACGAGGAACTTCGCCATCAGCGACATGTCGATCATGCCGACTGCCTCGCGCACGGCGCGGTGCTCGGCCGACTGGAGCGCGAAGGAACCGTCGCGTCCCCAACCGAGCGCGATCTCCGGCGGCGTGCCGTCGGCCGCGAACCACTCCGGGTACTCCCAGCCCGAGGAGACAGCGAAGTGCGCGCCCGCCGCGGCCAGCCGGTCGTGGATCGCCGACCGACGAACGTTGCGAGCGGTCCTCGGATGCCAGTTCGGCCAGGCCGCGTCGGCGAAGAGCACCCCGAGCTGCTCCACCGTCCGGTCCGCGCGGAAGCGGCGGTTCGTTTCGAACGGCTGGGTCCGGTCGATCCCCAGGCCGGTCATGTCGACCGGCGGGATGCCGTCGACGATCCACTGGGCGGTCAGGCTCCCCACGCCGCCGCTCAGGATGATGCCGAGCGAGTTCATCCCGGCCGCGACGAAGAAGCCGCCGAGCTCGGGCGCTTCGCCGAGCAGCGGGCCGATGTCGGACGTGAAGCTTTCCGGTCCACAGAACATCGTCCGGACACCGGCCTCGTGGAGCGCGGGAACGCGGTCCATGGCTCGAGTGAGGTAGGGACCGACGCGCCCCCAGTCCGGTGGCAGGCTCGCGAATGCAACCTCACCCGGGATGCCGTCCAGGGACCACGGTCCGGCCACGGGCTCGAACAGGCCTACGAGGATCCCGCCGCCCTCCTCGCGGTAGTAGCCGTGGCGGTCCGGTTCCTCGATCACCGGGAGGTCGGGGCTCGCCCACTCGACGGTGTCGGTGATCAGATAGTAGTGCTCGGCCGCCTGCAGCGGGACGGAGACGCCGGCCATCGCGCCGACCTGGCGCGCCCACATGCCGGCGGCATTCACCGCGAACTCCGTCCCGATCGTGCCCCGGTCGGTGATCACACCGGTGACCCGCCCCAGCGCAGTGCGGAAGCCGGTCACTCTGACGCCCTCGAGGATCCGCGCGCCGCCCATCCGAGCGCCCTTCGCGTAGGCCATGGTGAGGTCGGCGGGGTTGACGCGCCCCTCGTCGGCGACGTAGAAGGCGGCAAGGACGTCGTCGGTCCTCGCCTCTGGCCAGAGCTTGCCGAACTCGCGCGCCGAGAGCTCCTGGTTGTCGACGCCGTATCCGCGAGTGAACGCCGCTTCGCGCCGGAGCGCCTCGAGCCGTCCGGGCGTCGTTGCCAGGGACAGGTGGCCGATGGGGCGGAAGCCGGTGGCCTGGCCGGTCTCGGCCTCGAGCGAGGTGCACAGGTCGCGGGTGTAGCGGGCCATCCAGAGCATCGCCTCGGTGGCGCAACCGGCCGACGTCATCAGTCCCGCCGCGTGCCAGGTCGTCCCGGCGGTCAGCTGCTTGCGTTCCAGCAGCAGGATGTCGCGCCAGCCGAGCTTCGTGAGGTGGTAGGCGATGCTGGCACCGATCACCCCGCCGCCGACGATGACCACCTGGGCGTGCTTCGGCAGCGTGCCGGCAGCGTGCCCCGGGCCGGCCCCCTGCGTCACGTTCGTGCTCGCGCTCATGTCGATATCACCTCGCGTTCGTCGGTGGTTCGGTTCGACGACTATCCGCGCATCCGTGCCCCGCTCGGGTCGTAGAGCGGGGCCTCGACGACCACGGCGCCGCGCCGCTCACCGAGGATCTCGACGTCCAGGCGCGTCCCGATGGCGGAGAGGGCGGTCGGCAGGTACGCGAGGCCGATGGTGGCACCGACCGCATGGCCCGGGTGGGCGGCGCGCAGGTAGCCGACCAACTGGCCGGCCGACGACAGCGGCTCTCCGCCCCGCGGGAAGAGCGCGTCTGCAGGGTCGAGGTCGATGGCCAGGCACGCGAGCGTCTGGGCAATCCCCTCGTCGCGCTGCCGGACGAGCGCATCGCGACCGATGAAATCGCCCTTGTCGAAGCGCACGAAGCGCTCCAGGCCGGCCTCGAGTGGCGTGTACCTGGACGTGATGTCGACGCCCCACAGCCGATACCCCTTCTCGAGGCGGAGCGAGTCGAGGGCGCGGTAGCCGATGTCGGCGAGCCCGACCGCCGCGCCCGCCTCCGTGAGCAGGTCGTACAGCGTCCGCGAGTACTCGATCGGATGATGGAGCTCCCAGCCGAGCTCGCCGGTGTACGTGATCCGGAGCGCCCGGACGGGGACGGGTCCGATCAGGACGTCGCGCATCGCCATGAACGGGAACGCGCCTGTCGAGAGATCGGTCTCGGTGAGGGGCGCGAGCAGGTCGCGCGACCGCGGACCGGCCAGCATGAGAACGCCCCAGCGTGCGGTCACGTCCTCGAGCACGACGGTACCGTCGGCCGGCGCGTGGCGCTCGATCCAGTCGAGGTCGTGGGTCTCCGTTCCGGCCGCCGTGATGATGTAGAACCGATCTTCCGCCAGGCGGGTGATCGTGACGTCGCACTCGATCCCGCCCCGCGGCGTGAGCATCTGGGTGAGCGCGGCGCGCCCGACCCGCGGCAGCCGATTCGCCGACAGCCGGTCGAGGAGCCCTCCCGCGCCGAGTCCGCTCACGTCGTACTTGGCGAAGCTCGTCATGTCCAGAAGTCCTGCCCGCTCGCGGACGGCACGGCATTCGGCGATCTGATACGGCAGCCAGCCAGGGATGCGGTACGTCGGCTCGTCGCCGCGGGGCTGGCCATGCGGTACGAACCACATCGGTCGCTCCCAGCCATTCCGGGCACCGAAGACCGCGCCGCGGGCAGCCAGGCGGTCGTACAGCGGGTCGGTCTTCAGGGGCCGAGCGGCCGGCAGCTCCTCGAACGGGTACGGGATCGCGTACTCGCGCTCGTACACCTCGCTCGCCCGGGCGATGACGAATGGGAGGGCGGCGGCGTGCGGTCCGAACCGGCGGACATCGAGCTCCCACATGTTGTCGGCAGGCTCGCCATTCACGATCCACTCGGCCGCGTTCCGGCCCGCGCCGCCCGCCTGGACGATCCCGTAGCTGAAGCCGGCGAGGACGAAGAAGTTCCGCAGGCCCGGCACCCAGCCCATGAGGGCATTGCCGTCGGGCGTGTAGCTGGTCGGCCCGCAGAGGAGCTGCTTCAGGCCGGCCGAGGCGAGGGCGGGGAGGCGGGCTTGGGCGAGCGCGACGACGGACTCGATCTGGGGGAGGTCCGGAGCGAGGAGCTGCTGGCCGAATCCGGGCGGGATGCCGCGCCGCGACCAGGGCTTGGGGTTCCGTTCGTACGGCCCGACGATCAACCCGTTCGCCTCTTCGCGAACGTAGAACGAGGCCTCGACATCACGGACAACCGGCATCTCCCGGTGCGGCGGCACGAGGGCCGGGATCGCGTCCGTGACGAGATATTGGTGCTCCATCGGCACGATCGGGAGGTCCACGCCCGCCAGCTGCCCGACCTCACGGCCCCACATTCCGCCGGCGTTCACGACGATCTCCGCCCGCACGGTCCCCGCGTCCGTGACCACGTCCCACTCGCCGTTGGGCAGCTGGCGGAGGGCACGGACCGCCGAATGGCGCTCGATCTCGGCGCCGAGGTCGCGGGCGCCCTTGGCCATCGCCTGGGTGACGCTCGATGGGTCGACGTAGCCGTCGGTCGGGGTCCACGCGCCGGCGAGGACGCCGTCGAGCGAGACGATCGGGCAGAGCCGGCCGATCTCCTCCGGACCGATGATCTCGAACGGAAGCCCTGCGACCCGGGCGAGGCCCCGCTGGTCCCGGTAGTGGTCGAGACGCTCGGGGACCGTGGCGAGGCGGATGCTGCCGACCTCGTGGAAGTCGACGGCCTGGCCGGTCTCCGCCTCGAGCTGCTTGTAGAGCTCGACGCCGTACATGAGCAGGCGGGTGATGTTCAGGCTGGCGCTGAATTGGGTGCACAGGCCAGCGGCGTGCCAAGTCGAACCGGCCGTCAACTCGTTCTTCTCAATCAGGAGCGTGTCGCGCCAACCGAGCTTGGCCAGGTGATACAGCAGGCTGCACCCGACGACACCACCGCCGATGACGACCACCCGTGTCTGGGTCCGCATCGCGTACAGACTCCTCATGCCATTGGGTCGACTGGTCGTGCTGGCAGGTCAGCGACACGGCCGGCGGGAAGTTCCGGATGGCCGCGGGAACCACATAATAATCGAGTGTTATGATGATCCCTCATACGGGCACCGTCAATGCCTCGTCCGCGCAGCACGGACACCGGGCCCTCGGCCGGGGAGGAGATCGAAGTGCGGCCCGCCGGTCCGTGCACGACTGGAGGTAGGGGTGGCGATCTCGAGCAGAGAGCCGAGCCGCGCGGAAGCGCGACGGGCCCAGCAGCGGGAACGGATCCTCGCGGCCGCCGAGCGGCTGCTCGTCACGCACGGTGTGGAGCGGAGCCGCCTCCGCGATGTCGCCGAGGCGGCCGGCGTTTCGATCGGCACGGTCCAGCATTACTTCGACACGCGGGACCGCCTCGTCGCCGCGCTCTTCGAGTGGTCCGCGGCGCGACGGCTCGACGCCTGGCTCTCGGCCGCTTCGGCCGGCGGTGACCCATGGAGCCGCCTGAGGTCTCTCCTCGATGCCTCGCTCGCCGAGCCGCTCCTGTGGCACAGCCGGATCTGGGTTGAGTTCTGTGCGATGGCGCGTGACGAGGAGCTGCGGGCGAAGCTCGGGCGTTTCTATGACGCGTGGCGCCCCCCGTTCCAGGACGCGATCGAACAGGGTATCGCCGCCGGGATCTTCCAGCCCTCCTGGCCGACGGCGGACATTGTCGACATGCTCATCATGCAGGTCGATGGCGCGGAGCTGGCGATCGTGCTCGCCGTACCCGGGGCGACGCCGACGCGGCTCCGCCGGCTGCTCCTCGAGACGGCACGTGCTGCGCTCGGGCTTGATGGGCACGTGATCGCTGCGGGCGACGCGTGAGCCGGATCGGTCGCAAGAGGCACCGACGCCGTCAGCTCGAGGTACGAACGCTGGGATGGAAGACATGACTCCGATGCCGAAGGGACGCTCCGACAACCTCGCCGCGGGAGGCAACCTCGCCCTGGGCAGCGACCCCGCAGCCGGTGGCTTCCCGAGCCAGGCCCGGGTTGTCGTCATCGGCGGCGGAATCGTCGGGTGCAGCGTCGCGTATCACCTGACCGAACGGGGCTGGGGCGACGTCGTCCTCCTCGAGCGCAAGCGGCTCACATCCGGCACGACGTGGCACGCGGCTGGGCTCGTCGGCCAGCTGCGGGCGACGTACAACATGAGCATGCTCGCGAAGTACGCCGCGGAGCTGTTCGAGGAGCTCGAGCGCAGGACCGGCCTCGGGACCGGGTTCAGGCGCACCGGCTCCATCCTCCTTGCCTCGACCGAGGGCCGCTGGGCGGAGGTGCGACGGAACGCCTCGATGGCCCGCGTCTGCGGCTTCGACGTCGAGCTCATGGACGCCGCGCAGGCGGCCGAGCGGTGGCCGCTCATGGACGCGAGCGAGGTCATCGGCGCCGCGTTCCTGCCCGGCGACGGGGTCGCCAACCCGACCGACGTCACCCAGGCACTCGCGAAGGCGGCCCGGATGGGCGGCGCGCGGATCTTCGAGCACACGAAGGTGACCCGGATCAGCGAGCGGGACGGCCGCGTCAGCGGCGTCTCGACCGGGCATGGCGACATCGCCTGCGAGTACGTCGTCAATTGCACGGGGATGTGGGCCCGGGAGCTGGGCGCCCAGAACGATGTCGCCATCCCGCTCCACGCCGCCGAGCACTTCTACCTCATCACCGAGCCGATCCCCGGCCTCACGCCCGACCTCCCGGTCCTGCGCAGCCCGGACGACACGGCCTATGTCCGCGAGGACACGGGCAAGTTGATGGTCGGCTTCTTCGAGCCGGGGGCGAAGCCGTGGGCGACCCACGGGATCCCCGAGGACGCCGAGTTCACGACCCTGCCCGAGGACTGGGATCACATCACGCCCTACCTCGAGCGGATCGCGCGCCGCGTGCCGATCCTCGGCGAGGTCGGGTACCAGCTCCACTTCAACGGCCCGGAGAGCTTCACCCCGGACGACCGCTACGTCCTCGGCGAGGCACCCGGCCTCGGCGGCTACTTCGTCGCGGCCGGGTTCAACTCGGTCGGGTTCGCGTCCGGCGGCGGCGCCGGGCGAGCGGTCGCCGACTGGGTCGTCGACGGGCATGCCCCGATGGACCTCTGGGAGGTCGACATCCGGCGGTTCATGCCGTTCCAGCGGAATCGCCGGTACCTCCACGGGCGGACGACCGAGACGCTGGGCCTCCTCTACGACATGCACTGGCCGTTCCGCCAGGTCGAGACCTCGCGCGGGGTCCGCCGCTCGCCGCTCCACGACCGGCTCGTCGCCCGGAACGCGTGCTTCGGCGAGGTCGCCGGCTGGGAGCGCCCCAACTGGTACGCGCCCGAGGGCGTCGAGCCCCGCTACGAGTACAGCTACGGGCGCCAGAACTGGTTCCCCTACAGCGCCGAGGAGCACCGGGCCGTCCGCGAGGGCGTGGGGCTCTTCGACCAGACCTCCTTCGGCAAGATCCTCGTCCAGGGCCGTGACGCCGAGCGGGCGCTTGGGCGGATCTGCACGGCCGACGTCGCCGTCGAGCCGGGCCGGATCGTCTACACGCAGTGGCTCAACGAGCGAGGGGGCGTCGAGTCGGACGTCACGGTCACCCGCCTCGCCGAGGACCGGTTCATGGTCGTCACGACCGGCACCTCGACGATCCGCGACCTCGACTGGCTCCGCCGCGAGATCCCGCAAGACGCGCACGTCGCGGTGACGGACGTGACCTCCGCCGAGGCGGTCATCAGCATCATGGGCCCGCGCTCGCGCGAGCTCCTCGCGTCGATGTCGGACGCCGACCTCTCGAACGAGGGATTCCCGTTCGCGACGGCGCGCGAGATCGACCTCGGCCTCGCGCTCGCCCGCGCGTCGCGCGTCACGTACGTCGGCGAGCTCGGCTGGGAGCTGTACGTCCCGACCGAGTTCGCGATCCACGTCTACGATGCGATCGCCTTGGCGGGCGAGGCGTTCGGGCTCCGGCACGCCGGCTATCACGCCCTCAACTCGCTGCGGATCGAGAAGGCGTACCGGCACTGGGGCCACGACATCAGCGAGGAGGACACGGTCCTCGAGGCCGGGCTCGGGTTTACCGTCGCCTGGGACAAGCCGGGTGGGTTCCTCGGGCGCGAGGCGCTCCTCCGCCAGCGCGAGGCGGGGGTCCGCCGGCGGCTGGCGGTGCTGACGCTGGACGGCGCCGAGCCGCTCCTGTTCCACAACGAGCCGGTCTGGCGCGACGGCGTCCTCGTCGGGCGGATCACGTCGGCGATGTTCGGGCATACGGTCGGACGCGCGATCGGGCTGGGCTACGTTCGCCGCGACGACGGGCCGGTCACGGCGGAGTGGCTCGCCGCCGGGACGTACGAGATCGAGATCGCGAGCGAGCGGTTCCCGGCGAGCGCCTCGTTCCGGGCACCGTACGACCCGACGAACGGGCGGATCAGGTCGTGAGCCCGGCTCTCGAACAGAACGGTGCCTAAGGGAGGTTCCATCAAGGTGAAGATCGTCGTCCTCGCGAAGCCGGTCCCGGACGCGACCGGCCAGGAGCAGCTCGGTCCCGACCTGCGGCTCGATCGCGCCGCCATCCCGGCGGTCATCAACGGCAACGACGAGTACGCGCTCGAGGCCGCGCTCAAGCTCCGCGATGCGGCCGGTGAGGGGTCGGTGACGCTCCTCGCGATGGCCGGCGCGGCGGGGCCGGAGGCACTCCGCAAGGGCCTCGCGATGGGCGCCGACGGGGCGGTCCTCGTGACCGACCACGCACTCGCGGGCTCCTGCACGCTCGGGACGGCGCGCGTCCTCGCGGCCGCCATCGTGCGGCTCGAGTACGACCTTGTCCTAGCGGGCGCGGATACTTCGGACGGCGGCACCGGGGTCGTCTCAGCGGGCGTCGCGGCCCTCGTCGGCCTGCCGTACCTCTCCTATGCCTCGGCGATCATGCCCGACGGCGACCGGGTGCGCGTCCGGCGGATCAGCCCGACCGGCTACGACCTGCTCGAGGCGCCGCTGCCGGCTCTCGTCGTCGGGACGCAGGCGCTCGGAGAGCCCCGCTACCCGACCCTCAAGGGGATCATCGGCGCCCGTTCGAAACCGATCACCATCTGGTCGCTCGCGGACCTCGACCTCGACCCGGCCTCGCTCGGCGGGGAAAAGGCGACGAACCGCGTCCTCACCGCCCGGTCCCCGGAGTCGCGCGCCACGACCCGGACGATCCGCGAGCCTGCTGCGGTGGCCGCGGCGCACATCGTCGACTTCCTCGTCGAGCGGAGGGCCCTCTGATGTCCGGAGCCCTCTGGGTCGTCGCCGACGTGACCGGCGACGGGAGCCTCGCCCGGATCTCGACAGAGGTCGCAACGCTCGTTCGCGGCCTCGGCGAGGCCGCCGGTCGCGAGGTGGTCGGCGTCGTCGTCGGGCGCTCGCCGAGCGCGGCAGCCACGGAGCTTGCCAGCTACCTGCCGCGCGTCCTCGCGATCGGCGCGCCGGCCATGGAGATGGAAGCCGGGGCGGCCATCGTCGCAACTGCCGTCGCCCGCCTCGCCGCCGACGATGCGCCGGCCTGCATCTTCCTGGGCGTCTCGCCCGACGGGCGCGACGTCGCCGGGTTCCTGTCGGTCATGCTCGGCGTGGGCGTCCTCGCGAACGCCACGGGCGTGACCTGGGACGGTGGTCCGATCGTCGAGAAGGGCGTGTTCGGCGGCCGGCTCATCACGACGAGCGCGTTCACCGACGGACACGGGATCGTCACGGTCCGCCTGGGTACGGCCGCGGCCATCCCGGCCCCGACTCCGGGCGGGGTTGAGGCGATCGCCGCGCCGGGGGGGTCGGTTGCCGGTCCGGAGGCGGCCGTGCTGGCCATCCCGACCGTGGCGGTCCTCGAGCGCGTCTCGGAGGCGGGTGGAGCCGTCCAGATCGAGGAGGCGACGGTCGTCGTCGCCGGCGGTCGCGGCGTCGGGAGCGCCGACGGACTACGCGTCGTCGAGGAACTCGCCGCCGAGCTCGGGGGCGCGGTCGGGGCGAGCCGGGCGGCCGTCGACGCCGGCTGGATCCCGTACGCGCAGCAGATCGGCCAGACGGGCAAGGTCGTCAAGCCCGTGCTCTATATCGGGCTCGGGATCTCCGGGGCGGTCCAGCACAAGGTCGGGATGCAGGGGGCCGAGACGATCGTGGCGATCAACCGGGACCCGGACGCACCGATCGCCGAGTTCGCCGACCTCTTCGTCGTCGGCGACCTGTTCGAGGTCGCCCCGGCCCTCGTTGCGGAGCTCCGGGCCCGGCGGGCCTGAGCACTGGCGCGGCCGCTCCAGCGCTTGACCCGAGTGCCTTGCGCGCAGCCCAGCCGACTGACGCTAGAGGAATGGGCGCCGGGCACCGGGGTCGTCTGTGGGCTGCCACCGGCGTGGCAAAGCCGGATGCCGCATGGGTCAACGACCACGGACTGAGCGACTTCGCCCGCCGCCTCGAACCGACCGATCCCGATCGACAACAGGAAGACGCCTCCTCATAGGGAGGCCTTCGCTAGGGTCCAGTGCCCGATGCGGATTGGACTCACCGAATCGCCACAGACCCAGAGACATTCAGGTACGTCGGTGCGACATGGCGCCACCGCACCGGGCTCCGCGACCGGCCGGTGAGCACGAATTGCCTCGAACGTCTGTTCTGGTCGGGGCGAGAGGGCTGAAAGCCGAAGTAACCAGCGAGGATCCTCCGCCGGCCGAGGTCGCCTAGTCGTCCCCGTGGCGCGTTGGGAGCCGCCGAGCGGTTCTCGTTGGCTGGAGTCCGGTTCGGTTCTACTCATCCTGGTGACTTCGTGACCTTCGGGTCCGTCACCTGGATATCCACACCGCCGCTCGCGTCGGTTTGGATCGACTCGACATGGAGAGTCGCACCTTCGGCTAACCCAAACTTGAACCGCGGTGTCGCCTGAGCGTGGTAGGTGCCATCGGGGTCTATACGGGACGAATCGAGTTCCCACGTTGCTTCAACTACGGGATGGCAGTACCCGATCGGAGCCACCTCCATCCGGGCGTTCGGTGTCAGGGACCCACCGATGCGGATCCGGGTCTCTCCGCGGAGGAGCGGGGAGTTCAGGTTCGCCGGTGTCCAGGCGATGGAAGTGGCTCCGAGCTGTGCGATGATCGCGTCCCTTAGGCCCTGGAGAAGCGGGACGTCCGCGGCGTTCAAGTCGGCGGCAACATCGGCGATTGCCCCAAGTCCGTGGACAATGGCGTTACGTGCATCGCGCGCCGTCTGCTCGAACGCGGCGCCATAGCGAGCTTCGATGTAGCCACCCACGCCTTTGGCCGCGCCCCTGTTCGTGTATCCCGGGCTGTATTCGGGCTCAAGAAGGGTATTGAGGAACTCAAAGCCTGCGAAGGTGGTCGGTGCCCTCATCGCCGGATCCGGGTCCTGCAACGCCAGCCGAAAGTCATTCGCGGCGTGCGATACCCGCCACATCGCCTCGTCCGGCTGATTGAACAACCCGTGGAGAAGATCTTCGAATAGGGTCGCCGGCAATGGCCAGGTTCGCGGTCCAGGAGTCCAGCCTTCAACGAAGAGATAGGTCTCCCAGGGCGCTGGACCGTCCGCCCGGTGGACGATATTGGGAAACGGAACGGTGGTCCAGCCTGGTTGGGCCACATTCATCAGGACGACGACGAGATCGGCAATGGCGGCGGTCGTCGCCAACGCTTCATCGAGGTCCGCGGCGTCAATCTCGGCGTCGACGATGGCGCCGCTCGGAAACGGAGTGCCGAGTGCATCGGGCTTGTAGCGCGGCAAAATGCCGATATTCGTCACGGACCCGGCGAGGTCCGTCATCGTGTACAGACTGGATGCCGTGATCCTGGGGCAACTCGTGATCACGTATTCCGACGAGTAGCGGGGCACGGTGCTTCCTCCGGAATCTGGTGACGCGAGGCAGCGGTAAGTCACCGATTCTCGCGGCGTCGGTCGACAGAGGATGCCCCAAAAGGAAAGGCGTGACTGCCTGCACCACTCGCTCTCAGAGGCACGCGCCCCGGACGCGTCTCAAAAGGAGGTCCTTTCCGGTCACGGTCAAGAGCGTCTGAACGCTGATCCCGCCTCCATCACGGAACGCCTGGGCCTACGTTAATCACCTACGCCCCATCGGCTCCAGCGGACGCCGCTCGTGACGCGGCCTTCGAGGACTCCACGCTGGACGGGTTCCGAAAGAGTCGTGAAGGGCCACGACCGGGAGGCGACGGCCCCTCCCCCTGCTCCGTGCACCTGCGACAGCGTCCAGTAGTTCTCGAGGGGCTGGTAGACAGGAAAGTCCCAGGCAGCACGTTTGAGGAGATGGCCGATGAGCACATACAAGGGCGTCGGGGGGATCTCGTTCCCCGGCCAGGGCAACCACCGCATGTAATTAGTCCGAATCGAGCCAGTCTCGCCGAGTTGGTGGAGCTCGCGCATCCTGCGCCACAACTGGTCGTCGATAGCCGCTGGGCGTGGCAGCAGCAGGTGCATCGAAGTCCAACAAGCCATCTGAGCGACGCAAACGACATCGAGAACTTCGCGCGGGTGGCCGTCGGCTTCGAGTTCGCGGCCTAACAGACCGTCCATACGCTCGACGGGCGTCTTGCCGAGCTCGGCCGCGTGGGCGAGCAACCCGAATGTGATTGGCGAATGCAGTTCGTCGTATGGCGTGCCATCGCGGGCTTCCGCCAACCGGCGGATGACCCGGGCGGTGCTCGCGGCCTCGGACACGTGCTGCGGCCGCAAAGTGAGTTTGCACTCAAACGCACCGAGTACCCCGCCTGCGAGATATGAACCGCACTGGGTTTCGTGGAGACTCAGGACCTTGGAATCAAGCGGCGGAGGTCACCTCCGTTAGGCGAGCATAGGCCGCCTCAAACTCGGCCGGCGGGATGTCGCCGCAGGCCGAATGGA
>Ga0153916_10002572_pt1 | contig 13255 bp, 12 predicted proteins | sample Opewatmetagenome_FD_109642 | JGI IMG/M metagenome (GOLD analysis project Ga0153916, IMG submission 109642) | Freshwater wetland microbial communities from Ohio, USA - Open water 3 Core 3 Depth 4 metaG | ecosystem: Environmental > Aquatic > Freshwater > Wetlands | place: USA: Ohio, Lake Erie...
CTGCTGGCGGGCGGGCCCGGCCGGGACAACGGCCGGGCCGCCGTCATCGGCACCTTCCTCGCCATCCTGGAGATGGCGCGCCTCAAGCTGGTGCGCCTCTACCAGTCGGCGGAGGACGGGGCCGGCTCGGAGATCGTGGTCGAGGCGCGGGAGACGCTCGGCGAGGGACCACCGGGCACGGGCGGCGCGGAGGTGGACGACACATGAGCGAGACCAGGGACCCACCCGGCGGCCCACGGGCCATCCCGGAGCAGGAGTTGCGGGCGCTGCGCGAGGCCGAGGAGCGCAAGGGCGACCCGGCCCTCGACGACGTCGAGGCGGCCAGCATCGACGTCGCCGAGGCGGAGAAGGACGAGCCCTTCGACAAGCTGGCGGCGGCGGCGCGGCGCCTGCCCGGCGAGCGGGCCCGGGCGGCGGTGGAGAGTCTGCTCTTCCTGGCGGAGAAACCGCTGTCGGCCGAGGAGATCCGCCAGTCCACCGGGCTGGAGCGGCCCCGCATCCTCCAGGCGCTGAACGAGCTCTCCGGCCACTTCCGGGCCGGGGTCTCCGGAGTGGTCCTCCAGGAGGTGGCCGGCGGCTGGCAGCTGCGCACCGCACCGGAATGCGCGGCCTTCGCCCGCCGCTTCCTCAAGGTGAAGCCACAGCGGCTGACCCGCGCGGCCCTGGAGACCCTGGCCATCATCGCCTACCGGCAACCGGTGACTCGCCCGGAGATCGAGGAGATCCGGGGCGTCGATTCGGGCGCGGTGGTGAAGGCGCTGCTCGAACGCAAGCTCATCAAGATCCTGGGCAAGAAGGAGGAGCCGGGGCGGCCCATCCTCTACGGCACCAGCCGCGAGTTCCTGGAGTTCTTCTCGCTCAAGGATCTCGCCTCCCTCCCGACGCTGCGGGAGTTCCACGAGCTCTCGGAGGAGCACAGGGAGATCGTGGAGAAGGAGGCGCCGCCCGAGCGCGTCGAGGGGATCGTCGACGAGCTCTCGGACACGGCGCTCCAGGCGACCCTGGAGGCGCGGCGGGCCGAGGGCGACCAGGCCCTGGCCGAGCTGGAGCGGGCCATGGATCAGGCCGACCAGAAGGGGAAGGCGGCGGCGGCCGCGCTCACCGCCGAGAAGCCGGACCCGGAGGGATCGGAGCCCGCCCCGGGAACGCAGGGGCAGTGAGGATGGCGCAGGAGCGCCTCCAGAAGTTCCTGGCCGCCGCCGGCGTCGCCTCCCGGCGCAAGGCCGAGGCCCTCATCGCCTCCGGACGGGTACAGGTGAACGGAGCCGTGGTGCGGCAGCTCGGGTCGCGCGTCGATCCTGCCAGGGACCTCGTCGCCGTGGACGGGAGGCCGGTCGACCGCCGCGAGGGAGGGCGCTACTACCTCCTCTACAAGCCGGCTGGATGCGTCACCACCCTCTCCGACCCGGAGGGCCGGCCCACCGCCGCCTCGTATCTCTCGCCGGTGAAGGAGCGGGTCTTCCCGGTGGGACGTCTCGACTGGGACGCGGAGGGCGCGGTGCTCTTCACCACCGACGGCGACCTGGCGAACCGGCTGGCCCACCCCCGCTACGGCCACCGCCGGGTCTACCTGGTGAAGGTCAAGGGGGAGCCCGATCCGCGAGCGCTCGAACGCATGGTCGCCGGGGTGCGTCTCGAGGACGGGCCGGCGCGGGCCCTCGCCTGCGGCATGCACGAGCGCACCGACCGCAACGTCTGGCTCCGCGTGGTGGTGGGGGAGGGGAGGTACCACCTCGTGAAGCGGCTCTGCGAGGCGGTGGGGCTGCGCGTCCAGCGGCTCTTCCGACCCGAGTTCGGCGGGGTCTCGGTGGAGGGGCTACGGCCTGGCCAGTACCGCGAGCTCGATCCCGAGGAGGTGAGGGCGCTGCGCCGCTCGGTGAGGGCGGGCGGGGGCGAGCCCGGCGTGGCCGCCGGAGGCCAGCCGCTGCCCCGCGCCGCGCGCCGCCACGGCCACGGACCCCCACCGCCGCCCGGCGCAGCCGCGCCCGGGCGCGCCGAGCGGAAGACGCCCCGGAGCAGAGACCGGCTCTAGGTCCTCTGGCGCTGCTCCACCCGGGTGGTGGATAGTCCGACGAGCTTGTACAGCGGGCAGAATCCGACGATGCCGGTGGCCAGCGGGATGATGCCCACCAGGCCGACGAGCGTCTTCGGGCCCACGAAGACGAGCGCCAGCAGGGCGATTCCCGCCACGACGCGGATGGCGCGATCCAGGGTTCCCTCGTTGACGGCCATGTTCGATTCCTCCTTGCCTGGAGAGAGCCAAACCGCGGCTCCGGGGATTCGCCGGCCGCGTCCAAGGGCGGCGTCGCGGCCGACGGGCCGCTTGCGCCCGAGGCGCCCTCCGGAGAGCATGGCGCCCATGCGAACCGGCGATGCCACCCCGAGAGCTCACCTCGTCGCCGTGCTGCTCCTGGTCCTCGGCGCCTGCGGCTCCCGCGGACCGGGCTCCGACCTTCGCTCGCCCGTTCCCGAGCGCCGCGCCGCCGCGGTGGCGGCTCTGGCCGGGACCCCCGGGCCGCGCGACCTCCCCATCCTGCTCGTGGCCGAGCGCGACCCCAGCCCCCTGGTGAGGCAGGCCGCGGCCAGGGTCTTCGCCAGCTGGAGCGGCCCGCGGTCGGTCGAGGCGCTCGGGAGCATGCTCACCGACCCGTCGCCCGAGGTCGCGGTGGCGGCTGCGCGCGGCCTGGCGGCCGCGTCACGCGCCCCTGGCTCCGCCGACGCTCGCGAGACCGAGGACATGCAGAAGCTGGCCCGGCAGCGGCTGGTGGGAGCCTACGCCCAGGGGGGGCCGCTGGTCCGATCGGAGATCGCCCGCGCGCTGCAGGCCCTGGGGACGTCGCTTCGCGAGGCGGTGGAGTCCGAGGCACGCCAGCTCTGGGAGCGGAACGCACGCGCCCTGGAGGCCGGGCGCCCGGCCGAGCGCTGCGGCGCCGCCGAGGAGCTGGGCAAGAGCGGCCGGGCCGACGCCGTGCGCCGCCTGCTGCCGCTGCTCGACCCCAAGGCCAGTGGGGACGTGGCCCTGAGCGCGGCGGCGGCCCGCGGCCTCGCCGCCGCCGGCGATCGCGCGGCACGGACCAAGCTGGAGGCGCTCCTGGACGCCGACGACGTGCGACTGGCCGAGGCGGCCGCGGCTGCCCTCGGCGATCTCGGGGACCCCGGCGCCGCCGAGGCATTGGCGGAGGCGGGCGCCAGCGGCCCGGCCCGGCTGGCGGCGGCAGCGGTGGAGGCGCTCTCGGCCCTTCCCCAGGCTCCGGAGGTGGGAGTGGCCCTCTGCGAGATCGCCATCCGGACCTTCGATCCGGCCGTGGCGGGCCGAGCGGCCCGCCAGGCCAGGCTTCGCGAGGCCGACTGCCCGGAGCGGCCGCTGGTGGCACGCATCGCACGCCGTGGGCCCGACTGCGCGGCGGCGCTCGCGGCCCTGGGCTCCCTCGGGCTCACCGGCGCCCGGCTGCAGGCCCCGGCCGAGCGCGCCCTTTCACTGGTCGGGGCCGCGACCGCCGACCCCGCGCTGCGCCTGCTGGCCATCCGGGCGCTGGGCCAGGTGGCCTACGCTCCCGCCGCTCCGTCGCTCCTCCGGCGCGGGCAGGCCCTGGTCCAGAAGACCGCCGAGGTCAGGCGCAAGTGGCTGCCCGGCCGCCTGGCCACCCCTTCGCCCTTCGTCCCCGGGGCTCCGCTCGGCCCGCTCGACGTGGCGGCTCGCCCGCCGCCGGGGCCGGGGGTGGCGGAGACCATCCGGTCGCCCCCGGAGTGGATCGACGACCTGGATCCCGCCGACGCCGACGAGCTGGCGGCGGTGGCCGTGGCGCTGGCGAGCATGCGCGCGGAAGGGGCCTCCTCCTTCGCGGCGCCCCTGGCCGCCGATCCCGACGCCCGGGTGCGCGCCGGCGCCGTCGAGGCGCAGGCCCTCCTCGGCGGCGACGTCATGCGGGCGCGGGGCGTCGAGGCGCTCTCGGATCCGAGCCCGGCGGTCCGGCGCGTCGCCGCGGCGGCGCTGCCGCGTTTCGGCCGGGCCATCGTCCCGGCGCTGGCCCAGGCGGTGCACCGCTCGTCCCCGGGCGACCACGCCTGGCGCCGTGCGCTGGCCAGGGCCCTGGGCGAGACCGGGTCGCCGGACGCGGTGCCCAGCCTGGCGGCCTTGCTGGCGGGAGAGGAGACGGCGACCGCCGCCACGGCGATCGGCCGCATCGGCGCCCGCGAGGGCGCGCGCCCGCTGCTCGCTCTCCTGGAGCTTGGAAGGGCGCTGGCCCGCGTCGAGGCCATCGAGGCGCTGGGCCAGATCGGGTCCGCCGAGGCGGGCCCGGCCATCGTCCAGGAGCTGACGAGCGACCGCCCCGAGGTACGCGTCGCCGCCGCCCGTGCCCTGGGGAAGCTCCGCAACGACGGCGCGGCCGGCGGCCTCGAGTCCCTGCGGAGCGATTACTACGCCGACGTCCGCCGCGCCGCGGTCGAGGCCCTGGCCAGGCTGCCGGTGCGCTCCGCCGGCCGCCGATAAGCGGCTTCCCCGGCCCCTTTGTGCTATGAGCCGGAAAGATGGCCGACCTCCGGAAGCTCAAGGACAAGGCGGCGCAGCTGGTCGCCAAGGGAAGGCTCGAGAAGGCGATCGAGGCCTTCCGCGAGGTCGCCGCCGCCGACCCCAAGGACGTGGCCACGCGCCAGAAGCTGGCCGACGCCCTCCGCAAGGCGGGCCACGACCGCGAGGCGGTCGAGACCTACCGGGAAGTGGCCGATCGGTACGCGCGGGATGGGCTCCTCATCAAGGCCATTGCGGTCTGCAAGGTGGTGCTGGAGATCGATCCGGCCCATCGGGAGACCGAGCAGATGCTGGCGGACCTGTACGCCAGGAGGCAGTCCGGGGGCCTCCCCGTCCCGCCCGCCGGGCCGCCCCCGGTCCGCGCTGGCAAGCGGATCGAGCCGGCGGCCATCCCCCTCGACGAGGACGAGGGGGTGGTCGAGATTCCCTTGCCGCGCCCGGCTCCTCCCCGTCCCGCCCCGGCCATCGTGCCGCCTCCGCCCCCCGCCGCCAGGGCCGACGCCCTGGACCTTCCGCCGGAGCTGGTCCCCGCCGGGATCGAGGAAGGGGAGACCGCCTTCGACGTCATCTTGGCCGCTGCCGACGAGGCGCGGGAGGCCGGCGTCGAGGTCGACGTGCTCGTCGAGGTGGAGCCCGAGGAGGAGGTGGTTCACCTCGACGCTCACCGCTCGCCGGTTCCGCCGGCCGGCGACGAGCCTCTGGCCCCGGCGGCCGCTCCGGGACGGGAGGCGGTCCCGATCGACGAGATCCTCGAGGCAGCCGCTGCGGAGCCGCCTCGGGCGGAGCCGGGCGGGCTCCCGCCGCCCCCTGGGCCAGGCCCGGCCCTGCCGCGCATCCCGCTCTTCTCGGACCTCACACCCGCCGCCTTCGTGGAGCTGACCCGCGAGATGACGCTGCTGCGGGTCGCGGCCGGCGAGCCGGTGATCGAGGAGGGCGACGCCGGGGACAGCTTCTACGTCATCGCCTCGGGCCACTTCCGGGTGCTGAGGCGCGACGAGGCAGGCCAGCCGGTGCGCCTGGCGCAGCTCTCCGAAGGCGCCTTCTTCGGGGAGATGGCCCTGCTCTCGGGCGCTCCCCGCACCGCCTCGGTGGTGGCCGAGGAGGAGGGGGAGGTCCTGGAGATCCGGGCCGGCGTCCTCACCGAGATGTGCCGGCACCATCCACACGTCGCCGACTCGCTCACCAGGTTCTACCGGCAGCGCCTCCTGGCCAACGCCATGCTCACCAGCCCGCTCTTCCGCCCCTTCGACAAGGGCGAGCGCAGGCAGATCATGGAGCGCTTCCGCACCCGCGAGGTCAAGGCCGGCGAGCGGCTCGTCGAGGAGGGGAGGCCGTCGGACGGGCTCTACGTGGTGCTCTCCGGGTCCCTCGACGTCCTGAAGCGCACCGAGAAGGGAGAGGTTCCGGTGGGCCGGCTCGCCGCCGGGGACGTCTTCGGCGAGATGAGCTGCCTCTCCAAGGGCCCTGCCAGCGCCACCGTCGCGGCGCGGCGTTCCGGCATCGCCCTGCGCCTTCCGCGCTCCGACTTCGACGAGATCGTCCTCACCTACCCGCAGATCCTCGAGCTGGTGTCGGAGCTGTCGGACGAGCGGGCCCAGAACCTCGACGCCATCCTCCACGGGAAGGCCGAGTTCACCGAGGACGGCCTGGTCCTCATGTAGCGCGCCGGAGGCCTAGGACGCGGGGGCCGGCGGGGGCTGGGTCGTGAGGGGCGGCGCCGGCGGCAGCTGCTCGGGGCGGCCGAAGCGCGTGCGCAGCACCGCTCCGAACACCACCAGCCACGCCACCACCCAGACCAGCAGCCCGACGAACGGCAGGTTGGTGAGCACCACCACCAGGGCGGTGCCGATGGCCAGGTGCAGCACCGCCTGGCCTCGCTCGACGTGGAAGGGGATGCGTCGGCCCACCAGCAGCGCCAGCGCCGCGAAGCCCAGCAGGCCGGCCACCATCAAGGCCAGGAGCTGCACCGCCACCAGCGGGATCCCGATGATGGTCACCACCAGGAGGACGAGCAGGATGGGCTGCGCCAGCGTCCCCACGAACCCGACCAGCGTCGCCTTGCCCGGGGAGGCCTCCACCGAGGCAGCCACCGCGTCGAGCCGCCGGGGGAAGAAGATCAGCAGGATGAGCCCCAGGGCGAAGAGCATGGCGAACTCGGCCAGCAGCTGGCCGGCGAAGATGAATGGCGAGTGGAGGGGAGTGAGCCCCAGCGACCAGCCGGCAGCCCCCATCAGCCCCTTGAGCCCCGGAAGGGCCACGCTGGTCTGCTCCCCCTCCACCTCGCCTCCCGGATCGATGATCAGATCGCCGCCGACGCTGGTGGCGTCGCGGCCCACCCGCGCGCCGGAGGCGACGTGCAGGTCCCCGCCCACCGCGGTGGCGTTCCGCTCCACGAACACCCCCGGGCCGAGCTCGACCGAGCCGAGCACCGCGGTCACGTCGCGCGCGATCGCGCCAGGCTCGAGCCGGATGTTGCCCCGGATGGCGACCACGTCGCGGGCTCGCTCGCCCGGGCCGATGGTGATGTTGCCGGAGGCGACCCGGTCCCTGGCCCGTCGCGAGCGGGGGAGGCTCTTCTCCAGGTCGGCCAAGGCCTCCTTGGCGGCGCGCGCTCCCTCTTCCCCGGCCCGCTTCGCCTCCTCGCGGATGGCGTCGAGATCCTGCTCGTCGGGGGTGTCCATCTCGAACTGCAGGTGGCGCCGGCCGCCCCGGATGACCACGCGTGGACCCGACTCGCGGGAGACCGTGAGGATGCTGCCCTCGCGCGCCGCCGAGAGGCCGGACTGCGCCAGGACCGCCCTGAGGGCGTCCTCCACCGGGGCGTCCTTGAAATGGGCGGTCACCGCGCCGCGCAGCCCGGGCGGCAGGACCAGCGAGAGCCCGGCGGCGTCGGCGATCTGCCGCAGCGCCTTGTCCACCGGCGTGTCGGAGAAGTCGGCCGTCACCTTCCGGCCCGTCGGCTTGTCGAACCCCGAGAGGGCCGGCCCCTCGCTCCGCGGGGTCAGCGGAGCCGGCGCCACGTTGACCGTATCGCCGTGGCGGGTGGCGGCGAGCCCGGTCCCCTCCAGCACGCCGCGGAGCGCCTCCTCCACTGGAACGCTCCGCTGCCCGACGACGAGGACGCGGTCGCCCGCGGACCCGGTGTTGGCGACCAGGTTCCAGTCGGCCGCGTCAGCGATCGCCTCCAGGGCCTCGTCCACCGACATCTTCCGCTCGGAGAAGGTCACGCGCTTGCCCGACGGCCTGGCGGGCCACTCTCCCAGGAGGAGGCGGTGCCCACCGCCGGGGAGCTCGGGAAGCGCGGCCGGGGCCGGAGTGGGCCTCGGCGGAACTCGCTCGACGCGAGGTGGCCGCGGCGGGACCGGGGGAACGGGGGGCGCCGGCGGGGCGGGTGCCTGGGCGACCAGGGTGGCGGCGAGCAAGGCGAGGATCATGATTGCGGTTTCTCGGTCAGGCGAGTTCCGTCCCCCGGGAGGCGACCAGCCGCCTCATGGCGACGAGTAAGGGAAGGCCGACGACGGCGCAGGCGAGCGCGATCTCGGCGCGGAGGGTCCGCAGCAGCGGATCGAGGACGTCCGATCCGATGCGCAGCGCCGCGGTGGCGCTCACGAGAGAGTTGGACCAGCGCGACAGGAGCGGCGCCCAGGCGCCCTGGCCGGCGACGACGAAGAGCGCGGCGGCCGCCGCGGCCACCCCGGCGAGGATCCCCAGGGCGAGCCGCCGCTCCCGGGCCGCCGACCTCTCCCGCGCCTCGATGCACGCCAGCACGCCCGCGGTGAAATCGGCCGGTGGCTCGGCGGGAGCGAGAGCGTCGAGGGCCTCGGAGAGAGCCCGGTACGACTCGACCAGAGCCTGGCAGCCGGCGCAGGCGGCGAGATGCTCCTCGACCTCGGCAGCGGCGGCTCCAGAGAGGATCCCATCGAGGTGACGCTGGGCCTGCTCGTCCGACAGGTGCATTCCGGTGGTCATGGCGTCGCCTCCTGGAGGGTCTCCCGCAGCCGCGCGCGCGCCCGGTGCAGCCAGGTCATCACCGTCCCGATGGGCACGTCCATGGTGGCGGCGATCTCCTTGTAGCTCATCTGGTCCACGTGGAAGAGCTGGACGGCCTCGCGATAGTTGGGAGGGAGGGAGGCGATGGCTCCCTCGAGCCTCCGCCTGACCTCGGCGCGCTCCAGCACCTCGTCGGCGGGCGCCGACCCGGGATCGGGGAGCTCCCGGTGATCGGGGGCGTCCTCCTCCGGCGGGGCGTCCAGCTCGACGCGCTGGCGCTGCGGCAGGCGCCGGCGCAGCAGGTCGAAGCAGTGGTTGCGGGCGATGCGGAGCACCCAGGGGGCGAACGGCTGGCCCGCGTCGTAGCTGTCGAGCGCGGCGTAGGCTCGCGCGAACGTCTCCTGGGCGGCGTCGCGCGCCTCCTCCGCCTCGCCCAGGACCCGGAGGCACAGGCCGTAGACCGACCGCTTGTGCTCGTCCACCAGGCGGCCGAAGGCACCCCGGTCACCCCGCGAGGCGGATCGAGCGAGCGAAGCCTCGGGGGAGAGCGGGGGTGTCACCGTCTCTGGCTCCAGGAAGGAGACCGCGAACCCTAGATCGGCGGTCGCTATGGCGGCAACCATGCGAGAGGATACGCAGCGCAGAAGCGGTTATTTCACGCTCCCCGGGCTGGCGCTGTCGCACATCTCACTGATTTCACTGGATGATTCCCAACCTCCGTTCCGCCAGGAGAAGCGAGAGGGAGGCAACCATGGTCACCGCCGTGACCACCGCCCCATAACCGAGGAAGCGCCAGAAGCCGACGCGGGCCCGGGGCCCGGCGAGTTCGAGGACGATGAGATTGGCGACGGAGCCGACAACGGTGAGGTTGCCGGCGAGGGTGGCGGCGAGGGCGGTGGCGAGCCAGAGGAGGGTGGGATCGGCCAGGCGCGGGATCCAGTGCCCGGCCAGGAGCACGAAGGGAACGTTGGACACGACCTGCGACCCGGCCACCGTGAAGAGGGCGAAGACCACCGACTGGCGCGGAGCCTCGCCGCCGAGCAGCGGCGCGATCCCCTGGTACATGCGGTCGGCGGCGCCCGCCTTGCCGATGCCCGCCACCACCACGAACAGTCCGGCGAAGAACAGCAGCAGCGGCCAGTCGACGCGCATCAGCGCCTCCCGCGGCTCCCGTCCCGCCACCGCCATGCACAGGGCCCCCCCGAAGAGGGCGGTCCAGGCGAGCGGGAGGCCCATGAGGAAGCCGGCGACGACCAGGAGCGTGGCACCGAGCGACTTCGCGAGCAGCGGGCGATCGAGGACCGGGCGCTCCAGGCGGCCGGGGGCGAGCGGCCGGCCCGGCAGGCTCGCCCGGAAGAGGAGACGGAGGCTCGCGGCCACCAGGGCCACCGACGCCAGGGCCGGAAGGGTCAGGGCCAGCGCGAAGCGGGCGTAGGAGATCCCGGAGAGCGTACCGACGATCATGTTCTGCGGGTTGCCGGTGAGCGTGGCGACGCTCCCGGCGTTCGAGCCGAAGGCGGTGGCCAGCAGGAAGGGCAGGGGATCGAGCTCGGCGTCGTCGACGATGCGCAGCACCAGCGGCGTCATCATGAGGCAGACGGTGTCGTTCACCAGGAAGGCGGAGAGGCCCCCGGCCGTGAAGGTGAGCCCGTACAGAAGCGCCCGCGGCGAAGACACCGCGGTGATGACCTTCCAGCTGGCCCACCGGAAGAATCCGGCTTCGGCCAGGTAGGCGGAGAGGATCATCATCCCCAGCAGCAGGCCCAGGGTCTCCCCGTTGATCGCCTCGCCCGCCTCGCCCGGGGTGAGCACCCGGGCGGCCACCATCAGCACGGCTCCGAGGAGCGCCGCCGCCGGTCGGTCGAGGGAGAGGCCCGGGATCCTGCCGCCCGCGACGGCGAGGTAGGTGAGCGAGAAGATGGCGACGGCGGCGAACACGCGGCAGCCGTCACCTTTACCATGGCTCGCCACTCCCGATAGAGTGGCGCCCGGTGCCGGCCGAAACGCTCATCGTGCTCGACGGCAGCGCCGGCGAGGGCGGAGGCCAGATCCTCAGGACGGCGCTGACGCTCTCGGCCGTCACCGGGAAGGGCTTCGCCATCGATCGCGTCCGCGCCAACCGGCTCAAGCCGGGACTCCGGCCCCAGCACCGCGAGGCGGCACGGGCGCTGGCGAGGCTCTGCGACGCCGAGGTGGTCGGGGCCGAGGAGGGATCGTCGCGCCTCGAGTTCCGCCCGCGCCGGGCGGCGGCGCCCGGCGAGTACGCCTTCGACATCGGTACCGCCGGATCCACGCCGCTCCTGCTCCAGGCCGTGGCCTACCCGCTGGCGCTCGCCGGCAGCCGCTCGCGGCTCACCCTGCGCGGCGGGACGCACCAGGACCACGCCCCCAGCTTCCACTACCTGGCGCTGATCTGGGCTCCGGCGGTGGCCAGGCTCGGCTTCCGCGTCGACCTGGCGCTGCAGACCGCCGGCTTCTACCCGGAGGGCGGTGGCGAGTTCACCGCCGTCGTCGAGCCGGCCCACCCCATGCCGGCCCTCGACCTGCGCACCCGGGGGACCCTCCTCGAGGTCCAGGCCATCTCCATGGTGGCCGGCCTGCCCTTCGACATCGCCGAGCGTCAGGCCGCGCGCGCGCTCCGCCGGCTGCGGGACATGGGGATTGCCGCCGAGGCGCAGTGCCTCCCCGTCCCCGCCCGCCTCTCGCGGGGCAGCCACCTCCTCCTGGTGGCCGCCTTCGAGCGGACCCGTGCCGGGCACGGCGCCATCGGAGAGAAGGGCAAGCCGGCCGAAGCCGTGGCGGACGGCGCGGTCGACGCCTTCGCCGACCTCCTGCGCGGGCGGGGATCCGTCGATCGCCACCTCGGGGATCAACTGCTCCTGCCCGCCTCCCTGGCGGCGGCGGGCCTCCTCCGCCCGCCGCAGGGCGTCGTCCCCTCCAGCCGCTACACCGTCTCCGCGGTGACCAGGCACCTCACCACCAACGCCGAGGTGATCCGCCGCTTCCTGGACGTGGACATCGCCGTGACGGGACGCGCCGACGAGGAGGGCGAGGTGACGGTCCAACCCCGCTCCGCGCCGTGACCCGGCTCGCCGGCACCCGTCGCTTCCGCGTCACGCGCCTCCTGGCCGCGGCCCTGCTCCTCTCCCTGGCCTGCGCCGCGCCGGCCGCCGCGGGCGTCCGCACTCCACCACCCGGGGCCGCGCCGCGGCAGCGGCTGGCGAGGTTCCTCTCCGCGGTCGAGGCAGCGCGCTGGGAGGAGGCCCAGGCGCTCCTCTCGGCTCGCTGGCGCGGTCGGCTGACGCCGGCTGGGTTGGCCGCCGACCACGCGGCGGCCGGGCCGGTGGCCGCCAGGGCGGTGGAGCGGGCACGGGCCCTGCTCGGCGCCGGCGCCGCGCTCGATCTGCGCGACCGGACGGCGCTACTGCCGGTGGGGCCGGGCAAGGCCGCGGTCCTGCTCGAGGAGGGGAACGACTGGTTCGTCGACGCGCTGGAGTGACCCCGCCCCGGGTGACACGCCCGTTGAGAAGGGGCCGCCTCGCGGCTATATAGAGCGCCTCATGCCAAAGGACGCCCAGGCCGCTCTCGACGCGCTGAGGAAGGTGATGGACCCCGAGGTCCCCCGCGACATCGTCAGCATGGGGATGGTGAAGGACCTCCGCGTGGAGGGCGAGTCGGTCTCGCTCAAGGTGGAGCTGACCACGCCCGCCTGCCCACTCAAGGACCGCATCGGCCGCGACGTCGACTCGGCCCTGAAGGGCGCCGGGTTCACCCGCGTGGAGATCGCCTGGGGCGCGCAGGTGCGCTCGGCTCCCGGTGTCGAGTCGGCGCAGCTCACGCCGGGCGTCAAGAACATCGTCCTCGTCGGCGCCGGCAAGGGAGGCGTCGGCAAGAGCACGGTGGCCATCAACACGGCGGTGGCGCTGTCGCGGCTCGGCGCCACGGTGGGAATCCTCGACGCCGACATCTACGGGCCCTCGATCCCCATCCTCAGCGGGCTCACCGCCCGGCCCGGATCGAAGGACGGCAAGCGGCTCGACCCGCTCGTGGCCCACGGCATCAAGGTGATGTCCATCGGGTTCCTCATCGACCCGGAGCAGCCGCTCATCTGGCGCGGCCCCATGGTCACTGGGGCCCTGGTGCAGCTCCTCCGCGACGTCAACTGGGGCGAGCTCGACTACCTGGTGCTCGACCTCCCCCCGGGGACCGGCGACGTCCCCCTGTCGCTGGCCCAGAACGTCCGGGCCTCCGGCGTGGTCCTGGTCTCGACGCCCCAGGACGTGGCGCTCGCCGACGTCATCCGCGCCAAGCTCATGTTCGACAAGGTCTCCATCCCGGTGCTGGGGATCGTGGAGAACATGTCCTCGTTCATCTGTCCCCACTGCCGCAAGGAGACGCCGGTGTTCGATCACGGCGGGGCGCGGCGGGCCGCCGAGAAGATGGGGATCCGCTTCCTGGGCGAGGTCCCGCTGGACCTCAAGGTGCGGGAGGCCGGGGACCAGGGAGTGCCCATAGTCGCCGGCGACCCGGAGGGCGCGCAGGCCCAGGCCTTCTTCGGGATCGCCCGCCAGGTGGCGGGGGCGGTGAGCACACAGGCCATGAAGGCGCCCCGGCTCCCGGTCATCGGCGGGGCGCAGCCGAGAGCGTAGCCGCCTCGCCGGCCGGGCGGTAAGCTCCGCCCATGCCCGACCAGAGAAGCCCCGCCGACCTGCCCGGAGACGAGCCGGGCCCGAC
>Ga0153916_10002573_pt1 | contig 13251 bp, 8 predicted proteins | sample Opewatmetagenome_FD_109642 | JGI IMG/M metagenome (GOLD analysis project Ga0153916, IMG submission 109642) | Freshwater wetland microbial communities from Ohio, USA - Open water 3 Core 3 Depth 4 metaG | ecosystem: Environmental > Aquatic > Freshwater > Wetlands | place: USA: Ohio, Lake Erie, Old...
CCGAGCTCGATCTCGAGCATGCTGCGGGCCCATTTAAGGGCATCCCGGGCGGCGCCGGTCACCTGGGGCGTGCTGCGCAGGCTGTAAGCGTCCTGGACCTTCTTTTTCCCGATCTTGGCCAGGAGCTCGCTTCCCTTGGTGATCCGGCGGATGTTCGCGGCCGATTCCAGAGCGCCGGGATAACCGCGCACCTTGTGCAAGCGTTCGTCATAAGCTTTCATGTTCGCGTTCAGCACTTCGAGGGTCATGGCCGCGGCGATCTCGGCGTTTTGGAGGAAGCGGTGGCCGTCATAGATTTCGAGAGCACCGAGACCGGTGATCACGTTCGAGCCGTTGATTGTGGCCAGACCGTCGCGGGCTTTAAGGATAACCGGCTTGATGCCGGCCCGTTTCATAGCTTCGGCGGCAGGCAGCCTCTCCCCCTTATAGAAGCACTCGCCTTCGCCCATGATGCCCAGGGCGATCTGGGCCATCGGGGAAAGATCCCCGCAGGCGCCGACCGAGCCCTTCTCGCAGACGACCGGAGTCACCCCGCGATTGAGCATGTCAACCATCGTCTCGGTCAAAACCAGCCTCATTCCGGAATGACCGTGGCAATGACAGCTGATCCGGCTCAGCATGGCCGCCCGGACTATTTCGATCGGAAGCGGCTTCCCGTAGCCGGCGGCGTGGCTGTAGATGATATACCTCTGGTATTTCTCGACCTGCTCCGGCGTAAGGACGACTTCGGACAGCTCCCCGATGCCGGTATTGACACCGTACATGATCTCCCGTTTCTGTATCTTGTCCTCGAGAAGGGCGCGGCACTTCTCGATTCTCTTCTTGGCCTGGGGATGAAGTTCGACTTTCTCGTTCTCCCGGGCGACTTTGACGACTCTCTCGATGGTTAAGTTATGTCCGTCAATCACGATAGCCATGATGATTCCTCCTCTCTTAGGAAAATAGGCAAAGATGATATCGGAAGGAGCCAAATAAGGCAAGCCCAGCTCCGGGTGCTTGGAAAAAACGAGGGCATTAGGTATGATGTCCCCCTCATGGACGTACATGGGCTGGACCGCATCTTCAAACCCCAGCGGATCGCCTTGATCGGCGTCACGGCCAATCCCAAGAGCGTCGGCGGCAGAGTCCTGTCCAATCTGGTGAGCGGCGGTGTTCGCGGCGTTGTCTATCCAGTCAATCCCTCGCTCGAGGCCGTCATGGGGATCCAGTGCTACCCGGACGTCCGGCGTCTTCCCCGGCCTGCCGACCTGGCCGTGATCTGCGCTCCGGCCGCTCAGGTTCCTGGAATCGTCCGGGAATGCGGAGAGGCCGGGACCCTTGGAATCATCATCGTCTCGGCCGGGTTCAGGGAAACGGGCCCTGGAGGGAAAGCCCTCGAGGACCAGCTCCTCTCTGAGGTCCGCCGCTTCCCCGGCATGCGCATTGTCGGGCCCAACTGCCTTGGGGTCATTGCGCCGGGCGGGCAGCTGAACGCCAGCTTCGCGGCCGCTATGCCGAGGAAAGGGCACATCGCCTTCATCTCGCAATCCGGGGCCCTGTGTACGTCCGTCCTGGACTGGGCCCTTCAGGAGAAGATCGGGTTTTCCTATTTTGTCTCCATCGGCAACACCCTGGACGTGGATTTCGCCGATCTGATCGACTACCTGGGCGAAGACGAGCAGACGAAATCCATCATTCTCTACATCGAATCCGTCGGCGATGCCCGCAGATTCATGACCGCAGCCCGGGCTTTCGCCAGGACAAAACCGATCATCGCCTACAAGGCCGGCCGTTTCCCCGAGTCGGCCGAAGTCGCTGCTTCCCATACCGGGGCGATGGCCGCCGAAGACGCAGTTTACGACGCCGCTTTCCAACGGACCGGGCTGGTCAGAGTCGGCGACATCGGTGAGATATTCGACGTCGCCGAGCTCGTCGGACGCCAGAGAATCCCCAAAGGCGCACGCCTCGGGATCGTCACCAATGCGGGCGGTCCGGGAGTCATGGCGACCGACGCCTTGATCGCGGAAAGCGGAGAATTGGCCCGTCTGTCTGCCGGTTCGCTGGCCCAACTCAACGAGAGCCTCCCGCCGTACTGGTCCCGTCGAAACCCTGTCGACGTGTTGGGAGATGCCAAATCCAAGCTGATCGCCAAAGCGACGCACATCGTCCTTGAAGACACAGGCGTTGACGCCGTGCTGGTCATCATCACTCCTCAGGCGATGACTAACCCGACGGCCATCGCCAGAGAGATCGTCCAGCTCGCGCCGGACGCCCGGAAACCGATCCTGGCCGCGTTCCTCGGGGCGCAGAGCATGGCCGAGGGAATCCAGCTCCTCAACGACGCCGGGATCCCGACATATACGACCCCAGAACAGGCTGTGCGCGCCTTCATGACCCTGGTCGCTTATTCGAGAAACCTGGAGACTCTCTACGAAACCCCCAAGGATATCTCCGTCGAGTTCCCCGTCGACCGGGCCAGCCTGCGCGAGCGCTTTGACTCTCTGGTAGCAGACAAAGGAGAGATCCTGGCCGAGGATGTCTCCAAAACCCTACTCGAAGCTTACGGTATCCCTGTGACCAAACCGCTCCCGGCCAAGACGTCCGCCGAGGCCATCAAGATCGCGGATCTCATGGGCTACCCGGTCGTCCTCAAGATCCACTCTCCCGACATTTCGCATAAGACCGAGGTCGGAGGGATCGCCCTCGACCTGCTCGACCGCGAGATGGTCTGGCAGGCTTACGAACGGATCATGTCCGCCGCAGCCAGAGCCAGGCCGGATGCCCGGCTCGAAGGAGTGACGGTCCAGGCCATGGTCAGCCGCCACAACGCCGTAGAAATGATCCTCGGCGCCAAAAAGGACCCCATTTTCGGTACGGTCATCATGGCGGGTTTCGGCGGCGTCGAGGCGGAGCTCTTTCGTGACCGCGCCCTGGGCTTCCCTCCCCTGAACGAGCGTCTGGCCCGGCGGATGCTGGAATCCCTCAAGGTCTGGCCGCTTCTTCAAGGCTACAGGGGAAGGCCGAAGGCGAACACCGACAGGCTTGTCGAAACCATCATCCGGCTCTCCTATCTCGTCGCCGACTACCCGGAGATCAAGGAACTCGACGTCAATCCCTTGCTCGTGACCCCTATGGATGTCATTGCCCTGGATGCCAGGGTGGTCATCGATCAAAGCCTCGTCGGCAAGCCGGTCAAGCCCTACTCCCATCTGGCCTTGAGACCATACCCGGAGGAGTATGTCCGCAAAACGAAGCTCGCTGACGGGACCGAAGTGACGTTGCGCCCCATCAAGCCGGAAGACGAGCCGCTCTGGCTGGAACTTCTGGGGAGCTGTTCCCGGGAGACCATCTATTCCCGTTTCCGCTATTTTTTCTTCTGGGAGTCCCACGAGGTCGCCACCCGCTACTGTTATATCGACTACGACAGGGAGATCGCCATCGTCGCGGAGATCATCCCAGGAGGAAAACGACGGCTGATCGGCGTCGGCCGTCTCGTCGCCGACCCGATGCGCGAAAGCGCCGAGTACGCCGTGCTCATCGGCGACGCCTGGCAGGACATGGGACTGGGCAGCCTTCTTACGGATACCTGCATCGGGATCGCCGAAGATTGGGGCATCAAGAGGTTCACGGCTGTGACCACTTCAGATAATCAGCGCATGCTCTCTGTTTTCCGGAAAAGGGACTTCACCATCTTGCCCGACCCCGAGAGCTCTGTCGTCGAAGTTTCCAAGGATCTCCAGAAAGCGGGCTGAGCCCTCCCTCTGGCGCCTTGACACTTTGCCGGGGCGGCGGCTATAGTGGATGGTTTGGTTCTGGCCCGGAGGCGATGTTCAGGACATCGAGCCCGGCTGTGATAAAAAAAAGATGGCTGCCCCGAGAAAAAGTTTGATTGGCCTGCTTCAGGCGGTTGTCTTGGGATTTGCCCTGGCTTCGTCAGGCACCGCGGCCGAGGTCCGGGCCACCCGGGTCGAGCAGGGTCCCAAGCTCGACGGCCTCCTTACCGATCCCGTGTGGCAGTCGGCGATCCCCTTCTCTGAATTCCGGATGGTCGAGCCTCAACCGGATTCGGACCCGACTGAAAAGACCGAGCTGCGGGTCCTGTATGACGAAGGAAGCCTTTACATAGGCGTTCTGTGCCTGGACAGCGAGCCGCACCGCATCGCGGCCAACACCATGGCCCACGATGATTCAGGGGGATCGGGTGGAGGCTGGATGGGCATGGGGTTTCACCATGGAGGTCCGGACACCTCCAGCGATGACCTGGTTCGGGTTCTCATCGACCCCTTCCAGGACAAGAGGAACGCTTACCTCTTTTATGTCAACCCTCTCGGGGCGCGCAGCGAAGGCCTGGCTTACGGCGGGGACCCGAGTCTCAACTGGGATGGGATCTGGGAAGCCAAGAGCCGCGTTCTGGAGAACGGCTGGAGCGCAGAGCTGCGGATCCCGTTCAAGACGATCTCATTCAGACCGGGGCTGACAGTCTGGGGGATCAACATCGAGAGAATTGTCCCTCGAAAGTTGGAAACGATCCGCCTTTCCGGGACAAACAGGGACAGCAATTTTAATAATCCCATGGAGGCGGCGGCCCTCACCGGGATCGAGAATGTCCGACAGGGAAAAGGAATCACCTTTAAGCCTTACGGTCTCGCCGCCTCGGCCAGCGCTGTCGCCGGAACCGCCGGGAGAGACAATTCTCTCGACGGAGGGTTCGACATCTATAAAAACTTCACGCCCAACCTTGTCGGCGTCGTCAGCTACAACATGGACTTCGCCGAAACCGAGGTGGACGAGCGCAGGATTAACCTGACCCGCTTCCCGCTCTTTTTCCCGGAGAAACGGATGTTCGTCCTGGAAGGCTCGGAGACGTTCAGCTTCAGCTCGAGCGTCAGCTTCATGCCCTTCTTCAGCCGCAGGATCGGGCTCCATGAAGGCGGACAGGTGCCTGTCCTCTTCGGCAGCAAGCTCTACGGTAAGATCGGCAGCACCAACATTTCCGCGCTCGACGTTCAGACCGGCGATTCCCCGGGCCTTCCGGGCCGCAACCTCTTCGCCGCCCGTATGACGCAAAACATATTTGCCGAGAGCAAGGTCGGCTGGATCCTTACCAACGGCAGCCCGACAGGAAAGAAGAACACCCTGGCCGGGGTCGATCTCAACTATTCGACATCGCGTTTTGCGGGCAACAAAAACCTCATGCTGGCCGCCTGGGCGGCCTATAACTGGAACGAAGAGGAGGGCCGCCACCATGGGTTCGGCGCGCGGGCCAATTACCCTAATGACCTATGGACCGTCGAGAGTACCTATGCCTACTATGGGGAAGCCTTGGACCCGGGACTCGGCTACATGATGCGGCAGAGTTTCCAGACCTTCTTCATCCGGCTGGCCTACCAGCCGCGTCCGGAGAGGGGATTTCTGGACGAACTCGTCCGGCAGTTCTTTTTCCAGACGAGCTTCGATTATTACTGGGACCTGGCCGGGAGGCTCGAGACGAGGCGGGTCCAATTTACGCCTTTAAACTTCCAGACCGAGAGCGGAGAACAGTTCGGGTTCGAAATCAGCCCCACCCGAGATATCCTGCCTTATGACTTCGAGGTGGCCGACGATGTGATCTTGCCTGCCGGCCCGTATGATTTCACAAATTACCAGTTCTCGTTCAACACGGCCAACCATCGTCTCGCCGTCCTTGACGCCGGTTACACCTTCGGCGGGTTCTATTCGGGCAGCCTGGACCAATGGGACTTCGGCCTGACTTTCAAGGTCGGCGGGTACGCCAACCTGTCCGCCCGGGTTGACCTGGTCCGGGGTCGGCTGCCTGAGGGGGATTTCAACGAGAACGTCTATGAGGTCAAAGCCGATTTCTTCCTTTCCCCGGACCTGGGTTTTATGAACTATATCCAGTATGACGACATCTCCCGGCAGCTGGGCTGGAACGCCCGTCTGCGCTGGCGGATAACGCCCGGCAACGAAGTTTACCTTGTCTACAACAAGAATTGGGAGAGGAGATACGATCCTGCCGCCCGGTTCTTTCCCCTCCAGGACCGCGGCGTCCTGAAGATCACCCTCTCGATCAGGCCATAAGACTCGGGTTGCGCCTACCCGTATTTCCAGTTAGGATGGATTAAGGGAAACCCCGAGGAGGCCCGATGATCGAGATCGACCACGTCTCAAAGAGCTACAACAAAGGCGCCGTGCGGGCGGTCGATGACCTGACCCTGACCGTTCATCCCGGCGAGATTTTCGGCTTCTTGGGCCCGAACGGAGCCGGCAAGACGACGACAATCAAGCTGATCGTCGGCATCCTCAAGGCCGACGGGGGGACGATCCGGATCTCCGGCCTGGATATCCGGACCGCTGCCCTCCGCTGCAAGGCCATGACCGCTTACGTTCCCGACGAGCCGGAAATCTACGAGCGCCTCAAGGGGATCGAGTACCTCAATTTCATAGGCGATGTCTACGGTGTTTCCGGCGTCGACCGGCGCGAACGCATCGGGCACTGGCTTGAGGCCTTTGAGCTTTCCCGGGCCGTCGCCGACCCCATCCAAACCTACTCCCACGGCATGCGGCAGAAGATCATCCTGACCGCCGCCCTTATGATCAATCCCAGGGTCCTCGTCCTCGACGAGCCGATGGTCGGCCTCGACCCGCGTTCCTCCCATTTCCTCAAGGAAGCCATGCGGCAGCATTGCGACGGCGGAGGGACCCTGTTCTTCTCCACTCACATCATGGAGGTCGCCGAGCGGCTCTGCGACCGGATCGGCATTATCCACAAGGGACGGCTGGCCGCTTGCGGCACGCTGGCTGAGCTCCGCGACCAGGCCAAAGACAAGGCCTCATTGGAGAACATCTTCCTGGAGCTGACCGGATCATGAGCCCGACCGCCGCCCTGGTCAAAGCCGCCCTGAATTCGAATTTCGGCTGGACGGTCGTGCGCCACCGCTTGTTCGTTCAGAAGCGCGACCGTTGGATGGTGCCGATCATCGCCCTGGCCGTGATCGGCGCGGTGCCGACGCTGGTCCTCTATGTCCGTCTCCTCAGCGCCGCCTTCGACATGATGCAATCCCTTGGCCAGGAGAAGGCGCTGCTGACTCTGGCCGTTCTGGCCGGGCAGTTCATCATCCTGGTGTTCGGCCTTTTCTACCTTATCGCGACTTTCTATTTCTCCACGGACTTGGAGTACCTCCTCTCCCTCCCTCTGAAGCCGTCACAGATCATGCTGTCCAAGTTCGCCGTCGTCCTGATCAATGAATACCTGACCATGGCTCCGTTCATCCTGCCTATCCTGATCGTCTACGGCATAAAAAAGCATAAAGCACCTGGATACTGGCTCCTCATGCCCCTCACCTACCTTCTGCTCCCGGTCATTCCCCTCGCCGCCGCGGGATTGGCGGTCGTCGGGATGATGCGTCTGGTCAATATCGGCCGCAAGAAAGACCTCCTGATCGTGCTCGGATCCCTCGTCCTCCTCGCCGCCGCGTTCTTCCTTCAGTTCGGGCTCAGCCGGGCATCCGGGACCTCGGGCCCGGATGCTCAAAAGATCATCGCTCTGATCTCCTCCCCGGACGGGCTGGTCCAATCGGTCGGCCGCCGCTTCCCTCCCGCCATATGGGCAACGCGCCTCCTTGACTACGGCCTGTTTACGGGGACGGGGATCGCCGGTTTTGCCCTCTTCGCGGGCCTCTCCGTCCTGCTTTTCGGCGGTCTCATGGTCGGGGCCCAACGCCTGTTCTTCGGGGGTCTGGTGGGGCTGAGCGAACGGAGCGGCGGTTCCGGCCGCCGGGCGAAAGCGGGAGCCAAGATCCGAGTGTCTTCCGGCCGCCACCCGGTAAGGGCCATATTCCTGCGCGAAGTCCGGCTGATGAACCGGACGCCCATCTTCCTCCTCAACGGCGTCCTCGGAGCGATCATGGTGCCCGTCTTTTTTGCCCTGATGCCGATGTCGGCCAAGCCTGGAGACGATGCCTCCGACATCATGCGCCTGATCACTTCGGTGAAGCCGCTCACGGCAATCCTGGCCATGACATTATTCATGGTCATCTGTGCCACCCTCAGCGGCGTCGCCTCGTCCTCATTCTCCAGGGAGGGACGCAAATTCTGGGTCTCTAAGGTCATCCCCGTGGACTACCGGCAACAAGTCTTGGCCAAGCTCCTCCACTCCATGGGAATCGCCCTGCTGGGAATCGGCAGCGCGAGCGCCGCGCTCATGATCCGTTTTCATCTGGACGCCGGCAAATGGCTGCCCTGCCTCGCCCTGGCCCTCCCGCTGTGCACCTTTGTGACATCCTTGAACTTGGCGATCGACCTGGCCCGGCCGCTTCTGGATTGGATCAGCCCCCAGAAGGCGATGAAGCAGAACCTTAACGTCCTCATCGCCATGCTCCTCGACCTGGGGTTTCTCTTCCTTTATGGGTTGGCGTTCGTCACCTTGGGCAAGTCCGGCCTCAGCGTTGCGGCCATCATCGGGATTTTTTTCGCGCTCAGCCTGGGGCTGGCCACCCTGGCCTACTTTTGGCTCTTGCAGTTCGCCCTGAGGCGCTATCCGTCCATCGAAGGATGAGACCCGCCTTGACCCCTTTGGCCTTTTCTTAACCTGTATTTTGCGGTAAAATATAAAAAAAATGAAACGGAGGTAGTCTCTATGAAAAGAAATAAGCCTGTATTAGGATCCATCCAGATCATCATTCTCCTCCTTCTTGTCTCGATTTCCCTTTCTGCTGAAAATATCGTCCAGAGCACATGGCCTAGGTCCCCGGTCCTGATCGACGGCCAGATTGGAGATTGGTCTGGGGGTGCTGTGAGCTCCGAAAAAAGCGCGGGTGTGGATTACGCCTTTCGGAATGATGGCCGTGACCTCTATGTCCTGCTCGTCTTTAAGGACCCCAAGTTTCTCAGCTCCATCGATATGACGGGAATCACCCTGTATGCGAGCACTGCGGGCAAAAAAGACAAGGACTGGGGCGTCAAGTTCATCAGGAAGACGGTCACCGGACAGCAGCTCATCGACTACATGGAAAAAATGGGTCAGCCGCTGGCGGAACAGAGGAAACTGGAACTCCAAGATAAGCCCCAACTTGTTCTCTTTACAGGGACAGCGGTCAACAAGAAGGGAGAGGAGGTTTACCCGTCCGGACCCGTCCAGGGGATCGACCTGCCTGGTTTCAGGACAGGGAGACAGGAAAACTCGGTCATCTATGAATTCCGGGTCCCCCTGGCCTCCCGCGACGCCCACCCCTCAGGGATCGGCGCAGAACCGGGCAAGGAGATTAAGATCGGGTTTGAATGGGGGGGAATGACCAAGGAAATGAGGGACGCCATGAGAGGCCAGACCCGCGGCACCACAACAGGAGCGGATGCGAATAGAGACGAGGTCACGACGGGAACTTATTTGGGTTCGCCTCCGTCGACGGGACCGGCAGGCCCGAAAAAATATTCGTTCTGGGTGGATGTGAAGCTGGCCCAGGCTGAATAGGACTTGGTGAATCCCATCGCGACTCCCGGCGAAGGCAGATGATTTGAGAAAGGCGAAAGTCGCTCTCCTGAAGGCCTCACCGGCGAGCGTGCTCGATGATATTGACCGTCTTTTCGAACTCGGCGGCGGAACTGAATCACTCGACAGGGCCGCCCCGACCATCCTGAAGGACAATATCTCCTGGCATTATCCCTTTCCCTCGGCGAATACCACGCCCTGGCAGCTCGAGGGCACCATCCTCGCCCTGAGGCGACGCGGCTTTTCCTCTCTTATCTGTGTCCAGAATAAGACAGAGGTCACGAACGCCTACAAAGGGGAAGACCTCAACGGCTACCGCCCGATCTTCGAAGCCCACGGGGTCAACGTTCTGTTCAACTTCAAAAAAGAGGATATGAAGTGGGTTGTCCACCGCCCCAAGGCCCCGATGCTCGTCCTGGACAAGATCTACAAGACGGGGATCCGGATACCCGAATTCTTCAGCGGCAAGAACATGGTCCACCTGCCCACGGTCAAGTGCCACATCTATACGACCACGACCGGCGCCATGAAGAACGCCTTCGGAGGCCTGTTGACCCATAAACGCCATTATACCCACACGTTTATCCATGAAACCCTGGTCGACCTCCTGGCCATCCAAAAAGAGATCCATCCGGGACTTTTCTGCATAATGGACGGAACCACGGCCGGCAACGGACCCGGACCGCGGATCATGGAGCCGGTCAGAAAGGACGTCCTTCTGGCCGGGGCAGACCAGGTCGCGATCGACGCCGTGGCCGCTAAGCTCATGGGCTTCGACCCGATGGGAATTAAATACATCCGACTGGCCCACGAGTCCGGGCTGGGCATTGGGCGTCCCGAGGAAATCGAGATCGTGGGTGATGAGAGCCTGGCTCAGCGGAGCTGGGACTTTCGGATCGGCCGGTCTTTCCATCGGCTGGCCGGGTGGATCACCTGGTTCGGCCCCACCCGCATCTTTCAGAAATTCCTGACCCGGCCGCCGCTCCTCTATCTCTTGACTTTGTACTCTTATATCTACCACGATGTTGTCCACTGGCCGCTCCGGGAAAAGCGGGTGGCCAGGAGATGGCTCGCCGAGTCCCCTTGGGGCCGGTTGTTCCAGGAGTACCGTGAAAAAGGAGCCCTGCGCCCTTCGCCGGGGCGCCCCGTCTGACCCGTCGGCCGAATGAAAGGAGAAAGCAATGGACCTTTTTGAGAAGTGCGTAGGCTTTTATTCAGACCCGGAGGTCGCCCAGAAATATGGCTATCCGACCAACCCGAGGACGGCCCAGAGCCTGGGGCTTTATCCTTATTTCATCCCTATCCACCAGGCCGAGGGACCGGAGGCCGTCATTAACGGGAAGACGTATATCATGATCGGCTCCAACAATTATCTTGGACTCACCATCCATGAACGGGTCAAGGAGGCGGCCATCGAGGCCATCCGCAAGTATGGAACGAGCTGCACGGGGTCCCGTTTTCTTAACGGCACCCTGGAAATGCATCTGGAGCTGGAGGACCGGCTGGCGAAATTCGTCGGTAAGGAAGCGGCCCTCGTCTACAGCACCGGCTTCCAGGTTAACCTGGGCTCGATCCCGGCGATCGTCGACCGGGGAGACATCATCATAACCGATAAAGAAGTCCATGCCAGCATCGTTGACGGCGTCCGCCAAGCCAAGGTTCAGAAGAACGTCCACCCCCGACATTTCCGGCACAATAACCCGGCCGATCTAGAGAAGATCCTAAGAACCTGCCCGGACGGGCCCGCCAAACTGGTCATTGTCGACGGAGTGTTTAGCATGGGAGGCGATATCGCTCCCCTGCCGAGCATCGTCCCCCTCTGCCGCGCTTATGGGGCAAGACTCATGGTCGATGACGCTCACTCCCTGGGAGTGCTCGGAGGCGGTCGAGGCACCGCCCAGCACTTCGACTGCGTCAAGGATGTCGACCTCATCATGGGGACTTTCAGCAAGTCATTGGCCTCAGTTGGAGGATTTATCGCCGGGCCAAAAGAAGCCATTCACTGGATCCAGCATTTCTCCCGGCCCTTTATCTTCAGCGCCAGTCTGCCGCCGGCCAACGTCGCCGCCGTGCTCGCCTGCCTGGATGTCATAGAGCAGGAGCCGGAAAGGGTCGAGCGATTAAGCAGAGTGGGCGAAAGGATGAGGACGGAACTCCGGGCGATGGGGTACAATATAGGCCCCAGCCAGACGCCGATCATCCCCATCGTCATCGGCGACCAGTTCAACACGATCAGAGCCTGGAAAATCCTGTTCGAAGCCGGAATATACACCAATGTGGCCCTGCCGCCGGCCGTGCCGTCCAACTTCGCCCTCCTCCGGACAAGCTACATGGCTACCCACACGGACGCCCACTTGGACAGGATCCTGCAGACGTTTAAAGAGGTCAAGGACGAGCTTCAGCTCACCGTTTGACGGGCCGGAAGTCAGGCCGGCCCGGAAGGTCGACTTGAACTTGTCGTCGGGCTCATCTAGAGGGTCTATCCGTCCCATTTTTTGAAGGAGGTTCCATCATGAAGGTCTTGCGGGCAGTTTTGTGTGTCCTGGCCGTCATCTTCGCCGGCTTCGCCCTGAGCGGTGAGGAGACTCAGCCATTTAACGGACTTTACCTCAACCTTGGCAACCTCTGCCGCCTCTCCAAGGCCCAAACGCGCTCTCTCAGCGCGGAAAACTTCACCGGAGAAAAGGGCAAGGGTGGTATGGCGACTGAGGGGACAGGCTTGAGCGCGGGCCGGGAGCTCGGGCAGGGCTGGAAGATCTCTCCCTGCGTGACCGTTAAGGAGGGTCAGACTTTTATCCTGGCTGACATCCAGGGGAGCGGAGCCATCCAGCAGATTTGGATAACGCCTTCCGGGACCTGGCGCTATTCCATACTCCGCATTTACTGGGACGGGGAAAAAGAACCCTCCGTCGAAGTGCCGGTCGGGGATTTCTTCGCCTGCGGCTGGGGGAAATACGCCCAAGTCAGCTCCCTGGCCGTCTGCGTCAATCCCGGTAGCGCCTTCAACAGCTATTGGGTCATGCCCTTCCGCAAGTCCTTCCGCATCACCTGCGAGAACATCGATGCCAAAGCGATGACTCTTTTCTACCAAGTCAACTACACCCTGACCGATGTCCCGGCCGACGCCGCTTATTTCCACGCCCAGTTCCGCCGCTCCAATCCGCTGCCTCTCGAGCAGGACCATGTGGTCCTCGACGGCGTGAAAGGCTGGGGACAATATGTCGGAACCTATATGTGCTGGCAATCCAACAACACCGGCTGGTGGGGGGAGGGCGAAATCAAGTTCTTTATCGACGGGGATGGCAAGTTCCCGACGATCTGCGGGACCGGGACAGAGGATTACTTCTGCGGCTCTTACGGGTTTGTCGTGGACGACAAGTACCGCGAGTACACGACCCCCTATGCCGGGATGCCGCAGGTGATAAAGCCAGATGGGCTGTGGCAGTCCCAGCAGCGCTTCGGCCTCTACCGCTGGCATATCATGGACCCGATCAGGTTTGAGAAGGACTTCAAGGTCACGATACAGGCTCTGGGGTGGAGGAGCGACGGACGCTATCTGCCGCTCCAGGATGATATCTCCTCGGTCGCGTACTGGTACCAGCAGGAACCCCACGCCGCCTTCCCGAGGCTTCCCTCGAAGAACCAGCTGGAGATCATCTGACCGGAAACTGCCATGTCCGGTTGGACCTCTCAGCGCTTTCTCATCCTCCTGTGGCACCAAGCTCAAGTTGACGTCAAGGGGATTTCAGGATAAAATGAAAACAGTCTCATGAGTGAAGTGTTTTCCC
>Ga0153916_10002574_pt1 | contig 13248 bp, 12 predicted proteins | sample Opewatmetagenome_FD_109642 | JGI IMG/M metagenome (GOLD analysis project Ga0153916, IMG submission 109642) | Freshwater wetland microbial communities from Ohio, USA - Open water 3 Core 3 Depth 4 metaG | ecosystem: Environmental > Aquatic > Freshwater > Wetlands | place: USA: Ohio, Lake Erie...
GATGATCAGGGTGGTGCGACCGACCATCAATCGTTCCAGAGCCTGCTGGATGAGCAACTCAGTCTCGGTATCGACGGATGAAGTAGCCTCATCAAGGATCAGGATGGGGGCATCCTTCAATACCGCGCGGGCGATGGATAGACGCTGTTTTTGCCCGCCGGAAAGCTTGATGCCGCGCTCTCCGATCAATGTATCATAGCCATCCGACAGGTCCATGATAAAGTTATGGGCGTTGGCAATCTTGGCAGCTTCGATCATTTCCGCTTCGGTTGCTTCTGGACGACCAAATAGAATGTTCTCACGCACTGTGCCGTGGAAAAGGAAGACATCTTGCAGAACGATGCTGACCTGCTGGCGCAGACTTTCCAGGTTTAGCTGGCGGACATCCTGCCCATCGAGCAGGATGTCTCCTTCCGAAACATCGTAAAAGCGTGGAATGAGGCTGACCAGGGTGGACTTTCCCACCCCAGTTGGCCCCACCAGGGCAATCACATGCCGGGAGGGGATCTCAAGAGAGATATTCTCCAGGACTGGTATCCCCTCTGTGTACGAGAAGCTAACATCCTTGAATGAAATCCTGCCTGTGGAGCGCTCAGATAATGTGATCGCACCTGGAGGAGACAACAATTCGGGGGCTTCTGCCATCAGATCAGACACTCGATCGGCGCCTGCCAAGGAGCTCTGAATCTGTTCCCAGGCATCGCTCAAGCCACGCACAGGCTGGTAGAACAATTCCAGGTAAAGGAAAAAGGCCACCAGGTCGGCTACCGATAAAACCTGGTTAAAAGCCAGGCGGCCACCAAAATAAATCACAATCAAGGTTCCCAATGAAGAGGTGAAGGTCACAAAGGGTTGGAAGGTCGCCATCAGCCTGAGCGCTTTCATGAGCGAGCGACGGTAGCGATCAATACCATGGCTGATGCGCATCAGCTCTTCGTCTTCTCGGGTGAAGGCTTTGATCTCACGAATGCCGGAAAGGTTATCGTTGAGTAAGGCGTTTAGATCCCCTAGCTCCTTCTGACGTTCCCGAAAAGCCGGGCGCACATAGCGAGCATAGATACGCATAGCGACCACCAGTAACGGGATTGGGATCATGGTCAGCAGCGTCAACCGCCAGTTCAGGCTTAACAACACAGCGCTGACCCCCACCAGGGTAATGACATTGACTGTCACATCTGGAACAGCATGTGAGATTAGCTGCTCGAACAGATCGGTATCATTGATCACGCGTGACATCAATTGCCCTGTCTGCTTATCTTCATAAAAACGCAAAGACAAGCGCTGCAAGTGTTCGTAGATATGCTTGCGCACATCCGCTACAACCCCCCAGCCGGCCAGGTGGGCAAGATAAGAGCGCAGGAATTGGAGTCCTGCCCGCGCGAGATACATTATCAGGACGATCACGGTTAGATTTGTGATTAACGAAATATCCTGGCTATTCGTGCCTGGATTTGTGATCGCATCGATCAAAGTCTTGATGATCCAGGGGATAATGAGCTGCACCCCCACGAGTAAAAGCATACTTATGATTGTGATAACCAGAACGAGCGTATATTTACGCGCGTAACCAAACACTACCTGAAATGGTTTCATGCTCAATAATTTTTGACCAGTAAGGTCTTCCTTTCATGTTTTCAAATTGCGCAAACTATTCTACCGCGGAAACGAAATGTAATGGGTGACCGGTCAGCTCGAAAAAACGGATCAAGTCAGCTTTCGTAAGCACTAACGTGGCAGTATTAACCAGAGGATGGCAGAAGAAGGTTTCGTCTCCCCAAATCGCTTCATCAATCCAGAGCTCCACCTGATGGTGTTGGTCATTGACCAAACCCAACACCGTCACCGATCCAGGGGTGAGGTGAAGCAGCTCCAGCAGGCTTTCTGAAGAGCCAAAGTGCAGCTTGGGAGCGTCCAAAGCCTGCCCAAGTTTCTTGAGGTCCAGCTTTTTCTCACAGGCAGTCATCACCAGGTAAAAGCGCCTCTTCTTATCTCTAAGGAAAAGATTCTTGGTGCTCACCCCAGGCAAATCCGGGCGGTATTGGTCAGCCTGTTCGCAGGTAAAGACGGGAGGATGCTCAATCTTCTTGTAAACAAATTGATGCTCGTCCAGGAAACGGTAAAACTCAGCTTCCGTCTTGATCATAACCTTACCAGCGCGCCTGATGGTCTTCAGCAAAACCGATTAAATTTTGGATCTGGACGATCTCGCCCTCATCTGTCCTGACCTGACCCGAGTAATGCCCGAACATCTGGTGAACTTCGCTGAAGATGATCCCCAGGTTGGTTTGAGCGATCCGTTCCTTGAAAGGTGTGAAATCAAGCGCCAGGCGCCCTTCCGAATCGGTAAATCTCCAGGGATACATGTAGTCGACTGAATTGTAGTCAAAGGTCACCTGCTCCAGCTTGTGCACCTTCCCACCCAGCACCAGGCAGTTTTCCGTGGCAGCCGAGAGATCACCAAAACCACAGCCCAGGTTTAATCCCACTGTCCGACCGTCCGGCAGGAATCCGGAAGCGCTTGCCCAATTCCAGAAGCTGCGGTATTCCCAGACCCCCCTCCCCCAATCCAACGAGCCAATGCTTTCAGACGGCTTGAGCTGCTCGCGCACATCCCCATACTGGATAAATCCCTCGGCAGGCATGCAATTTATCTTTCGGTTGTAGTAGAAACGTTTTCTCCCGATGGGAATAACGATCGTCATCGACTCGTGGGCGGGTAAATATTCCAAATTGATCTCCGCCTGGATGCCTTGACCACCGTGGAAAGCCGGCCAATTCACCTCCACCCTGCGACCCTCCGGTCTGGCCGAAAAGTGCAGCCGGAGGCGGCTGTCTTCGAAATGGCTTTCGCCCTCCGGGCTGTTGCGTGGCAAGGAAATACCCTTTCCCAGAGGAATAACTAGGCCTTCCTCGTGCAACTCATGGGTAGCGAAATCGAGGGTATAGACGAATAAATTACCCGCGTATCCTAAATCAGCGACAGTGGCAGAAAAGAAGCGCCTGGGGGTAAAAACCGCATAATAATCCCAGCGTTTAATTCGAAAGCGCTGGAAAGGGCGTATCATGTAAAAACGGGCGTTTTCCAGGTTGCAGTCCAGGGTTTGCTGGCGTGACCAGCCCACTTGAGCCAGGCGACCTCGTTCATCGAGCAAAGGACCTGGTTTGGTAATTTCAATCTGCATGCAAAGCTCCTGATTTGATTGGGATGTCATTGCGAACCGCCGCTCCTGGGCAGTGCAGCAATTTGTTTTTTCTTGATTACAGCAATCTGCTTTTGATTGCAGCAATCCGTTTTTTTTTATTGCAGCAATCTTATCGTAAATCGAGATTGCTGCAATGAGTACATTGCTTCGCAAAAACGGCTCGCCATGACAGTCGGGTCATTTTGCTATACCTACTTAATTGGTCGCCCACATCGTACGAGCAGATTTATAGATTTCTTTCTTGTGCATTAGAGTTCTTGCCGCTCAAAGACCGCGATGGCGACAATCAATCCGATCACGGTTAGCGCCAGGCTGGCAGCCAGCGCTCCACCGTTGGGAGAGACCGGCAGCACACCCGCACCGATCTGAGCAGCCCAGGCGGTCAACCCGGAGGGCATCAGGCTGCCATATTGGGGGATATTGCCCGCCAGCAGCAATGCCACCGACCCCACCAGGGCAATCCCGGCCGCGGCGGTCGTACTGCCGCCGATCACGCTGCCATCCAGGGTCAGGGCGACAAAAGGCAGCAGCCAGGCCAGAAGCAGGAAGGTGACGAAAGCTAAAGTCCCAAAATCATAGGCGCCAAACAATACGACAATGTAAAAATAGGCTCCGACCAGAGCAAGCAGGAATCCCACCAGGTAAACCAGCACCTGGGCGGTGAATTTGCTGGTCACAAATGCCCAGCGCGTCATTGGCTTGCTGAGCACCAGGCTGGCTGTGCCGCGTTCTTTTTCCCCAGCCACCGCGCTCATGCCCATGAAGATCGCCAGGATGAACCCGAACTGAGTGATATTCTTGGAAAATTGGGTCAAGGCATCCACTACAGTAGGTTGAGGGATCAGGCCAGCGAACTGTTCTGCCCCAGGGATAGCTTTGAACATTTGCGGTAGAAAATAGGCCATCACCGGCGAGGCCATACCGAACAGGCCAAACACGGCTGCAACAACCAGCAATCTTTTTGTACGCCACATCTGCAGGAGCTCTTTGCGCAAGGCGATCCCAAACACCGCCCATTCGGCAGACATCGGCGCCGTATGCCGCACCTGGGTGGGGTCCTTGCGCGGGAAGATACGCACCAGCCAGATCACCCCTGGCAGGAGTATCAACGCAAAAGCGCCTTCCAGCAGCCAAAAATTGGAGCTTTCAAGCGATTGAACAAAATAAACCGCCCCAAAATCCACAGCCGCATGGTAGGCAATCGCTAAAACCACGTACCAGGGATTGTGTTTCGTGAAGGCGCGCAGGACCATCATGGAAAAGATAACATGCGCCGTCATCGCCAGGAGGCGCTCGACCAGGGGCATAAAAGCCAGCCAGGGAGAACCCAAGAGCACTTGAAGCTGTTTTTGCAGAGCGGTTAACTGTTCCGCAGAAAGACCCAGCGTGCCCAGATCCTTGCCTACCAGTGGCAGCAAAGCACTGATACCCGCGGCAGTCATCACGCCGCCGAAAACCATGGACTCAAACCCGCCGTGACCCAAACCTATCATGAGACCATCTTCAAAAGAACGGTGATGTCTGAGGATGGCATAACCAGCGACGCGCGCCAGCTCTTCACACAACCCGGCTGTCAGCCCTGCCACCAGGGCATACTGCCAGAGCGGAGGCGTCACAGAATTGCCCGCGTGGGGTAAGATGCCCAGGTCTGCCAGCCAGGCGTTAAGAGGCAGGTGGACCACCTGCGATGCAGTAAAGGTAAGGATACCAGCGCAGAATAAGAACCAGGGTACCACGAAACGACGCCGGAGCAGCACAGCCAGGAGCACGGGCATAAGAATCATCAGGAGGATCGATAAGATGTAAAAGAGAGTTAACATTAAGCACTCACCTCCAGGAATATTTCTTCCAAAGTCGGGCGCACCCATTCATAACGATTGAGCACCAGGCCGTGCTTCGCTAGCAGTGTTAGCAAAGCCTGTTTGCCTTCATCTACATTGCTCACGGCGAGGCGCAAAACGCTCTGATCCTGAGTCACAGCTGCAACCCAAGATTGGGAGCGCACATCTGCCAGAAACGCCTCTGGTATTGGCAGATGGCTGTAATCGAACTCCAGCTCAACCGCGCTGATCGCATAGCGTTCCATCAGCTCCTGCTTACCAGAGACCAGCTCCAGACGCCCGCTGCGGATGATGGCGATCGTGTCACACACCCTCTCAATATCAGCCAGGATATGGCTGGAGAGGAAAACCGTCACCCTCCCCCGCAGGCGTGAGATCAGGTCGAGCACCTCGTAACGTCCGGCAGGGTCAAGAGCGCTGGTCGGCTCATCCAGGAAAAGTACCGGGGGATTGTGGATCATCGCCTGGGCAATACCCATGCGCTGGATCATGCCGCCCGAAAAACCGCCGATACGCCGTTTGGCAGCTTCCTCTAAACCTACCAGCTCAAGCATTTCGTCTATGCGCTGCCGGGTTTCCACAGGGGACATGCCGAACAGGCGAGCGCTGAAATCCAGGTATTCACGGGGAGTCATCCAGTTATAGAAGGCGGGGTCTTGTGGGAGGTATCCGAACATGCGCCGAGCGGCGCTGTCGGCGCCGGTGGTCTCGATGCCGCCTACCCAAGCTGAGCCGCGTGTGGGGTGCGCCAGCCCGGTGAACATACGGATGGTGGTCGTCTTGCCAGCGCCGTTGCGTCCCAAAAAGCCGAAAATTGAGCCATAAGGGACGCTCAAATCTAGATCTTCGACCGCTTTCACCTCACCATAATAGCGGGTAAGCCCCTCGCAGCGGATGGCAATTTCTCCATTGCGGGTGGGCAGCGGCAGCTCTTCGACCTGCTCGGGATGAACCGCTGGCTTTGAATCGTTCAAATCCGCCATATCGTTCATTCCTCTTTGCGACCAAAGATAAAGTAAATGATTGGTCCGAATATGCTTACAAACAGGATTATCAGTACCCAGGCCCATTTCGGCAGCCAACGTGTCTTGGGCTGCCGGACCAGGTCGAGGATGGCTGCCACCAGCAGAGCAATCTGAACCAGGATAATGGGGATCAGCAGCGGGAGCAGTTTTGCAAAATCAAAAGCTTTTTCCATGATTTAATCTTCCTTTCCCATTTTTCTCTGGCTTATTTTCGCCAGGTAAAACATAAGCCCGACCAGGTTGCATCGATCGAGCAAATCTTGAAATCCACCAGGCCGCGTTGCAAACCTGTTTCACGCACAAGCTGCTGGGTGAGATCAGTCTTGATTCCCGAAGCTCGCTTGGGCCAGGCAATCCACACCAGGCGGAAATCATGCCGCTGCGCTAATCCGTCAAAATCCTGTTGCAATTCCTGAGCGGAGCGCACGAACCAGACGATTAGCTCGCCTGTCTGGTCCTCCCCCTCTTGGAGGGTGGCATTTTCTAGCAATTCTCCCAGAGTTTGGATAAAACCAGGCGGCGCCTTTACCAGCAGTACCGACATGCCGGGTCGTATGCCGAGCTTCTTGGGCAGCGGCTGCCCTGCATACGCATCAAACAGAGATTTGGGCGCCACCGGTTGAGCCGGCGGATTCTCGATCGCCTGCTGCAGCACATCGGAGATAGCTTCCCAATTGGTATAAACGGCATCCGGGAGCAGGTCCTGGATGCGCCTCACCTTCAACGGGTCGCCATCAACAAATATCAGTGGGATGGTACGCGTGGCTTTCGAGTGCCGCACTGCCAGGGCCATATCGCGCCCCTGGGAGGGCAAGCGCGACAGATCAACGATCATCGCCGCGGGAGGCTTCTCCCGCCAGGCTTTTAGAAACTCCAGACCAACCAAGGGTTGGATATCTACAGTATAACCAGCAGATTCGATCATCCGGGCGCGCTGCTCAGCCTCAGTGACATTCCAATGAACCAGCTTGATCCAGGACACAGCCCCTCCCTCCGATATTATACACTTTTAAGATTCCTCTCTCGACATCTTTCAAAAGATCACCTAAAATTGTCAGATCATAATCGTAAATTCTACTAGCCGGAGAGCTATATGAAATCATCTGATCAACCACCCAATGTTCAGGCAGGCGATTCGAAAACAATTCTGGCAGCCACCGAAATTCTCTCGGGTGGCAGCAAGAAAAGCTGGTACGCTCGTCTGATGCCTTTCCTGGGTCCGGCTTTCATAGCCAGCGTGGCTTACATGGATCCCGGTAATTTTGCTACCAACATCCAGGCTGGCGCCAAGTTTGGTTACATGCTTCTGTGGGTCATCATCGGGAGCAACCTGATGGCCATGCTGATTCAATCTTTATCAGCCAAACTGGGGATTGCCTCGGGGATGAACCTGGCAGAACATTGCCGGAACCAGTTCCCCCGCCCGGTAGTTCTTAGCATGTGGGTGCTGATGGAACTGGTGGCAATGGCTACCGACCTGGCGGAGTTTTTAGGCGCAGCGCTGGGTTTTAACCTCTTGTTGGGTATCCCGCTCTGGTTAGCAGGGATCTTCACCGCCATCGCCACCTTCCTGATCCTGGGCCTGGAACGCCGCGGCTTTCGCCCATTAGAAGCAGTGATCACGGTGCTGGTGGGTGTAGTGGCAGTCAGCTACCTGATCGAAACGATTCTGGACAAGCCACAGTGGAGCCAGGTGCTTTACCACGCCATAACGCCTCAGTTCATGGGGTCTGAAAGCATCCTGCTGGCTGCAGGCATCCTGGGAGCTACGGTAATGCCCCATGCGATCTTCCTGCATTCCGCATTAACCCAGAACCGGATTGTCGTCCGGGAACCAGCCATGCTCAAAAGGCTCTTCCGCTTTGAGATTCTGGATGTATTGATCGCCATGGGCTTGGCCAGCCTGATCAATGCCGCGATGTTGATCATGGCAGCTTCGACCTTCTTCACGAAGGGATTGACTGAAATCGGAACGATCCAAGAAGCACACCGCACATTGGAACCTCTGCTGGGAAAATCTGCTTCATGGGTGTTTGCCATTTCCCTACTGGCTGCCGGGCTGTCCTCATCTTCGGTAGGGACGATGGCCGGTCAAGTGATCATGCAGGGCTTTTTGCATCGGCATATACCACCCTGGCTGCGCAGGCTAGTAACCATGCTGCCTTCCCTGATTGTCATCAGCATTGGTTTAGACCCCACCCGGACCCTGGTCATCAGCCAGGTAGTGCTCAGCTTTGGCTTGCCGTTTGCCGTCATTCCATTGGTGATGTTCACCCGCCGGAGGGATATCATGGGTGTGCTAGTCAATAACCGAGTCACTACAATCCTGGTCAGCCTGGCAGCTGCGCTTATCATCCTGTTGAATTTTTATCTACTGTATCAGGTTTTCTTTGGAGGGTAGGACGATGTTCAAACACCTTTTAGTACCTCTGGATGGTTCTCACTTAGCTGAAGCAGCCCTGCCGGCGGCGAAATTCCTGGCGCAAAAACTGCTTGCCTCTGTTACGCTGATCCATGTCATTGAACGAAATGCTCCAAAGGAAATTCACTCTGAACGCCATCTGACCGACTCGGATGAGGCTCGCCAATACCTGGGAAAAATTGTCGAAGAGACCTTTCCTAAGGGGTTTGAGGTCAAGACCCACGTGCACACTGCCGAAGTGAGCGATGTGGCGCGCAGCATCGCTGATCATACGGAGGAATTTACTCCTGACCTGGTGATCCTTTGCACACATGGTCGCGGCGGCATGAGAGACCTGCTTTTTGGCAGCATCGCACAGCAGGTGATCGCTTTCAAGAAGACGCCCGTTCTACTGATTCGTCCTACGGAAGACCAGTCGAAAGCCTTCACCTGCGAGAAAATCCTGGTTCCGTTGGACGGAAACTCTGAACACGAACAGAGTCTTACTGCGGGGGTTGAATTTGCTCAAGCCTTAAAAGCCAGCCTGCACCTGGTGATGGTTGTCCCCACGGTTGGCACCTTGACCGGCGAGCAGGCTGCCACTGCCCGCCTGATGCCAGGCGCTACGCATGTCATGCTGGAAGCCGCAGAATTGGGAGCCGAAGATTACCTGCGCCAACGCTTAGATGGGCTGAAAGACCTGCCGCTTCATCTGTCTGCAGAAGTCGTGCGCGGTGATCCTGCCGAGATCATCATTGAGACAGCTGACCAAGTCAAAGCTGATCTGATTGTCCTCAGCACCCATGGCAAAGCAGGCACCGAAGCCTTCTGGTCTGGCAGTGTAGCACCTAAGATCGCCATGCGCTCCCAGGTGCCGCTTTTATTAGTACCAGTAACTGCCTGAGCAGGCTGCCAATTCGATGAGCCCTTAACGAAGTTATGTATTCTCGTACTATAGCAGCGCTGCACCCAATTGCGGAAAAGCAGACGGAATGCATGTCAAAACACATTCTATATACCCATGTCAACAACCACGCCATTAAGGCGTGACTGTGAATTCATTCGAATAAACAGGCCTCTTGGCGACACCTACGAAGTAAACGATTCTCAATCTGTCAGTCGTTGCCAGGTGCAGAGCCTCAAAGTTTGAGATTTCCAGCTCATATGAATCTCCGGCCAATAGCCTATGCCTGACATAGTCGCCTTTGTGAACGCCGCTCCCGAAGAGAGGCTCAATGCTGGGGCAAAAGCCAGCAAAATACTCCCACTGTCCATCCATATACCTTTCGACTCGCGTGGGAAAGTTTCCTAATGCGCAAAACTCTGGGCAGTAGATGTCGATAGACCGATCCCCTTGGTTTTGAATGCTGATTTGTACGATATCACCCACCTGGTATGCCTGCCGATCTGTAGAAATGGATACCAGGGTGGCATCCCGGTTAATCCGACAGACAATAAATAACCCTACTGCGAATAAAAGGGCAAGGATTAATAAAAGGCCGAAAAATAAATTTACTCTTTGCCTCATACGAGATATCGCCTCAAGATTATGAACGGATCGTATTAAAGCTTGAACGCTGGTTGGTAAGTTCCCCCAGTTAAAGCCACGACGCTTTGCCATTCTGCTTGCATGCCTGCAACACTATCGATCAGTTCGCGGGGAGTTTCACCAGGGTGCGCCAAGATATTCGTTATATTTTGGAGATATCCTTTTGGCAAGATCGTGAAACTCGACATGATCTCTGTAACTCGCTTATCACCGATAAAGTACTTTTCATTCAGAGCAAAGATCACCTGGGTGAGGTTGGAACATATCCGCGTCAGGCAGCCAACTGTGTTATACACATCCCCCTTCTGCGCAAAGGTGCTGGCATGCAGCAGGGTAAACTCCGCACTCCACAGCGAATTGGCAACGACCTTCTCCTTCAGCTTGGGAGGGTAAGGTTTTACCATCTGTTTTAGCCGGGAAATTTGATTTTGAGGGTCATAAAGCGGGATGCAGATTTCTGTTTCTGCCAGGTAGATGATGCTGTAAAAACCATGAGTGGGCTGCTGTTCGTAGTCACGCTCGACAATCCCAGCCTGAGCCTTTTCGATCGCGAGCTCAACTTGATTCAGGCTGCGGTATAAGAAATCCACCTTTCCTGCGGCAGTCTGAATCCAGGCGCCCCCATTCACCCAATGCCCCCAAACATAAAAGCCGGTGACTGTGGGCGGTCGGAGGGAAATGCTTTCAGCGACTCGTTGAATCTGGGCGATTTCGAAGGGTGCTTCAGCCAGGTAATACAAACCAATATCCATATCGGAGCCTTTGTGCTGATTTCCCGAGGCGTAAGACCCACCTAAGACCACTGCTGCTACCCCTGGCACATTCGCAAATTCATCCACCAGCTGCCGGAGCAAGGCTTGTTTTTTGTCTGGAATATGTGCGAGTCGATCCACCTTCACTCCCATGCCTGCAGCTCGATCACGTTCCCTTCCGGGTCGGTCACGTAGCACCAGGTAACCCTCCGCCCATCGGCGATTTGCACTGTCACGACCTCTCCCACCGGCTTACCCCCCGCTGCCAGGACCTCTTGCCGGGCTGCAGATACGTCTTCCACCTGGAAAGCAATATGTGCAAAGCCAGGGCGATTGACAACTTTCGAACCTCCATCTGCAAGCAGATCGTAGCTAAAAATTTCTAAAGTTGGACCTTCGCTCCCATATCCGGGCAGCCGTAGATGCATCCCACGCAAATGCGCCCCCGGCAGGCTTGTGCCGAGTTCCAGCTTCTCACCTTGCAGATCACGTTCAGGCGGAACAGGCACACAGCCGAACACCCGCTGGTAGAAGCCCGCCAGGAGGCGCCAATCCTCGGCGATCAGATTGGTGTGGACATATCTGGCCTGCAGAACCATCTTAATTTTTATCCTTTCCCTTTTGTAATCTGATGACAGCAGGTTTCAGGACCCTGTTTACGGCGATCCTATCCACAAACCCAGGGGCTATCATCTTCATCCACACCCCCCATGTGCCTGGTCCCATCAATACTTCCCGCTTGCGCTGTGTAGCAGCTTTCAAGATAATTTGAGCGCAGCGGTCGGCAGTCATCATCTTTTCCGTGTACATCGCCCTGCCTTCAGGACCTTTAGGCTTGCCATCTTTATTCATGAAGCGCTCGTGAAATTCGGTCACTACCCAATACGGGCACACCACCGTCACACTGACACCTGACCCCGTCAAATCCATACGTAGCGAATCTGAAAAGCCGTGCATGGCGAACTTACTGGCAATATATGATGTGTTGTAAGGAATCGCCAGCTTGCCTCCCAGGCTGGATACATTGACAAGCCTGCCCCGGCTGGCTTTGAGGTGCGGCAGAGCATAGTAAGTGCAGTAAACCATCCCATAAAAGTTTACATCCATCACCTGCTTGAATAAATGCAGGTCAGGCAGATCTTCCAACTTGCTGCCCACACTGATGCCTGCATTATTGATCAACATATCGAGCTGCCCAAATTCCTTAACTGTACAGTTCACCAATGCCTGGCACTGCCCCTCTACGCTTACATCGGTGGGAACGGGAACCGCCTTACCCCCACGCCGATTGCATTCCTCTGCTAATATGCCCAATCTTTCTGCATCACGGGCTGCCAGCGCCATAAAAGCCCCCTGGTCAGCCAGCCGGAGCGCCAGCGCCCTGCCAATACCGCTGGAAGCGCCGGTGACAATGACAACTCGGTCTTTAAAATCAGCTTCCATTTTTCATCCTTCGAGGTTATTCATACAGCTTGCGCAGATTTTGTCGCCAGGCAACATTTCCGCGCAGATCAGTGCTGTCGCTGAATTGATCAATGCTCCCGATCAGTCCCTTTTCTGCGATCCGCCTGACCTCTGGATCAGTGATCGCTTTGAAAATCTCATCTGCAAATTTTGAACCCCAGATCACATCGAAGGGGCGGTCGAAGAAACTGGTCAGCTTCTCAGGGAGAGGCTCCGTGATCCCCAGACGGTTATGCCAGCGCGCCAGATAGATAAAGGCCTCTCCCAGGGCAGCCTCCCGCTCTTGCCAGGTGCTGGCTTGTAGCGCACTCCAGAGAAGAGGGGATAATTCTGCAGCGCTTTTCAACTGTCTGAAAGCTGTGCCGAACCACTTTGGATAGGGAGCATACTGCTTCTCGAGAAGAAAACACAGGCTCATCACATCCCGCACCAGCCTGGAACCCATCAACGCTGAGCCAGTCTCGTCGCCCACATATCCGGCGCGCGGCATCAAATGTTCTTCCTCGCCAATCCGCTTCCATTCGGCTGCCAGCAGATACATCCAGACCTGGTGAGGATACCAGGTCAGGGTCTGGCGGAAAGCGGTCAGCTCACCCACTCCATCGTAATACACTGCCCCAGCAGTCATCATCCGCAGCGTCTGCGCTGGGAAGGTCAGCCAATCTACGGCGTCCAGGGGTTGGTCGATATCCCAATCCAACCATTTCCTGGCAAAGCTGCGCAAAGTTACCGGAAAAACATTGTGCTCCACCGGCCCCCCAGCTCTCTCTACCATCACACGTGTCCCAGCTTCCCCTTCAACGGGCTCTGAAGAGACCCCGTATCCAAGGAAACGCTGTGGCAGGTTCTGCCGCAGCATCTCTCGCATAGGTTCTCCCAGACTAACATCCTGATCACGCAGAAAGATCAGCACCTTCGGGTACCAGTCGTGATCCATGGACATGGGAGTATCGAAGCCTAACACATCACTTCCCGGTCCGAGCAAGGCGGCGGCGTGAGGTAGATCCGCGTAA
>Ga0153916_10002575_pt1 | contig 13242 bp, 10 predicted proteins | sample Opewatmetagenome_FD_109642 | JGI IMG/M metagenome (GOLD analysis project Ga0153916, IMG submission 109642) | Freshwater wetland microbial communities from Ohio, USA - Open water 3 Core 3 Depth 4 metaG | ecosystem: Environmental > Aquatic > Freshwater > Wetlands | place: USA: Ohio, Lake Erie...
CGCGAACGCCAGCGACATCCCCTGGATCCCGCGCGGGTCGTAGCCTGGGAACTCCATGCCCTTCACGTGCATGGCGTACTTCCCCGCCTCCGGCCCGTACTTTGCGGCCAGCCTCCTTGAGCCCTCTCCTATCAGCTTCCCGAAACCTTCCCGCCTGCCGGTCAGCTCGACCAGCTTGAGCATCGCCTCGTGGTCGCCCCATGCGAGCTTGATCCCGCCCGTGTCCCTCTCCGTTATGATCCCTTTCTCGAACAGCTCGTACGCGCACGCTATTGTGTCCGCGCATGAGATCGTGTCCATCCCGTACTTGTTGCACAGGTGGTTCGCGTGGATGATGGAATCGAGCGACGAGTTCCCGAGGTTGGACCCGAACATCGCGAGGGTCTCGTACTCGGGCCCTTCCGTCGTGCTACCGTAAATGTCGGTCTTCGCCTCCTTGCCGCAGTGGAGCGGGCATCGGGCGCAAGCGACGTTCTTCATCACGTGCTTGTTCACGAACTCGTCGCCCCCGATCTTCTCGAACTCGGGGAAGTGGGCTGACTGGAAGTTCCGGGTGGGTATGGCGCCCGCCTTGCCCGTGATGCCGACAACCATTGAGGTGCCGTACTTCATGAACGCCGCGGACTTCTCCTTGACGGTTGCCGTGGCGGTCTTGAAGGTCTCCCTGAGCTTCTCCTCGTCCGCCTGGGGGACGTCCCTCGTGCCGTGGACCACCACGGCCTTCAGGTTCTTCGATCCCATCACCGCCCCGACGCCGCCCCTTCCCGCGGCCCGGTGATGGTCGTTCATGATCGATGCGTATCTCACGAGCTTCTCGCCCGCCGGGCCAATGACTGCGGCCCTTGCCTTGTCGTGCCGCGTCTCGAGCGTGTCGATCGTCTCGTAGACGTCCTTGCCCCAGAGGTCTGATGCGTCTTTGAGCTCAGGCCCGTCGTCCGTGATCAGCAGATAAGCCGGCTTGGAAGCCTTGCCGTGGAATATGATCCCGTCATAGCCCGTCTTCCTCAGCATAGGTCCCCAGTGTCCGCCGGAATGCGCCGCCAGTATCCCGCCTGTGAGGGGCGATTTCGTCGTGACGTTGTAGAACGCCGTGAAGGAGCCCATAGTCCCCGTGTAAGGCCCCGTCATGAATATCAGCCGGTTTTCCGGATCGAGCGCGTCGATCTTGGGCTTGTTCTCCTTGTACAGGATCTTCGCTGCGAGCCCCCTTCCCCCCAAGTACTTCACGAGGTCGTCCTTCGGGATGTCGGAGTCCGCGAACTTTCCGGTGGTCAGGTCGACTCTGAGCAACCTCATCTTTTCAGCTCCCAGCACTGCAGCTCGAACGAATTGCGGGAGAATATAAAAGGGTTTGGGGTCATTCAATCGGAAGGCGTCTGCGTTCGCAACATGTTCAGGGAAAGGCCACGTTGTTCGAACGTTCGTACAATCGCGAGTGTTTAATATCCAAGGATTTGTTCACAGCCGCATGTTGTTCGACGGCGTCGAGGTCACCTCGCTGATCGTCGTCGCCATCCTGATCGCCATCGTCGCTTTCTTCTACTCTAACCTCGGGCTCGGCGGTGGCCAGCTCTACGTCCCGATAATGGACCTGATGTGGGCGGCGAGCTTCGGATTCATGATGAAGGACATCGTCCCGTTGTCCCTTTGCTTCGCGTTCGCCACCATGGCGATGTCCGCGTACACGCACAACAGGAAGAAGCTCGTGCACATCGGGGTGTGCCTTCCGCTCGCCCTTGCTGGTCTTCTTGGCGTCGGCGGAGGAGTCGTGTTCACATCAACGGTCCCGAACTGGACTGTCAAGGTCGCCTTCGCGACGATGCTCGTGCTCGTGGCTACCAAGATGCTCTACGACATCTACAGGAAGCGGGAGGATTACGCTAGCTGCCCGGCAACGTTCAGCCTTCGATGCAGGCTGACCGGAATCGGGGTCAGCGTCCTGACCGGTTTTCTCATCGGGAGCTTCGGGATAGGCGGCGGCGTCGTGAGCGTCCCGCTCATTATCTACGTGTACAAGTTCCCGCCAAGGATGGCGATTGGCACGTCCGCCCTTCTGGGCGCCATCCTGACGCCTGCCGCCCTAGTCGCCTATGCGCTCAACTCATCCGGCGGCGTGAACATCCACTGGCCGCTGGCGCTCGTGCTCACGCCCGTGGTCTTTGTGATGGCCCTCATAGGTTCGACCTGGGGCCTCGAGAAGTTGAAGACAAAGCTCATCAAGACGATCTTCACGTTCGGCGTCTATCTGGCCGCCACGGAGATGATCATCAGCCTGCTCACTTCGTGATCGTGCCCAGATACTCATTCGTGCATGCCGAGCCTGTCCATCATGAAGGCGTACATGAACGCGTACCACTTGAGGGACTCGAGCCTCCCGGACGCTCCTGAGTGCCCCTCTATCTTCTTAGTCCTCAAGAGCAACAAGTTCTTGTCAGTCTTGAGGGCACGAAGCTTGGCAACCCACTTGAGCGGCTCGAAGTACTGCACGCGCGAGTCGTTCAGAGCCGTCGACACAAGGATGTTCGGATAGTCCTTGGCAAGAACGTTGTCGTACGGGGAGTATGTCTTGAAGTAGTCATAGAACTCCTGGATGCTCGGGTCTCCCCACTCCTCGAACTCGCCGACGGTCAACGGTATCGTCGGGTCCAGCATCGTCGTGATCGCATCGACGAACGGGACCTCTGCCACCACCACTCTGAACAGGTCGGGCCGCAGGTTGACCACAGCGCCCATGAGCAGGCCACCAGCGCTCCTGCCCCTGACGACGAGCCTGCCGGCGGACGTGTATTTCTCAGCGATAAGGTGCTCCGCGCACGCGATGAAGTCCGTGAAGGTGTTCACCTTCGTGAGCATGGACCCGCCCTTGTGCCACTTCTTCCCGAAGTACCCGCCGCCCCTGATCTGGGCCTTCGCGCAGACGAAGCCGCGGTCAAGAAGAGGCACAAGTCTCGCGTTGAAGATCGGTGCGCCGCCCCAGTAATCGCCGTATGCTCCATACGCGTAGAGGTATGCGGGGTTGGTTCCGTCCTTCTTGAGGCCTTTCCTGTGGAGGAGGACGATCGGAATCTTCGAGCCATCCTTGGCGGTCGCCAAGATCCTTTCCGAAGAATAGTTAGCCGGATCGTATCCTGGCACCTGGAGCTTCTTCTTGAGCTCTAGTGTTCGTGAGGCCATGTTGTACTCGTAGACGCAGTCCGGAGTCGTTAGCGAAGAGAAGTCGAACCTCATGACGTCCGAGTCGTACTCGTAGGTCGTCTCAGGGATCACGAATGAGATCTTCTCGGGCAGCGCGACGTCGTGCGCGCTGCCGTCCTTTAGCGACATCACGTGTATCTTAGGAAGCGCGTCCTCGTGTTGGTAGGCGACGATCCAGTCCTTGAAGACGTCGAGATACGCGATCGGGTGGCTGACATCGATCATGACTTCCTCGTTGTGCGGAAGGAACTCCTTCCAGTTCTGCGGCGACGGATCGGAGATCGGCGCGGTAACGACCTTGAAGTTGGGGGCGTTCTCATTCGTGACGACGAAGAACCTGTCGCCATGGTGGAAGACGTAGTATTCGAGCCCTTGCTCCCTCGGCCTATAGACCTTGAACCTCCCCGTGGGCCTGTCCGCCCTGAGGAACTTGACCTCCGATGTCGTAGCGCTGATGCTTGTGATGAGTATGTACTGCCTGGTCTTCGTCTTTTCCAGGTTCATGTAGTAGAACGCCCGGTCCTTCTCGTGCGAGACCACCACATCGCTCTTGGGGTCGGTTCCTAGGACATGTCGGAGGACCTTGAAGGGTCTGAAGTCGATGTCCATTATCGAGTAGAACAGTGTCTTGCTGTCGTTCGCCCAAACGACGCTCGCAGTGTTCGAGATCCTGTCGGGAAGAAGCTCGCCGGTCCTGAGGTCTTTGACGAACAGCTCGTGCCGTTCAGATCCGTCGATGTCGACAAGGTAGGTGAGCAGGTTGTGGTCAGGGCTTACCCGGTAGACGTCGCATCCGAAGAACTCCTTGCCTTCCGCAGCCTTGTTCATGTCAAGAATGATCTCCTCGGGCGCGTCGACTCCGCCCTTCTTCCTGCAGAGTATCGGGTACTGCTTCTCCTTCTCCGTCCGCGTGTAGTAGTAGTAGCTGTCCATCTTTACGGGGACAGTGGAGTCCGTAAGCACCGCCTTCTCGACGAGTTCTGCATAGAGTTTCTCTTGGAGCGGCTTGAGGTGCCTCGTGACGACATCCGTGTACTGGTTCTCCGACTCGATGTACTTCGCGACCTCTGGGTCGTCCCGTTCGCGCATCCAGAAGTAATCGTCTATCCGCTTGTCCCCGTGCTGGACAAGCTCCTTGGGGGTCTTCTTGGCCGAGGGCGGCTTGACGACCCGTTCTCTCGCCATCGGTGCCTTGATGACGGCTCAGTAGTTATAATCACCGATTCCGCCCAGTCCGGGTTTCTGCACGCTGCATGGCCACTCACAGAATGCGCCGAATCATCATCAGGGCCGGCCGGGTAACTATTGATATTGGATAGTCCTTTCTCGGTCGGAACTCTTTCAGGTGGTCGCGTGGACACGGTTACGGAAAGGCGCTCGGCGCTGCTCATAGCAATGATGAGCTCGTTCCTGACACCGTTCCTGGCAAGCTCGATCGTGATAGCAATCCCCACCGTTGCGGACGAGTACTCCGAATCGCTCGTGCTCGCCAGCTGGATCGCGACTTCGTACCTTCTCGCGGCCGCGGCGTTTCTAGTCCCGTTCGGCAGGATTGCGGACATCCATGGCCGGAAGCGTCTCTTCCTTGACGGGATGTGGGTGTTTCTCGCAGGGACCCTGCTCTGCACCATCGCCCCGTCTGTGATGACTCTGATCATCTTCAGGGTGGTCCAGGGCGTCGGTGGAGCGATGATATTCGGCACCTCCATCGCAATCGTGACCTCAGTGTACCCGCCCGAGGAGAGGGGCAAGGCCATCGGCCTGACCACGATGCTCGTGTATGTCGGCCTCTCGGTGGGTCCTGTCGTCGGAGGGGCTCTTACGGAATTCATCTCCTGGCGGGCGATATTCGCCGTGACGCTCCCGCTGATCGGGGCCATTCTCCTCGTCGGTTCCCGCTGGCTCGTCGGTGAGTGGGCGGGCGCGAAGGGCGAGAAGTTCGACCTGCAAGGGTCGGTGGTATACGGGTTCTCGCTGACGGGCATCGTGCTCGGACTCACGACCCTGCCGGAGGTGGCGGGCGCATTGGCCGTCGCACTTGGGTTGGTCGGGATCGTCTGGTTCATCTTGATCGAGCGGCGGACAGAGAGCCCTGTGCTGAACACGAGGCTGTTCAGCCGGAACCGTGCATTCGCATTCTCGAACTTGGCAGCTCTCGTCAATTACAGCGCCACATTCGCGGTGTCCTTCATGATGAGCCTCTACCTCCAGGTCGAGAAGAATCTCACTCCTGACGAGGCGGGGATCATCCTCGTCGCCCAGCCGATCGTGATGGCTGTGTTCTCGCCGATTGCGGGAAGGCTCTCGGACTATGTCGAACCGCAGATGATAGCTTCGATCGGCATGGCCATCACCGCAACCGGACTCGTCTTGCTCGCGCTCCTGACGGTCAACTCACCGATCATTGTCATAGTGCTGTCGCTCGCCTTCCTCGGATTCGGGTTCGCGCTCTTCTCGTCGCCGAACACAAACGCCATCATGACATCCGTCGAAAAGAGACACTACGGCATCGCCTCCGCAACCGTCGGGACCATGAGGCTCATAGGCCAGGTGCTTAGCATCGGAATCGCGACGCTGTTCATCTCCGTGTACGTGGGGAACATCGTGGCCACGCCCGAGCAGGCGCCGCTCTTCCACGAAGCGTTCAGGAGCTCCTTCATCGCGTTCGCGGTCATGTGCTATGCAGGCGTGTTCGCGTCACTTGCCAGAGGGAAGGTGCACGATTCGAGATAGCGGTCTGACGAATTCCTCGGATTCGACGCGCGGGTTGCCGACCGACGGAGACACGGGATACATCTCCATGAGTCCCGCAGGGTACGGCATGAAGATCCTCTTTAGGTCGGTCGCGTCCAGCTGCCCCGGACTCAACCATTGCGCCTCGTCTTCCCGTCGGAGGATGACAGGCATTCGGTTGTGGGCCTTTGATATCAGAGCGTTAGGGGAGGTCGTGACTACGGTGAACGAGAGCAGGATTGTGCCATCCGGACTCCTCCACCTGTCATACAGTCCGGCGAACGCGAAGAACGCATCGTCCTTCAGGTGACAGTAGTACGGGGTCTTGCGCCCTTTCTGCTTCATCCACTCGTAGAAGCCGGTCGCAGGTACGAGGCATCTCCGCTTCTTGATTGAGGACCTGAACGCCGGGCTCGTCGTGATGGTCTCCGCTCGCGCGTTGATCAACCTGCTGCCAATCTTCTGATCCTTGGCCCAGAAAGGCACGAGACCCCACCTCATCACGACCAGTCTGTTGGGGCTCTCGGAGACTATCACTGGTACCTGTTGGGTAGGGGCGATGTTGTATCTTGGTTGCAGCTCCACCTCGGGATCGTGAAGCATGAACCTAGCGAAGAACCCGGGTATGTGTGCGATCGCGAACCTGCCGCACATGTTTGGTCACTTCTTCTCGTCCTAGGGTTTCTCGGGCTCGAACTCCAGCGCTACCGAGTTGATGCAGTATCTCTTGCCCGTGGGCCGGGGGCCGTCGTCGAAGACATGGCCAAGATGGCTGCCGCACTTCGAGCAGAGCACCTCTGTCCGCTCCGTGAGCAGGCTCGTGTCCAGCTTGAACTCCACGGTGTCTCCGCTCATCGGGGCGGAGAAGCTGGGCCATCCGCATCCGGCATCGAACTTCGTGTCCGACTCGAAGAGTTCCGCGCCGCACCCAGCACACCTGTAGATGCCCTTCTTGAAGTTGTCCACATACTCCCCTGTGAAGGGTCGCTCCGTGTCTTTCTTCCTCAGCACCCTGTACTGCTCGGGGGTGAGCGTCTTCCTCCATTCCTCGTCAGACTTGGTGACCTTCTCTTCAGCCATGTCGTTTCGCAATGCAACAGGAGAAGGCCTCATGATAATCGTTTCCCCGATTGGAGGCCGCGTGCGCGAGGTCACACGATCAGGCGGCGTCTCATCAGGTTGACTGAGATGATGAAGAAGACGGCGGTCACGACGACGATCCATAGCAGGCTGAGCAGAAGGTCGGGCGTGAGGTGCCCGAAGGTCACTGCGCGCGAAATCTTCACGACATGCACGAGCGGCACGACGGCAGTGGCGAACATCTGGGCGCCGACAGGGAGCAGCGAGAGCGGGAAGAAGGTCCCGCTGACGAGGAACATAGGCGTCACGAAGAGCGAGGTCGGATAGTTCAGCGAATCTATGCGGGGGGTCACCGCAGTGAAGCACATGGCAAGGGATCCGAAGAGGAGCCCTCCGATGAAGCTGAACGGAATGATCAGCAGCGAGAGGGGATATGACGCCAACCCGAACACCGATATGACTGCGAGCATTATCCCGGCGGATATCGTGCTCCTCGTGGCGCCCCATAGTATCTCGCCAGTGATGACCTCGTCCACGTTCAGGGGGGTCGATATGATCGCGTCGAACGTGCGCTGGTAGTACATCCTGACGAACGATGCGTAGGTGCACTCGAAGAAGCTCGCGGTCATGATCGTGATGCCTATGAGCGCGGGCGCGATGTACTCCGCGTACGGCACGCCCTCGATCTCGTTAACGAAGAACCCGAGGCCGAAACCGAGCGCTACCAGGTATAGGACCGGCTCGATGATAGGCGGGATGAAGTTGACCCTGTAGGTCTTCATGAAGACGTCATAGTTGCGCCTCCAGACGCCCCAAGTCCTCCTGCTGATAACAGGTATCCGAAACATCTCGCGCGCCTTCATTCCCTGAGCATCCTCCCTGTGAGCTTGAGGAAGACATCCTCGAGTGTGGATTCGCGAACCGTTGCCGCGCTGATCTTGCACTCGGTCATCAGTCTGTCCATGGTCTCTTTGGGCCTATCCGTGAAGACGTGTATCGCGTCGCCTGCGACCTCGTACTGAACGGCGCGGCCTTCCTGCTGCAGACATGCGACCACGTCCCCGTTCTTCTTCGCCTCGACCACGTGGCTCGCAACGTGCTTCCTGACCAGCTCCCCGGGGCTTCCATTCGCCAGAATCTTCCCGATGTCCATTATGACGAGCCTGTCGCAGAGCTTCGCGGCCTCCTCCATGTAGTGAGTCGTGAGGATGATCGTTATTCCCCTCTCCTTCAGGCGCATCAGGAGGTCCCAGATAAGGTGCCTCGCCTGCGGGTCGAGCCCCACGGTCGGCTCGTCGAGGATGAGTATCCTTGGGTCGTTCAACAGAGACCGCGCCAGAATGAGCCTCTTCTTCATGCCACCTGACAGCTTGTCAATCTGGGTGTCCTTCTTCCCCTGCAGCTGGAAGAACTCCAGCAGCTCTTCGGCCTTGCTCTCTGCGGCCTTTCTGGGGATGTCGAAGTACCTCGAGAACACGAGGAGGTTCTCGAAGACAGTGAAGTCCGGATCCAGGTTGCTCTCCTGCGGCGCGACCCCAAGTATCCGTTTGATCCCCCTTGGGTCCCTGTCTACCTCCATCCCTGCGACCGTGAGAGTGCCCGAGGTCTTCGGGGACACGCACTCGATCATCCGCATGGTAGTCGTCTTGCCCGCGCCATTGGGACCGAGGAACCCGAACACCTCGCCCTCGTTCACCGCGAAGTCGACGCTGTCGACGGCCGTGAGGGTCCCGTATTTCTTCGTTAGGTTCTCGGCCCTGATTATATCCAAGAGGTCCACCCTGCGATCCGTCCTCGTGAATCGGGTCAGGTCTAATAAATCGAGCGCCGTTGGTGGGCATCACTCAGCTCATGCGGAAAGGCAAAATAAGCCTCACGCAGTCCGGTGGCCGGAGAGGAGATCGGTGAACGTCTGTCAGAAGTGCGGTTTCGACAACGCCGAGGGGGAGCCGTACTGCATGCACTGTGGTGCGGAACTGCCCGTCGCCAAAGTCGAGAGCGCCCCGCCGGCCGCCGAGGTTGCGCCACCTCCAGCGCAGCCAGAGGCGAAGCCCTTCGAGAAGCAGATGGAGGACCTCGGAAAGAAGATCGCCGGAGCGGGTCAGAAAATCGGCGAGGACGTCCAGAAGGCGGGCGGGGATTTCGAACGCATGTGGTATTCTACGTTGGGCCTGCTGGCACCGATAATCGGCGGGCTCATAGTCACCGTCGTGTTCCTCGTGTTCATCCTGGTCGTCGGAGCGGTCGCCGTGGGGTCGGAGCACCGCGCTTTCTGGGACCAGCTCAAGGACTTCCTGGAGACCAACTTCCTGCTATTCCTGGGACTGTTCTTCCTGTCCTCGTTCACGAACTACTTCAACAAGGTCCACAAACGGATGTTCCGCTGGATCACCCCGGTCATGATGGCCGTGGGACTAGTGGGATGGTTCTGGATACTCGCCGAGGTGTTGTTCATCGGCGCCAGGACGCTCGAGCGCCCTGGCCTCAGGGACCTGGGGGACTTCGTCATGCTCGCGCTGCCAGTGCTATTCCTATTGGCCCTGTGCATCGGCTACCTGGTTGTCCTGCTCCAAGTGACTTCGCAGAAGGTCCTCGAATCGAAGTCCTGACCAGTTCGAGACGAATTGGGCGTGGCCAGTGAGCTAATAAAACAAATGTTTTAATCAGTAATTTGTCCATTTTATCAACAGAAACTGCGATATTAGCGACAAAGGGACCGCGTTCTACTGAACGTCCGTCCCCGACGAGGTTGACATGGGCATATGACCCCCCGCGCCGCTCGCTCTCATCATGAAGAACAAGACGGGAATGGGGCGGACAGAAAACGGGACCCGTGCTCTGGCCGTTCTGGGCGAGTGCAGGCACGCGCTCGAGGCGTGCAGCCACAAGGTGCTGCCAACGCGAGCGTGCAGAAGGTACGCCGTCTCAGGCGGTAGGTGGGGGCACCCGGCGTGGTCCCTCATTCTGTAGAAGAAGGAGGAAGAACATGAGCATGGCAGAAGCGTGGGAGATAACGGAAGACGAGGGGATCGTGACCCAAGCGTATCCGAGGAGGGAAGTGAAGAGGAAGCTGAAAGCGATAATCGAGGTCGAGGGACTCTCGAAACACTATCCGCCGGACCTGAAGGCGGTCGACGGTGTGAGCCTCAGCATCAAGCCCGGTCAGGTCTTCTCGATTCTTGGACCGAACGGGGCGGGCAAGACGACCGCGGTCGAGATACTCGAGGGACTCAGGGAGCCGACATCGGGGAAGGCGACGATTTTCGGGATAGACATATCTCATGATTATGGCAAGATCAGGAAGAGAGTGGGCATCCTCCCCCAGAACTTCGAGCCCTTCGAGAACCTGACACCGGTCGAGGCCTTGGAGTACTGGGCCCACCTCTTCAACATGACGAAGACGAGCAAGGACATCGACGCTCTCCTGGAGAGCGTGGGTCTCGGATCGAAGAAGAAGGCCATGGGAGGCAAGATGTCCGGCGGGGAGAAGCGGAAGCTGGGGATCGCGATGGCTCTGATCAACGACCCCGAGCTGCTGTTCCTGGACGAGCCCACGACCGGTCTGGATCCCAAGGCCAGGAGGGACCTGTGGGCCCTCATCCAGGGCATCAAGAAGAAGGGCACCACGGTCGTGCTGACGACGCACTACCTCGATGAGGCGGAGAAGCTCTCGGACGATGTCGCGATCATGAACAAGGGTAAGGTCGTCGCCCGGGGAACGCCTGACGAGCTCATCGGGCGGTACGGCAAGGAGACACTCATAGTCCTGGTGGGGGTCGGTCAGAGCGCGGTCGACGAGCTGGCCAGGAGGAGCATTGTCAGCCACCGCGAGAACGGGAATGTGGTGGTTCCGGTGAGCAACCCCAAGGAGCTGCGGACGATGTTCGCGAAGCTGTCGTCGATCCAGGTGGAATTCAAGGACATGTACACAAGGCGCCAGACGCTGGAGGACGTGTTCTTGAACTTGGTCGGCCAGAAGATGGATGAGGGGGTGCTTCGAGGATGAGCGTCAGCAGGATACTAGCGGAAGTGAAGAGCTACGGAAAGCAGTACATGCGGAACAGGTCGGCGGCGTTCTTCACGTTCGCTTTCCCGGTTCTCATGATACTGATATTCGGTGCGATGTTCGGTTCCGGATCGATCAGCAAGGTCACCGTGCAGGTCCAGAACCAGGATGCCGGGCAGTACTCCCAGGCAATCCTTGACCTGATGAACAGGACCACCATGGTCACCATCAAGATGGTATCCCCTGAGGTCGACCTAACTGACTACATCAAGGAGAAATCGCTAGATGTGGCCTTGTACATCCCAGCAAACTTCTCTGAGCTGATATCGCAGGGCACGATGAATGCGACCGCAGTCATTGCACAGTTGACGCTCTACGGCGATCCATCACAGTCCATCTTCGGGACAGTCGCGTCGATCGTCGGTCAGGCCGTCATGCAGCTGAACTACAACATGGCTCACGCCAGGCCTCTGGCGGAGATGGAGGTGAAGCATGTCGCGGCCGAGGGCTACAGCATGATGGACTACTTCCTGCCAGGTGTCGTCGGAATAACCGTGATGACGAACGCCATGTACAGTATGACAGCGGTCTGCGCAAGCCAGAGGAGCAAGGGCTATTCGAAGATGCTCGCCACCACACTGCTGAGAAAGGATGAGTGGCTGATCTCGAAGTTCCTGTTCTACACTATCATGCTGATATTGTCCCTCGTGCTGACCTACGTTGTTGGTTCGATAGTGTTCGACATGCACTCGACCCTGACCCCGATGACCTTCCTGTTGATAGCCGCTGGTGCATTCGTGTTCACCTCGCTGGGGATGCTCCTCGGGACGGTCATAAAGGATGCGGAGTCGGCCAATGCGGTTGCGAGCGCGATCGGGTTCCCGATGATGTTCTTGTCCGGGGCGTTCTTCCCGTTGGAGGTTGCGCCTTCGTGGCTGCAGCTGATATCCAAGGGCATTCCGCTGACATACTTCAACGACGCCCTGAGGGACACGATGGTGTTTGGGAACGACATGAGCGCGCTGACCAACCTTGCAGTCGTAGGCGTGGTGGGGATTGTCGTGTTCGTGCTCGCGAGCAGGCTGATGTCCTGGAAGGAATAGACCATATCAGAAACCCCAGCAAACCACTTCCCCGATTTCTCAAGAGGACTACCTGCAATCTGAAGCGCAGGTTTTTGAAGGTGAACATGATTCGCCCGACCAGGAATGTGAGACCATGGTCCAGATACTGGACGTGATGGACAAGGCACTGACCGGGACTCCGATGAGTGAGAACGACTACCAGCTGAGGCGATTCGCGCCGAGGCTGCGCGAGCTCGTCAAGGAGCACGGGATAAAGTACGACCCCTCGCAACCAGTACCTCGTGATGATTCCCTCGCGGATGATGTCTTCGAAGCGGGAATGCAGCTCATCGTGGATGTGGGCGCCTTCTGCATGACGACGCAGAGAATCATATCCTATACCGAGCAGGAAGTCAAGGAGGCCCTCAGGAACTCCCCGAAGGCCCTCTGGATGGGCGAGGGAAAGGATCGGAAGAAGTTCGTTCCGCGAAGGATGGAGGACAAGACTCCTCCGTGGTGCCTGCTGGGAGCGGGCGGAGGAGCTGTTTCAAGCGATGCATCGTTCCTAGCACTCATGGAAGGCTACGCGGAGATCCCCGAGGTCAACGCCATAACCACGCCTGCGCTCACGCGCGTGGGCGGCATGAGGATCAGGCCGTCCTCCCCGCTCGAGGTCTTGGGAACGATGAGGAACGCGGTGCTCGGAAGGGAGGCGACGAACCGAGCAGGCAGGCCCGGCATACCGTTCATGAACACCCTGGCGACAGCCGAGTCGGGGATATCTCTCGCGGCAGCCGTGCATCCGAGATACGGGCTTCGGCCGTCAGATGGCTTCATGATCGCGAGCATGGACCCGATGAAGATCGATTTCGACAGGCTCAACAAGGTGACAGTCGCCCTTTCACTCGGCGCGCCGATTGGAATGGACTTCGCTCCTCTGCTGGGTGGATATCCGGGGGGACCAGAGGGCACTGCGGTCACGACTGTCGCTAGCCACATGATGGGGATCCTCACGCTCCAGGCGAGCTATCTGATTCCGTTTCCCCTGCACCTGAGGTATGTATCGAACAGCAGCCGAGACCTGCTCTGGGTCATAAGCGTCGATGGCCAGGCGATCAGCAGGAACACTGACCTTCTGAGCATCAGCCTGAACTATACCGCGGC
>Ga0153916_10002576_pt1 | contig 13241 bp, 13 predicted proteins | sample Opewatmetagenome_FD_109642 | JGI IMG/M metagenome (GOLD analysis project Ga0153916, IMG submission 109642) | Freshwater wetland microbial communities from Ohio, USA - Open water 3 Core 3 Depth 4 metaG | ecosystem: Environmental > Aquatic > Freshwater > Wetlands | place: USA: Ohio, Lake Erie...
AATGTCACCGTTTTTGATAATTCTCCCAGGCAGCTGGATCAGGATAGGATGGTGGCTGAGCGGGATGGGTTAAAGCTGGTCACTGTCGAGGGTGATATGCGCGACTTATCGGCATTCGGGGATGAGTCCTTTGACCTGGTGTTCCATCCGGTGTCGAATGTCTTTTGCCCAGAAGTATACCCTGTGTGGTGGGAGGCATTTCGTGTGCTGCGGCCAGGTGGCACCTTGCTGGCCGGGTTCGATAACCCTTGCATGCACATGTTTGATATCCCCCCGGCAGAGAAGGGTGTATTTAAGCTGAAATACCCTCTGCCATTTGATTCTACTCAGCTGAGTGAGCCAGAGCGCCAGCGCATATTTGGAGATAAATACCCCCTGGAGTTCAGCCACACGTTTGAGGAGCTGATTGGCGGGCAGCTGGAGGCGGGTTTCGTGCTGATAGGAATGTACGAAGACCAACAAAATTCACCGCTTGGGAAGTACATGCCTGGATACTTCGCAACACGGGCGATTAAACCCAGGTTAGCGAACGATAGTGGTCGAACCATGAAATTACCCACTTGATGGGTGGTTGATAAGGACGAACGAGATGGAGATCGCAGAGCACCCCGCGAAAGCGGAGCCATTATTGACCAGAGTATTGCTGTTATTCATGCTTGCCATGATCCTGGCGAACATCGGCGGTGAGATGTACGGCATGCTCCTGCCGCTGTACCTTAAGCAGCTGAACGCATCGGTGGTGCAGATTGGGCTATTCTTCACCATCTCGCAGCTCATCCCGCTCGTGGTGCAAATCCTGGGCGGTTGGGTGTCTGATTCTCTCGGGCGCTTGCGCAGCATCGCCATTGGCAGCGTGGCGGGCAACCTGACTTATGTGGGTTTCATCTTCGCTCCTACCTGGCAGTGGGTGATCAGTGGGATGTTCTTCAGCGCCGTCACACGCTCGCTCATCGGGCCGAGCTTCAGTGCATTCATTGCTGAGAACTCGTCGGAAAAGAACCGGGCGCGCGTGTTTGGCATGTCCGATACACTATTCATGATCGTAGGGGTAGTAGGACCGCCTCTGGGTGGGTTCCTGGCGGATCGTTACGGCTTCCGCATCATGCTGGCGGCCGCCTGGGTGCTGTATTTCTTTGCTACATTGATCAGGGTCAGCATGGCGCGCACCGCCGTGCGTGGGCATGAAGCCAAGCCACGGAAATTGACCATGGGGAGCCTGCGTTCTAATCTGGGCGCCATGTTCGGTTTGCTGTTGAGTGGCGGTGTGATCACTTGGGTGCTGATCACCGATGGGGTGCGGGATATCGCCTATTCGCTCTCGGGCAACCTGATGCCGGTCTACCTGGAACAGATCGGCGGGATGAGCTTCCAGCAGATCGGCTGGCTGGGCTCGGTGTTCAGCCTCTCTATGATGCTGGTGACCATGCCTGCCGGGTTGCTGGCGGATCGAAAAGGTGAGCGGGTGGGTATTGTGATCGGCTTCTTATTGGAATTCATCGCCATGTTCACCTTCATGCAGGTGAAGGGATTTTGGGGATACGCGCTGGTATGGGGCTTGTTTGGATTGGGTGCTGGGATGATGTCGCCGGCATACAATTCGCTGATCAGCAAAGCTGTGCCTGAAAAATTGCGCGGTACGGCCTTCGGTCTGTTCGGAACCAGCCTGGGTCTGGTATCTCTGCCCGCGCCATGGGCCGGGGCGCAATTGTGGGAACGCTTTAGCCCACGTTTGCCTTTCTATGTGACCGGCTTTTCGGCACTGGTGAGTGCCTTCCCGGCTTGGTTCAAGTTTAAACTGCCAAAGTCCGGTAGTCCACCAGAAGTACCAGAAGCGGTTAATGAGCCAGCGATGGATTAACGCGTAGACCATCGACGACGTGTGGAAAATCGTGTAGGGGCGCGATCGAATGGCTGATATGTTGAGTGAAAATATTGAAGTCGCGATCGATTATCAATCTTATTTAAGCGGATAAATTCGATTTAGAGGCTGGAAAACATCATGGACGAGAATACGAAAATTTCACAAAAATCAATCATCCGAAGCACAGAAATCCCAGGGCTAGCCTGGCGTGGCTTCCAGGGTGAGGCGGATTACCCACATATATTTGACCTGATTCATGGCAGCCGGGAGTTCGATGGCCTCGATCGTGGAGAAACGTTGGAGGATGTCGCTAACAATTATACGCATCTGTTTCACTGCGACCCGTATAAAGATATGCTCTTCGCTGAAGTCGAGGGCAAAGCAGTGGCCTACTGCCGGGTATGGTGGGCGGTAGAGGGCAGCGGCCAGTGGGTGGGATTCCAGCTGGGGATCGTGCTGCCTGAATGGCGGCGTAAAGGTATTGGCACCAGGCTGCTCCGGTTCTGCGAGGAGCGCCTCGGCCAGATTGCCAATGAGCTCATCGACGGTGGAAGCATGCCAGGAGATACTCCATGCATCATGGATAATTATGCCAGCCGGAGTGAGATGGACAAGATCAACCTGCTGGAACGAAGGGGTTACACGCCAGCACGCTATACCTACCAGATGGTACGACCTAATCTGGAGAATATCCCCGACCTGCCACTGCCTCCAGGAGTAGAAGTACGCCTTGCCCTTCCAGAACATTACCGCATGATCCTGGATGCCTCCAACGAAGGTTTTCGTGACCATTGGGGTTATATCCCCGATCCATGGGAGGACTTCGATCGAATGCTGCATGAACCAGACTCTGACCCCAGCCTGTGGCGTGTAGCCTGGCAGGGAGACCAGATTGCGGGTATGGTGCTAAGTTTTATCAATACAAACGAGAACCGTTTATATAACCGCAAACGAGGTTACACGGAAAATATCTGCGTGCTGAGACCATGGCGGAGGCAGGGTCTAGCCAAGGCGTTGATCGCCCGCAGCTTGCTGGGCCTCAAAGAACGCGGCATGACCGAGGCATCCCTGGGAGTGGACACTCAGAATACCTCTGGCGCGTTGAACCTGTATAAAACCATGGGCTATGAAGTGGTGAAGGGCGGGATTATCTTTCGAAAACCTCTAAAGCGTAGAAACGTTCGAACGTCTAAACGTTGAAACGCTGTGCTCTGCTAACTTATTAACCGTGGAACAGTTTTTCTCCAGCGCGGATGGGCACTTTGAGGTGGTTCTCAAACGGTGTAAGCGGGCATGACCAGTATTCGTTATAGGCGCAATATGGGTTATACGCCAGGTTGAAATCGACTTTGAATTGGTGATCCCGTAAAGGTTCGGGTTCTAAGTAGCGGCCAGCGGGGTAAGTTTCCTTGCTTGCCAGGCTATCGACGAAGGGCAGAAAGAATCCATCTTCGCTGCGGTAGATGCTGAGCTCAGCGGGCTGGCCATCGACGGTGAAGCTGAACTTACCATATCGCTCATATTCCTGGATATCTCCGGTCGTGGTTTGCATCTCGATGTGTTGCTTTTGAGGGAATTCCTGCACGGTCACTTCAAGCTCCAGGCTCGGGTCGGGGGGAAAGTAATTCAGCCCCTTGAAACCCTTCTTTTGGCCCGGTGTTAGCGGGCTCTGATTGTCATGAGCGAAAAAATCGTCCTTCATCTTCCTGAAATCATCTAAATTGGTCATTTTCTTATCTCAATCTGGTTGATTAGATGAGATGATAGCTAAATAGTGCCATAAGATGCGCTGAAGCTATTAAAACATTAATTTGAGCATGAAGATAACGCTTTTATAATGAATACAGGCATTTCAACAGGTGGGTTTTATAAAGGCTCATTATTGGTAGGGTAACATTGGGTCAAACCAAGTGGATTTCTCGAGTAGGTAAATAAGGAAGTTTCTTCCTACTCCATCTGCCCGAGATTGCTCGGGAGGGGTTTATCCACAATGACTTTACCGCAGGAGGGATACATGCCCAGAGATTTACCCCTTGGAAATGGTAGCGTTCTGGTCGCTTTCGATCAAAATTATCAAATCCGTGACCTTTACTGGCCACACGTGGGGCAAGAAAACCATGCCCTGGGGCATCCCTTCCGTACAGGGGTGTGGGTGGAAGGCCAATTCCGCTGGTTTGATGATTGGAAATGGCAGCGCTCGCTCAAGATGCAATCCGATACCCTGGTGAGCGAGGTGAGGCTGGAGCACCCTGAGCTGGGGATTTCCATTCACTCGTCAGATATGGTAGATTTCCATGAGGACCTGTTCATCCGCAGGATGGAGATCAGCAATCTTGAAAAGCGCGAGCGTGAGGTACGGGTTTTCTTCCATCATGATTTCCACATCGCCGGCAATGAGATCGGCGATACTGCCTATTATGAGCCCGAGCGGAGGGCGGTTTTTCATTATAAGGATAAGTATTGGTTCATGATGAACGGCGCTGTCTCCACGCAGAATGGCCAGCCAGGGCCGGGATGGAAAGTCATCCAGGATGCCTATCCGGGGCTGGTGGTAGGCGTCCACCAATGGGCCTGCGGGCTGAAAGAAATCCGCAACTTGCAAGGCACGTGGCGCGATGCGGAAGATGGGGAGCTGCAAGGCGGTGTTGTAGCGCATGGATCGGTAGATTCAACCATTGGCTTCAACTTACAGATTAAAGCTGGGGCCACGCGGGTGTTGTACTATTGGATCGCCATCGCCTCCAATTTTGAAGGTGTAACGACCATTAACCGCATGCTACGCCAGAGAGGACCGCAGGCATTTATTGACCGCACGATTGCCTTCTGGCGGTTATGGCTACGGGTGCACCTGCCGGAAATGGACGAGCTGCCTCAAGAGGTGATCGAAGAATACAAGCGTAGCCTGCTGACAATCCGCACGCAAATCGATGATGGCGGGGCAGTGATCGCGGCCAATGATTCGGACATTTCAACCGATGTAAGAGATACCTATAGCTACATGTGGTCGCGCGATGGCTCGCTGGTCAGCCATGCCCTCAATAAGGCGGGATACCTGGATATGCCGCGCGCTTTCTTCCAATTCTGCGACCGGGTTCACAGTCGGGAAGGGTACATGCTGCATAAATATAACCCGGATGGCTCATTGGCTTCCAGCTGGCTACCCTGGGCGATGGATGGAGAAAAAAACCTGCCCATCCAGGAGGATGAGACTTCGCTGGTGCTGTGGGCATTATGGGAGCATTTTACTCGTTATGGTGATGTGTCCTTCATAAAACCCCTGTATCGGACATTGATCTGCCCGCTGGCAGATTTCATCGCCGGGTACCGGGATAAGATCAGCGGATTGCCGTTACCAAGCTATGATTTATGGGAAGAGAGGCGAGGCGTCTTGAGCTGGACGGTGGGCGCCACCTGGGGTGGGTTGAACGCCTCGGCGCAATTTGCTCAGGCCTTCGGTGAGATCGACCGCGCTGAGCATTATCGCCAGGCAGCGGGTGAAGTCAGGGAGGGCGCTGAGGCGCACTTATGGCAGCCAGAGCTCAATCGCTTTGTGCGCATGCTGAGCCAGAAAGAGGATGGCAGCTGGGAAGTGGATGAGACTATCGATGCATCGCTGGTTGGACTATGGCAGTTTGGCATGTTTGAACCCGATGATCCCAAGATCGTGGTCACCATGCACGCGATCCAACAGGGGTTGTGGGTGAAGACCAATGTAGGGGGTATAGCGCGCTATACCGATGATCACTACCACCAGGTGAGCCAGGATATCCAGAACGTGCCGGGGAATCCATGGTTCATATGTACCCTGTGGCTGGCAGAATGGTTCGCGTTGGTAGCCAAAAAACAGGGAGATTTACAAAAATCGCTGGAGCTCCTGGAATGGGTGGCCGCGCATGCCATGCCCAGCGGCATACTCGCCGAGCAGGTGGACCCGTACACCGATCGCCCGCTCTCGGTCAGCCCGCTCACTTGGAGCCATGCAGCTTATGTTAGCACGGTGCTCACCTACCTGCAGCGGAAAAAACAGCTGAAGGGGAAGTGAAGGGAGCCATGCGGGTTTATTTCTGTGTGAGGTCTTTCCTGGCAAAATAAAGCCGCCATCGTCGGTGGCGGCCAAAATAAACTGTAATAAGTAGAATATCGACGGTTAACCGAGTTTCGTACCACATTCGGGGCAGAATTTAGCCCCCTTGATCTCAGCGCCACAGTTAGGGCATTTTGCAGGAGCGGCTTCCATTTTTGTGCCACAGTTGGGGCAGAACTTGGCACCGTGTGTATCGGTGCCACAATTGGGGCATAGGGTGGCTGCCGGTTGAGTCATGGGTGTGCCACATTCGGGGCAGAATTTGGTACCGGGAGCAGCCAGAGTGCCATCCTTGGGGCATTGGGCCATTTGGGTGGTGGCCTGGCCGGCAGCTTCGACCGCTTTCCCCACGTTCTTCAGCGCATCACCCAGGCCAAAAGCAGTGGCGAAGCCTTTGATGGCGGCTCCAGCCTGAGCTCCGCGTGCCTCGGAGATTTCGTCCAGGCGCGGGCTATCCTCATTGCAAAAACCAGATTGGGTATCGAAGTCAGACAGGCAGACGATACGGTTGCAGGTTGGGCACTCGCGGAAATGCACCTGCACCTGCTGCCAGGCGCTATCGAGCTGAGGGGGTGTCAGCTTGTAGCTGTAACGTTCGTCTTCGCCAACCACATTGTTGGCGACGGTATCTCCAACCAGAGGTACTTTGCGGAGCAAGCCACCCAAAGCTGACCGGCCGAGGTCTTGCTTGACAACATTGGCGATATTCGGCTGGCTGCGGAACTCGCGGCCGCAGCTATCACAATAGAATATCGCGTAAGGACCTGCGCCATCATTACGGATGTCGTAACGCGGCATACGTGAAAAATTAGCCATAAGATTCTCCTCAGGACAATAATTTCCGCTCTAAGCGGGATAGATGACAAGTATACATTGGCTGTTTGGGGAGTGTCAAGCGGTGAGGAATTACAAATTTGAGAGGTGGGAGGAGATGACCGCCCACGAATACACGAATAGACATCGACAAGGTTTTATTCGTGTATTCGTGATTTTTATATTCGTGGACGGTTTATTTCACCCTGTCCACGAAAACTCGCCGAAAACCTGAATGCAGGTCAGTAGGGTTTTATTCGTGAATTCGTGATATTTTTATTCGTGGATGGTTTATTTCGAACCTGTCCACAAATACTCCCCGAAAACCCGAATTCAGGTCAGCAAGGTCTTATTCGTGTATTCGTGATTTATTTTATTCGTGGCTGGTTGTGCATGCCTTCATTAAATAATTGTTCCTGACGCCTTTGTGCGTAATTTTCCACTGTTAGTTGCATCAATTTCCATCTGTTATACTTATGCGCATGAAGATTCGGGCAGTCATTTTCGACCTGGGAGGAGTGCTTCTTCGCACCACCGATGTCTCACCACGGGAAAGATTAGCCAGGCGATTGGGGATGAGCCGGTCTGAGCTGGAGGAATTAGTCTTCGGAGGAGAGTCGGGCATGCAGGCGCAGAAGGGGGAGATCAGCGTTAACCAGCACTGGGAGAACCTGGCCAGGCAGCTACGTTACTCTCCACAGCAAATCAAGGATCTTGTCGATGAATTCTTTGCCCATGATGAGCTTGACCTTCAGCTTGTGGAGTACATCCGTCTGCTGCATAAACAGTATAAGACTGGGTTGCTCAGCAATGCCTGGGACGACACGCGCCGGGTGATTGAAGCGCGCTGGCATTTTGAAGATGCGTTCGATGAGATAATCATCTCTTCAGAGGAGGGGATCTTGAAGCCTGACCCGCGCATATTCAGGCTGGCTTTGGGTCGCTTAGAGGTCGAGGCAGGTCAGGTGGTTTTTGTGGATGATATGCAACGCAATGTAGACGGGGCAATTTCGGTGGGCATGCAGGCTATACGGTTCCACGACCTTCAACAAACAAAGCTTGAGCTGGAGCGCATCCTCAACGGACTGGATAAGTGAGGCATGGGGGCTATTCGAGCGGTGTTCTTTGATTTCGGTGGTGTGCTCGTCCGCATGGTTGACGATCGACCCCGTCTCAGGCTGGCACAGCAATTGGGCATCAGCCTGGACCGTCTGGACAACCTGGTGTACTATTCGGAATCAGCGCAAAAAGCTTCACGCGGTGAAATCCCGGTCCGATTGCATTGGGAGGCAGTCGGCAGGGCACTGGGTATCCCGATGGGCAATATGCCACACTTCCTGCAACAATATTGGTCAGCCGATGATGTGAATTGGGAATTGCTGGAATATATCAAGCGCCTCCATCCAGGCTACAAGGTGGGATTAATCAGCAACGCCTGGGATGACCTGAGGCAGACGATGCACAGGCGCTGGAATTTCGATGTCCTGTTCGACGAAATGATCATCTCAGCAGAAGTCGGCATGGTCAAGCCAGACCCAAGGATATTCCACCTGGCTGTGGCGCGTTTCGACGTGGCTCCTGCACAGGCGGTGTTCATTGATGATACGTTGGACAATGTCGAGGCTGCCCGGAGAGAAGGACTGGGTGCCATCCAGTTCATCACCACGCGGCAAACCATAGATGAGCTTGAAAATATTTTGAATGCAGGCAAACAGGGTGGATGAAGGAGATCATCCTTTCCCATTTTCAAGCCACGACGTTGCTTGAGGCTCGCCAGGGCGGGGCTTCGTCAACCCAGGTCTCGCTCGATCTGGGTATCAGCGTGGCGCAAGTGCAGCTGGAAGTTCACAGCGTGCGCCTGAACCAGGATCAGAGATTGAGTTGGGAGGCGGTGGGGTTGATTGCTGATTCCCAATCCAGTTGTTATATCATTGAGCAGGGTGAGGCTCGGGCGATCCAAATCTATTCCGCTGCCACCGAACGTCTGTATAGTCTGTATCCTACAAGCGGTGCTCCGAGCCTGCTGATCTCGGGCATCCCGATGCACCGCATAAAAGGCACCGAGCCGTACCAGGATACCCTGGAGAAAATCCGGACGATAAAACCCATCGTTGGGCAGACCTTAGACACTGCCACGGGTTTAGGGTACACCGCCATCCAGGCAGCGCAGACCGCCGAACATGTGATGACCATCGAAGTGGAGCCAGCCGTGTTGGAAGTATGCCGGCACAACCCCTGGTCACAGGAGCTGTTTGGGAATCCTAAAATCACCCTGGTATCGGGGGACAGCTTCGAAGTGATCGCAGAGCTTCGGTCCGCAAGCTTTACGCGTGTCATTCACGATCCGCCAGCCTTTAGCCTGGCTGGTGACCTGTATTCGGGGCAATTTTACCGGGAGCTCCACCGGGTGATGCGTAACCGGTGCCGCCTTTTCCATTACATCGGTGATCCCGAGAGCAAGTCAGGCCGCAGCATCACCGCGGGGGTGATCCGCCGCTTGGAGCAGGCAGGTTTCAGGCAGATCAGGCGTGCTCCTAGAGCCTTTGGCGTGGTGGCGATGAAGTGAGCTACACAGGAAGGCAGAAGTCCCTTGAGCAGATTTTACGACCAACCCGTTGCTCGAATGGTATGCGGAGGGAGCAAGTGTCGGATCAATATCATGGATCCTGGATAAGGAGGATTTTGAAGAGTGGACTATGGAGCTAACTTCACTCAGCTTGCATCATGCAGCAGACCTCTTGAGGCGCAAGGAAATCTCCCCTGTCGAGCTGGCACAGGCACATCTGGAACGCATTCAAAGGCTGGACCAGCACATTAACTCCTTCCTGACGGTGACCCCGGAGCTTGCCCTCCAGCAAGCTCGCCAGGCTGAAAACGAAATTGTACGAGGGCAGTATAGAGGTGCGTTGCATGGCATCCCGTTGGGTTTGAAAGACCTTTATGAAACCCAGGCTATCCGCACAACTGCAGGGTCATCTTTCTTCACCGATTACATCCCAGATACCGATGCGGTAGTGGTGCAGAAGCTGAAAGATGCCGGGGCGGTCATTTTAGGCAAGCTGAACATGCATGAGATCGCCCTGGGAGTAACCAACGAAAACCCGCATTACGGTGATTGCTGCAATCCATGGGATCTAACCCGTATAACCGGTGGCTCGTCTGGGGGGAACGCAGCGGCCCTGGCAGCTGGACTATGTATGGGCGCGCTTGGCAGCGATACAGGCGGCTCTATCCGCATCCCTGCCTCGCTATGTGGGGTGGTGGGGCTCAAGCCGACCTACGGGCGGGTGAGCCTGAGGGGTGTCATCCCGCTAAGCTGGAACCTGGATCATGCTGGGCCGATGGCGCGCTGCGTGCAGGATGTGGCGATCCTGCTACAGGCCATTGCAGGGTATGATCCTGAAGATGCCTGGTCGGTAGATATGCCCGTCGAAGATTACCTGGCACAACCCCCCATAGGAATCCAAGGCTGGCGGATTGGATTGGCCTCAGACGACTATTTTACGGACCCAGAAATCGTAGATGCAGAGGTGAAGAAAGCGATAGACAAGGCGGGGCTAATTTTCGAAGAACTAGGGGCAAAGGTGGAGCAGGTATCATTCTTGAATGCTCGCGAGGCAGCCATGGCCAATGGCCTGATGACACCCAGTGATGCTGCAGCTTTCCATCACCAAAGGCTGGCAGAGAACCCAGGAGGTTTTGGGAGGGATGTGCTCAAAAGGCTGCAAACTGGAGCCGCACATACTTCCACGGAGTATTCGCTGGCCCGAAGGATGCAGACGATATTCCGCTGCCAGTACCGCGAATTCTTCAATGAATATGATCTATTGCTCACCCCTACGACACCCATCACGGCTCCTGTGCGAGGTTCTGCGGATGCGGTCGAGCGAGCACGATTGCTGACCCGCTTCACGGCCCCATTCAACCTGACCGGATTACCTGCTCTCTCCATACCATGCGGGTGGTCAGCCGGAAAAATGCCCATCGGTTTGCAAATTGTGGGTAAAGTATGGGCTGAAGCAAAAGTGTTATTGGCAGGTAGGCTGTATGAGCAAAAGCGGGGATTTAAAGTGCCGCTGGCGTCATTCGCCTAACTTGCGTAAAGCGATGGCTTGCTTGATGCCCGTCTCCCCGAAGAAGTAAAGAAGTAAAAATGTGATCACCACCACTACCAGATCGTACGGGCTGAGGCTGATAGTATGGGTGCCCAGATAGATGGAGAACGAGCGCACACCGGCTAAGAACATGGCGGTGTTTAGACCAATGGCAATCACCCGCACCTCGGTGGGTCCCAGCTTGCCATAGGAGATTTTAAATTCGCCCATCACGTTCATGCGCACATATACCAGTACCGACATGGCGATATAGGCAATACAGCACAAGCTGGCAATTTTAAAACTAATATACGGACTTAAACCCATCCCCAGGATAATGACGATCTCGGTCAGGCAATCGGTGACATGGTCAATATAAAAACCATATTTAGGACGTTCGATGTGGCGATACCTGGCTAAGGTGCCATCAAGACTATCGCCGAACCAATTGATGATGAAACCCAGGGTAGCCAGCCAGAGGAACGCAGGATGAAAATGGCTAAGCCCATATCCCAGCGTGATGATCAATGCGCCAGCGATGCCGATCACAGTCATCATATCAGGGGTGGCCGAGGCGGGTAAATTCTGCGCCAGCCACTTTAGGGCAGGTCGTTCGAGGGGACCCAACAGGATATCGTTCACCCGCGTATGATCTTTGATATCACTCATTTGCCTCTCCATCTATTTTTGTCATGGGACCTGACTGGCGACTTCCGGCCATACAGGGAAGGTCATTGACCACTGGCTGGGGAATCGCTGGATAATACCTTCAACCACGTGCAGGATATTTTCCGCATTGGTGATTATTTCCAAGTGCCGGTCAGGATGAGGTTGCATCTCAATCGGATCAGAAAAAATGAAGTGGTATTTACCATCCGAATGTTTATAGGTCGCAACCACGATCACTGGCACATGGGCTTTTACAGCCAGAAAAACGTGATGGATTGGTATAGCCGCCGGCCGATTGAAGAACTTTGGTCGATAGGTATAATTCTCATCTGGGCGGTCAATCCCGGTGATGACCAGACCGCCTGCCTTCAGGTGGTCTACCGCGTGCTTGATCGAGCCAACTGAAGCCTGGGCGATGTTCAGTCCCTTTTCAGAGCGCATGGCGAGCTGTTTTTGATAAGCAGCATCCAACTTTGGTAGGGTTAATGTCAAGGCCTTTATACCCACTAGCCCGCCGACTTGATACGCCATGTCGAAGTTACTCATGTGCACACCCGCAATCACCAGGCCGCGGGCACTGAATTCGGGGCGCTGCAATAGCTGGACCGCCATCGGATGAGGCTCGAACATCCTCAGAGAAGCAGTTGGATCATTTATGTTATGGTATAACTCAAAGATCGAGACCGCGATGTTGCGGAAAGTTTCAGACACCAGCCTATCCAAATCAGCTCTGCTTAGTTTTTCTCCATTTACCACCCATTGGTTGGTGCGAACAGCATGGACGATTTTCCATTTAGCCCGCGCGGAGATCCGATCGGCGATATACAATGCAATCCTCTGCCCCAGTGTCTGCGGAGTATATTTACCGATTAAATAAGCCAGGTTCAAACCGAACGGGCTGTTGATTATGTTGCGTGGATCGATTGCCATATTAATGATAGGTAACCCAGGTAGGACAATTTTAACATGAACTAAGGGAGATTTCACCCTGAGCACAAGCGCGACGGAGATCAAATAATCCATGTAGGGTATGTCGGGAGGTTAATGTGATGATATGCACTCAAAATCATGGCTATTTATCGGTTACGAGGCGCATACCCAAAATGTATAATGATTGGATAAGATAAGTCTAAATTTATTTCAACCGGGTGAGGATAGTAGCGCATGAACGGACCCTCAGCAGCTGAACAACCGAAATCAGAGATCAAAACCACTGCCAAAAAAACGCCACGCGGCCAGGTGACTGTATTCGCCAACTGGTGCAAAGGTTGCGGTATTTGCGTGGCCTTCTGCCCAACGGGCGTACTGGCACTGGACGATGATGACCATCCTGTGGTGGTATACCCGGAAAAATGCACTGCCTGCCATTGGTGCGACACCCATTGCCCCGACCTGGCGATCATTGTAAAGAAAATCGAAGCATAAGGAGGATGGATTGGCTGTCCGATTGATGCAAGGGAATGAAGCAGTTGGCTGGGGAGCGATTGCGGCAGGCTGTAAATTTTACGCAGGGTATCCGATAACTCCATCCACAGAAATCGCGGAGATGTTATCCAGAGAGCTGCCCCGCGTGGGTGGTAAATTCATCCAGATGGAAGATGAAATCGCCAGCCTGGCAGCCTGTATAGGAGCCTCGGTAGGAGGCCTCAAGGCGATGACGGCTACCTCCGGCCCCGGATTTTCACTGATGCAGGAGCACATTGGTTATGCCGCCATGACC
>Ga0153916_10002577_pt1 | contig 13241 bp, 14 predicted proteins | sample Opewatmetagenome_FD_109642 | JGI IMG/M metagenome (GOLD analysis project Ga0153916, IMG submission 109642) | Freshwater wetland microbial communities from Ohio, USA - Open water 3 Core 3 Depth 4 metaG | ecosystem: Environmental > Aquatic > Freshwater > Wetlands | place: USA: Ohio, Lake Erie...
CAGGATCTCAAAAACTTCAGGCACATGATAAAACTCAAGAAGTATGATTAACCATAACGAGTTAAATCCTTAAATATTCTTGGAGCTATTTCTCAGCAGAATCTGCTATGCATAAATGCAGCAAGAAAACCTACTTTTTCAACACCTTGACTCGAAAGAAAGAGAAGTTCGTCCCCATTTCTGATGCAAGAGTCGGAATGTACACGTGCGGATTGACCGTGTATGATTTCGGTCACATCGGCAACATGAGGGCGTTCATATTTGAAGATGTCCTCAAACGGTGGCTTGAATACTGTGGCTTCAAGGTAACGCATGTAATGAATATCACTGACGTTGACGACAGAACGATTCGGGGTTCGATGAAACATGGAAAGCTGCTTAACGAATACACCGAACAATACATCAAGGCTTTCTACGATGATATCGCGACATTGAATATCGAGAAAGCTGACCACTACCCCAGGGCAACCGAGCACATTCCAGAAATGGTTGTCTTGGTGAAGAGACTCTTGGACAAAGGTTACGCATACAGAGGGGAAGATGGCTCGATATACTATAACGTTAGGAAATTCAAGGATTATGGCAAGCTGTCAAAGCTGGAACTCAAGGCACTCAAAGCGGGCGCGCGGGTGAAGGTTGACGAATACGCAAAGGAAGAAGCAAGCGACTTTGCATTATGGAAAGCTTGGGACGAAAGTGACGACGATGTCTACTGGGAAACAGAAATCGGAAAAGGCAGACCAGGCTGGCACATCGAATGCTCCGCAATGTCGATGAAATATCTGGGCGAGACTTTCGACATACACTGCGGCGGAGTGGACAACATGTTCCCTCATCACGAGAATGAGATTGCCCAAAGCGAGGCTGCCACTGGCAAGAAATTCGTCAACTATTGGCTTCACAACGAGCATTTGCTCGTGGAGGGCAGAAAGATGGCAAAACGTCTTGGCAACTACTATACGCTGAGAGATTTGACATCAAAGGGCTACGACCCGAAAGCCGTTCGGTACTTGATGTTCTCAACCCACTACAGGCAGCAACTGAACTTCACTTTCGAAGGTTTAGACGCGGCGAAAAATGCAATCGAGCGCATAGTGAGCTTCATGAGGAGACTAAAGAAGGCAGATGGCAAAGAAGGAGACCAAGAGCTTCAGGAATTAATGAAACAGACTCAAACCAGATTTGAGGATGCCATGAGTGATGACCTAAATGTTGGTGTGGCTTTAGCGAGCCTGTTTGATTTGATCCGAGGAGTCAACAATCTCATGGACAGAGACTCGGTGAGCAAAGACGAAGCCAAGCTGCTGGAGGATTTGATAATGAGATTCGACAAAGTTCTTGGCATAATCGGCGAAGTCAAGCCTGAAGAAAAACTCCCGAAACACGCGCTAGAACTCATTCGCCAGAGGGAGGAAGCCCGAAGAGCGCACGATTGGGAAGCGGCGGACAAATTTAGACAAGAATTGAAGGCCATCGGCATCATTGTCGAAGACACACCTCAGGGTGTTCGTTGGCGAATCGAGAAGCATTAGCAGAGTCCGAGCAGATATGCGTTCTAGAACGTTGATTGATGAAAAACAGAGTGAGGAAACGATTCGAAACATCCCCAATGATGCATTCACAGTGCTTGACTTCATGGAGACATTCAAAAGCACATACCCCAACGATTGGTCGAAACTTGTAGGCCGCTTTGGACTATATAGAAGTGGCCGAAGATACACAGTTTCCACCTATCTCTCCAACAGGTTGGATGTGTATTCACAAAAGCATGAGTCGATTCTCGTTCCCTTCAAGAGACATAAGAAGAGCAAGTTCAAAGACTACAGACGACCGACCGAAGAAGAGAAACGGCGTTTCGGAAGCCCTTGGATAGCGGTGTTCAAAAAGAAAAATCGAGCACATACTTAAGATCCAGTTGTTGTGTTACGCCTTGAAGATTCCATCCATCAGTCGAATATTTCTCTGTACAGAGTCTGTTCGCCAATACTTGTTCACTTGGTGTCAGGTCGCCGACCGAAGGATTCATGTCAAACGCCGCCTTAAACCCATCAGCGAGAGCGGCAGTCACATCGTGAATCGAAACATCATGTCCCAGTTCTTGTTTCAATGAAGTGATCCTGTCTTTTGCCGCGTTCACCATATCCATGCATGTTCTACCCGTCGCCGGACGAAGAAAGCTGAACATTCTCTCTAGGTCAACGTCTTTCAGAAGCGTGCCGTGCTGCAGAACGACACATTGTTTATGTGACTGGGCGCTTCCTGAGATCTTCTTGCCTTTCACGGTAAGGTTTGGGCATCTTCTAGCGCCGCCTTCGTTGAAGTCTGATGTTATTCCCAAAATCCCAAGCGCTTCGACCAATCCTTTGTAGATCTTGGAGTAGACCGCAGTAATATCTTCGGTTCCCAAGTCACGTTTATCAATTATGACGCTGTAGGTGATCTCGCGGTCTGCATCATGGTAGACGGTGCCTCCCCCGGTTATCCGCCTAACCACATCAACCCCACATTTCCTGCAGTTTATCACATGAACCTCTTTTTCGATATCTTGGAATTTGCCTATGGAAACAGCTGAAGGTAGCCAACGATAGAATCTTACAGTGTTCGGCACTGCGTTATCGATTCGGGCAGTGAGGATGGCTTCGTCAATCGCCATGTTCATGAACGCATTGTAGGTCTCAAGGCTTAGCAATCGCCACGGGGGCGTGATTCTCACCTCATGCGGTTTGTGCCGTGAGAGTATAATTAACCGTTTTGATGGTTATGGCTCATTTCTGTGGCTCTATCCGCGGAGGTCTCCATATTGTGGCAAGAATTCCTCCGATGATCCCAAGCAACGTTCCTATCCCAAATCCGCCCATGCAACTCACAATGCTGATGACTGAGAAGGCTATGATGATGGCGCCCCACATTTCATGCTGTCTGGGGGCCGAATACAGCATCACAGCAGCAGCAACGACTATTACTCCGAAGATTATGCCCAGGAAGCCCATGAAGACGCCCAAGGTTCCAGCATCGCCGAACCATCTCATGTGTTCATGCCATTCCTGCGACATACCTGGCATTATTCCCATAGGCGGCCACCAATTCCACCAGAAGATGCAGACTATGCTGAAGAACATGATGAAAATACCTGAGAGCAGTGAAAGCACGATTGCCGTGGTAGGTCTTTGATATGCACTCATTATTCTTTCACCTAAACAGTTTTGTATGGCTTGCACAGATAAAACTTGTTAATGGCAAGGACGAGCTGCGCCCGTGTCCCGAAACGAGTGCTCGAGGTACCCCGATGCGAAGTCGCGTGGTGATGCTGGTTGACCTGGACTACTTTTTCGCCCAAGCTGAAGAGCTCAGGGACCCCTCCCTCAAACAGAAGCCAATTGTCGTCTGTGTCTATTCAGGTCGGAGCGAAGACAGTGGGGCTGTCAGCACCGCGAATTACATCGCACGCGAATTCAGCGTGAAGTCAGGCATGCCAATATTCCTAGCTAAGAAAAAGCTTGAGAAAGTTGACGCGGTTTTCCTGCCCGTTGATCATGAATATTATGGGGAAGTGTCGGACAAAGTAATGCAGATTCTTCGAACCCATGCAGACGGTTTCGAGCAGATGGGCATAGACGAAGCATACCTAGATGTGACGCGAAGGGTGGCGGGTGACTTCGAAAAGGCGAGAAAACTAGCTCAAATCATAAAGAATGAAATCAAGGAAAAGCTACAACTGACATGCTCCATAGGTGTCGGACCGAACAAGCTTATCGCCAAAATAGCTGCTGACATCCAAAAGCCCGACGGATTGACGATAGTCAAGCCTCAAGAAGCCCAAGACTTTTTGTCTCCTTTGCCAGTCAATCGAATTCTCGGCATCGGAGAAAAGACGGGAGAGAAGATGGCCAGTATGGGAATCAAAACTGTCGGTGACCTCGCAAAATACGACGTCCAAAGACTGATACACGTTTTCGGAAAAAGCCTCGGAACGTATTTCCACCATGCAGCCCAAGGAATGGACGAATCACCCGTCCAAGAACTCGGCGAAGCAGAGTCCATAAGCAGAATCGTCACTCTAAAAGAAAATACACGCGACTTGCAGACCATCCTGACATACGTTAATCCTCTATGCGAAGACCTGCACGAAAGCATCAAGGAAAGGCGGCTAACCTTCAAGTCAGTTGGAATAAGCTCCGTTATGGCAGACATGAGCGCTCACAGTCGGTCAAAGACTCTCGAAAACCCCACCGACGATCTGGAAACGTTGAAACAAACCGTCAAAGAATTATTCGAGAGATTTCTCAGCGACACAGATCTAGAAGCACGACGGGTAGGCGTAAAGGTCTCCAACTTCAGCGAAAGAACAAGTAAACAGCAACAGATAACGAGATTCATTCAACCCACCTGATCATAGAAAGCCATCTATGTCTCACAAGTTCCGAGAATACTGCAGGGTCTGGAACGATCTTCTTGACCAATGAAGAAGATTCAAAGTGTACATGGGTTCTATTTAGCAGAATACCATTGTGGGCATTGGATGAGCCTAGCCTTCAAGTTTGGTTCTGACTTTCCTCAATAACTCTTTCTGTATGTGCGTTATACCGAAAGTAGTGATTTTGAACCGATCTCCCGAGGTTTTTGCTATCAGACCGTTCTTCGCCAGTTCTCCCAGACGCGTGCTGACAATCTTGCCGCTCTTCCCAATTTTCTCCTGCAACTCGTCTTTAGCCATGTCTTCTTGTTTCAGCTTGCCGATCTGAAACCCCAAATAGGCGGCCAGCAGCCATAACTGCAGGGCTTCGTTGTCGGTCAACGTGCTTCTTGCAACCATCAGATTAGCGCCTTCGGAGGAAAAAGCGATCAGACCCTGGCATTCTGTGGCTAGCTTCTGCAGATCCACGCTCAGTGCGAATCTGTTCGCAATGTCGAAAGATGGAAGAAACTTGTCGAAGAACTCCCTAAGCCCTTGCCAGACTTGCTCCCGATTCCCTCTGAAGATTTCTTCAACATCTTTATACTTGACGTGTACAGTGAGCCCTTCATCCTCACCTGTCAAGCATTTTTACCTCTAAGCTTTGCCAGCACTTCATCCTCAACCCAACGCTCACCCTGCATCGTCAATCTAAACTCCGTCCTGTTCGGATCAGGTTTGAACACCTGACCCCTCTTCGTCATCTCATTCAACCTCGCGGGAACCATACACTTAATCCCACTCGACTCAAGCAGCTTCTGAATCTGCGCCGCAGTGCTGGTCTTGCCTTCCGACGCATACAAAGTCAACCCAATAGCCTCGTAATGAGTAAGGCTGCTACGCGCAATTATCACTGGACCTTCGGTGGAAAACTCCACGATACCCTTAAGCTGACTCTTCGACGGAACAATCTTGCTAGAAACGAAGTTGGAAAGGTTTTCGACAAAATCCTCAGGAAAAGCCTCAACCGCACTCAGAATTTCCTGCGGACTATCACCTTCTACTATTATTTCGCCGAACGGCGTCTTCACCCTGGCCTTAATCTTCCTCATCAGGCATCAACCTTCACCCGCAAAGCTTCCTCCTCAGCCAATATATACACGTATCCAGCATCGGTTTTCCATCTGCGAACTTTCCCACTTTTCTCGAGTCCATTGAGAACGCCCGACAGCATTTTCCCTGAATAGTCAATTGCGTTCGCCTTCAAGCCTTCTCTTAACTCGTCAATCGTGCGTGGGCGCCATTTGCCCCAGTCAGTCTCAAGCAGTTTTACAATAGCTCCTGCGGCGCTATCAACCCGACCAATCTGTGGATATTTCTGCTTCAGAGGTTCTTCCTTCTTCGAAGGTTCAGTCTTCACCGTCAAAGTCGTGACCGTCTTGGGCTTGGCGGCCTCGATAGCTTTGTGAACACTCGTCATTAGGTTGGGAAGCTCCTGTATGGTTTTCATAACCTCTTCATGCGCCCCGCTAAGTTCAACCTCATATTCGCCTATCCGAATGCGAAACGCAAAACTCGTTTGAGGCTGTCCGAACTTTCTAGTCTCCTTCCCCTTCAACATTATCCCACAATATAGCATTCTGCTACATCTTTTAGCATTTATGCATAGTGGTAAGCAGTTTCACGTTGGTGTGTCATGGATGCATAAAAAGCATCCAAAACAACTAGACCTTTTTCCACCATCCCAGTGTCTGTTTTTCCCTGGATAGAAACGCTACAATTTGGTCTTTCGACATTTGGCCTTCGATTCTTCTGCCGGAATCGCTCAGAAGGGTTGGGAATTCTCCTATCCCTCTAACGTGTTCGTCGATTTCTCTGCGGAGCCTGGGGCGTGGTGCGTGATTCTAAGGTTGAGGCTTGCCCCCGGTGCAAGACGCCTGTGAAAACTGACATATCCATTGTATCCATGAAACAACCCAACTTTTCTCCACCTCTTATTCTATCGCTTATTATAGCGTATGAAAAGAAGACAGATTTGGGCTCCAAAAAAACTAATCCATGTTAGGACTAACAAGATATCGTTTTGTCAAGTTTTATTTCATAAGATCTGCAGTAGAAGACACTCCTTTCATAAGCCAGTTTGGGTTTTGCAAAAAACCACAGCTGAATGGGTTCGATAAGGTAGTGAGGAGTGACTTGTGTCTGAGTCTAGGTTTGTGACATGGACTTTGATTAACGGTTGATTGGAGCAGCATGAAGAAAGTGTTGAGAAAAATACGGACTACTGGGGCAAATTTCGACCCCAACCCAAAGAGTCTATTTCTTTCCTTTCGAATGTTTTGCAGGAAGCGAAACCTGTTTTTTCTGTTTTCTTTTCTGGTCTTTTTCTCTCTGTAGTTTTTTGTGCTGCTCTAGACCTGCAGCTTTCTTTTCTCTTCTTGACAAAAACTCATCAACCTTAGCAGGCAATAGAAGCATTACGCATTCTAAAGCGTTGTCCTTCTGTCTACGACTGAAGCCATTTACTCGATTTCGATACCATATATGTATACTCGAATTCTGATAATAGCTAGTATCCTACCTTACTTTTCCTTTGCCTGCCCAATAGCTATATGCTGAATCGGGTATACGGTTTTTTGACCATCCAGTAGAAACCTGTGTTTTGTCCTCTCTCAATCGTCGTCCAAGTTGGTTGGTTTGCAGAGAGAGGACAAGACTTTACCCCAATAGCAGTATCCTAGACGGAACAGGAAAAAAAGGGGAATTAGCGTGGGAGATTTCGTCGTTTTTCTTGAGTCTATGCATTTTGATATATATCGGAATCCGGAATAGCATCTTAAATGTTAAGATACCCTATTTAGCCCTACAAAGGCGAAAAGAGGAATACATTTGGTGAGAAAGGGCATAACCGTGTGGATCTTCAGCAGCCTCACCTTCATATCCCTCCTTCACCTCATCGACGCCATTTCCGCCCTAATCTTCGACGCCGATACCAAACTTCTTCGACTGTACCCCATTGCAGGGGAAAAACTCCAAACGATCACGCCACTAAACTATCTATGGATAGCCTCTGCTTCGACACTCATACTGTGGGGAATAACATGCGCAATAGTATTTGAAAACCCAGTCGAATCCTTCCTTAACAAAATACTCGGCGACGCAAAGAAACAGAGCACGAGTGAAACGCAGACAGTTGAGAGGAAAAGCGAAATGCTTGATCTGATGTACGAAACGATAGAAGCGGGTAACGAAAACCTAGCCCAGCTTAAGGATATGATATGTAATATCCGCGCTGACGTAAAGGAAATCGAACCACTGAGAGAGAGCCTCGAAAAAACAAGGACAGAACTCACAAGCTTGAAAAAAGAAATTAACCGAATAGAGGAAGCAACTCCGATCTCAAACATGTGCCTCGCATGCGGCAAGTCCTTGCTCACAGACTTCAAGCTTTGCCCTTACTGTGGCGAACCGACCAAGGTTCAAAAAGCATCCGTCATCGAGCTCAACAACTACAAGTAGGAAACGTTGACTAGCTCAACGTTTCCTTCAACTTCTCCTTCAACAATCTACTCACAAGCGCAGTGTCCACTTTCCCTCGAGAACTCTTCATTATTATGCCCATCAAAAGTCCAAAGCTACCTTCACCCCGCTCTCGAATCAGACGCATGTTGTCTGCAATCATCTCCTCAACAAGCTTTCTTGTGTCTGCCTCCGAAAGTGTCTCAAGACATAGTTCACTGACGGCCGCCTGCACGCTCTTTCCTTCGTGCTTCGAAAGCCAAACAACGATATCCGACATGGCTTCCTTCGCCAGTTCACCAGAACCTACACGCCTGAAAATCTCAAGCAGAGGATCTTCCCCCACGTTTTCAAGGTCGATCTTATCACGCTTCAAAGCCGTCAGAGTCTCAGTGAGGAAAGCGGCTGCGGTCGTTGCAGAAACACCACTCTCCTTGACAATTACCTCAAACAACTCACTATACTCGGAATTCAGGACCTGCGAGGCAAGTTTCTCATTGAGGCCGTACTCCTTCTTCAAACGCTGAAGCTTTTTTTCAGGCAACTCAGGCAGATGAGAACGCACTTGTTCAACAAGCTCCTCAGTTATCTGAACAGGCGGAATATCCGTCTCAGGATACATCCTCGCCGCGCCGGGCCTAGGACGCATGTATCGAGTCGTTCCATCCTCAGCAGCGGTTCTCGTCTCCGGCGGAACACCTTCTAGCGTCTCACGCGCCCTTTCGACCACAGCCTTCAAGGCATCAACACAATCCTCATGCGTATCCGCAACAAATACGACAGCATCACCCTCTTCTGCTTCGACAATCTTCCTCAACGCATTGACTTCCTCAGCCGTGACGCCGTAAGCTGGCATCTCGTCAGAATGAAAGATTCCCCCGACCCTGCCCCAAAAACGAGCCCTATCAGCCATCTCTGTTCCAAGGCGAAAATCGGGTAAGAGTTCACGCCTCAAGAACCCGGCAAATCCTTGTAACTTCACAGCCATAACATGTTGTCTACTGTCCAATGCTTTCCGGACGACCTTACAATTGGTCTTCGAAAATACAGATGTCACATCAACAAACTTCTCATGAAGATGTTCCTTTACAACGCCTCTATGTTTGAGTTCTTCACTTATCTTGAGGAGGTTGAGCTGACGCTGAACCTCATACTTCACTACTAGCGAAAGCATTTCAAGCTCCTGAACGCCTTTGACTTCGATCAACGCTCCATTTGGAATAGACACGTTCAAGTCTTGACGAATGGTTCCCAATCCGCGCATAGCGTTGCCTGTGGCTCTGATGATTCCTCCAATTGTGTAAGCGACTTCCTCAACTTGCTCAGGCGTCTTCATGACAGGCGCAGTCGCAACCTCAATCAACGGAATGCCCAAACGGTCAATTCGATAATGAAGTAGGTTACCATCTTGACCTGCCTTCCTCGCCGCATCTTCCTCTAAGCTTACATGTTCAATCGGAACGATTTTCTCTCCAACGGTAATCTCGCCACCCAGAGCCACGACGCATGTTCGCTGGAAACCGGTTGTGTTCGACCCATCAATCACCGTCTTGCGCATAACATGAATCTCATCAACAGGTTCAGCCTTCATCATCAGAGCCGCGGTCAAAATCGCCTTAACAGTTTTCATGTTCAACGGATGAGGCGGTTCCTCGTCCATTTCAACCAAGCATGAAGTCGAACGCCTTGCCTCATATTGTATTCTAACGCCTTTCTGGAACTCGAAGAACGCAGCGGGATCAACTTGCCCCAACTCACTTTGCGTGGGTCTAAGTCTGCGAACAAAGGTCATTTCAGGCTGATCCTTAAAGAGCCCGGGTGTGCAGCTGCAGAACAGTTTTGTCCCAGTGTTCAGTTGCTGATGGATTTCCAATCCCACTTTCAAACCGATTTTCTCATAGTCAACATCCATTGAAACTCAGCCCCTTCTTATTCGACTCCTGCGCCATCTGGAAGTGTCCTAGGCGAGAACTCTCCTGCAATGTTCTTCTTCAGCAAAGCTCTTGCCTGATCGGCATCGTCAGTCTGACCGAAAATCCACATCAATTTCACGATCGCCGTTTCGGGAAGCATGTCATCCAACGGAACAACGCCCATCGCCTGCAAGTCTCTGCCCGAATCATACACGTTCATGTTAACCCGTCCCCAGATACATTGCGACGACATACCTACAACCACGTCATGCTTGACCGCGTTCTGTATTGCGCCAAAACAGTAACTGGATATGTGACCCAAGCCCGACCCCTCAAGAACCAAACCTCGATACCCGTTCTCGACATACCAGTCAATAATCTTTGGATTCATACCCGGATAGAATTTGACGAGTGCGACCCTCTCGCTAAACTTCGGTTTCAACACCAGCTGTCTTACTCGGTCGCGTTTAACGTAGTCGTCGGTTAACATGACTAGCTGATTATCGTCTACGCTTGCTATCGGTGAAGCATTGACAGATTTGAAGGTGTCTCTTCTGCTTGTGTGGCATTTTCGTACTTTTGTTCCCAGATGAACTGCAATTGAGGTGTCAGAAACAGTCTTATGCATCGCAAGGGTCACATGAGCAAACGGAGCCTTCGCCGCAACAACTAACGCCCCTATGAGGTTCGTCGCCGCATCAGAACTTGGACGGTCAGCTGATCGTTGAGACCCAACAAGAACTACAGGCACGGGAAGATTCTGCAACGCGAAGCTCAACGCGGCTACGGTGTAACCCATTGTATCCGTTCCATGCGCGATCACCACACCGTCGGCGCCATTTGATATTTCTCCCGCGACCGCCTCCGCCATTGTTGTCCAATGTTCTGCTTTGATATGCTCGCTGAAAAGACTCAGCAGTATGCGCGTCTCTATTTGCGCAATGTCTGCAAGCTCAGGAACGACGCTGTACAGATCACTTGCCGTCATTGCCGGACGAACGGCACCCGTTCGGTAATCGACGCGGCTTGCTATGGTCCCACCGGTGCTTAAGATAATAACTTTCGGCAAATCGGGCTTTTGCTTCGGCGGGGGTGGCGCTGCGAATGTGAGTTTTGCTCCTTTTCCGACTTTTTCGATTTTGGTATCTGGTGTTACTCGTACACCGAAGTTGTAACCACTTTTCAGTTTGATGACCACATGTCTTTCGTCGCCGTACTCAGAGCGGGGAATTAGAATTCCTTCGTAGCTTCCTTCTTTCCGTGTGATTCTTACAGTGTCGCCTATTTCTGCCCCCCCCTCCGAAATAGCTTTAAGGGCTTTGCCTCTGTATCCTAGAATTTCCTTTTCTTTCATTCGTTTCAGTCCTCTAACATTTTGGACATGTAGACTCCGTCATGTCTGTAGCCGAACCGCCTATAGTATTGTTTTGTGCCTAGAGCGCTTATAACTAGAATCTTCCGCAGCCCGAATTCGTCTCGGGTGATTTGTTCAGCTTTTGACAGCAGAATGGCACCGTAGCCCTTGTGTTGCCATGCTTTTGCCAAATGCTTTCCAACTGGCACTAGTGGACCGTATACGTGGAGTTCTCGGACTATCGTGCATCGGTGGACTGCTATTTCTGGTCTGTGCGCATTCGGGGAGGGCACTCTAAGCCGCAGGAAACCTATTAGAACATCTCTGTCCGGATCCTCTGCGGACATGAATATTTCTTGTCCTTCGGATGCTTCATAATTGGTCGTCAGTATCTGCACGTTCTCGGGATCAGGCTCTATCATGTCGATTTGCTTTCTGTGTCCAACTTCTCTGCACCTTATGCATCTGCACCTGACGCCTTGCTCATTCATTCTCTTAAGGACGATCTGCCTCAAGTTGCTCTTCTTCACTCCTGCTTCGATCAGGTAAGCTGGGATGTCCCTTTGAACCCGCATCACCCTCACCCAAGGCGGCACCATCTTCTTCACCTGTTCAACAATGTCTGCTGCTTCATCGCTCGAATAGGGTTTGTACAGCCCCTTACGATACCATTCGTATATCTTCGTGCCCTTCAAAACCAAGCAGGGATAGAGTTTTATCATATCCGGTCGAAAGTTGGGATCAGAGAATACCCGCCGGAAGGCTTCCGCGTCCCTAGCAGGGTCTGAGCCTGGCATTCCGGGCATCATGTGGTAGACGAGTTTCAGGCCTGCGTCTTTCATTATGCGGGTGGAGTCGATCACATCTTGAACCGTGTGTTTTCTGCCCACGAGCCGATAGATTTCGTCCGATGGGTTTTGGACGCCCAGTTCCACTCGTGTTACGCCCATGTTGAGCATCTGGTCGACATGGGTTTATTTTGCCCAGTCCGGTCTTGTTTCGACTGTCATGCCAACGTTGCGGACAACACTTTTTTCGGCTTCCTTTTTCGCTTCTTCAAGGGTCATAGAGCTTCTGTTGTTGATTGCTTCTAGGCATTTTTGGATGAACCATGTTTGATACTCAGTGGGCGTTGAAGGGAAGGTCCCGCCCATTATGATCAGCTCCACCTTGTCGACACTGTGTCCTATGGCTCGTAATTGCTCTATGCGAGACTTGACCTGCTTCCAGGGATCATATTGGTTTTGCAGTCCACGCATGGCTGCGGGTTCAAAGCCTGTATAGCTTTGGGGAACGCCAAGGTTTGGCCCCCCGGGACAGTAATAGCATGGGGAAGGTTGCGGACAAGCGTGGGGTTTCGTCATGACTGCGATCACCGTCACGCCTGACACCATACGCGTGTTCTTTCGCCGCAACAAAGGAAGTAACTTTGTTCTCTCGCGCTTTGTTAGAAGAGGCATTATTTGAGAATTGGAGGGAAGCTGCGATAATTGATGCTTGGCTGCAGTCTGCATTTTGACCTTGCTAAGATCGTCGCGACTGGGTGACTGGTTATGCATGAGTACCTCGATTATTTCTCGCAGAGCCTTATCTTGGTTCAACGTTTGAGCGATCCGACAATACGATACAGTGAAGAAATAGAAATATGCTACGCTTGAGGTTTCAGACCGCGTATTTTCTCCGCGAATAAACGATCTTTCCGCCGACAATTGTCATTTCGACTTTTGTAGTTCTGATTCTCTCTGCGGGAATATCGAGTATATTGTCTGACAGTACCGTTAGGTCTGCGAGTTTTCCGGTTTCTATGGTTCCTCTTCTTCGTTCGTCGAATGATGCGTAGGCGGCATTTATAGTGTATGTTTCGAGTGCTTCTTTGACTGTGAGGTTTTCTTGTTTGAAGCTCTTTCTCGTTGTTGCTGCCCAGATGCCGAGAAGTGGGCTTATGTTTTCGACCGGACAGTCTGAACTGGACGCCAGCGTTATCTTCTGTTTCATTAGGGTTTTGAAGGGATATGTCCAGCGCATTCTTCTACTGCCCAAGCGATCCTGAGTCCAGAAATCA
>Ga0153916_10002578_pt1 | contig 13239 bp, 12 predicted proteins | sample Opewatmetagenome_FD_109642 | JGI IMG/M metagenome (GOLD analysis project Ga0153916, IMG submission 109642) | Freshwater wetland microbial communities from Ohio, USA - Open water 3 Core 3 Depth 4 metaG | ecosystem: Environmental > Aquatic > Freshwater > Wetlands | place: USA: Ohio, Lake Erie...
CCGCGACCTGCTCCGCCTCCTCGAAGGCACCCTGCGCGCAGGCCAGGGATTGCTCCCGCAGGCGCGTCACTTCGGACGCGTCCAGCTTCTTCTTCCCGACGAGGTAGCGCTCGAGCCGCAGCAAGGGATCGCGCGGCTCCCACTGCTTCACTTCCTCCTCGGTGCGGTACTTCGTGGGATCGTCGGAGGTCGTGTGGGCTCCGAGCCGGTAGGTGACCCCCTCGATGAGCGTGGGGCCTTTCCCGGACCGGGCTCGGTCGGCTGCGAGCTTCACCGCGGCGTACACGGCGAACACGTCGTTGCCGTCCACCCGGATGCCGGGGAAGCCGTAGGCGAATCCCTTTTCCGCCACGGTCGGGCTGGCGCTCTGCTTGGGCCAGGGCAGGGAGATCGACCAGTAGTTGTTCTGCACGTAGATGATGGTCCCGGCCTTCCACACCCCGGCGAGGTTGCACGCCTCGTGGAACTCCCCCTCTGAGGTCCCGCCCTCTCCGGTGAAGGTGATGGCGATCCGGTCGCTGCCCTGGTAGCGCTCGGCCCAGGCCAGGCCCACGGCGTGCAGCATGTGGCTTCCCACGGGCACCGACATGGGCATCATGCGGAACGTGTCTTTCGGCATGTGGTTGGCCGACTCGTTGCCGTACCAGTACAGGTAGTACTGCTTCAGGCTCAGGCCCCGCACCAGCATGCCGCCCAGCTCGCGGAAGGCCGGGACGAACCAGTCGTCCTGCCGCAGGGCCAGGAGCGCGCCGATGGAATTGGCCTCCTGGCCCTTGTTCGGCGGATAGGTGGGCATCCGTCCCTGGCGGTTGAGGTTGACCGCCCACTCGTCCGCCTGCCGGGCCAGGACCATGGTCTTGTACGCCGCCAGCGCCTGCTCGTCACTGAGCCGCGGCATCCCTGCGGGGACGGGGAGGAGGTTGCCCTCCTCGTCAAGAAGGGACAGCAGCCGTCCTTCCCGGGGATCGTATTCCTCGATCATCTCGCCTCCTCGGGCTTCTCGGGGTTACCTGGGTGACTGCGGGAGCGTGACCAGCAACGCGTGCCAGGCAAGGGTCGCGCACTTCACCCGCACGGGAAAGCTGGACAGGCTCTTGAAGGCCGCCAGGTCACCCATGGAGTCCAAAACAGAAGCGGGGATCTCCCCGCGGAGAGCTTTGATGAACGTGTCCGCTCGCTCACGCGCGTCCGCCACGGAAAGCCCGCGCATCGTCTCGGTCATCAGCGAAGCGGACGCGGTGCTGATGGCGCATCCCTTCCCGTCGAAGCGCACGCGCTGCAGGCGCCCGTCTCCCACCGTCACTTCCAGCTTGATGGAGTCCCCGCACGTCGGGTTCTCGTGCGCCTGGGCCTGCGGGATGTGGTCCAGCTTCGCGGCGCCTCTCGGCGAGCGGTAGTGATCCATGATGATTTCCTGGTACAGGTCGTCGAACGCGCTCACTCGTAGAATCTCCGCGCGCTCTCCAGGGCCTCCGCCAGGCGGTCGATCTCGGAGAAGGTATTGTAGAAGGCGAGGCTGGCCCGCACCGTGGCCGGCACCCCGAGCCGCTTCGCGAGCGGCTGCGCGCAGTGGTGGCCGGCCCGCACCGCGATCCCCTCGCGGTCCAGGAACTGGGCCACGTCGTGGGCATGGATCTCGCCCAGGGTGAAGGGGAACACGCCGGCCGCGCGCCCGGGCCGGGGGTATCGGGCCGGGCCGTACAGCGTGATCCCCGTGACGGAGGCAAGGCGTTCGCGCGCGTAGGCGGCCAGCGCTTCCTCCCACCCGCGGATGGCCGCGAGGCCCAGGGTGTGCAGGTAGTCGACGGCCTCGCTCAAGCCCACGGCCCCCTCGACGTTCGGGGTTCCCTCTTCGAACTTCCACGGCAGGTCGTTCCAGGTCGAGCCCTCCAGGGTGACCGAGCGGATCATCTCCCCGCCCCCCATCCACGGCGGCATCTGATCCAGCAGGCGCTCGCGGCCGTACAGGGCGCCGATGCCCATGGGCCCGTAGGTCTTGTGCCCGGAGAACGCCAGAAAATCGCAGTCGATGTCCTGCACGTCCACGCGCAGGTGAGGAACGGCCTGCGCGCCGTCCACCAGGACCAGCGCGCCGCGCGCGTGGGCGAGGGCGGCGATGGCCTTCACGTCGTTGACCGTGCCCAGCACGTTGGAGACATAGGTCACGGCGACCAGCCGGGTCCTCGGGTGCCAGGCCCGCTCGATCTCCGCGAGGTCGAGGGTGCCCTCGTCGGTGATCGGCACCACGCGCAGGGTGCATCCACGCCGGGCGCAGGCGAGCTGCCAGGGCACGAGGTTGGAGTGGTGCTCCATCTCCGTGACCAGGATCACGTCACCCGGCTCGAGCTCGTGGTCCGCCCAGGAGGAGGCCACGAGGTTGATCGCCTCGGTGGTGCCGCGGGTGAAGACGATTTCCCGGGAGGAGTGCGCGTTCAGCAGGCGCTGCACCTTGCCGCGCGCTTCCTCGTAGGCCGCGGTGGCTTCTTCTCCGAGGGTGTGAAGCGCCCGGTGGACGTTGGCGTTGGCGTGCTCGTAGTACACGCGGACGGCGTCGATGACGGCCCGGGGCTTCTGGGAGGTCGCGGCATTGTCGAGGTAGGCGAGGGGACGGCCGTTGACGGTGCGGTCGAGAATCGGGAAATCCGCGCGGACGTCCTCCACGCTGCGAGTGCCGATCAGCTGGGCGTTTTCGTGCGCGATGCGACCCATATTTCCCCGTTTTCCACCTTCACGTCCCACGTCCCGACGGGCTTCGTTGCCGGAAGCCCGGTCACCGCCCCGGTGCGGAGGTTGAACCGCGAGCCGTGCTTCTGACAATATACTTCTCCGGCCCACACATCGCCCTCAGAAAGAAGGGAATACTCGTGGGAGCAGACGTCGTCCAGCGCGAAGATGCCCTCCTCCGTTCGGAAGAGGGCCACCGGCTGGCCGTCCACGCTCACGCTCATCGTGGACACCAGGTCCGCGGCGGACGCAACTTTTTTCCAATCGGCCATCGAGGTCAGGCGGCCCGCAGCCGGTCCCGGATGACGCCGAGGGTCTGATCCCGGAAAATCTCGGGCGCGGGGGTGAGGAGGTCCTCGAAATACCCGACGACCAGCATCTCCCGCGCATCCGCGGCGGAGAGGCCTCGGCTCTCGAGGTAGAACAGCTCCTCCGCGTTCAATCGTCCCGTCGTGGAGCCGTGGCTGCACTTGACGTCATTGTTTCCGATCTTCAGGGTTGGAATGGAGTCCGACCTGGCCCCCTCCCCGAGGACCAGGTTGCGGTTCGTGAGCCACGCGTCGGTTCCCGAGGCGCCGGTGGCCACCTCGATCAATCCTTGGAAGACCGATCGTCCGCCCGAGGCGACCGCTCCCTTGTAGACGGCCCGGCTCATCGCCTTCGGCGACTGGTGCCGCTGCACCGTGCGCAGGTCCATGTGCTGCCCGGCGCCGCAGAAGTATGCGCCATCCAGGAACGCCTCGGCCCCGGGACCATCCAGGGAGCAGTCGACCCGGGTTTTCGCCCACCGGGCTCCAAGCTCCGCGTCGAAGTGCCGCAGGGAAGAATCCCGCCCGACCTGCGCCCGCACATGCCGCACGTACAGGTCCGCCGGTGACAGCTTCTGCTGCTCGTACATCTGCAGCCCCGCGGCATCGGCCAGGCGGATGTCGACCACCGCGTTGCAGAGCATTCCTCCCGCGCCGTCCTTTCGGGCCGAGATGCGCTGCACCACGGAGGCGTGAGAACCCGCGCCCAGCAGGATGGCGACGTGGGGTGCGCTCATGGTCCCCGGGCCGTCCTCCTCGAAGTCCAGGAAGATCGGCTCCCGGATCTCCAGCCCCGGAGGGATCCAGAGCAGGGCTCCGTGGCTCAGCGAGGCAAAATGCCACGCGAGGAAGCGGTTGTCCGCCTCCGCGAGAGCCTGCTCGTACAGGCCGTGCAGCGGTGCCTCGAACTCCTCCAGCGCGCGGTCCAGGGGGAGCAGGCGCACACCCGCGTCCCGCCACTGCCCCGCGAGCGCGATCTCGACGCACCTGTTCGACCGGAACCGGATGAGCCCGGCGGCGTCTGCCGCGTCTGCTTCCCGTGGAGGCTCCGGCGCGGACACGGCGGCGGGTGCGTAGGAATCCAGGCCGAGCCTGCTCACGTCCGTCCGCCTCCACTCCTCTTCCGCGGTGGTGGGCCACGCCATTTCCTGGAACCGATTGCGCGCTCTTTCGCGCAGCGCGTTCATCCATGACGGCGCCGTCATCCGACTGTCCCTTCCATCTCCAGCTCGATGAGACGGTTCAGCTCCACCGCGTATTCCATCGGAAGCTGCTTGACCAGCGGGTCCAGGAACCCGCTGACGATCATCAGGGAGGCCTCGGCCTCGCTCATGCCGCGGCTCATCAGGTAGAAGAGCTGGTCCTCGCTGATACGGCTCACGCGGGCCTCGTGCTCGATGGAGACGTCGTCCGAGTCGATCTCCATGTACGGGAAGGTGTTGCTGCTGGACTTCTCGTCCAGGATCAACGCGTCGCAGACGACGCGCGAGCGCACGTCGTGAAGGCCCTCGCCCACTTTCAGCAGCCCGCGGTAGGTCGAGATCCCGCCTCCCCGGCTGATGGATTTCGCCGTGACGATGGAGGAGGTATGGCTTGCCGCGTGCACGGCCTTGGCACCGGTGTCCTGCTCCTGGCCCTTGCCCTATAAGGCGATGGAGAGGACCTCGCCGTGGGCTCCCTCGCCCATGAGCCAGATCGACGGGTACTTCATGGTGCGCTTCGCGCCGATGTTCCCGTCCACCCATTCCACGATGGCGTCCTTGTGCGCGACGGCCCGCTTGGTGACGAGGTTGTACACGTCGTTGGACCAGTTCTGGATGGTGGTGTAGCGCACCCGCGCGCCTTCCAGCGCGATGATCTCCACCACCGCGCTGTGCAGCGACTCCGTGGCGTAGACCGGAGCCGTGCACCCCTCGATGTAGTGCACGAAGCTTCCCTCGTCCGCGATGATGAGCGTGCGCTCGAACTGGCCGAAGCTGCGCGCGTTGATCCGGAAGTAGGCCTGCAGGGGCACTTCCACCTTCACGCCCTTGGGCACGTAGACGAAGCTCCCGCCCGACCACACGGCGCTGTTGAGCGCGGCGAACTTGTTGTCCAGGTAGGGGATCACCGTTCCGAAGTACTGCTTCACCAGGTCGGGGTGCTCGCGCACCGCGGTCTCGGGGTCGGTGAAGATGACCCCCTTCTTCGACAGCTCTTCCTTGATGCTGTGGTAGACCACCTCGGAGTCGTACTGCGCCCCCACGCCGGCGAGAAACTTGCGCTCCGCCTCGGGGATTCCGATGCGCTCGAAGGTCTTCTTGATGTTCTCGGGCACGTCTTCCCAGTTGCGCGAGTTCTGCTCGGTGGGCTTGGCGTAGTAGTACAGGTTCTCGAAGTCCAGGTCGGAGAGGTCCGCGCCCCAGTTGGGCATGGGCTTCTTGCGGAACGCCGCCAGGGAGCGAAGGCGGAACTGCCGCATCCACTCCGGTTCTTCCTTGCGGCGCGAAATGGCGTTAACGATCTCCTCGTCCAGCCCCTTGCGGGTCTTGAAGACCGACTGGTCGGGGAAATGGTATCCGTGCTCGTACTCGCCTATTTCAACGACGGGCGACTGCCCCTTCATTGGCGTCCTCCTCGATTCCATACTGCTTGCGGATCCAGTCGTAGCCCCGCGTTTCCAGGGTCTCGACCAGCTCCTTGCCGCCCGATGTGACGATCCTGCCCTTGTACATGATGTGAACGAAATCCGGCACGATCTGCGTGAGGATCCTCTGGTAGTGCGTGATGATGAGCGCTCCAAACTGCGGTCCGCGAAGGCGGTTGACGCCCTTCGAAACGACCTTCAGAGCGTCGATGTCCAGCCCCGAATCGGTCTCGTCCAGGATCGCAAGGGAGGGCTTCAACATGAGCATCTGCAGGACCTCCATGCGCTTCTTCTCTCCCCCTGAGAACCCCTGGTTGAGCGAGCGGTTGATGAACGCCTGGTCCATTTCCATGTAGTCCATGGCTTCTCGCAGCTGCTTGATGTAAGCGGTCACGTTCATGGCGGGCTTCTCCCCGTCCGCCGGCTTGCCGCCGCGCAGCTCGATGACGCGCTTGAGGAACTTGCCCACGGTGACTCCGGCGATCTCCACCGGGTACTGGAAGGCGAGGAACAGCCCCTTCAGCGCACGCTCGCTGGTCGCGAGGGCCAGGTAGTCCTCGCCGTCCAGGGTGACGGTGCCGCCCGTGACCTGGTACGCCGGGTGCCCCATGAGCACGTTCGCCAGCGTGCTCTTGCCCGAGCCGTTGGGACCCATGAGGGCGTGGATCTCTCCCGTGCGGATGTCCAGGTCCAGGCCGGAAAGGATCGGCTTCTCGCCGATGGAGGCCTGGAGATTCCTCACCTGCAGGTGTGCCATGATTCTCCCTTCGTCTCTCGCGCGGTCAAATGGGGTAGCCGAGGGCGACGCGGACTTCTTCGCTCATCCTCTCGGGGCCCCACATCGGGGACCAGACCGTGGTCGCGGTCACGTCCACCAGGCCGAAGGCGTCCCGGAGGGTTTCGATGATGTCCCGGCGGATGATGTCCTCCGCGGGGCATCCCGGGTACGTGAGGGTGAAGTCCACTTCAATCGAAGTCTCCTTCACGTCTACCCGGTAGACGAGACCCAGGTCGACAATGCTGAAAGCTAGCTCGGGATCCTCGACGTTCCTGAGGACCTCCATCACTTCTTCACGAGACACCACGGCTTTTCTCTCTCAAGAATAAGTTGACATTCCTGACTAAAATAGTCAAGAATTATAAGGTGAAAGTTCTAGAGATCATCTGCAATCCCAGGCCGGGAAGCTACAACCTTGCGTTGGCGGCGAGCGCACGAGAGAAGTTACTGTCACTCGGGCACGAAGTCACCCTGCACGACCTCTACAAGGAAGGATTCGACCCGGTCCTGAACGCTTCTGAGCTCGCCCGGAGCTTCAGCCTGGAGGGGCTCGTGCAGGACCACAGCCGGGAGCTTGCGGAAGCGGACGGGCTGGTCCTGTTCCACCCGGAATGGTGGGGCCAGCCGCCGGCCATGCTGAAGGGGTGGATCGACCGCGTGTTCCGCCAGGGGATCGCCTACGACCTGGAAGGGGAGGAGTTCACCGAGAAGGGCTGGAAGCCGCTTCTCACCGGGAAGAAAGGGCTCGTGTTCGTGACGTCGGACGCCGAAGCCCACTCGGCCCGCACCCTGGAGGCGTTGTGGACTCACACGATCCTGGGGCGATGCGGGATGCAGGCATCCTGCCACGTCCTGCGGGAAATGCGCAGTACGGACCCCGCTGCCCGACGCGAGTGGCTGGGGTTCGTCAACCGGACACTGGAGGACTGGTTCCCCGCTTCCGTGGCGAAACGTTAGGGTCTGCCCCAGTCCGCCGCCCGCTGCCGCGCTACCTTGCACACGCGCACCTTGCGCAAACGTACAAAACCGCAAGTAGCTTGCGCTTTCATACGTTTGTTTAAGGGCCGGGTCACCTCATCCGGTGTGGCAGTGAGGCGCCACGTCCGTCGGGCACGCCAACGCACCTCGCCCGAGCGGCCAGCCCTCAGAGCAGGGCCGCGGCCTCTTTCAGCGCTTCGAGATCGATCTTTCCGGCGGTCGTGCTCGGCATGCCCGTGGGGTGCGAACGGCCGAGGATCCACAGCTCGCGCGGCAGCGGGATGAACAGCTCCTCATCGCCCTTGCGCTTTTTTCCCCAGGCGATGCGACGGGTGCCGTTCATCGACTCCTCGACGCCCACGTCCAGGTACAGGTCCGCCGAGGCCCTGGCCGGCGTCTGCCGGGTGAAAAGATAGCCCGCGTTGCGGGAGCTCCAGAAAAGCTGCACGTCCAGCTTCCCCCGGGCCGCAAGGAGGGCGTCCAGCGCGCCCGCCGGCGCCTCCTCGGGATTCACCCACGCCGCTACCCGCAGGCCGCCGTTCACCGCCTCCGTGATTCCGGTCTGCACGTCCGCGATCACGCGGGCGGCCGCGCGGCGGGCCGGCTCGCTGTCGTGGCCGAGGACCCAGAGCTCGGAGGCGCCCTTGCGGCGGCGGCCGTAGGCCTCGGTGAATGCCACGTTGTTGGACGAGCCCAGGTCTCCGACCAGCAGGACGAGCTGGGGGGAATCCCCGGCGCAGGCCCCGTCCTTCGGCTGCAGCTCCGCCCACCGGGCATCGACGCGCTCGAGGCCCGCGGCGCGCACCGGGATGTCGCGCCGGGCGGCTGCCTGCAGGAACGTGTCTATCGCCTCACCGCTGAGATAGGGGGAGATGCGCATGACGGGATGCCGTGCGCTGCCCAGCGCCTCCTCCAGGCGCGCTTTCACCGCGGACCGCTCCACCGCTTCGGGGAGCGGCTCGTTCAGGAACTCGTGCCCGAACTTGCCCTTCTTGCAGAGCCTGCCGCCGTTCGGAGCCCCGTTGCGCTCCACGATTCTCGTGAACAGGCTGCCGTGCCACCGGTACTCGATGCCGCAGCCGACGGAGCACCTTGTGCAGGTGCCTTCCACCGTCTTCTCGGGCAGGGGCACGTTCTTTCTCGCCGGAAGTTTCTCCGTGAGCGCCCCGACCGGGCACGCGGAGACGCACTGGCCGCAGGAGATGCAGCTCGTGTCCTCTCCGAACGGCACCCCGAACGAAGGAGCCACCACGGAGGAGAATCCCCGGTTGATGTAGCCGAACACCCCGATGCCCTGGACCTGCAGGCAGATGCGGATGCACCGGCCGCACAGCACGCACTTGGACGGGTCGCGGCTGATGAAAGGATGGCTCTCGTCCACGGGGTGCACCGTGATGTCGCCCTGGAAGCGAGTCGCGGAGGCGTCGTATTCCGTGGCGTGCTGCTTCAGCGCGCAGTCGAGCACGTCCTGGCACCCGCACTCCAGGCACCGGGCCGCCTCCGCCCGCGCCGCCTCCACGGCCAGCGTGGACTCGATCTCCGCGAAGGTATGCTTCCGGCGCTCCGGCTCCATGACCACGGGGCGGGCACGCGGCGCGCGCGGGGTCGACGCAAAATCCTCCGCGGCCGGCTCCTTGAAGTCTGCCTTCCTGCTCAGGAACTCTTTCGGCCGGGCGTAGGTCCGTCCCTCCATGAAGGCCAGCGCGGCGCGCGCCGCGTGCTTCCCGCCGGCGATGGCGCGGATGGCGATATCCGTGCCGGTCAGCAGGTCGCCGGCGGCGAACACGCCGGGGACCCCGGTACGGCCCGTGTCGAGATCGGCCTGCAGGTTTCCCTTCGCGTCCACCAGGCCCGCCGCACCCCCGAGGAGCTGCGTGTCCGCGTACTGGCCCACCGCGCAGATGACCGTGTCCACGGGCACCTTGTGCTCCGACCCCTCGACCGGCACGGGCCGCCGCCGCCCGGACGCGTCCGGCTCGCCCAGCTGCATCCGCAGCAGGGTAAGCGTCTTCAGGCTGGCCGCGTCCGCCGCTTCGATGGAAACCGGGGCGGCGAGGTACTGGACGTCGACGCCTTCTTCGATGGCTTCCTCTATCTCCGCGTCCGCGGCCGGCATCTCCTCCCGTGTGCGGCGGTAGTACATGGTGACCTTGGAGGCGCCGTGCCGCAGCGAGCAGCGCGCCGCGTCCAGGGCGGTGTTGCCGCCGCCCACGATGGCGACGACCTCTCCGACCTTCACGGGCCGGCCCTCGTTCACATCGCGCAGGAAGTCGATACCGGAGAGCACGCCGGGGTGGTCTTCACCCGGGATTCGAAGGGCCCGGCTCTTCCACGCGCCGAAGGCGAGCACCACGGCGTCGTACTCCGAGCGAAGCTTCTCCAGGGTGACGTCGCGCCCGAGCCGGACGCCGGTCTTCAGTACGGCGCCCATGCCGGTCATCTGCGCAATGGCCCGGTCCAGCACGGCAGGAGGCAGGCGGTAGTCGGGGATCCCGTAGCGGAGCATGCCGCCCGCCTTTTCCATGGATTCCAGGATCGTGACCGCAACGCCCTTCTCCGAGAGGTACCACGCGGCGGAAAGGCCGGCCGGCCCTCCGCCCACCACCACAACCTTCTTGCCGTTCGGCGCGGGAACCGGCCGGGCCTCCATGTCCCCGCTCGCGGCCTCGAGGTCCGCGACGAAGCGCTTGATCCCGTTGATGGCGAGCGGCTCCTCGACGAGATTCCGCCGGCACTTCTGCTCGCACGGCCGGGGGCAGATCCTGCCGATGACGGCGGGCATGGGGTTGTCCCGGCGGATGAGATCCACCGCCTCGCGGAACTTCCCGTTGGCCACGAGGCCGAGATAGCCCTGGATGTCGATGTTCGACGGGCAGGTGAGGGTGCACGGCGCCTTGCAGTCCCCGTAGTGGTTGGAGAGGATGAGCTCCAGCGCCATGCGGCGCGCGGCGGCGACCCGCGGGGCGCTGGAGGTGATGACCATGCCCGGGGTCACCCGGGTGCTGCAGCTGGGCACGAAGCCCCTGGCCTTCTCCACCTGCACCAGGCAGACCCAGCACGAGGCGTAGGGGTCCAGCCTCCGGTCGTGGCAGAGCGTGGGGATGCGAACGCCCTGGCTCTCCGCCACGTCCAGGATCGTCTTTCCCGGCTCGACGAGAAGCTTCTTCCCGTCCAGGGTGATCTCGATCATGTCAGCGGCCATCGGGGGTCCTTCCAGTGGCAATTTCGATGGCGTTGAAACGGCAGGCCTCGAAGCACAGCCCGCACTGGATGCAGGTATCCTGGTCGATGACGTGCACCTTCTTCCGCTCCCCGTGGGCGGCCTTCGTCGGGCACACCCGGGCGCAGAGCATGCACCCGGTGCAGCTCTCCGCGATCACCGAGTAGCGGATCAGCGCCTTGCACTTCTTCGCCGTGCACCGCTTGTTGCGGATGTGGTCGTCGTACTCGGCGCGGAAGTAGCGCAGCGTGGTGAGCACCGGGTTGGGCGCGGTCTGGCCCAGCCCGCAGAGGGAGGACACCTTCACTTTCGCCGCCAGCTCCTCCAGCTCGGCGATGTCCTTTTCCTCGCCCCTGCCCTCCGTGATGCGGGTGAGGATCTCCAGCATCCGCTTGGTGCCGATGCGGCAGAACGTGCATTTCCCGCACGATTCGCTCTGGATGAACGTGAGGAAATACCGGGCCACGTCCACCATGCACGTGGACTCGTCCATGACCACCATGCCGCCGGACCCCATGATGGCGCCGGTGGCGGTGAGCGAGTCATAGTCCACCAGCACGTCGGCGAGCTCCTCGGGCACGCAGCCCCCCGACGGCCCGCCCATCTGGACTGCCTTGAACTTCTTGTCCCCGATGATGCCGCCCCCGATGTCGAAGATGATCTCCCGGAGGCTGATGCCCATCGGCACCTCGATCATCCCCCCCCGCTTGATCTTGCCCGCCAGGGCGAAGACCTTCGTCCCCTTGCTCTTCTCGGTGCCGATCCGGGCGTACTCCGTGGCGCCCATGCGGATGATGGAGGGCACGTTGGCGTAGGTTTCCACGTTGTTGATGTTCGACGGGGAGTCCCACAGGCCACGCACCGCAGGAAACGGGGGCCGCAGGCGCGGCATTCCCCGCCGGCCCTCAATCGAAGCCATCAGTGCCGTTTCCTCGCCGCAGACGAAGGCGCCCGCCCCTTCCTTGATGTGAAGAGAGAAGGAGAACGGCGTGCCCAGGATGTTCTTCCCCAGCAGGCCGTGCTACTCCATCTGCCGCAGGGCGATGTAAAGCCGCTTGATGGCCAGCGGGTACTCGGCGCGCGCGTACACGTAGCCTTCGTCGGAGCCGATGGCGTACGCGCAGATCAGCATGCCCTCCAGCACGGCGTGCGGATCCCCCTCGAGGACCGAGCGATCCATGAACGCCCCGGGGTCTCCCTCGTCGGCGTTGCAAATGACGTATTTCTTCCCGGTGAGCGACTTCGATTCGCGGGCGAAGGTCCACTTCATCCCCGTGGAGAACCCGGCGCCGCCGCGGCCGCGCAGCCCCGAGCGCTTCACTTCCTCGATGACCTCGCCCGGGCTCATTGCCGTGAGAACCTTGCGCAGGGAGCCGTAGCCGCCGCGGGAAATGTACTGCTCGATGGATTCCGGGTCGATCACGCCGCAGTTGGCCAGCACGATCCGCTTCTGCCTCGCGAGGTAGGGGTAGTCGGCCGGGATCAGCAGGTCCGCGACCGGCGCGCCGCCCGCGAGGTGGCCCGAGACGATCGCTTCTGCCTTCGACTCGTCGAGGTTCCCGTAGAGGAACGTCCGGCCGTCGGGCTGGCGCACTTCCACCAGCGGCTCGGCGTGGCAGGCACCGATGCAGCCGGTGGCCACCACGGACCACGGCAGGCTCCGCGCGGCCACGTCCCTGCTCAGGCGCTCGAAGACCGCCCGGGCCCCGGCCGCGATCCCGCAGGAGCTCATGCCGACCGCGACTTCCGCGCCGCGGTACCCCGCGGGTTGCGCGCCGCGGTACCCCGCGGGTTGCGCGCCGCGGTACCCCGCCGATTCCGCCGTCATGTCTTCGCCGCTCCCTGGGCGCTCGCCGCGGACACGATCTTGCCCAGCTTGTCCCCCGTGAGCCGGCCGTAGACCTCGCCGTCGATCATCACCACGGGCGCCAGGGAGCAGCAGCCGAGGCACGCCACCCGCTCCACCGTGAACTCACCGTCCGCCGTCGTCGCGCCCGGCTTCACTCCCAGCCTCTGCTCGACCACGGTGTCCAGCGAGTCCGCGCCCTGGACGTGGCACGCGGTTCCGTGGCAGACCTTCATCACGTGTTTCCCCATCGGGGTGAAGCGGAACTGGGCATAGAATGTCGCCACGCCGTAGATCTCGGCCGCGGTCGTGCCGGTGGCCCGCGCGATCTCGATCATCGATTCGCGGGGCAGAAAGCCGAAGATCTCCTGGGTCTTCTGAAGCAGCGGGATGACGTTCCCCTTGACGTCCTTCCATTCCGCCAGGAGGGTCTGAAAGGCCTGTTCCATCCGGTCTCCTTCGATACGTGGGACGTGGTTGGTCAGTCAATGTGACTTAGTACGGATTATCTGTAGATTAGCACGGAGCCCGCGGAAGGTGCAACCGGCGGGTAATCTCAGGGCGCCAGGCGGCCCTTCCATGGACCCCGGCGCAGGAGACGGATCTTCCTGCAGCCGGTGAGCGCACCGAGGGCTTGTTCGGCCTCGTCCAGCGTCCAACCCTCCAGCGCGCCGGCGCCCGGCAGGCAGTCATGGAAACCCCGGGCGGCCCGGGCGTTGCGCGTGCCGCAGTGGATCTGCGCTGCCTGCGCCGGCGTGA
>Ga0153916_10002579_pt1 | contig 13234 bp, 11 predicted proteins | sample Opewatmetagenome_FD_109642 | JGI IMG/M metagenome (GOLD analysis project Ga0153916, IMG submission 109642) | Freshwater wetland microbial communities from Ohio, USA - Open water 3 Core 3 Depth 4 metaG | ecosystem: Environmental > Aquatic > Freshwater > Wetlands | place: USA: Ohio, Lake Erie...
AGCGGGCACGGCCGCAAGCTGAAAGCCACGGGCGACCCGGCCGTCGCCACCTGCGTGTCGTGCCACGGCAAGCCCCACGGGTCGGGGGCGGATCCGGCGAAGCAGGGGATTCTCCCCCTGGCCGACCTGAACTCCCCCGTCTACCGCACCCGCCTGGCCAAGACCTGCGCCAAGTGCCACTCCGACGAGAAGATGATGGCCGGCCGGGAGTATCACGGGCAGCCGCTGGGCCATCACCAGTATCAGGATTGGCTGCAAAGCGTTCATGCCAAGGCGCTCTTGGAGAAGGGCGATTTGAGTGCCCCCACCTGCAACAACTGCCACGGCAACCACGGCGCCGTGCCACCGCAGGTCGATTCGGTGGCCAACGCCTGCGGCACCTGCCACGGCCGGGCGGCGAAGCTCTTTGCCGACACCAAGATGAAACACGGGTTCGAGAAGGCCAAGCTCCCCGGCTGCGTCTTCTGCCACAGCAACCACCTGATCCGCGTCCCTTCCGACGAAATGCTGGGCATGGAGGAAGGGGCGGTCTGCAACCAGTGCCACGCGAACAACAAGCACGGCGCCACCGTGGCCGGCGCCGAAGCGGCCAAGGCCCTGCGCTCAGGCTTGGATACGCTCAAGGCGGAAATCGAGAAGGCACGCGAGACGATCGACAAGGCCGATCACCTCGGCATGGAGATCAGCAAGCCCCGATTCGACCTGCGAAAGGCCACGGATGCCCTGACCAACGCCCGGGTCCAGATTCACAGTTTCAACCCAGTGCCCGTGGAGAAGATCCTGGCCGAGGGGCATGAAGTGGCTTCGCAGGTCCAAAGCGAGGCCGACACAGCGGTCCATGAGTACCACGCCCGCAGGGTATGGTTGTTCGCCTCGTTGGTCCCCATCCTGGCTGTGGTGGTCCTGCTGGTCCTCTACATCCGGACCTTGCCGCCGCCCAGATAGGCCGTACCCCCCTGCGGTACTGGTGGTAGCCGGCTATCCCAAAGCCTGGCGGGACAACTCGTTGCGCTCCGCCCTCTCCGCCGGCAACTCGCTTTGACACGCTACGGGCATCCTGCTAAAGTCCACCGCCCGGACGGGTCCCTAGCGGTGTTCCCAATGCGGGGCGGCGCGAATTCCCAATGACCGTAGGACGGATTGCCAATCCGTCCTACGAAGCACCCCGAGTCTGAACGAGTCTCACGGAGGAGAATCTGGCCATGTCCACCGGCAGGAAGCTGGCGATCGGAGCCGTCGTCGTGGCCGGCATCACGGCTTCCATGGCCTATCTCGGTGGCTCGGCCAGTTGGCAATACTACGTGACCGCGGACGAGTGCGTGACAAATGCCGACTCCCTGGTCGGCACGCGGCTGCGGGTGAGCGGCAAGATCGTCCCCGGCACGCTCCAGGTCACTGCGGATCGGCGGCACGCGGTTTTCTCCCTCACCACGGCCGAGGCGACGCTGCCGGTGGCCTGCTCGGGCCCACTCCCCGACAACCTCGCCGAGGACATCGAGGTCGTCGTGGAAGGCCGGCTGGAGCATCCGGGGCTACTGCGCGGCAACAAAGTCCTTACCCGCTGCTCCAGCAAGTATGAGTCGGACCCGGCCCCAGTCTCGTCCGCAAGCACGGCTCGCCGCGAGCGAGGGGGGCTGCGATGACGGTCCTCGGGCAGTTGTGTCTCCTGGCCGCGATGGTCGCCTGCGGATACGCCGCCTTTGCCTGTGCGGCGGGATGGCGGCTCGGCCATCGCGGTCTGAGCCGCAGTGGCGTCGCGGCTGCCGTGGCCGGTGTCGCGGCCCTGACCGTCGTCGCCACGATCCTGGGCTGGGCGCTGGTCGGGAAGGATTTCCGCTTTGCCTACGTCGTGGATTACAGCAGCCGCGAGCTACCGTGGCACTACTCGCTCTCGGCGTTCTGGGGCGGCCAGGCGGGGTCGCTGCTGTTGTGGGCGTGGTTGCTCGGGCTGTTGGCGCTGGCGTATCGGTTTGGCCCTCGCCGGGAGGCAAGCCCGCTTGTGGAGCCCACGTTCGCCGTCCTGCTCGGCTACCTGGGTTTCCTTGTGGCGATGATGGCGTTCGGAGCCGACCCGATGGAGCCCAGCACCTCGGTTCCGAGCGAGGGGGCGGGACTCGGCCCGTCGCTGCAACATCCCGCGATGCTGGTCCACCCGCCGGTGATCTTCCTCGGGTATGCGGGCTGGGCCGTCCCCTTCGCGTTGGCCGTGGCGGGGCTGGCCGCGGGCCGGCTCGACGCCCACTGGGTCCGCCAGACTCGGCCGTGGGTCCTCTTTTCCTGGCTCGCTCTGGGGATCGGGATCCTGCTCGGCGCCCAGTGGGCCTATGAAGAGCTCGGCTGGGGCGGCTACTGGGGCTGGGACCCCGTGGAAAACGGCTCCCTGATCCCGTGGCTCACCGGGACGGCGCTCGTCCACGTGTTGCTGGCCTGGCGATACCGCGGCGTCTTGAAGAAGACCGCGGTGCTGTTGGCCATTGCCACCTTCGGCCTGTGCAATTTTGCGACCTTCCTCACCCGCAGCGGCATCTTCAGCAGCCTGCACGCCTTCAGCCAATCGCCGCTGGGATGGATGTTCCTGGTCTTCATGGCGGTGCTCGCGGTCGGCGGCGGAGTTCTGGTCGCCTTCCGCCGCGGCGCGATGATGCCCGACCACCCGATCCCGGCCCTCGGGACGCGGGAAGCCCTGGTGGCGATTTCCGCGTTCGCGCTGGTCCTGCTGGCCGCGGTGGCCCTGGTGGGAACGCTGATGATCCCGCTCTCCCAGGCGTTTTTCGGCGAGCGGATCGTCGTGGGAGCGGCCTTCTACAACAACGTGCTGATGCCCATCGGCCTGTTGCTGCTGGCCGCGACCGGGATCGCCCCGCTGGTCAATTGGGGCACGGCCCTCCTGCCGGCCCAGAAACGGACGCTTCTCCTGGCGACCTTCGTCGGGGCGGTCTCGGCGGGGATCGCGCTGGCCACGGGAATCCGCCACCCGATGGCCTTGGCCGTCGCCGGACTGGCCGCCCTCGCCGTAGCCGCGATGGCCGCTGCCTTGATCCTCGACGCGCGGCGCCGCGACGACCGCCGCCGCTGGCTCGCCGTGCTCTCCGCGCTGCGGAGCCGCCCGCGGCAGTACGCCGGGTTTCTCGTCCACCTCGGGTTCGTCTCGCTGGCGGTCGGCGTGACCGGGTCCTCGCTGGGCACGCACGAGCGCGAGTTGGACGTGCGGCAAGGCGAGAGCATCGAGTGGACCGGTTACTCGGTCCGTTTCACCCGCCTCTTCGAGCGAGACCTCCCCGGCAAGACCGCCGTCGAGGCGCAGCTCGACGTCGCCCGAAACGGCCTTCCCTGGTGCACCTTGCTCCCCGCGCAGCACTTCCATCGGCTTCAGAACCATTGGACGAGCCGGGTCGCCGTCCACGCCGCGTGGACCCGCGACCTCTACGCGATTCTCCACCGCGGCCAAGGAAACGACCGGATCCACGTGACCCTGATCGAAAACCCGCTGATGCGCTGGATCTGGCTGGGCGGGTGCGTGATGACCGCCGGAGCGCTCGTCGGGCTGGTCCCCGCCGGGCGATTCCCGGCGCCGCCGTCTTCTCCTCCCGGGCCGCACGTGGCCCTGCGCAGGAAGCGACTCTCCCCCAAAGCCTCGCGAGCCGCCGATGAGCGATAGAACGATCGCCGTCCAAGCCAGTCGATTGACCAAGGTTTTCGGCAGCCGGGTCGTCCTCCGGGAGGTCGATCTGGAGGCGGCCGAGGGCGAGATCGTGGTATTGACGGGCGCGAACGGGGCGGGGAAGACGACGCTCTTGCGGTGCCTGGCTTCCCTGACTCGCCCCACCTCCGGCGACGTCCGCTGGTTCGGCCGCCCGGCGGGAGCCGAACCGGCCGCGCGCCGCCTGGTCGGCATGGTGCCGCACCAGAGCTGCATCTATCCGCACCTGACGGTCCGGGAGAATGTGGTCTTTGCCGCGCGGATGCAGGGGCTCCGGGAGGCCGGACGCCGCGCCGACGAGTGGATCGCCGCCGCCGGACTCCGCCCGTATGCCCACCGCCTCGCCACGCATCTGTCCCGGGGCATGCGCCAGCGGGTGGCCCTGGCGCGGGCGCTGGTTCACGATCCGCCGATCGTGCTGATGGACGAGCCCTTCGCCGGCCTCGACGCCGAGGCAGCCGCCTGGCTTGTGGATCTCCTCGCGGAGTTCCGCGGCCGCAGCCGCGTGGTGTGCCTTGCCACCCACGACCCGGACATGACCCAAGGCCTCACCGGGCGGGTCTTCCACCTGCAGAGCGGGCGGATCGAGCCGCCGGAGCCCCGCCGCGTGGTGGCGACGGGACACAATCCGGGCGAGTCCCTCGCCGCCTGACAAGGAGCAACCGTGGCAGCCCAGCTCTGGTGGATCGTTCACAAGGACCTGGTTTCCGAGTGCAGGACCTGGCGCGTCTGGCCGGCGATGCTCCTGTTCGGCCTGGTCGTCGCGTTCGTGTTTGGCGTCCAGGCGGACCTCCCTCCCGACCAACGGCCGCAGATCGCCGGCGGCCTGCTGTGGCTGGCGATCTTCTTCGCCGGGATGCAGGCGGTCGACCACTCCTGCGGGGCGGAGCGCGAAGAGGGATGCTGGGACGGGCTGATGCTGTATCCGATCGGCGCGGCGGCGATCTACCTGGCCAAGCTGGCCGTGAACGCCATCGCCTTGGCCGCGCTGGAGTGCCTGCTGATCCCCGCCTTCGCGGCGCTGGCCGACGTGCCCCTGATGAGCCACCCTGGGGCGATGCTGCTGGTGGCACTTCTGGGAAACGTCGGGATCTGTGCCGTGGGAACGCTGCTGAGCGGGCTGGTGGCCGGGGTGCGACACGGCGGCAGCCTGCTGGTGCTGATCGTTCTTCCCCTGGTGATCCCGGTGGTCCTTGCGGCCGCCGAGGCCACCCGGCTCGCCGCCGAAGGCCAGCTCGGGCCCGAGTGGTGGCGATGGGTCCACCTGCTGGCGGCCTTCGCGGCGATCTTCGTCACCGCCGGCGCAACGCTCTTCGACTTCGTGATTAGGGACTAACGCCATGCCGAGAACCGCCGACTTGCTCGGACCGAGTAAGGAGCGACCGGGAGACAACTTGGGGACTGTCCCGATTTTCGCGCAGCGAAAATGGGACTGTCCCCCTTTGGGATGCCGGATCATCCCGGATGTGCTTACCGGGAGTCTTGTGGCCGCGGGCCTCCTGGCAATCTCCCTGCTCGCTCCCACGGAGAAAACCATGGGCGACGCGCAGCGGATCCTCTACGTCCACGTGGCCGCGGCCTGGTGCGGACTGGCGGGATTCCTGATCGTGGCCGCCTCGGGGCTCTTGTACCTGCTCCGCCGCGACCTCGGCTGGGACCACTGGGCCCAGGCCGCCGCCGAAATGGCGTGGCTCTGTTGCGGCTTGACCTTGATCACCGGCTCGTTCTGGGCCCATGCCGCCTGGAACACCTGGTGGACCTGGGAGCCGCGGCTGGCCGCCACCGCGATCCTTTGGGCGGTTTCGTCCGGGTACTTGATCGTGCGATCCGGCGTGGAGGATCCCCACCGGCGCGCGCGGATGGGAGCCGTCCTGGCGCTGGTCGCAGCGGCCGACATTCCGCTGGTCGTCATGGCGACGCGCTGGTTTCGCGGCATCCACCCAGCGGCGCCGCAAATGGACCCCGCGATGCGCCTCGTCCTGCTCCTGAGCATCGTCGGTTTCTCCGCGTTTTTCGGCCTGCTGCTCGTGCGTCGCCGGGGGCAACTCCGCCTGGAGAGCCTGCTGGGCGCCCTGGAACGGGAGATTGACGGGTGATTCCTTGGGCGGCGCCGACCGGGGACGGCTCGCGCCGCGTTGACAGGAGAGATGCCTCATGGGTACGTTCGTCGCCGCCTACACGGTGGTTTGGCTGGTGGTCGTCCTGTACGTGGCGTGGCTCGGCGCGCAGCAACGCCGATTGGCCAAATCGGTGGAGAGCCTGCAACTCCGGCTCGAACAATGCGAGGCCGGACAGCGGCCGCCGTCCGTAGCGGCTTAGCGCGGCCTCGTGCCACTCGGCCGCAATCGGTGTTGTCAATTCGACCGAGCAAGAATGAATACGGAATACTGAATACGGAATACGGAAGTCAGAATGGAGGCGCCTCGCAGCGTGCTTACGTCGTTCCAGGTCATTACCATTCCACTTCGGAAGTCCGCCGAAGTCCGTTCTTCATTCCGTATTCCGTATTCCGTATTCGCTATTCATTTCCTGGCGTGCACGGTTCTGGCGGCCGCCTCGCCGGAGAGGCCGGGCACGATCGCCGGCGTCGTGCTGAATGCCTCCCAGGGCCAAGCGCCCGCCGGCCGGTGCCCGGTCGTGCTCCTGGCCTCGATCGACGGCCAGCTTGCCCCCGTTCGCGAAACGACTGCCGATTCTCAGGGGGGATTCGCGTTTCGCGGCCTGCCGGTCGCAACGGGCGTGGAGTATCTTCCGGGCGCCAACTGGGGCGGCGTGCACCACCCCGGTCCCCGCTGCCGGCTCACGGCGGAGCAGCCCAGGGCTGCCGTCGAGCTGTCGGTCTACGACTCGGTGGAAGAACCGACCCCATTGGTGATTCGCCGCCAGGAGGTCGTCATTCGTCCGGGGCCCGGGGCCCTGCACGTCACCGAGTCGCTCCTCATCGACAATCCGTCTTTGCTGTGCTACGTGGGGCGGAATACGGACGGCGGCAGCGAGCCCGTGACCCTGCAACTGGCCATCCCCGCGGACTTCGAGCGGGCCACCTTCGAGCAGGAATTCTACGGACGGCGATTCTCGCTGGCCGACGGGAAACTGGTCACCGGCATCCCTTGGCCCCCCGGCCGAAGGGAACTGAGACTCACCTATACCCTGCCGAACCGCCGGCGGCACTCCTGCTGGCTGCGACCGCTGGACTTGCCCTGCGATCACGTCCGCGTGCGGATCCAGACCGCCCGGCCGGAGGCGGTCTCCTGCAATCTCCAGCGGGCACCGGCGGACTCTTCGGGAGAAGTGGTCTTTGAATCGGCGGGCCGGAGCCTCTCGCCCGGAGAGACGATCCGCGTCGAGCTGGGCCGCTTGCCCCTGCCGCTGATGGCCTATGCCCGCTGGGGGGCGCTGGTCGTGCTCTCGATGCTTGTCGCTGCGGCGAGCCTCGTCATCCTTCGGCGAAGGCGGGACAGGGCCGGCGCGAAGGGCCCGCTGGGCCCGGCTCAGAAGGGCCGGCCCCCCAGACGCGACACCAAGCGCTCCGACAGGACCACGATGTCCTCGATGCAGAAGTAGGAGTCGATGTTCGCCGGCAGAAGGAGCGTTGCCGACGGCGGGAACTCCTCGTCGGCCGCGTGCCAGATCAGCCGCAGCGACACGCGGGGGAACACGTTGAAATCGAAGGCGACGTCCCCGGCGTCCACCGCCCGGCCGCCCAACGCCGCCGCGGCGACGCGGAGCCGCGGTGCCTCGCGGCCGACCGTGGCACACAGCCGGGCCACGGCCCGCTGATGGTACACCTCGGTATAGGACCGGGCCACGGGCAGATCGGCAAACGTGATTTCCGGCACCAGCGGCTCGGGACGCATGCGGACCGCCAGGTAGTGGAGCGCGAGGATCCGCCAGCCGGCGCCGACCTCCGAACCGGCCGCCGTGGTCACGCGGCCCGCCAAGGTGTCCACCTCGAACCGGTCGTTGAGCACGGGCACCCGCCACCCGTCCCCCGCCGGCTCGGCACCCAGCCAAAGCATTTGCTGGGCTGATTGACGGCGAAGGGCCTCGAACGCCAGCTCGGTGGCCCGCTGGAGACTCTTCTGCCGGGATAGCATCGGTTCCCCTCCTGCGACGGGTTGCTGAGACCTACTCTCCGTCATTGCTGGTGAGCTCCAATCCCTCCGCTTGCGGACTTGGGGCGGCGGGCTGCAAGAGAGACTGGGCCTTGCGGCGCCCCGCCTCGGTCTTCAGCCTCTCCCCAATGCCTATCCCGACCCCCGCAAGGCCGCCGTTTGAGCTTCCCTGCGCCAGTCTCGCGAGCCGATGGGAATCCCAGACAATCCTGAACTCGATCGTATCAGGTTCCGCGCCGCTGCGGTACCCATCCAGGATCGCCCCGACCCGCTCCCAGGTGTAAGTGTCCAAACCGAGCCGCTGAGCCGCGGCTTCTGCTTCCGCGGAGGCCGGGGGCCCCGGCATCGAGCCGGCGCCGGTGGAGGGGGCGGGCTGGTCGCCCCGGGCATCTGCCGCAAGCCACAGGGCCGCCGTCAACACGACCCGGGGGTCCCCACCTTCCTTCGACACCAGGTCTTTCGCGTGCTGAAAGACCCGAAGGGCGTAGGCGAGCCGCATCGGCTCTTTTTTGAGCCTTTCTTCCAGCATTTGGAGGAGCCTCGCGGCGAGGGGCCCTTCGCCGGACTCGGCCGCCGACTGCCGCTCCGGGGCAAACCCTAGACACTCCTTGGCGAGCGAGCACCACTTCGCGCAGCCGAAATCCGTCCCGGGGTTGGCAAACCGGTGGCCGCACCGGGGGCAGCGGCCTCGGCTCTCATCGCGGAACACTTCCACGGCCGCGCCACACTCGGGGCAGGGCACCTCGACCGCGGCGGCTCCCGTCCAGTATCTCCGGTCCTGGCCTGGGCACTTCATGGATTCGTTTTCGCCCCCCTTTGCCGCCGTTGAACCGGTCACTTTTTTCCAACCGCACCTGCTATTAAGTATAGAATTCTAGCGTGGTGGTCCAGGGCCTCGGCGGTGCGGCTGTCCGGTCTGTGAATGGCCGCGCACGGAAGCGCACACGAGCTCCCTGACAATAGGTGGCGTCGATAGCCCCCTGTTTGCCGAGCCTTCGCCGTGCGACAGCAAAGCGGCCGGAGGCCCGAGAGAGACTGGTTTCCTTCGGCCGATTGGCGGCTAGGCCGTCGTCACAGTCAGGGTTTTCCGTTAGCGCAGGAGGAAGAAACCCGCAGTCTTCGGCCCGGGACCTTTTGCTCGGGGGAGAAAGTCGCTATTCTGCTTTATATCAAGTGCAATTGTTATTATGGTCTGGTGTGGTTGCATCGCGGGTGTATCCCCTCCTTGTACATCCCCCGAAATGAGCTTATCTTCTAGCGGGGGCCGGCTCGCTCGACAGGTTGGTTTGCCCGCTGGGTCGCATTCGGCCTCCCAAGAGGCGGCGACTTCGTTGAGGACGTGTCAGCTCGGGTGTTCAGCATGAAGTTGGCGATCGTGGGCAAAGGTGGCGTGGGCAAGACGACGCTCGCCGCGGCTCTTGCCAGGCGCTGCGCCGCACGAGGCCGGCCCGTAGTCGCCGTCGACGCCGACCCGGACGGCAACCTCGCCGCCGCGCTCGGCGTCCCCCAGCACGCCGTTCCGCAGCCGATCGCCCAGATGCGGGACCTGATCCTCAAGCGAACCGGCGCGGAAGACCAGGGGGCGGGCCTGATCTTCAAGCTCAACCCGGAGGTCGAAGACCTGCCGGAGCGATTCTCGGTCGACGCCCAGGGCGTCCGGCTGTTGGTTCTCGGCACGGTGGAATCGGGCGGCAAAGGATGCATGTGCCCGGAGGGCGCGGTGCTCAAGGCGCTGTTGCAGCACCTGCTGTTGCGGATTCCAGACGACGTGATCCTGGACATGGAAGCCGGGCTGGAGCACATGGGTCGGGCCTCCGCCCGCGGCGTGGACGCCCTGGTCGCCGTCGTGGAGCCGGGCATGCGAAGCGTTCAGACGGCCAGGCGGATTCGGCAGCTTGCCGCGGACATCGGCATCCGGCGGACGCTGGTCGTGGCGAACCGGATTCGAGAGCCCCGCGAGCGCGAGGTGTTGGAGCAGGCGCTCGGCGGAGAGACGATTCTCGGCGTCCTTCCGTTCTGCCCGGAGCTGGTCCGCGCCGATTTGGAGGGACGCCCGCTGGACATGGAAAACCCTGCTTTCGCCGAGGCGGTCAACCGCGTCGGCGAAGCCTTGGAGAGACAATTAGGCGGCTAGCGGAGTAACCTGGAAAAGGAGGCCGACATGGCCGATGCGAAGCCACGCTCGGTGGACCCGGCGTCGCAAGAGATGATCATTTTGGCAAGTGCAGCCGGGCTGCAAACCGTCTGGGACCGTTTGGACGCCCAGAAGGCGCAGTGCCGCTTCGGCCGGCTGGGCCTTTGCTGCCGGAATTGCTTCATGGGTCCGTGCCGGGTCAACCCGGAGGGCAAGGGCGCTCAGCAAGGGATCTGCGGGGCGACGGCCGAGACGATCGTCGCCCGGAACCTGCTGCGGCACGTCGCTGCGGGCGCGGCCGCCCACTCCGACCACGGCCGCGAGATTGTCCGCACCCTGCGTCTGGCCGCCGAGGGAAGCTCCGAGGTCTACAAGATCCGCAGCCCCCAGCGGCTCCGCGCCCTGGCCGACGAGTGGGGGATTCCGCGAGACGGTCGCAGCGACCAGGAGTTGGCCAAAGAGCTCGCCGAGGCCATGCTGGGCGAATTTGGAAAGCAGGAAGGCGTGCTCTTCAACACGCGGCGTGCCCCGGAGCAGCAGCAGAAGAACTGGGCTGCGGCCGGGGTGGCCCCGCGCGGGATCGACCGCGAGGTGGTCACCGGGTTGCACATGACGAACATGGGGGTGGACAACGAGGCCGAGCACCTTCTGCTGGGGGCGGTGCGGACGGCGCTGGCCGACGGCTGGGGGGGCTCGATGATGGCCACCGACGTCTCCGACGTGCTCTTCGGCGCGCCCCACCCGCTCCGCTCCCGCGTGAACCTCGGCGTGCTCAAGGACGACGAGGTGAACATCCTCGTCCACGGCCACGAGCCGACGCTCTCCGACGTGATGGTGGCCGTCGCCCGCGACCCCGAGATCCTCGCCGAAGCCGCAGCCAAGGGGGCCAAGGGGATCAACCTGGCCGGGATCTGTTGCACGGCCAACGAGATCCTGATGCGTCACGGCGTCCCGATCGCCGGCAACTTCCTCCAGCAGGAGCTGGCCATAATGACGGGCGCCGTGGACGTGATGCTCATCGACGTGCAGTGCGTCTTCCCGGCGGTGGTGGAGCTGCAAAAGTGCTTTCACACGAAGATCGTTGCTACCAGCCCGAAGGCCGCGTTTCCCAACGCCGTCCGCATCGAATTCCACGAGGAGCACGCGCTGGAGACGGCCAAGAAGATCATCCGCTTGGCGATCGACAACTACACGCGGCGCGACCCGGCCAAGGTCAATATCCCGAAGATCCAGGAGCCGCTGGTCGCGGGCTTTACGACGGAGGTGATTTTCAATATCTTGGGGGGTAAGTACCGCCCGAGCTTCCGCCCGCTCAACGACGGCATCCAGTCGGGCCGGCTGCGGGGCGTGGCCGGCGTGGTGGGCTGCAATAATCCCAAGTTCACCCACGACGAGTGCCACCTGGCGATGGTCAAGGAGCTGTTGCGGAACGACGTTCTGGTGGTGCAGACCGGCTGCAGCGCGATCGCTTGCGGCAAGGCGGGGCTCTTGGCGCCCGAGGCGGCGGAGAAATACGCCGGACGGGGCATCCAGGAGATCTGCCGCGCGGTCGGCATCCCGCCCGTGCTCCACGCCGGAAGCTGCGTCGACAACTCGCGGATCCTCACGGCCTGTGCCCAGATGGTCGCCGAAGGGGGCATCGGCAGCTCGTTCGACAAGCTCCCGGTCGTGGGCGCGGCCCCGGAATGGATGAGCGAGAAGGCCATCGCCATCGGGATGTACTTCGTGGCCAGCGGGATCAACGTCGTGATCGGCCAGCCGCTCCCGGTCGAGGGGAGCGAGTACGTGGTCGAGCTTCTCACGAAGCTGTTCGAGAAGCACTTCGGCGCCACGTGGACCTTCGAGCCGGACCCGGTGGCCGCTGCACATCGCATGATCGACATCCTCGATCGCCGGCGGGCGGCCATCGGGCTGCCTCCTCCGATGCACGACGTGCCCTACCCGCCGGTCACGGCGGAGAGCCGGCCGGCGGTCGCAGCGGCCGTGGAGGGAGGTCGATAGCATGTCGAAACAGGTCTTTACGCAAGTCATCCGCGGGGCGCACCAGTGGGTCCACGAGGCCGAGGAGGCTTTGGCGAAAGCGCTCGCCGAGCACGGTCCCGAGAAGCCGGTCGGCTGGGGAATGCTCACCTCCTATAGTTTGCCGATGTCGTATGCCCTGATGGGGCTGGAGGCGAAAACGGTCGGCGATCTCAGACCGCAGCTCGAGCACGCCCGGGAGCTGCTCAAACCGGTGCCGTCGGACGAGATGTGGCTGCCGTACCTGGGGGACGGGCTGGACGCCGGCGCGGCGACGATGCTGGCCCAGGAAGTTTTGGTGGCGCTCAGGACGGTCAACGGCCACGTGACGCCCCCCGGCTGGCAGGGCTTCATCTCCGACACGATCATGCGCGAGCTGGGCATCCAACTGGTCGACGGGCGGATGCCCGGCTTCGCGCTGATCCTCGGACCGGCGCCGACCACGGAAATCGCCGTGAGCGTCGTGCGGGAGCTGCAGAAGCGCAGCATCCTCACGTTCCTCTGCGCCAACCGCGGCGGGCGAACGGCCCGCGAGCAGATGATCGAGGGGGGCGTGCTCAAGGACGACGCGCCGCTGAAGGAGTGCTGGGACCAGTACGTGGTGCCGGTCGGCCCGGACACGCTCGACGGGATCTACGTGCTCAACTGGTCGATCCGCAGCGCGCTCACCTTTGGCGGCCACAAGCGCGGCGAGTGGCGCAATTGCCTCGGCTACACGAAGCGCCGGATCCACGCCTTCGGGATCACCTTCGGCGAGATCCCGGACGACTGGTACGCGCTGGGGGCGGGAGCGATCCTCATGGGTTATCCGGTGATCTCGGACTCGCCGACCACCCCCGAGATCCGCCCCACCGGCGTCACCGTCCGCGAGGAAATCGTGGTCGAGACCGACTACGAGAAGCTGGTGCCCACCTGCATCGACACCCGGGCGGTCAAGGTGAAGGTCGAGAAGATCGACATTCCCGTGGGCTACGCGGCGGCCTTCGAGGGGGAGCGGGTCCGCAAGGAGGACATGCACGTCCAGTTCGGCTTCAAGTATTCGCACGCCGTGGAGTACGTCCACATGGTGGACGGGAGCGAGGTCCAGGACGGATCGATCGAGGTCGCCGGCCCGGACATCGACGCGGTCGAGCCCGGCGGCGCCATGCCCCTGGCGATCGAGGTGCTCGTGTCGGGGCGGAAGATGCAGCGCGACTTCGAGGGCATCCTCGAGCGCCAGATCCACCGCTGGACCAGCCACGCGATGGGATTCATGCACACCGGCCA
>Ga0153916_10002580_pt1 | contig 13234 bp, 14 predicted proteins | sample Opewatmetagenome_FD_109642 | JGI IMG/M metagenome (GOLD analysis project Ga0153916, IMG submission 109642) | Freshwater wetland microbial communities from Ohio, USA - Open water 3 Core 3 Depth 4 metaG | ecosystem: Environmental > Aquatic > Freshwater > Wetlands | place: USA: Ohio, Lake Erie...
GCCCCCCTCCTCCCGGAAGAGCGTGCGGATGTCGTTGCGGACCGTGCCGCCGCCGAGGTTGAAGGAGCTGGAGGTGACCGTGCTCCCGCGTCCCTGGACCACGGCGGTATTGGACACGTGAACCGAGGCTTCGCTCTCCCGCTGCATCTTGTAGTGGTCCAGGTTCGCCGCGCTCCCAACACGGACCTCCGTGACCGCGTTCGTGAAGTACGGGCCCTTGTCCAGGCCCACGTACGACTCGATCAGGGTGGCCTGGCTCTCATCCTCGAGGACCACGAGGTTCCGCGGGTAGGAGACCGCCGCGGGATCCTGGGACACGGAGACGTAGAGGACGTGGATGGGCTCCTCGACGACCCGGCCGCGCGGGATGTGGATGAACGCGCCGTCCTGGAGAAACGCGGTGTTAAGGGCAGCGAACGGATGCCGCTCGACCGTGGCGACCGTCCCCAGTTCGGGCTCGAGGGCCCTCGGGTCGAAGTGGATGATCTCATGGAGACTCCCAACGCGCACGCCCTCGGGGAGCCACCGCAAGTAGGAGAGCTTGGGCGCGAAGTGACCGTTCACGAAGACGAGCTGGCTGCACTTGAGCACGCCGAACGTGTACGCCTCGATCAGGTCGCCCGGGATGCGGGGCGCCTCTGCGAGAGGGTCGAAGGCGAACGGTGCGCGCACGATCGGCGCGACGTTCGTGTGCTTCCAGTCCTCGTCCTTCAACGTGGGGAAGCCGGTCTTCTGGAAATGGTCCAAGGCGGTCGTGCGGAGCTTGCGGACCCATGGGGGCTCCGAATCCCCCGTCGCCTTCACGAACGCGTCGAACGTCGCGAGGTACGGGTCGGTCAGGCTCACGGTCACCGCCATGCGCGCGCCTCCCGGCTCAGCGGCCCACCGGGGTCGGCGCCGGGGCGGTCGCGCCTTCCTCGATCCCGAGCCCGGCGTAGCCGGTCTTCTCGAGTTCCTCGGCGAGCTCCTTCCCGCCACTCTTCACCATGCGCCCGCCCGCCAGGACGTGGACGACGTCGGGCACGATGTAGTGCAGGAGCCGGGAGTAGTGCGTGATCACGAGCATGCCGCGCTCCTTGCTGCGCATGTTGTTCACGCCGTTGGCTACGACGCGGAGCGCGTCGATGTCCAGGCCGGAGTCCGTCTCGTCCAGGACGGCCAGGCGGGGCTCGAGGACGGCCATCTGGAAGATCTCGTTCCGCTTCTTCTCCCCGCCGGAGAAGCCCTCGTTCAGGCCGCGCTTCATGTAGCTCTCGTCGAGCCCGAGGAGCTTCATCTTGCCCTCGATGAGGCTGAGGAACTCCATGGCGTCCAGCTCGGGCTGCCCACGGTACTTCCGCACCGCGTTGACCGCGGCCTTCAGGAAGTACGCATTGCCGACTCCCGGGATCTCCACGGGATATTGGAAGGCCATGAAAATCCCCTCCCGGGCCCGGTCCTCCGGCTTCATGGTCAGGAGATTCTTGCCGTCGAAGAGAACCTGACCCGACAGCACCTCGTAGTTCGGGCGGCCGGCAAGAACCTGGGCCAGGGTCGTCTTCCCGGAGCCGTTGGGCCCCATGATCGCGTGGACCTCGCCCTCCTCGACCGTGATGTCGATGCCGCGGAGGATCTCCTTGTTCGCCACGCGCGCGTGCAGATTACGGATCTCGAGCAGTGCCATGTCGGGCCTCCCGCGGGACCGGGTCGGCGCTCAGCCGACGGTCCCCTCCAACGCGAGACTGTAGGAAATGAGTTTCTGCGCTTCCACGGCGAACTCCATGGGGAGGTTGAGGAAGATCTTCTTGCAGAAGCCGTTCACAATCATGGACGTGGCATCCTCCGGGGTGATGCCGCGCTGCTGGCAGTAGAACAGCTGGTCGTCCCCGATCTTGGATGTGGTCGCCTCGTGCTCCATCTGGGCGGTGGGCTCCATGACCTGGATGTCGGGGAACGTGTGGGCACCGCACCGGGATCCGATGAGGAGGGAGTCGCACTGGGAGTAGTTGCGCGCGCCCGTGGCGCCCTTGAGGATCTTGACCATGCCGCGGTACGTGTTCTGGCCTTCCCCCGCCGAGATCCCCTTGGAGATGATCGTGCTTCGGGTGTTCTTCCCGATGTGGTGCATCTTGGTGCCCGTGTCCGCCTGCTGGCGGTTGTTCACCACGGCCACGGAGTAGAACTCGCCGATCGAGTCGTCCCCCTGGAGGATGCAGCTGGGGTACTTCCACGTGATCGCGCTGCCCGTCTCCACCTGGGTCCAGGAGATCTTGGACCGGTTGCCGAGGCACTTGCCGCGCTTCGTGACGAAGTTGTAGATGCCGCCCTTGCCCTGCTTGTCGCCGGGGTACCAGTTCTGGATCGTGCTGTACTTGACCTCGGCGTCGTCCAGGGCGACGAGCTCGACGACGGCGGCGTGGAGCTGGTTCTCGTCGCGGATCGGAGCGGTGCAACCCTCGAGGTAGGAGACGTACGCGCCCTCGTCCGCGACGATGAGCGTCCGCTCGAACTGGCCCGTGTCCTGCGCGTTGATCCGGAAGTACGTGGACAGCTCCATGGGGCAGCGGACGCCCTTGGGGACGTACGCGAAGGAGCCGTCGCTGAAGACCGCGCTGTTCAGCGCGGCGAAGAAGTTGTCGTTGTACGGGACCACGGACCCGAGGTACTTGCGCACGAGGTCCGGGTGCTCCTTGACCGCATCGGAGAAGGAGCAGAAAATGATGCCGAGCTCCGCGAGCTTGCTCTTGAACGTCGTGCCCACGGAGACGCTGTCCAGGACCGCGTCGACCGCCACCCCGGCGAGGCGCTCCTGCTCCTGGAGCGGGATGCCCAGCTTGCCGTACAAGGTGCGGATCTCCGGGTCGATCTCCTCGAGACTGTTCACCGCCTTCTTGGGCTTCGGCGCGGCGTAGTAGATGATGTTCTGATAGTTGACGGGCGGATACGTGACGTTGGCCCAGTGGGGCTCCTTCATCGTGACCCAGTGGCGGTAGGCCTTGAGCCGCCACTCGAGCAGCCACTCGGGCTCCCCCTTCTTCTGGGAGATTAGGCGGACGACGTCCTCGTTGAGGCCCTTCGGGATCCGCTCCTCCTCGACGTCGGAGACGAACCCGTACTTGTACTCGCGGTTCGCCATCTCCTGCTCGAGCTTGGCCTTGTTAACCATGCAATACCCCCTGTCGACGGGGCGTGGTTCTCCAAGTATAACGATGTTATATATACCTTTGGTAGCGACGCTCCAAAACGAATTCCGCGGTGCGCGGAATGGGCCCCGCACCTCGGAAGACTTAAGACGCGGCCCCGCGTACGAAGCGCGGGAAGCGAACTCCGTGATGGCCCCGTCCGAAGCCCAGCAGGTCGTCGTCACCTCGAACGCCGTCCGACGCATCCACTACCTCCGCGAGAAGGAGAAGCGCCCCGCAGCCGCCTTGCGCCTGCGGATCATCGCGGGCGGCTGCAGCGGGATGCAGTACCGCATGGACCTCGCGGAGGCGCCCCGGCCCACGGACGTCGTCATCGCCGTGGAGGACGCCAAGGTCTTCGTCGACCCGAAGAGCCTCGTGTACCTCCAGGGGTCCACCCTGGACTACGAGGAGGACCTGCTCGGCGGCCAGTTCAAGATCACGAATCCGAACGCGAAGCACTCGTGCTCGTGCGGACTGAGTTTCACGATCTAGACGCACGGGATTGCGGGGCTCAGAGGGCCTGGGCGATCATCTCGGCCAGGTCGACGATGCTGATCTTCATGTTGCGTTGCCGGGCCACCGTGTCGAAGTGCCGCTCGGCGTGCGGGCAGGTGGTCACCAGGGACGTCGCGCCCGTCGCCACTGCGTCCTCGATGCGCCGCGAGCCCACGTTCGCTGCCTGATCCGGGTAGACATCCGGAAAACCGGCTCCGCCGCCGGAGCACAGGGCGTCCTCTCGGTTCGGGACCATCTCGAGGACCTTGAGGTCCTTGATGAACTTGAGCGCCTGCCGCGGCGATGCATAGGCGTCGCAGACGCGGCTCATGTGGCACGCGTCGTGGAATGCGATACTCTGGGGCAGGGACTTCGTGAACGCGATCCGCTTCTCCCGGACGAGCTTCTCGACGAAGTGGGAAACGTGGTACACGCTGAAGGGCGGGTTGCCGCCCCAGTCCTTGTAGTCTCGGTAGAACGCGCGGTAGCACTCCGCGCACGCGGTGACCAGGGCCTTGGCCCCTGTCCGCGCGACCGCCTCCAGGTTGTGCGGCATGATCCGCTTCTCGACCTCCGCGCGGTAGCCCATTCGCGCGAGAGGCGCGCCGGAGCACCACTCCTCGGGGCCGAGGATCTTGTACGTCACCTTGGCCGCGTTCAGAATCTTGATCACGGCGCGGGCGACCTGCTGCTTCTCGTAGCTCGCCACGCAGCCCACCCAGTAGACCACCTCGGGGCTCTCCGACTGGACGGCCTCGGGCGGTAGCCAGGCGGCCCGGTCCTTCGGGTCCTTCCCGTAGATGTTGTGGCTCTCGCGGACGTTGAGCAGGTACGGCTCCAGCTCCTTCCGCGGGTGGCCGGACTCGACCATCCAGCCCTTCACGTCGTCCCAGAGCGTGTCGAACGGGATGTCCACGGGGCAGACCTCCTCGCACGCGCCGCACCCCGTGCACTCCCACGCGCTCGCGGCGAACTCCTCCCCGGGCTTCACCTGCCGGCGGAGGATGCGGTCCAGGGGGCCGCGCATGTCGTACTGGCGGAGGGCGAAGATGCGTCCGCGCGGGGACATGCTCTCCCAGCCCGCCTCCTGGTACGCGGGGCACACGGGGACGCAGTACCCGCACATGGTGCACGCGTGCACGTGTTCCTCAATGGGAGGCATCTTCGCGAGCCGCGCCATGACACCACCTTCATGTTCAACTACGGAGCTCGGCGAGCTCCTTCCCCGCCTCGGCCGCGAGGGCCTGGTCTTCCTTGGCGAGTTCCTCGAGCAGGGCCCGGGCCTTCCCCGAGGCCGCGGCGGCGGACTCGCGGAACAGGTCCGCGGACTTCCGGGAGGTCTCCGCGGCGATCTCCCACGCCTTGGTCAGGGCGATCTCCTTCTCGAACGTGTACCGGGCCGTGCCGCACTTGGGACACTGGCTGGGCATGCTCTTGGTCTCCACGACGTGGCCGCAGACGTAGCACTCGGCCTTGGAGACCGCGTCGAGCGGGTACAGGTTCGGGTAGAAGGCGCCGTCCTTGGCCGCGGGACCCGTGGCCGCTTCGAGCTTGGCGACCTGGGCGGCCTTTCTACGGCCCAGGTCCTCGAACGTCACCTTGACCCGGGTGTCCGCGGAGACGATCTGGGCGAGCTGGTAGAACGCCGCGCCCTCGAGGACCGCGCCCAAGGCGTGCTTGAGGGAATCCGCCTCGCTCGCATGCTTCGCGGTCAAAGGAATCGGCCACCCGAGGAGCCAACAGTAGGCTGGGATACCACGTAGGGGATATCAATCTTCGCGCTTCGCGGATGGGGCCGCGGAAACCGGGCCGGTATGGAGGAGTTCAGAGTCCCCAGCCGAACTGCTTCTTCGCGCTTTCCGACATCATCTCGGGGGTCCACGGCGGCTCCCAGACGATGGCGACGTTGGCCTCCTTCACGCCGGGCAGCTGCTCGATCTTCCGCTTCACGTCCGCACCCATGTACGCGGAGGCGGGACAGCCCGGCGCGGTCAGGGTCATCTTGACCTCCACCTTGCCCGTGGGCTCGCTGATGTCGATGTTGTACACGAGCCCGAGGTCGTAGATGTTGATGGGGATCTCGGGGTCGTAGCACTTCTTCAGGACCGTGATGACTTCGTCCTTGGTGGGCATGGATGTCCTCCGAGCGACCTGAAGTACGGAGGCGGCGGGATATGAACGTTCCGTCCCACTCAGGGCCGCAACGGGCGGCGTGCCGCGAATCCGCCCTCCAAGGTATGCCAGAAGGCCACGGACCCTTCGCCGCGCTGCCAGCAGAGGTACGCGATGCTCCCCTCGACCCAGCCGGGGAAGTCGATCAGGCCCTGCCCCGTGTCCTTGAGCTCGCAGCCCAGGGAGCGGATCTCGCGGATGTCCGCGTCCACGTCCGCCTGGACCTGCGTCTCCTGGAGGACCAGCCCGTCGTAGAGCGTGCGCTCCTCGGGGGGCATGCCGTCGCCCGATGAGTGCCAGTACGCCTGCGCGTCCTCGACCAGGTCCCGGATCTCTCGCAGACGAGCTAGCTTGGGGTCCATCCGACGGAAGATCTCCGTGAGCCGCGGCAGGAGCGCGTTCGCCTCGTCCACCGTGAAGAGACGAGCCGGGCCGTAGGGCTGCATCCGGAGGTCCACTGGGCCTTCCATCCCGTTCCTCCGAATCCCGTGAGGGCGTCCGAAGACTATGAGCCTATGCCCGGCGGCGTCAGGCGAGGCCGTGCTCCGATTTCACGGCCCGCGTGGCATGGACCATGACCTCGAGCTTGGCCTTCGCCTCGTCCACCGTGCGCGTCTTGAGCCCGCAGTCCGGGTCGATCACGAGCTTCTGGGGGTCGAACAGGGAAAGGGCCTTCTCGATGCGGTCCACGACCTGGGCCCTAGTCTCGATCACGTGGCTGTGCACGTCGAGCACACCGAAGGCGATTTCCTTCTTCAGGGGATCCCGCCGGAAGCGGTCGAGGAGGTCGAGGCTCGAGTTGGACATCTCCAGGTCGAGCTGGTCCACGGGGAGGCGGTTGAAGTACGGGTAGATGTCCTCGTAGTTCCCGTAGCAGGTGTGGAGGACCGTCTTCGCCTCCAGGCCTTTGGTCACGAGCCCGACGGCCTTCACGACCAGGGGGAGCTCGTCCGAGCGCGCGGAGAGGGCGGGCTCGTCGACCTGGATGATCTTCGCGCCCGCGGCCTCGAGATCCCGCGCCTCGTCGTGGAGGAGTCGCGCGAACGCCAGGGCGGCCTCGGTCCGCGAGCCGTAGTGCTCGTCGAAGGACCAGTCCATCATGGTGTACGGCCCGGTGATCATCCCTTTGACGGACTTCTCCGTCCGTTCCTGGGCGAAGCGGAACCACTCCACGCTGACGGGGCGGGCCCGCCGGAGCTCGCCCACGATGACCGGCTTCTTGTAGTACCGGTTCCCGTACGACCGAACGAGCCCGGAGACCTCCATGCCCTCCAAGTTCTCCGCGAAGTAGGTGGCCATGTCGCCGCGGTACTGCTCGCCGTCGACGAGCACGTCGAGGCCGACGTCCTCCTGGAACCGGAGCCACTCGGACGTGGCCTGTTCCTCCAGCTCCCGGAGCGCGGCCGGCTTCACGACGCCCTTGGATGCCTTGGCCCGCGCGCTCAGGAGGTAGTCGGGCTTCGGGAAGGAGCCCACGGTGGTCGTCTCCAGCGCGGTCATGCTCCGCCTCCGACGCAGCGGGCGGCCTCCGCGAGCACGGCGAGCTTCTGCCGCGCCCTCTCCCGCGGGAGGAACTCGAGTCCGTTGGAGGGTGAGAGGTAGGCGTGGTCCAGGTCCACGCGCTCGCGGAGTTCCAGCACGCGGGCCGCCAGGGCCTTGGGGTCCTCGAGCTTCGTGTTGCGGGCGTCCACGATCCCCAGAGACAGCGGCCCGTCGGCGCCGTGCCGCTCTATCTGCGCCCACGTCTTCGACCCCTGCACGAGATCCAGTCCGAGCACATCGACGGGCAGCTTCAGGAGGCCGCGGTAGATCGTGGCGACGTCGCCGAAGTACGTGGCCAGGGTGAGCTCGGCGGAGCCCTTCCGTGCGGCCAAGGTTCCCAGGGTGTCCGCGACCAGGGACAGGTCCTCGGGCCTGCGCGTCAGGATGGGCTCGTCCACCTGGATATGCTGGACCCCTGCAGTCCGGAGGGCGGCGATGTCCTCCGCGAGCGCCTCGGCGAATGCGGCGGCCAGCGCCCGCGTCTTCCCGTAGTGCCGGTCGAGGGCCAGGTTCGCGAGGGTCACGGGGCCTGTGAGGACCGCCTTCACGGGAGCCTTCGACGCCCCCTGGGCGAACTGCCCCTCGTCCACGAGGATGGGTCCCTTCCAGGTGACCGGGCCGGTCACGATGGGTTGGCGATAGTACGTGTTCGTGTCGAAGTAGCGCACGAGGCCGCCGATCTCGACGCCCGCAAGTCCACGGGCGATGTGGCTCTGGCTGTCGTACCAGGAGACCTGGCCGTCCGTGACGACGTCGACGTGGGCCGCGGCCTGCTCCCGGAGCACGTCCTTCACGACCTCCCGCTCCGCGGCGCGGACGTCGGCCTCGGACGCCTCGTCCTTGTCGAATCGCGCGATCGCGCGACGCAGGACCTGTTCCTCGGAGGTGTCGCCGATCCTCGGGTAGGTACCCACGACCGTGGTCCGCACCATGCCGCACCCTGCACGCCCCGGACGCCGGGGCTTTCGGGCGGCCGAAACCAAGGGTGGGATAAAAGACTCTACATGCCGGATGGAATAGGAATATTCCGGTGGGCTACTTGGCCAGCGCCTCTTCCGTCTGCTCCTCGAGGAGCTTGACCTCGCCCTGCTTGTTGATGTGGTAGAATCCCTGGAGGTCCTTGTACCCGATCTCCTCCATGTAGAGGCAGTCCACGGGGCACACGTCCACGCACTGCTGGCAGCCGATGCATTTCGTGTAGTCGAACTCAGGGATGACGATGGGCTTGCCCTTGCGGTCGTTGGGCCCGTCGAGCATGTCGATGCACCGCGTCGGGCACTCGCGCTCGCACTTGCGGCAGCCGATGCAGATGTCCACCTCGCAGATGGGGTGCTCGCCCGAGCGGTTGATCCGGACGGTCTCCTTGTACGAGACCTCCGCGGGCATGCGCAGCTCCTCGCTACGGTAGTACAGGAACTCACGCGCGTAGTCCGCGTGTTCGCACTCCTGCGTGAAGTTCCACGCGTCCGTGGGGCAGTACTCCATGCAGTTGCCGCAGAAGAGGCAGTGGCCGATGTCCACCGCGGGCCGGCGGATGATCTTCTTCATCTCGTCGAGCATGGCGCGGCTCGGGTGCAGGTACGGGTCGTCCTTCTCGACCTCGTGGAACTCGAAGTAGATGCACTCGTTCGGGCAAACCTTGGCGCACAGCTCGCAGCCGATGCATTTGTACCAGTCGATGCTGTGCTGGCCCCGGAACGCCGCGGGGAGTTCCACCTTCTGGTACGGGTACAGGTGGGTGACGGGCTTGCGGCCCCCCGGGACGAGCTTGTTCACGACCGGCAGGGTGACCAGGGTGTTCCGGATCGCCGTCCCGAGGGGGCGGAGGATGCCGCGGACCGTGTGGGTCGGGCGCACCTGGGTCAGGTCAGTGTCGGACTTGGGGGACTTCATACGTGTAGTCTCCTCGCTGGAGGTCCATGAGCTCGCCTTCGCGCGAGCTGACCAGGCGGCCCTTCTTCGTCTTGATCCAGCCGGTCCGTTCCGCCTTGATTTTCGCGCTGAGCTTGAGGAAGCCGTCGATCAGGGCCTCGGGCCGCACGGGGCAGCCCGGGATGAATATGTCCGTGGGCACGAACGTGTAGGAGCCCTTCACGATGCTGTACGAGTCGTAGTAGGGTCCGCCGCAGATCGTGCACTCCCCCATGGCGATGACCCACTTGGGGTCCGCCATCTGCTCGTACAGCCGCCGCACGGCGGGGCGGAGTTTGAGGGAGATGGGACCATTCAGGAGGAGGACGTCGCACTGCCGCGGGGAGCTGCGGTAGATCACGCCGAACCGCTCCACGTCGTAGCGCGGGTCGGAGGTCGCGGCCATCTCGATGGCGCAGCACATGATCCCGAAGTGCAGGGGCCACGTGGAGTTCCGCTTGGCCCAGTTGAAGAACTCGCCGACGAGACCCTCCTTCATCTTCTTGACCATGGCGCCGCCCGGACCGCGCTTCAGCGGGGCGTCGATGTTCTCATCGACCCACTTGAGGAAGTCCCTGGACCGCAGGCCGACGATGTTGACCTGCTCGGCGCGCTGAATCATCGGGGGTACCTCGTCGCTCCGGGGGGCTGCGGCGGACCGCGTAAACCGGGGGGCTTCTTAATCCTTCTCACGCGCATCGGGGCTTAAACCCTCAGCGATTACCCTTACAGGGGTTGACGGTCCTCCAGACCACCCCAGGTCGCCCACCATTCCGCGGAGGAGAACATCACCCCGGGATTGAGCAGACCGTGCGGGTCCATGGCGTCCTTGATGGCGCGCATGGCCGCGTAGACCTCGGAGCCCCAGACCCGCGGCAGGACGTCCGCGCGGAGGCGGCCGATGCCGTGCTCGCCCGAGGGCGCGCCCTGGAACCGGCCCAGCAACGCGTCGTCGAACTCCGCCCGGAGGGCGACCATTTGCACCAGGTCCGCGGGGTCCGTGGGATCGAACACGGGGCGGTAGTGCGTGTTCCCGTCCCCGAGATGGCCTTAGATGCCCGCCACGGTCCCGTACTTCCGCGTGAGGTCCGCGAGGAAGCGGATGAACTCGGAAACGCGGTCGACGGGGACGATGGGATCCTCCACGAATCCCCACGGCCGCCGGGCCCCGGGGCGCCGCAGGAGTGTGGGGAACAGGGATCGCCGCGCCTTCCAGAGCTCGGCCTGGCGCGCCGCGTCCGACGCAATCTCGACGGGACGGCTCAGACGGTACCGCGGCGCGACCTCGCGGACGATGCGGCCCGCCACGGCATCGAGGTCACCCTCGTCGAACTCCACGAGGACGAGCGCCCGCGTCTGTGCCGGAATCCCGTGCGCGTCCCGGCCCAAGACGTCCAGGGAGTCGCCGTCGATGCCCTCGATCGCGCTGGGGCCCAGAGGCAGGAGGTCGCGCACGAGGGGGGGCATGTCGTCGAACGCGTCGAGGAGGGCGAGGACCGTGATCGTGCGGATGGGGAGCGGCCGCACGCGCAGGGTGGCCTGCGTGACGACGCCCAGGGTGCCCTCGCTCCCCACGAAGAGGCCCGCGAGCGGGAACAACCCGTGGTCCATTCCGTCCACGAGGGGCTGGAGACCGTAGCCGCACGCGTGCTTGCGTATGGGCCGACGGCTGTCCCGAATGGCGTCCCGATGGTCCCCGAGGATGCGTCGGACGTGGTCGAGCGCGGGCACGCGAGACGCCGCGTCCCGCCACGCCGCGCCGTCGCTGGGCAGGTCACCGCCCTCCAGGATCTCCCCGGTGGCCGTTACGACCCGCACGGAGAGGACGTGGTCCCGCATCTGGCCGTACTTCACGCTCTGGTATCCCGAGGCGTTGTGACCGATCATCCCGCCGATGCGGCACCACTCGCGGCTGCCCGGCTCGATGGGGAAGCGGAAGCCGCGGGCTCCGAGGTACGCGTTGAGGTCGAGGAGCGAGACCCCCGGCTGGACGCGGACCCAGCCCGCCGCGGGGTTGAACTCGAGGATCGCATCCATGCGCGATGTGTCCAGGACGATCCCTGGCCCGATGGCGGCTCCCGAGAGGGACGTGCCCTGCGCACGCGGGGTCAGCGGGACGCCGCGGGCGGAACACACGTGGACCACGCGCACGACCTCCTCCTCGGTCCGGGGCCGCACCGCGGCGGCGGGGGGCACGAGGCATGGGCTCGCGTCCACGGAGTACTCCCGGCGGGAGGCCTCGTCGTCCAGGACGCGGTCCGCTCCCAGGGCCTCTCGGAGGTCCCGGAGGGCTTCCACGACCTCGGGCGCCGTCGCACGCATCGGGATGCGGGGAGGACGGGACGCGGTAAAGGCCTTTGCGGGCTCTCCGGTGCGTATCGCCGCGGGAGGCCCGACTTCGAGTGTCACCCGCGCGAGTGACAGCTTTTTAGCCCGCGGCCGGGATGCCACGCATCTCGGAGGGGTAGCGAACGCCGGTCAGCCCAGAACGGATCGAGAAGCTCACCTCGCTCGGCCTGACGGACTACGAGGCGCGCGTCTACCTGGCTCTCCTCGACCTCGGGACCGCGGAGGCGTCCCGGATCCCCGCCGCCTCCCGCGTGCCGAGGACCCGGGTCTACGCGACCATGAAGCAGCTCCACGCGAAAGGGCTCGTCCAGATTCTCCCGGAGAAACCCCTGCGTTACCGGGCGGCTCCCCTATCGAACCATCTCAAGGGACTCGCCGAGGACTACCGGCGAAAGGCCCAGCAGCTCTCCTCCAACGTCGCGGCCCTGTCCCGCGAGTTCGCCGTCGACCCGAGGAATACCTCGGACACGCCCGGGCGCTTCGAGGCGATCTACGGCCGGCGGAACGTGCGCGACCGGCTGCTCGAGATGATCCAAGGCGCCCGCTCCGAGATCATCGCCATCGGCTCCGTGCACAGCCCGGCCCGCATCGTGCACGGGCTGGGCGTCGACCTCGAGGAAAAGGCCGGGGCCGGCGTCAGCATCAAGATGGCGTTCTTCCTGAACGCGGCGAATGCCTCCGAGGTCCGGAACCTGGGCCGCTACGCGTCCGTCCGCCACATCGACTTCTTCACGCCGGTCTGCCGCCACGGGGTGGACGGCAAGCAGTTCCTCATGAGCCATCCCATCCCGGACGACGACTCGCCCTTCCGCGGCGAGGACATCGCCATCTGGACGGACGACCCGGCCATCGCAGACGCCATGGCCCAGATGGCGGAGCGGATCTGGGAGATGGGCAAGCCCGCGGCCGGGAGGATCCGCCGCGTGACCCCGACCCGGAAACGGGGCCGGTTCATGCCGACGGGGGAATTGTGAGCTTGGCCAGGAGCTTCCTCACATCCGTCAGGGGCTCGCCGTGGGGTCCGGCGATCCGCTGCTCCGCGGGCGTCCGCTGGTAGTACGTGGGGATGCGCTGGCGGATCCGCTCGCCCATGTCGGGCACGTGCTCGTTGTTGTAGAACACGCCGATGGGGATCCGGTCGCCCCACTCCAGGGCCTTCTCGAGCGCGAGCTTGGCCTTGGCCTCGATCTCCGTGGGATCGTGGACCACGGGATCGTACGTCGCCGGATCGAGCTTGTAGACCCGAGGCAGCGCACGTCCGCCGTTCTGGTCCGCGCGGTCCTCGCCGCCGTACCATTCCTTCGTGTTGATGTCGTTGTACGTCGGGCAGGGCTGGAGGACGTCCAGGAACGCGTAGCCCTGGTGCCGGATGCCCTGGACGATCATGTCCTTGAGGTGCTTCACGTCGTACGAGTATCCGCGGCCCACCCACGTCGCGCCCGCGGCAAGGGCGAGCCAGATCGGGTTGATTGCGTCGTTGATGTTCGGGTGGGCCAGGGACTTCGTCTGGACGCCGAGCTTGAGCGTGGGCGCCGCCTGGCCCTTGGTCAGACCGTACACGCCGTTGTCGTGGAGGATGTAGAGCATGTCCAGGTTCCGCC
>Ga0153916_10002582_pt1 | contig 13224 bp, 13 predicted proteins | sample Opewatmetagenome_FD_109642 | JGI IMG/M metagenome (GOLD analysis project Ga0153916, IMG submission 109642) | Freshwater wetland microbial communities from Ohio, USA - Open water 3 Core 3 Depth 4 metaG | ecosystem: Environmental > Aquatic > Freshwater > Wetlands | place: USA: Ohio, Lake Erie...
GACTACGCCGACCTTGAACGCCGCGACCGGCATGTCCTCGAGCACACAGCGCGCCTGGTCAGCGACCCATTCCGCATCGAGCGCCATCACTTCCTCGACGCCCATGGTGTCCTGGATCGTCACCGCGGTGACCACCGACAAGGGATGGCAGCCCATGCTCGCAAGCGTCAGTATATCAGCCTGCAAGCCGGCGCCGCCGCTCGGGTCGGTCGCGGCGAATGCGAGCACGATCGGCGGCAATTGCGAAGGCGCTGAGGGATCCATCACGATCCGGATTTGTTGTTCAGAGGCGGGGTGTATCGCTAAAATGGCATTTTAGCTTAATTTGCAAGCCATAATGACAACAACCGGCGTCACCGTTTACAACACCTATATGTGTCTGATCTGCGGCTTCATCTACGATGAGGCCGCCGGCTTGCCGGACGAGGGGATCGCGCCCGGCACACGCTGGGAAGATGTGCCGATGAACTGGACCTGTCCCGAATGCGGCGCGCGCAAGGAAGATTTCGAAATGGTCAGGATTTGATGGCGGAGGATACGCGATGAGAATTCTGCATACCATGCTGCGCGTCGGTGACCTGGACCGCGCACTGGATTTCTACGTTAACGTGCTGGGCATGCGGGAGTTGCGGCGCAAAGACTATCCCGGCGGACGCTTCACCAATGTGTTCGTCGGCTACGGCGACGAAGCGAGTGCGGCCGTGCTCGAGTTGACGCATAACTGGGATACCAGGACCTACGATCTTGGCAGCGGCTATGGCCACGTCGCGATTGAAGTCGACGATGCGTACCGGGCATGCGAGGAAGTCAAGAAGCGCGGCGGCAAGGTCACGCGCGAAGCCGGGCCGATGAAGCACGGCACCACCGTCATCGCTTTCGTCGAAGATCCCGACGGCTACAAAATCGAGTTTGTCCAGAAAAAGGCGGGCTAGTCAGTCCGTGCCGCGGCTGCTGACGTAATCGGCGATCGCGACGAATTGGGCGACCGATAATTCCTGCGCGCGCGCCGTCGGCGCAATGGCGAGCGAGCGCCAGTCCGGTTCCGCCAAAAACACACTGAGCGAGTTGCGCAGCGTCTTGCGCCGCTGCGAGAACGCGGTCTTGACGATGCGCGCGAACCACGCTTCATCGCGCGCGGCGAAGGGCGGCGGCCGCAGCGGCGTCAGGCGCACCACCGCCGACTCGACCTTGGGTGCGGGATCGAACGCCGCTGCCGGCACATCGATGAGCTTTTCCAGTTCGAAGCGGTACTGCAGCATCACCGACAGCCGGCCGTAGGCGCTGTCCGAGGGAGCGGCCACCATGCGCGCGACGATTTCTTTTTGCAGCATGACGTGAACGTCGCGGATCTGCGCGGCATAGCGGGCGATATGGAACAGCAGAGGTGTCGATATGTTGTAGGGGAGGTTGCCGACGACGCGCAGAGCGCTGCCGAGCGTGGCGAAGTCGAACCCGAGCACGTCAGCGGTGTGTACGGTCAGGCGCGGCGCGAACTCACGCGTGAGCGCGGCGGCAAGATCGCGGTCGATCTCGATCGCGTGCAGGTGTTCCACTGCGGCGAGCAGCGGGCGTGTCAGCGCGCCCCGCCCGGGTCCGATTTCGACGATGCAATCATCGCGCGCCGGAGCTATCGCGGCGACGATCGCGGCGATGACGCCGGCGTCGACGAGGAAGTTCTGGCCGAAGCGTTTGCGCGGCTGGTGCTTCACGAGGCGGCGCGAGCGCGGTCGGCGCAGCGTTCAGGTCTTGCCGCGCGCAAGCGCTGCGGCCATGTCGATTGCGGCGCGCAGGCTGCTGGGGTCGGCCTTGCCGCTGCCGGCGATCTCGAGCGCGGTGCCGTGGTCCACCGAAGTGCGAATGATCGGCAGTCCCAGCGTGACGTTCACGCCGCTGCCGAAGCTCGCATATTTGAGCACCGGCAGCCCCTGGTCGTGGTACATCGCGAGCACGCAGTCGAAATCGCGCAGCCGCTCGCGGCTGAAAAGCGTATCGGCAGGCAGCGGCCCGATCACCTGCATGCCTTCGCGACGCAGGCGCTCGATGAGCGGTGCGATGATCTCGATTTCTTCGCGTCCGAGGTGCCCCGATTCCCCGGCGTGCGGATTCAGGCCGGCTACCGCGATGCGCGGCGCCGCAATGCCGAAACGCGCGCTGAGATCGTGCTGCAGCACGCGCAGTGTTTGCTCGAGGCCGGCGCGCGTGATGTGCTGCGCGATGTCTTTCACAGCCACATGCGTAGTGGCGAGCGCCACCCGCAGGCCGCCGCCGGCGAGCATCATGACCACGTGCGGGGTGCGGGTGCGCGCGGCCAGAAATTCGGTGTGGCCGGTAAATGCGATGCCGGCATCGTTGATGATGCCTTTGTGTACCGGCGCGGTGACCATCGCGGCGAAGCGCCCGTCGCGGCAACCGTCGATTGCGATCTCAAGCGTGCGCAATACATAAGCCGCATTGGCGCGATCGAGTTTGCCCGCAGTCACTGCGGCGGCAAGCGGCACATGCACCACCGGCAGTGCGCCACGCTCGAACGCGGGCTCATCCGCGGGGTTGAACGGCAGGCTGCGCCACGGCAACCCCAGGGATTGCGCGCGCTGCGCGAGCAACTGGCGATCGGCAATCATCACCAGGCGCGCCGTTTGCGGCTGCTGCGCAAGCATCACGCACAGATCGGGGCCAATTCCGGCTGGCTCCCCCGCAGTGACGGCAATCAACGGATTCAACACTACTTCTCTTCGAGCCGGTAGTCGATAAACGCCTTGTCACGCAGCTGGCGCACCCATTCCTGGTACGCCTCGTCGGCTTTTTGCTCGCGCAGCGCCTGGCGCGCACGCAGCCGCTGCTGCTGCTGCGACACGTCCTGGTTGCGGCGCTCCTGGACCTGGATCAGGTGCCAGCCGAACGGCGAGCGCACCGCCTCGCTGATCTGTCCCGGCTTCAAGGCGTCCATCGCTTTTTCGAATTCCGGGACCGTGTCCCCGGGCGACAGCCATCCCAGGTCGCCGCCGCGCGAAGCGCTGCTGTCCTCGGATTGCAGCCGGGCGAGTTCGGCAAAGTCGGCGTTGTTATCGAGCCGTTCCTTGAGCTTGACCGCGCGGTCCTTCGCCTCGCTCTCGGATACCAGTTCGCTGGTCTTGATCAGGATGTGGCGGGCGTGGGTCTGAGACACGATCAGCGGCGCCCCCTGGCCGCGCCGCTCATTGACGCGCACGATATGAAAGCCGTTGGGACTGCGCAATATGCCGCTCACCTCTCCGGCCTGGAGCCCCTTCACGGCATCGGCAAAAATCGCCGGCAGGCGCGTGCTCTCACGCCAGCCGAGCACGCCGCCCTGCACTGCATCGGGCGCATCGGAAAAGCTGGCGGCAACCTGGCGGAAGTCGGCGCCGCCCCGCAACTGCGCCAGCGCCTGCTCGGCGCGCGCGCGCCGCTCCTGCAGGCGCTCCGGGCTTGCCTGTTCCGGCACGCTGACCAGGATGTGCGACAGATGGTACTCGTCGGACTCGCCCTCCTGAATCTGCCGCGTACTGAGGAAATTATCGATTTCGCTGTCGGCGATCGTAATCTTGTTATCGACCTCGCGCTCGCGCAGCCGGGCCATGGTGATTTCGTCGCGAATATCCTCGCGAAACTTGGCGAAGCTGATGCCGTCTTTTTCGAGGGCGGCGCGCAGTTGTGCCGGCGTGAGTTTGCTGTCTTCAGCGATGCGACTCAGGGTTTTTTCAAGCGTCGCGTCGTCGATGCGAAGCCCGGTTTCCTTGGCGTATTGAAGCTGCACCTGGTTGAAGATCATGCGTTCGAGCACCTGCTTTTCAAGCACGTCCCGGGTCGGCGGCGGCGTGCCCTGCTGGCGCAGCTGGGCCAGCACGACCGTGACCCGTTCATCGAGGTCGCGGCGAGTGATGACCTGGTCGTTGATGACTGCGACGATACGGTCGAGCAGCACGACGCGGCTGGCGGGCGGTTTCTGGGCGAAGGCGTGCGGGGCGGCGGTGAGCGCGAGCAAGGCAAGGCCGGCCGCTGCCGCGGCGCGTATCGTGAGTGCATTCATACGGAGTGTGCCGTGTGGGTGTCAGCGTCCCGGAAACGGGTCCTCGGGGCGCGCGGATTGCAATTCCTGCCGATAGTAGCCGGCGATGTTCCTCCGCAGCAGTTCCAGCGGGTTAGAGCCGATTCTTGACACTCCGTTCAATTCGAGTTGCATCAGTATGGAACTGACCTGGCTCTGGCTCGCGGTCGCGAAGTGGTGGCCGACGACGCGAAACACCCAACACCCGCCATTATATTCGAGCCCGGCGAGCCCTTCGATCATCCGGCTGTCCTGGATTGAGTAGTTCCAGCGCGCGACTGAGCTCAAACGGCCGGTCAGCGGCCATTGGCTCGAGAGATCGACCTGGCGCAACACGTTGTGAGTGAAGCGATAGCTGAGATTCACGACTTTCCCGGGCTCCGGCTGATAGCGCACAGCACTCGAGAGCTTCTGCGTTTGCGAGAAGTCGGTGCTGTACTGCCAGCCCGCGTCGGCGGTCCAGTGCGGCGCGACCGTCCCGGTGAGCGCGGCGAGCAGATCCGAACTGGTGCTCGCGCGCGCCGGGACTCCCGGCAGCGTGACTTCCTGCGACTTGAAGTAATAACGCTGCGCGAGGCCGACCCGCAGCCGCTCGATTCCCGTGTCCTGGTGCAGCAGCCGGGAACTCACACCCATGGTCACCTGGTTGGCATCGTTGATGCGGTCGTTGCCGCTGAACTGGTTTTCGGAGTAGAGCGTGGCAAAGTTGACGTCCTGCAAGGCGCTGTCGAAATTGGGGATCAGATTCTGGACGCGCGTCGGAATATAAACATAATTGATCTTGGGCTCGAGTGTCTGCAGCAGTTTCTGGCCGTACCAGGCAGTGTTGCGTTCGAACACCATACCGCTCTCGGCGGATAAAATCGGCACCGCGCGGTTCAGATTCGACGCGGCAGGCGTCAACGGGCTCAAGTTGTAGTGGGTCAGGTGCATGCCTGCCTTGGGCGTCAGATAGGCAAACGACGTTTGCAGCGGCACGCTGACGCTGGGATACGCGACCACCCGCCTGCCAGTGGTCAACGCCGGGTGGGTGAAGTCGACCGCGCTGCTGAAGAAATCGAGATCCGCGGGTCCGACGTTCTGTTTGGCCGCGGAAAAGGCCAGTTGCGAGCGGTTGTAGGGCGGAACCAGCGGATTGAGCGGATCGGTTTGGAGCGTTTGCCAGCGCTGCACCAGCGTCGAGAGCCCCCACGTCCCGCCGTTCCACCAGGTGCCGTTTTTCGCCAGCGAGCCCTCGCGCGGCAACACGGATTGCGAGGTCGCAGCGATTTGCGTCGACAGATCGGTGAAATACCCGTCGTCCGAGACTTTTTGAATGTTCAGGTTCCCGTTCCAGCCGTTGTCCCAAAGCTGGTTGTGACGCAGATTCAGCGCAAACCGGCCGGCGTTGTTCTTGACGCGGTCGGTGGGAATGACTTCGTAGCGCGCCTCGCCGGAGTATCTGGTATCCAGATAACGGAACTCGTTGCTCAGCATCACACCGCGCTTCGACATGGCGCGCGGCGTGATCGTGGCGTCGCGGTTGGGCGCGATGTTCCAGTAATAGGGAATCGAGAATTCGTAACCGGAATTGCCGGTGGTGCCGAAGGACGGCGACAAAAATCCCGACTTGCGCCGGCGATCGAGCGAGAAGCTCAGGTACGGTGCATACAGGATGGGCTGCCCGAGGAATACGACGCTGGCATTGCGCGCGGTGCCGATCTGGCGGTCCTTGTCGATCTCGAGGTCGCTGGCGCGCACGAACCAGTCATCGGTGCCGACATCGCACGAGGTGTAACTGGCGCCCAACACGCGATACTTGTTGTGCCCCTCCAGCACGAGCCGATCCCCTTCGCCTCGGCCATGGGTGGCATTGACCTGGACCTGGTACTTCGGTTTCTCGAGCGCGCCGCGCGCGGTGCCGAGATTGAGGCGCATTTGGGTTCCTTCGAGCACGTCGCCGCGTTGCTCGAGGCGGACATTGCCCTGCGCGTTGACTTCATCCTCGGGCTTGTCGTAGCGCAGCCAGTCGGCCTGGATCGCCTGGCCGCGCCGGCGCAGGCGCACCGTGCCCTCGGCCTCGATTTCCAGGTCCTGACGGCCCTGAACGTTGTCCGCGTCGACAAACAGCGGCACCGTGTCCCTGTTGTCGGGCGGGATGCGGATAAACGACGGCTGAAGCTTGAGCCGCAGCCCGTCTGCGCGAGGCTGGACGCCAATTGCGGTGTCCTCTGCGGCGCCGGCACAGGTGCCGGCGCACGACAGCAGCAACGCAAGCGGTGTGACACAGAGAATTCGCATTATCCGGAGCGTGGGGAGGGAATGATAAAATCGCACAATTTTCCGAATAAGGCAATGCGCCGCGTGGATCGACGGAGCCAACTTCAGCATTGGATCGAAACGCGGTTGAATGCGTCGCCGCTCGCGCTCGAACCGGCAAGCGCGGATGCGAGCTTCCGGCGCTATTTCCGCGTGCGCGCGGGGGGGCTCTCGCTGATTGCGATGGACGCGCCGCCCGCGCAGGAGGATTGCCGGCCGTTCGTGCGCATCGCCCGCCTGCTGGCGGCGGCGGGCGTGCACGTGCCGCGCGTGATCGCCGAGGATCTCGAGCAGGGGTTTTTGCTGCTCTCCGACCTCGGCACCACGAGCTATCTGCAGGCGCTCAACGACGCGAGCGCCGATCGGCTGTTCCGCGACGCGATCGATGCCTTGCTGCGCTGGCAGCTCGCCAGCCGGCCGGACGTGCTGCCGCGCTACGACGAGGCGCTGCTCACGCGCGAGATGAAGCTCTTTCCGGAGTGGTATCTGCAGCGTCACCTTGGTTGCACGCTCGACCCCGCGCAGCGGCGCACACTCGCTGCGGTGTTCGCGCTGATACTCGCCAACAATCTCGCGCAACCCGCCGTTTACGTGCACCGCGACTACATGCCGCGCAACCTGATGGTATGCGAACCGAATCCCGGCGTGCTCGATTTTCAGGACGCAGTCCACGGTCCGATTACTTATGACGTCGCATCGCTGTTCAGAGATGCGTTCGTCAGCTGGGACGAGGAGCGCGTAATCGACTGGACGGCGCGCTACTGGGAAAAAGCCCGACGCGCCGGGCTGCCGGTCAACAGTGACTTCGGCGGCTTCTACCGCGACGTCGAATGGATGGGACTGCAGCGCCATCTGAAAGTGCTGGGCATCTTCGCGCGGCTGTATTACCGCGACGGCAAGCGCGGCTACCTCGACGACACGCCGCGCTTCGTCGGTTACGTGCGCGCCGTCGCCGGACGCTACCGCGCGCTCAATCCGCTGCTCACGCTGCTCGACGAGATCGAGAGCAAACCCCAGATCCGCGCCGGTTACACGTTTTGAAAGCGATCATACTTGCAGCCGGGCGTGGTGAGCGCATGCGCCCCCTTACCGACCGTGTACCCAAGCCTTTGCTGAAAGCGGGCGGTAAGCCGCTTATAGTCTGGCATATCGAAAAACTTGCCGCCGCAGGTTTCAAGCAGGTGGTGATCAACCACGCGCATCTTGGCGCGCTGATCGAGCGCGCGCTCGGCGACGGCAGCCGCTTCGGCATCCCAATCGTCTATTCGCGCGAAGCCGCAGCGCTCGGGACCGCCGGCGGCATCGCCCATGCGCTGCCGCTGCTCGGAACCGCGCCGTTCGCCGCGGTCAATGCCGATGTGTTCAGCGCTTACAACTACGCGCAGCTGCCGCGTGTGGTGACCTGCCTCGCGCCGCCGGCGCGCCTCGCGCATCTGGTGCTGGTCGACAATCCTGTCCATCACCCGGGAGGCGATTTTGCGTTGCGCGGCGGAGAGGTCGTGCGCGACGGCGCACGGCTCACCTTCAGCGGCATCGCCGCCTATCATCCGGAATTTTTCGCCGACATCGCGCCCGGGGCGAAAGAGCCGCTCGCGCCGCTGCTGCGCCTGCACATCGCGGCGCGCCGCGTGAGCGGCGAGCATTACCATGGACGCTGGCGCGACATCGGCACTCCTGAGCGGCTGGCCGCTCTCGAGCGCGAACTCGCCGCGCAGTGAGCGGTATCCGATGAGCCGGGGAGCCAGCGCCGTGCGCGCGTTTGACGCCGAGTGGATCGCCGCGGTGCGCGCGGGTTCGATGGCGTTGGTCGAGCTCGCGGTGTGGGGGGAGGTTACCTCGGCGCGGGTGGGCGCAGTGGAGCGGTTGCGGAAACGCGCGCTCGAGCTCGGCGCAAAATTGCGCTCGTTGTGCAACGATCGCGCGTGGATCCCGCATCCGCGCGAGCAATTGAAGAGTGCGCTCGCCGGCGCGCTGGCCGTCAGTGAAGCATGCGCCGCCGTCGACGCCAGCGTGCGCGAGATGGACGGCGGGCGCGATCTCACGGCTTTGCGCCAACAGCACGCCGCGCTCGCTCGCCGGCTCGACTGTCTGCGCGAGCGCGGCAACTGCTGGGCGGCTGAGCTCGAGGCGCTGAACCGCGGCGAGACCCCGAACGGCGCATAACGGCCGCGCCTTTGGTGCACGGTTTATCATTCCTGCATGACCCAACCCGAGATCGCGAGCGGAATTCCTGCGGTGTATGCCGAGCGGCGCGCGCGGCTCGCGCAGCTGATGCAGCGCGGCGTCGCGGTGGTTCCCACCGCGCCGGAGCAGGCGCGCAACCGCGACTCGCATTATCCGTATCGCTACGACAGCTATTTTTACTATCTGACCGGTTTTCCCGAGCCGGAAGCGGTGCTGGTGCTGGTTGCGGGCGACCCCGGCAGAAGCATACTGTTCTGTCGCGACAAGGACGCCGAACGCGAAATCTGGGACGGTTTTCGCTACGGACTCGAGCGGGCGCGCGCCGAATTTCATTTCGACGAGAGCCATTCGATCAGCGAGCTCGATACCCTGCTGCCTAAACTGCTTGCCGATCAACCTGCGCTGCATTGCCATCTCGGCAGTGACGGGCGCTGGGACGAGCGCGTGCTGAAAGCCTTGAGCTCGGTGCGCGCGCAGGCCCGCACCGGGGTCACGGCGCCGGCCGCAATTTACGACGTGCGCGCGCTGCTCGACGAAATGCGGCTGCTCAAGGATGCACACGAGCTCGCAATCATGCGGCGCGCGGCGCAGATCTCGACCGATGCTCACCGGCGCGCGATGTGCGCCGTGAAACCCGGCCGCGCCGAGTATGAAATCGAGGCCGAGCTGCTGCACGAGTTTCGCCGCCGCGGCGCGCAGGCGCCGGCCTACGCGTCGATCGTTGCCGGCGGTGCCAACGCCTGCGTGCTGCATTACGTGAGCAACGACGCGGTGCTCAACGCCGGCGACCTGTTGCTGGTCGACGCCGGTTGCGAACTCGACGGCTATGCGGCGGACATCACGCGCACCTACCCCGTGAGCGACAGGTTCACCCCGGCGCAACGCGATGTCTATCAGATGGTGCTCGCCGCGCAAGGTGCGGCGATCGCGGCGGTACAGCCGGGCGCCGCGTGGACCGCGCCGCACGACGCCGCGCTGCGAGTGCTGGCGCAGGGATTGATCGATTTCGGCCTGTGCCAGGGCAGTGTCGACAAGGTGATCGAGGCCGGCGATTACAAGCGGTTCTACATGCACCGCACCGGGCACTGGCTCGGGCTCGACGTACACGATGCCGGCGACTACAAGCGCGACGGCCAGTGGCGCGAACTCAAGCCGGGCATGGTGCTGACGGTGGAGCCGGGCTGTTATATTCGCGGCGACGACGTGCCCCCGCAGTTCGCCAACACGGGCATACGCATCGAAGACGACGTGCTGGTGACGGCGTCGGGTAACGAGGTGCTCACTCACGCCGCGCCGAAATCGGTCCAGGACATTGAAGCATTGATGCGTGGCTGAACATCGGGATATCGTAATTGCCGGCGGCGGGCCGGTCGGCGCCGCGCTTGCGCTGGGCCTGCGCGCGAGCGGCTTGAGCGTGACGCTCATCGAGGCGCGCGTGTCCGGAACCATCGTTGACGATACGCGCACCATTGCGCTCGCGTACGGCAGCCGTCTGATCCTCGAGCGCCTCGGCGTGTGGCCGGCGCTGGCGGCGGAGACAACCCCGATCCATCGCATCAGCATTTCGCAGCAGCGCAGCTTCGGCCGCACCGAATTGAGCGCCGACGAGGCCAACGTGCCTGCGCTCGGTTACGTGACCGGCTATGCCGCGCTGCAGCGCGTGCTGGTAGGGGCGCTCGAGCGGACTGCCGTGCGCGTACTGGCGGGCTGCACCGTGCTGGCGGTCAGAGGGGACGCGAACGGCGCGGTGGTCAGCGTCGACGCGTCCGGCACGCGGCGAGAACTGGCCACGCGCCTCGCCGCGATCGCGGATGGTGGCACGCAGCTCGATATCGCCCACGTCAGAACCCGCGATTACCGCCAATCCGCGCTGGTGTGCGACGTGGTGAGTGAGCAATTGCACCAAAACCGAGCCTTCGAGCGCTTCACACCTGATGGGCCGATCGCACTGCTGCCGTCTGCGCGCGGCTGGTCGCTGGTATGGACGGTTCAGCCGGAGCGCGCGCAACAACTCGCTGCGCTGGATGAAGCCGAATTCTGCGGGCGGCTGCAGGCTGGATTCGGAGCCGCGGCCGGTGTTTTTACCGCAGCTGGCCGGCGCCACGTATTTCCACTCGCGCTCAAGGTTGCGACGCGGCCGGTTGCGCCGCGCATACTGCTGATCGGCAATGCGGCGCAGACGCTGCATCCGGTTGCCGGTCAGGGATTCAACCTTGGTCTGCGTGATGCGTGGGAACTGGCGCGCGCGATACTCGCGCGCGGCGAGCGCGACCCCGGCGGCAGCGAGTTGCTGAATGAATATTTTTCGCAGCGGCGGCTCGATCGAATCGCCACCATTTTGTTCACTGATACGCTGATCCATTTGTTTTGCAAAGACATCCCGCTCGCGAATGGCGTCCGCGGCCTCGGTCTTGCCGCATTCGGCGCCATTCCCGCCGCGAAAAACTTTCTGGCGCGGCGTATGATGTTCGGTGCGCGCGGCTGAGCCGAAAAATAATTGACCGCGTTGCTTTTCTTGTCGTTGCGCTGAGACTACAATTACGCCCTTTCCCGGAACGTTCCGTTACGACGATACTCGATTTCGCACGATGCATATCGGCCCGTATCAACTCAAGAACAACCTGATCGTCGCACCGATGGCCGGCGTCACCGATCGTCCGTTCCGTCAGTTGTGCAAGCGCATGGGTGCGGGCATGGCGGTGTCGGAAATGGTCGCGAGCAATTCACTGCTGTGGGGCTCCGAAAAAACGCGCCGCCGCGCCAATCACGAAGGCGAAGCCGCTCCGATCTCGGTGCAGATTGCGGGCGCCGATCCGGCGATGATGGCGCGGGCCGCGCAATACAACGTCGATCAGGGGGCGCAGATCATCGACATCAACATGGGCTGCCCCGCCAAGAAGATATGCAACGTGATGGCGGGTTCGGCACTGCTGCAGGATGAGCCGTTGGTGAGGCGCATCGTCGAGGCGGTGGTACGCGCCGTGCGAGTGCCGGTCACGCTCAAGATCCGCACGGGCTGGGACCGCAGCCACCGCAACGCGGTGCGCGTGGCAAAGCTTGCCGCAGATTCCGGCATCCAGGCGCTGGCGGTACATGGCCGTACCCGCGCCTGCGGCTACAGCGGAGAAGCGGAATACGACACCATCGCCGAGGTCAAAGCCGCGGTGAACATCCCGGTGATCGCCAACGGCGACCTCACGACGCCCGAGAAAGTGCAACACGTGCTCGCCCGCACCGGCGCCGACGCGGTCATGATCGGGCGCGCCGCCCAAGGCCGGCCGTGGATTTTCCGCGAGATCGGCCACTACCTTGCGGCCGGCGCGCACCTGCCGCCGCCGGAAGTCGGGGAAATCCATCGCGTGCTGGTGGCGCATATGCACGAGCTGTACTCGTTCTACGGCGAGTCGACCGGGATGCGCGTCGCGCGCAAGCACATTTCGTGGTACACGAAAGGGCTCGCGGGGTCGGCGGCATTCCGTTGCGCGATGAACCAGTTGCAGACCTGCGGCGAGCAGCTCGCAGCGGTCGATGAATTTTTCGGTGAGCTTGCGGGCTACGGCCGACGACTGACTTATATTGGGGAACTGGCGGCATGATGACAATGAATGAAAACGAAATGGCCCGTTTCGTGCGCAAGGCGATCGACGGGTACTTCAAGGATCTCGATGGGGAGAAAGCACGCGGGATTTACGACATGGTGATCAACTGTGTCGAGAAACCGCTGCTCGAGACCGTGCTGCACCGCCTGGAGGGCAATCAATCGCACGCGGCGCAGGTGCTCGGTATCAATCGCAACACGCTGCGCAAGAAAATGAAGGCGCACGGCATCAAAGGGTGAATGGCGGCGCGTAAACGGACAGCGGCCATGCACCAATCGCCCATTACGATTTTCCGCCGATGACCGTCATCAAGACCGCGCTGATCAGCGTCTCCGACAAGAGCGGGCTGGTCGAATTTGCGCGCGGCCTCGCCGGTTTTGGGGTCGCGCTGCTGTCAACGGGCGGAACCGCCAAGCTGCTCGGCGAGCACGGGATCAAAGTCACCGAAGTATCCGCTCACACCGGCTTTCCCGAGATGCTCGACGGCCGGGTCAAGACGCTGCACCCGAAAGTCCACGGCGGCATCCTCGCGCGGCGCGATGTACCGTCGCACGTCAGTGCGCTCGACGCCGCCGGCATCGCGCCGATCGACCTGGTGGTGGTGAACCTGTACCCATTCAGCGAGACCGTCGCGCGCCCCGGCTGCACGCTGGAGGAGGCGATCGAGAACATCGACATCGGCGGTCCGGCGATGGTGCGCAGCGCTGCGAAAAACCACCAGCACGTCGCGGTCGTCACCGATCCCGGCGATTACGCGGAGATCTTGAGGGAGATGCAGGAGGCGAGCGGTGCGATCGGCCTGCCGACGCGTTTCAAGCTCGCGCGGAAGGCATTTTCACACACCGCCGCCTATGATGGCGCGATCAGCAATTACCTGACCGCGATCGATGCGAGCGGCGCGCGCGCCACGTTTCCGGCGCGGCTCAATCTCAATTTCGAGCTCGTGCAGGCGCTGCGCTACGGCGAAAACCCGCACCAGCACGCGGCGTTTTACCGCGACCTCGCGCCGGCACCGGGCAGCCTCGCGCGCTACACCCAGTTGCAGGGCAAGGAACTGTCGTACAACAACATCGCCGA
>Ga0153916_10002583_pt1 | contig 13224 bp, 7 predicted proteins | sample Opewatmetagenome_FD_109642 | JGI IMG/M metagenome (GOLD analysis project Ga0153916, IMG submission 109642) | Freshwater wetland microbial communities from Ohio, USA - Open water 3 Core 3 Depth 4 metaG | ecosystem: Environmental > Aquatic > Freshwater > Wetlands | place: USA: Ohio, Lake Erie, Old...
AATATCGAGAACATTTTCGTATTTACCCAAAGCGATTCTACTTTCATTTGGTATTGGGACGGAACGACTTTCGGAAAACTATTCACCCCACCGCAGGACGACAATCTAAGGGCTCGGTTTCTCCTCCAATATAAGACGCACCTTGTCCTTCTGCGGACGATTGAAAGCACGGTGGAATACTATCAGCGGGTTTGGATATCAGACCCCGGGGACATCGACTCCTTCCCCGACGAATACAAGTTGGATATCGACGCCAAGGGCGTTATTCGAGGCGGCCTGCTCATGGAGAACGAGATCATCGTATATCTCGATGATTCAATCCACCGGATTATCTATGGCGAGGACCCGACCCCGGGATTCTATTCCGAAATCATCGCTGATTCGGTCGGCCTGTGGGCGGCCAGGACGCTCACGGGAAATAAGGACGTTCATTTTTTTCTGGATAAAGAGGGATTGATGAGATTCATCCGCGGTGATGTTCCGCGGTCTGTATCCGACCGAAAATTCAACAAACTGATCCTCGACGAAATCGATCCGGTCTATTATTACCGAGCGGCTGCGAGATTCTATCCGCACCTCGGGCATCTTTACCTCACCTACCCGAAGTCGGGGAGTTCCTACAATGATGTCCAACTCATCTATGATGTTCGGTCGGAGGAACTCATATCGAAGAAGGCCCTGACGGTTGAGAACTATTCATCCTACGGCGAATTCGAGAAAGACTTAAGTAGCTATTCTCCGGACGAGCGGAAAAGCTACGGACTTAGCGTTGTACCGATCATCGGAAATAAGGACGGCTACATTAAAGAACAGAAGATCGTGGGATACCAGGATGGAGTTTCAAACTATGAATCAAGTGCCACGGCTGCGCCGACATTCTGGAAGGACAAGTCCCGGAACAAGCGCATCCTTCAGGCCGACTTTCTCATCGAGAAAATGACGAACGACAATATCACCTTCGTTTTGGATCTCGCCAATGAAATGAACGAAAACTATCAGTTTTCCTATACCGTTCCTGGAACCGGAAACACGGGAATCCGGAGGTACGAGTGCAAGGACATCGACTGTTTCGGAAAGGAGTTTACCGTAAAAATCAAGGACTCGAATAATGCCCAGGGTTGGAAACTCCACGGGATAATTTTCAGGGGCTACTACGCAGGACAGAAATGAGCATTAGGAATCTTTTTAAGTACGTCAGGACGAAGGACGAGAATCTCAACAAGGCGTTCCTGTCTGCGAAGGATCAGTTTGACCAACTTGTGAGAGGTATAAATAATGTTCCACCGAACGCTAGGAAAATATTAACGACCTCCCCGTTGGCCGGCGGCGGGGACTTTTCGATAGATAGGACTTTCTCGCTGGGCGGACTCGCATCAATCGGGACGGCAGATTATCAGGTAAAGGTGAATCATGCAGGAACGGCATGGGAATACCAATCTAAGGCGATAGTTGATGTTCGAGATTATGGGGCGGTGGGTGATAACGTAACTAATGATAAGGCGGCGATTCAGGCGGCCATTAATGCCGCACAAGCAAGTGGCGATACGCTTGTAATTCCTCCTGGCGATTATATGTTAAATGGAACAGGAGATCAGTTAATTCTAATTGACGGCGGAAAGCCATTCAATATAAGCGGGGCCGGATCATCCAAATCAAGATTCACTATTCATGGCGATGTTGGAGTCTCAACCGATATGTTCAGAATCTTGCCAGGGACTGGGCAAGCCATGTCGGGAATGAGGTGGGAAGGATTTTCTATTATTCCAAGGTCGGGGGCTCCTGGTCGGGATGCGATTGTGTTTGATTTTACGGCTGCTGCCGCTGCCGACATAATCAGCAGACTAACCATGGAAGATATTTTGGCCTACGGCGGTGCAGGAGTTGGGCTCAAGGTAAACAATACCGACACAAAGACAGAGAGTTGGTATAACAATACGGTTCAAAATTGTGTTTTTCATGGCGGGGCGCATCTTCATAGGATTGGCGATAACAACTCGTTTTATAATGTAAATTTTTCTAATGGAACTCCGGCCCTATTTTTGACCGTTGTCTCTATTGATCCTACTCCGTCTTGCCATAATACGATTTTTAAAAATTGCTCTATTAGTTATTCTGTCGGAGCGATAACGGTTGAGGATTGTCATTATTTGGTTTTTGACCATTTCACCATTGAGAGTTCAGACCCCGTTGACGGTCAATTAATTAAAATTGTCGGAGACCATAATCCAGCCCGTCATGTTCTTTTTGAATCCTGTGGAATCGGGATGCCGGATGTTGCGGGTAGTTCTGCTGTTATTTATATAAACAAAGCCGTTGGAGTTGGTTTCAGAAATAACAACATCGCCACAACTGGGGACGGATACCCTATTAGTCTTGGCAATACCGTGGGGGCTGGATATGTATATTTAGAAAATAATATTTTATCGACGTTGGGGGCAACAAAAGTATATGAAGCCCTGGCCGGAACCGTCGGTTATTATCGAGATCAATTCGGTCGTGTTGTTATTGGACACGCACCAACTTATCCTTCTGCCGCACTAGACGTAACCGACATAACCGGAGCATTACTCCTTCCCCGAATGAACACTACCCAAAGGGATGCGCTCACGGCGGTGAACGGGATGCAAATTTATAATTCAACCCTGAACGAATTTCAGATGTATGAAAATGGGGCTTGGGTAGGCGTTGTCGGGGCGGGCGGTGGCGTTCCTACCTCTCGATTAATTTCAACAACTGCCCCGTTAGCTGGTGGTGGAAACCTATCGGCGGATAGAACCCTGTCAATCGGCTACGACACGAACGACCTGGAGGTTTCTGGCGCGAATCTTCGGTTCGTGAATCCCATCAACGTCAAGCGATATGCCAGCTTTGCGGCGGCGATCACGGCCATAGGCGCAACTTTGGCTGACCTATATATCGCAAGTACCTGTACGATCAGTGCCGACGTTACTGTTCCCCGGAATGTCACACTTTGTATCGCCACAAACGGCAGACTCGACATCGCCACGGGCGTTACTTTAACCATAGAAGGAGACATTCGAGCCGGCGTTTATCAGATTTTCACGATGAATGGAACGGCCAAGGTTAAATTTGGCTATCAAAACCCCGATGCCCTTACTAGGGTCCGCGTTAGATGTGTGTATCCACAATGGTTTGGGGCAGTGGCTTACGGAACAACTGATGATCGAAAAGCCATCCAGGATGCCATAGATTCTGTTTCTATGGATACTTACCATTGTTTCTATGGTGGTGGCGGCATCGTTTATTTTGTCCCTGGAATTTATATTATCGGAGCTGCATTAACAGTCAAACACGGAGTTACTTTAGCCGGTATTGGTATGCACAGTACGGGTGCGACAATAAAGTTATTGTCATCCACAACCGTAGCAAAAATGATTCAACCCCCAACCGGACAAGAAATCAATATGTGGGGCATGAGGGACCTTGTTTTAGATGGAAATTGTGGTGGCGGAAGCAAGGTTACGGGCGGTGTACTTTATTCTGATTCTACACACAACAGTGCGTACTTTGAGAATTTGATGATATGGAACGTAAACGGAGACGGCACGGGATATTGTATTCTCATTGACAGTGGAGATGCCAATGTCGGAGGAGGGACCCTTAGTTTCAATAAAATACAGATGTGTCCCGGCAGTGGAGTTCCAACTGATCCTAGTGCTGGTGGGATTTATATACATAACACCGTGACTGATCGCTACCCTACGAATGTTAATTTCAGGGACGTACAAATAGAACAATGCCACGGTTATCCAAACATCTTGGTTAGCGGTCTTGTAGATTACTCTGTTGTCGGCCTCCAAATGGAGAATATTCGCTGTATTGGAAGTGGTGTTATCCCGATTCAACTTAATAGTCTCCGGGGTGGTTTTTTTAGAAATATAACCATTTATACCGACCAAACAACGGGGATTTCCCTTAATGGCACATCTACGAAGAAATGTTCTGGCAACACATTTATCAACATAGATGACAATGGACAGACTACCCCGCCGTTCACCAACATTATTATTGATTATAACGATACCGCTTACATATCCGGGCCGCGAGTAGATTTTTATGTTCAAGGGAATGACTCCTATAAGAGAGTATATTTCGGAAACTTCTCCTTGGCTACTAAGACTCCGGCATCGGCAGGGGCGGCTGGAAAGGCCGGTGAATTCTGTTGGGATTCCGGATATCTCTATGTTTGCGTAGCGGCAAACACCTGGAAGCGTGGAGCAATAGCTACTTGGTAGGAGAAAATATGGCAGGAATTAAACTTCTTGATAAGAGTTCAACAACGGTCAATTATATCATTAACCAACTTTTAATTCCTGAAATTCACCATCGGATTTATGATGATTCAATTGGGATAACTGAAATCTCGCTCCAGCTATACGACACGCGGACGATCATATACGGAATTATGGAGCAAGGTAAGCCTGAACCCATGGGTGCGGTATGGTTTGACAACGTGGCACCCTACCGAAACGCAACTTTAAGTGCGGTCATTTTTGATCCGAAGAACCGAGCGCAGCATAAATTGAGTCCACTTTTTGACAAGATCAAATTCGATATGGTCAAGCGGTTTTCCATCCATAGTTTTTCCTCGTATGTGATCCTGCCGAATGAGACATCGGAAGCGATCTTGGTGAAGGTCGGATTCAAGAAGGTCGGACTAAAAGAAAAGTATGTTTTCGCCAACGGTCAATATCGGGATTTGGCTCTCTATTACCGATTGGCGGCGGAGGCTTAACATGGGTGCAGCAACAAGTCCTGATATAACTCTCACTAATGCTCCATTGATGACAGCAAGGCAACAGTCGATGCTGAACAGTTTACTCGCCGGATACGCAAGCATGATGAAGGGGACTACATTCGGGTCATCCTATCCCGGACCTGTACGGTCAGGATATGCGCCGAAGACGTTTAATCCTGGTGCGATGAGCGGCATTATACCTGGTAAACCCGGCAGTACAGGCAATGGCGGGTGGAATTGGAAAAAGGGCGGAGGAGGCGGTGGAGGCGGCAGGAACGGCGGTGGAGGCGGCGGGAACGGCGGGGGAGGCGGCGGTGGTGGTCAACCAGAAGAGGGCAATAAGGACAGGGGACCTGGCTCTGAGGGCCCGGGGCCTATTATACCACCTCCCGCGTTAACTACGAAAAATACCCCCATTATGAACATTCTTGCCGGCCAATATACAAATCCGCTCGTTTCCCCATTTCTCTTTACCGGCAATTTCCCGAAACGAACAATGAGGTATTAAGATGGCTTACGCGGCATCAAAGATTCTTAGTGGCTATCGTGGTGGAGCTGGTGGTTACAATCCTTATTCGATGTACGGCAGGAGCGTACCTATTACACCCACACAGCCCACAGTGCCTACGCAAACTCCGGCACCTACCGGATACGAATGGGATATGCCGTGGGATCCGGCTACAAGCGGATATTCCTGGTGGCCGAAGAATGTTGAGAATATCGCCGACGTTTGGCGGTCATCTGGAGATCCGGCTGCCGGAAATGTCAAGCAAAACTGGTACCGATCCCCGGACTGGCCCCAGGGTGGCGGCATTGAGGGTGCTGTTTATAGTCCCTATTGGGGATGGCAGGATATGGCCGATGTAAAAAATCAGTATCGAAAGGCTACGGGTCCCGTTACTTGGGAACAGTTTCAGCAGTGGCCGCTTGAGCAACGTACTGGTAGCAACTATGACCAATGGCTTGAGGAACAGGCGGGCACGGGCGGCAACGTCGGTGAAGAAGGCTTCGGCGGCTATTTTGACGGTACCCCAACTGGCGAAGAGCCTCAGAACCTTCCTGAAAATATGCTTGAAACCTTCGGCTATACAGGTGACATTCCCATCAACCCCATGGAGGATCTTTATCTCAATGCGATCAAACAGCTTTACACGCAGCAACCGACCGGGCTTCAGACGATCCAGCCGGCGAACCAGTTTTACCAGGACGTACTCGGCGGATCTGTCGCTCCCACCGGCCAACCTTTCAGGTCAGCCGTCTATAATGCAACCAAGGCCGGGGCCATGCAGAACTATGACACGATGCGAAGGAACTTGGCGACAAGATTTTCCGAGCGCGGCGGATACTTCGGTGGGGGCCATTCCATCGCCCAGGCGAAACTGGCAGGCGAAACCTCGAACGCACTGAATCAGGTTTTGGCTGGTTTGAACCTTGAAGGCTTCAATCAGGACGTGGCTGCGAGGCAGGCGGCAGCGGGAGGACTTGCCGGACTCGGTACGACACAGCAAGGGATCTCCAGCCAGATCCTCCAGGATATTCTCGGCGGCGGAAACCTTATTACTGGCCGGGATATTCTCAATCGGCAGCAATTACAGGAGGCCCAGGGCAGAGCCTACGATGATTGGCTACGGGCCAGGGAAGAATCTATGTACCCGTTCAGTGCCGCATCACAATTACTTGGCTACCAAGCGTTTCAGCCGATGGCGCAACAACGGCAACCGTCGCAGTGGGGTCAGGTAATGGCGGCCCTTCTTGGTGCGGGTGGTCAGATCGGGGCGGCGAAAATCGCGGCATCTTCAAAGAAATGGAAGAAGGACATCGTGAATCTCAGCAAGGAAGAGGAGAAGAAAATCTTCGAGAACCTCCAGAAAGTCCCGCTTTTCAAATATCGGTACACACACGAACTGGATTCTGTTCCGCTTCATGTCGGACTCATCGCAGAAGAGGCCCCGCAAGAGGTAAGGCTATTCGATGGGAGCATGATCGGACTCTACGAATATATAGCGTTCCTCCACGCTGGAATGAAAGTCCTGATTGAAAAAGTCAAGGAACTCGAAGCCAGGAGGTAAACCATGAGCAGAGTAATGATGTTACCCCCGAAGCCTAATTTCTGGCAGCAGTTTTTGGAGACCTTTAACCCGAATCAAATCGCGCAGGGAGCGATGATGGGGATGCAGGAAAAACGAAGAAGGCGGGAACTTGCCTCAAATGTAATCCAGAAAGTTCTATCCGGCGAAATTCCAGAAATATACTTGGGTACGGAAGCGGGTCAAGCGATGATAAAAGAATTGAGAATCGAGAATGAACCCGGCATTCGGGATATCTCCGCGAGGGCTAAGATTTTGGCGACGGTTCCCGCTACTTCGGCGACGCCGAGCGTAATGCCGGGCGGCGAACCACTCCCGCTTGCAAGGATGCCGGGAGAAGCCCCCGGCCCCGCTGCGCCTCCCGGTGGTACGGCCTATATGTTCCCCGAAGTCCCTGAACACCGAATGAATGTTGAACAGGCACAGCAGGCGGCAATCAAGAGGGAATTCGGAATAAAGATGGGCCAGGAAAATTATAAAAGGATGATGGACCTTGAGTATCGACGAATGGAAAAGGAAATGGACCTTTATTTCAAAGAACTAGAACTTGAAAGAAAGCCACAGCAGATATTCCGCATGATTCAGAAAACTAGGGATGCCCTTGAAGCGGCCCACATGAATTGGGAAGGCATAACCGTCGAGGGCGTAACCGTGCCCGGCCCCTACCGAGAGAAAGGTCGAGAATTAGAAGAGAAAAGACTTTTCGACGAGGAATTCCGATCTTATAGGACGGCGGTCGAGGGTCGTAACAATTTCATGTTCGCTGGAGCTAAATCTTTGGCAGACATGAGAACGGGAAAATCAGGCAATCTAGCCCTTTTCAATTTTTCTGCCCCCGGAACAGACATGGAGATCATATCTCAAGGTCAATATATAAAGGACCCGCAAAAGCGGTATCAATTCATGCTCTCGATGATAAACAGGGGAATCGAAGACTGGAATAAAGTCGTTTCGGACACCGAAAAACAGTACAGACTGAGACCGACAAAACCGTTTGAGCCGATCAATGATAACCTCCTAAGTGAGATATCTGACATTGAAGGTAGGAGTGGGAAATCTATCTTCGACATGGCTAAGCAACTTGGGATTGGGAAACTATTTGATAAGGCGAAGTCAATATTCTATGGGCCATCCCAGGGTCCCGTCCAAACGCCTACTCCGCAGATGCCTAATCCTACCGGGCAAGAAATTATTATCGTCAATCCCACTACTGGTGAACGAATGAAACTGGTAAACGGACAATGGATCAAAATTTAATCCGCCCAAAAATCCCACCTTTACCAGTGGGGTTTGTCTTGGAGGAGAAGATGCCCCCGATACCGACGGGGTTTGTCTTGGAAAGCAAACTCCAAGAATTCGGGAAGGCGGCCAAAGAACAAGTCGAAAAATATCCGTCGCAACCTTCCGGTCCCGGATTCCTTGGCAAACTCGGCAAGGCGGCTGTTGGTACAGCCGAAGGACTTAGTTCTGCGGTTACTGGTTTATCCGGCGGTATGGCTGGGCTAGCAGCAACGGTCGGCAAGGGACTTTTCGACATTTGGAAAACAGGCGGCCGTGGAGTCTCCATTGAGGATGCTGAGAAATTCGGCGGCGAAGTCGGTAAACTCCTGACCTATCAGCCGACGACTCCAGCCGGCCAGAAAGTCGCCGAAGTGCTTACGTCTCCCTTTGCCGTTATCGGCGGTGCCGTGGACGTGGCCGCACAACAGGTTTCAGACCCCGAAACACAGGCCGCAATCCGTGTTGGCGGGAATCTACTGCTGACTGGATTACTTTTCAAACTCGGCCATAAACTATTGCAGGGCAGACCCGTATCCGGGACCGAATTGAAACTTGCGGCCAGAGACGTTCCGAATCTCCCTGAAGAAGTCTGGCGGGAAATCGAGAAAGTCCCGGACGATGCCAAAATGACGGCTCCGCTTGAGCAGATCGCAAAGGTCAAAGAAGTGATCGCGCCGAAGAAAAACATCTATCAGTTCATTCCGAAAGATGCTCCGGACATCTGGCGTAAAGTCATGGACGTGACGAACGGCCAGGGGATTCGGCCGTACAGAGAAAAGGGAAAACTCGCAAAGAGCGAAGAATATCTTTCTATCCCCCGACCGCTACGGAACACAAAAAGTTCTTACACCATGGATATCGTTGCGGACTCACTTGGACTAGAAACCGAATCCGCACTTGTCAAGGCCGTCCAATGGGATCGGGCAAGGACAGCGAAGATGCTACGGGCTAGCGAGATACCGCCTGGAATCGAGGAGATTCCGGATGAGATTATGAGCATCCGCAAGGAACTCCTCGACGCGACCAAGATGCCGTCCGACAAGATCACGGAATTCGAGATGAATACCTTCATGGATGGCGAAAAGGTCTTGCAAATTGCCAATGATGTAAAAGTGGGCAAAAAAACGAAGGCTGCGGCGATCGCAGAGATCAAAGGATTGATTGAGGATACGACGGCGGGGCCGACCAAGACAATTCCCGAACCGACCAAAACCCCGATGTCTAAAACTGCCGCACCTACGCGGGAAGCCGACACCCAGGCCAAGCTGACCATCCTCCAGGAGAAGATTGCTACGGGTAAGCCGTTGACGGAAGCGGACAAGGAATTCGCAAGAGTTCAGGGGATTTACGAGGAAGCTCCGCCAACCGTTGAAGCGGCAACGAAAGTCGGGAGTAGTTTTGACCGCGGGATTGTGAATCCACCGAAAGGCCCGGGGATGGGTACTGGCCCCGAAGCTGGCGGACTTCTCTACGGTATGAAGCTCCCGAAATTCGCCGAAAACATCAATCTCGAAAAAGTCATAACTAAAGAACCGACCCTACAGGACGCGGGGGCAGAGGCATACGGGGTAAAGCAGGCAATCCTTGAATTGACCGAGCTCCACCAGCAGAGGATTCGGAACGCCCGGGAAGCCGGGGGAAGGACCTGGGAACAGGAGGCCGATGTCGCCAAGGCCATCGCTGACAAGATGGGGATTGAGGATATCGCCGCGAAATTCGGCGTCAAATCGGACAGATTGCCGGGATTCGTCTATGCCTGCAAGGAGACTGTCGTAAAACTTGCCGAAGACTTTAATAAGGTTCGGGCCGAATACCTTGCCAATCGCACGGACGAAAACCTTGTCCGACTGAAAATCGCCATCGAAAAGAGCGGCCAGATGCTCTCGGATATCTCTGCCGGAACTGCGAGTATCGGTCGGTCTTTGAATATCATGCGGAGAGTCTATCAGAGTCAGGAATATCTGAAAACCAGGAACTACCAAGCAGCCCTGAAAGCGATTGGCGGTCGAGAAATCACGGAGAAAATGGTCCGGATACTTGCGACCATTGACTTTGAGGACCCGGTAAGAGTCATCAAGTTGATACGCGAATTCTCAGAAGCCAAGACTGAGCAAAAACTGATCGAAGCATGGAAGATGTTCATTTTGTCCTCTCCCCTCACCCATGCAAGAAACACGGCATCGAACTTTATTGCCCTGATGTCAAAGCCCTCGGAGAAGGCATTACAAGCGACAATCGAAATTCCGCGATCAATATTGACTGGTAAACCGCGAGAAGCGACTTTCGGCCAGGTCGGTGCCGAACTTTTCGGAATGTGGAAAGGCATACCGGAAGGTGTTCGCAGGATGCTCTTTGCCTTCAAGAACGAGGTCACGATGCGGGAAGCATCGAAGTTCGAGCTAGGTTACACGACGGCCATAAAAGGAAAACTCGGACGAGGTGTTAGGATTCCCGGTCGCGCACTGATCGCAGAGGACGAATTTTTCAAGGGGATCATTCAAAGTGCGGACCTATACAGTCAGGCATGGAAAAGGGCGAGTTTCGATTTGAAGGCGGGAAAAATCTCTCGAGGCGGGTTCTCCGGCCGGGTGGCCGAGATACTTGCCGACCCGCCCAAGGAAATGGTTGAACATTCTATGGCCGAGGCCCTATATCGGACGTTCCAGAAACCACTCGGCAAGGGCGGTAAGGGTATCATCAGTCTTAAAAAGGCAGCACCATCCCTTGAATTAATATTCCCGTTCGTCCAAACGCCTATCAATATCGCAAAATTCGGCCTAGAGAGAACTCCATTGAATCTTCCCCGAGTTATTTGGAAGATCGCGCACGGCGATTTCAAGGGTGAACAGGCATCGGCAGAATTGGCGAAGGTCGGACTTGGGACCTTGACTTCAATAGCAACCTTCATCATGGCTAGGGAAGGCATGATAACAGGGGGGGGTCCGGTCGATTCTAAGCAACGGCAATCGCTTTATCGGACTGGTTGGCAGCCATATTCGATCCGAATCGGAAAACGGTATTACTCTTATGGCGGCCTTGAACCCTTCGGGACAGTCCTTGGGATTTCGGCGGACTTCGCCGAGATGACAGAAAAAATGACCGAATCGGAAAGGAAGAAAATCGCATCGAAGATCATCCAGTCCGTAACCAAGAACCTTACCAGCAAGACTTATTTGCAGGGAATCACAAGACTTTCCGATGCGCTTTCCGACCCGGAAAGATACGGAACGGATTGGGTCAATAATTTTGTCCGAAGCCTCGTTCCAAATGTCTTAGGCACGATCACCGATTCGTCAGACCCGCTTCTGAGGGATGCCAAAGATATCATCAACACGGTGAAGTCCAGAATTCCCGGGCTTTCAAAGACGAACCTCCCCCGTCGGGACATTTACGGAAAGCCGATTGAGAAAACGGGGACCTGGCTGACGCGACTGATCTCTCCGGTAAAGGTCTCCGATGTTGCGGGGACGGACGTTGACCGGGAACTTGTAAGGCTAAAAATTGGGATCAGTCTGCCGGACAATAAAATCAAGGACCGGGAACTCACGAAGACCGAGTATGACGAACTCCTTCAAATAACGGGCCGCCGAGTCGAGACAGTCCTTGGGAACCTCATCAAAAGTGCGGCCTACAAGAGCACTCCGGACGACCAACGGCGGGAGGACATGATCGACTACGCCGTGAGGAAGGCCAGAGAACTCGGGAGGACCGAGTTTATGATTAAAAATTTAAGGAAAAAACAGTGACTGAACCGAAGTGGGTGACTGAAATTAAGGACGAGCCAACAGACATAAAATTTGCGGATGATCTTTTCAAGGAGCTGGGGGAAAAAACCGCAGAAGAACTCATGGAGCGATTTGAGAAGAAATTTTACCTATGTGCCTGCGCTTCCGTCGAACTGTATGAAAAAATCTGCCTTCATTCTTCAAACAACAAACTCCGCGCAGAGGGCGCTAAGTATTTTATGAATCTTTTCAGGGACCAAAATCTGACAAAGAACATATTGCTTATCCGCGAACTGCGGGCCAAGGTACAGAAGGTTACTACGGAGAAAGACCCGCCGGATGCCAAGGCTACCTGGAAGAAAGAACCGGAGACCGATAAGAAATGAAGATCGAGTACGAACCGCATCCGGACCAGCTAAAAATCCATACCGCACTCCGTCCATTTTGCAGCGGGAACTTGGTTATGTGTATCGCCGGCCGCAGATTTGGCAAGACAATCCTGGCCGTGAACGAAATCGTCAAGCGGGCCATCGAGATTCCGAACGCCCGAATTTGGTACATCGCGCCGACCAAGGATCAGGCATACCGTATCGCCTGGCGCGTTCTTTTCCACTACCTGCCCCGAGAACATATTTCAAAGGTCCGGGATGACCGCCACTATGTCGAACTCAAAAACGGGAGTCTCATAGAATTTCTAGGCACTCAAGACGAGATTACCCTTCTCGGCGCCGGGCTTCATTTCGTAGTCTTTGACGAATTTCCGACGATCCCGTGGACGGTTTGGTTCGATACAATCAGGCCGACGCTCATGGACTACAACGGCGATGCCCTTTTCATCGGCTCGGTCCCCGACCCCAAGATTCACAACATAACGACCGAGTTCCTTGAGATGTATGAACATTTGCTACACAGGCCGACAGAAACGGCCAAGGCATTCAATTTCTCGTCATTCTCGAATCCATACTTGAATAAAAACAAACTCGAAAAGGATATTCAGGACCTGAAAACCAGGGGCCGCGGGGATGATGTATTCCGGATTTACTACGGCAAATACACCCGCGAGTACGGCCGAGTCTTCGGCAAATTCAGCCGAGATAAGCACGTTGTCCTTCCCGCTGATCTTCCTCTTTCCTGGATGCGCCTGATGGCGGTTGATCCTCACCCGCAGATACCGCATTACGGGCTTTGGGCGGCTGCCGATGAACGGCAACACTGGTGGTTCTACCGGGAACAGAAATTCGTTTTCCCTACTGAAGACCGGCAAATGACGACCGTAGAGGTTGCCGGCGAGATTATGCGTATAGAGGCCGCAGCCAAGGAACGGATCATAGCTAGGTTCATCGACCCCCGATCCTCGAAGATCGAATTCCGA
>Ga0153916_10002584_pt1 | contig 13223 bp, 10 predicted proteins | sample Opewatmetagenome_FD_109642 | JGI IMG/M metagenome (GOLD analysis project Ga0153916, IMG submission 109642) | Freshwater wetland microbial communities from Ohio, USA - Open water 3 Core 3 Depth 4 metaG | ecosystem: Environmental > Aquatic > Freshwater > Wetlands | place: USA: Ohio, Lake Erie...
GGCGAACGTCGCGAGCAGCACGAGCCCGAGCGCGACGCCTCCGAGATAGGGATTCCAGAAGCGGTCCGGATCTCTCCGCATACGGGGCCTCCTGGTTCCGTGGTCCGGCCCCGGATCCTACATCGCGACATAGCAATGTTTCTATACGAGTCGTGAATCGCGCGTCGGAGGAGTGGATCCCGGTGGGACCGGGTCTCGATCGGCCGGGGCCGGCGACGCCGTCAGCGGCGTCCGCGGCCGTGGGGAGCGGAGGCGCCTCGGGCGGAGGAGCCGGGTGGCGGCGCGGCGGCCCCGCGGGAAGGTGAGGGCGCGGGCGCCGGCCGGACTCCGGGCGGCCGGCTCGGCGCGGGTGCGGGTGCGGGCCTGACGCTCGGGTAACGGTAGCCGCGGTACGCGGGGGAGGTGCGGTACCCGGGGGAGTAAGTGTACCAGTACGCCGGGTAGCGCCACCCGCCGTGCCCGTACCAGGCGAAGGACCACGGACCGTAAGCTCCGAAGTACGGCCACGGTCCCCAGCCCCACACCCATGGTGCAACGACCCAGGTCCAGCCGACCACCGGGGTGTAGACGTACATGTGCGGCTGGCCGTAGCCGTCCGGCGGCAGCCAGGTGTACGCGTCACCGTACGGCATCCAGACCCAGCCGTACTGCTGCGTGAACACCCACTGTCCCGGGGGAGCGGACTGCGTGGCCGCCGGGGCAGGCGCGGCGCCCTGCGCAGGCGAGGGCTCGGCCTGCGCGGGCGAAGGCGCGGCCTGCGCGGGCGGGGCAGGGGTGCTCGGCGGCTCGGCCAACTTCAGGGTCGCCGGGGGCGGCGCGGGCGGCTCCGCCAGGGACGGGCTCGCCCGTTCTGCCGGCGGGGACGCCGCCGGCTCGCTGCCGGCCGGTAGGGTCTCGTCGGCGGGCCGGGCGAGGGCCGGGGCCGCGAGCAGTGCTGCCAGCGTGACGAACGGCACCCAGGAGGTTCTCATGAGCGCACCTCCGTGTTCATCATAACGGAAAACACCGGAGGCCTCACCCGCATGCCCGGGGCCCGGCGGCCGGGGGCGCGGACCCGGGCGGGCATACGCCTTCGAGGCATGGCAACCGGCCGCGTCCTCGAACCTTCCCGGCCCTCCTTCGCCCGCTGCGTGCGCGCGCCCCTCGGCACCGGCGGGCGCCGCGCGCCGTGAAGCCCCCTCGATCACGGCCCCGAGACCGGCCCGCACCCGTCCGGCGCGATGGCCGGCGCCGGGGACGGGCGAGTTCGCCGGCCGGACCGAGGAGGGGTATCCTTCCGGGCGACTGCGCCAGCGTTCGCCGCGGATCCGAGCGGGCGAGCGGCTGGCGCCGCGCGGGCGCCTGGGGCGGGGCGCCGGTCTGGAGCTGCGATGGACTTCTCGTGCAACCGCTGCAAGGAGCGGTTCTCCACGAGCGAAGAGGCCGTCCCCGGCCGCACGTACCGCATCCCCTGCGGGTGCGGGAACATGATCGTGCTGGAGATCCCCGATCCGTCGGTCGAGACGCCTCCGCTGTCGAGCGGGGAGTACGAGCTGGTCCGGACGCCGCGGCCGGATCTCCGGGCCGCGCGGATATCCGGCGCCGATCCCGAGCCGACGGCGCCGCTCCTGGAGAGCGCGCCGGGGGACGATCCCTTCGCGCGCGCGATGCCGCCGGCCGGGGAGGTTTCGGGAGAGACCCCGGCGCCCGCGGGGACGCCCACCTTCGGAGGCCGGCTCGCGCGGCGCGATCCGGACGCCCCGCTCGACGAGTCCGCCGAGTTCCGCGTCACCGGCGCGGTGTCCTTCGACGACATCCTCCGGCGAGCCCGCAGACAGGGCTTCCTCGCCGGCGCGGGTGCCGGCGCCCTCGGCGCCGCCGCCGTCGCCGCCGTGCTCGCCCTCGCCACGCCGAGGCCGGCCTCGACCACCATCGTGGTGGAGCGGGAGCCTCCGGGCGAATCGGCGCGGCCGCCGGACAGGGCCGTGGACGCGCCTCCTGCCGCAGGGACGGGGGTGGCGGAGCGCGAGGTGGCGAGGCACGCCGCGACGCCGGCCGCCGCGACGCGACCCCCGCCCGCCGCCGCGGCGGCCCGGCGCGTGACGGCGCCGCCCCTCCCCGAGCCCGCGGAGCGCAAGGTGCCCGGAGAGACGGTCGCAGCCGCCGCGCTGCCCGCGCCGGAGCCGGCTCCCGTCGCCGAGACCCCTCCCGACGCGGCGCCCGCCGCGCCGGACCCGGCCGCGCCCGCCGGGGAGCCGCCGCGGGATCCCGGGGGATCCGGAGCCCACGGCGCGCCGCCGGCGGAGCCGGGCGACCCGCCGCCCTCCACCTCGCCGCCCGCGAAGGCGGACGGTGCCCGGCGGTCCTTCGACGAGCGAGACGTCGCCGAGGCGCTGCGCGCGAAGCGCGGGGCCATCGACGCGTGCGTCGCCGAGAGCCCCGGCGGCGCCGCCGGCGCCCGGGATCGGAGCTTCCTGCTCGCCGTCGTGATCGACCCGGGCGGCCGCGTGTCCGGGGCACACATCGACGACCCCGACGTCGATGCGACGCCGCTCGGCGCGTGTGTCGTCCGGCTCGCCCAGACGATGTCCTTCGCGCCGTTCGAGGGCCCGCCGTTCCGGGTGGAGCTCGCGCTCAACTACGGCAAGGCCGAGTGAGCATCGCCGTCAGAACGTCCCCAGGATCTGCCGGGCGGCAGCCTCGAGCCTGGAGATGCGATCGGGATCGTCGGGCGTCTCCGCGCCGATCATCCCGAGCGAGAAGCCGGCCTCGAGGGCGATCCTGCCCTTCGTCTTGAAGAACGGGAGCTGCTTCTCTCCGATGACGTATTCGATCCTGCGGACGGTGTCGTAGAGCCTTCCCACGTGGCGCCTTTCGTGCCTTTGCGAGCCGATGACCGCCGCATTTCCCGCCCGGCCACCCCAAAGCGCGGCCCGGGCGGGGAAGGTCCGCGTCGAGCCGGGTCCGCCGGCCCCTCTCCCGGGAGAGCGGCTGGTACCGATCGCATCGGGGTTCTGCACCTGTCGGCGGGCGAGGACAGGCTCTAGCCTCCGCGCATCGGGCCACCGCCGCCGCGAGGGCGGCGAGGTGGCGAGCCCGTCCGAAGGACGGGTCGAGGCGGACACGGGTCCTCGAAACGGGGAACCGGCGCTCCGCGACGTCTTCTTCCGGCGGCTCGGCGCGAATCGCGCTCGCGACGACGGTGGGGAGAGAGAATGGACGCCCGCTCGCTCGCCGTCGCAGCGCTGGTGGTGCTCGCCTGCCCCGATCTCCCGGGCGCCGCGACCCCCGGCATCCGGGGAAAGGGAGCGGTGGGCGTGTGGATGGGCGCCACTGCGGGAGGCATGACCTGGCGGTACGACGCCTTCCTGGGCAACCACCTCGAGTACGACGCCGTGCAGCGCAAGGTGGAGTGGCGCGTCCTCTTCGCCGACGGGCAGCTCTTCCGCGGCATGCCGGTGGTGGGGCTCGCCGGGCTCGATCCCGCCGCGAGCAAGCGCGAGGAGGCGGCCGGCCGGTTCACCGGCGGGCAGTGGGGGACCTGGCGCATGTCCGGGGGGCGCGGCGCCGGCGCCGTGCCCGGGAGCCCGGAAGAGGCCTTCGCCCTCGACGGGGACGATCGGCTCCGGATCGACGGTCGCTTCGACTTCGTCCGCGCCGCCGACGTGACCGGGCTCGCCCTCGACGGCGGCTACGCGGGGACGTCGAATCCCGACGACCCGTACTACGACGAGCCCGGGTGCCGCCAGATGGTGTGGTTCACGAGGGACGGCCGCTTCACCGACCGCGGAGTCTTCGTCTCGGACTGCACCCGCCCGAACGCGGATCCGCACGATGCGCCGGGCGCCGGGCGCTACGAGGTCCGCGACTTCACGCTCATCCTGCGCTACGCCGACGGCCGCGTGGTCCCGCGCTCCCTCACCGGGATCCCGAAGGGCGACCCGAAGAGGGACGCCGGGCAGATCTTCGTGGGCGGCAACCTCTGGACGCGGCGCCGCGCCGGAGCGAGCGCCGCCGGGACCGTCCCGGCGGCCACGCCCCCTGCGCCGCCCGCCCCCGCCGCGGAGCCGCCCCCGGAGGCCGGCAGGACCCGCTGGGACGTCCTCTCCTTCGTGGCGCCCGAGTGGAAGGTGGAGCGAGGCAACGACGTCATCGGCTACACCACCGTCGATCAGGCGGCCCGGACCTTCTGCCAGGCCGCGGTCTACACGAGCCGCCCGAGCGGCGGCGATCCGGTGCGAGACTTCGACCTCGACTGGGCGGACGTCGTCGAGCGGGGCAAGGGGCCCGCCGGGAGGCCGCGGCCGGTCGCCCGGCGGACCGAGGCGGGGATCGCCTTCATGGAGGGCGCGTCCGTGATCGAGAAGGGCGCCGCCGGCCGGTACGCCGTCCAGCTCCTCGTCTTCACGGCGAACGGCCGGCGCGCGAGCCTGCTCCTCTCCGGCACCGACCCGGGCTCCCTCGCCTCCTGCCGGCAGCGGCTCGCCCCCATGCTCGCGAGCCTTCGCCTCGGCGCGCCGGGCCGTCGCTAGGGCGCCCGCCTCCGGCGGGTCGAGGTCTCGGCGCCCTGCCCCCCCCGCCTTCGCCGATCTGGTCCTGTCCCGCCGGGCGCGCGGCGGCTAGCCTCGGCTCGAGTCGCGGATCACCAGGAGACGAACATGACCACTCACCTTCCGAGGTTCGGGCTGCTCCCGCTCTGCCTGGCGCTCGTCCCGGCGCTCGCGCTCGCCCAGCGGGGCGGCAAGAAGCCGGGCGGCCAGATGGACCCGGCGGAGATGGCCGAGCTGCAGAAGGAGATGGAGAAGGCGCGCCGCGACGATCCGAACGTCGACCAGATCATGAAGCAGATGGGGCTCGACCAGAAGATGAAGAACGCGGAGCGCATCATGAAGCACGGCGGCCCCGGGCCCGTCGACGAGCGCGGGCTGCCGCGGAAGGACGCCGCTCGCATCGCCCGGGCCGGCACGGGCGTGATGAGCGACGGCGAGCTGAAGGCCTTCCTGCAGCGCGTCTCCGCCGAGGTCGAGCAGAAGATCTCGGCGAAGCAGAGGGAGAACGGGGCGAAGGTCCTCGAGGCCCTCAGGGCGAGGAAGGCCTCCGCCGCGACGCTCGCCTCGGCGGCGAGCGGCCTCTGGGTGGTGGGCGCCCGGGAGGCCGCGCTCTACGTCATGGGCAGGGCCGCCGCGGGCGCCCCGTCCAATCCCGACGCAGCCAACAACTACGCCGCTTTCCTCACCATGTCCGGTGGCGAGGAGCTGGCGCTGCCCATCCTCCGGACGCTCGACAAGCGCTTCCCGCGGAACAGCACCGTGAAGAACAACCTCGGCCAGGCCTGGTTCGGGCTCGGCGACATCGAGCAGGCCGAGAAGCACCTCGACGAGGCCATCAGGATCTTCGGGTACCACTCGCAGGCGAACTTCACGAAGAGCGTCATCCAGGAGGCGAGGGGCGACAAGCCGGGTGCCGCGGAGTCCATGCGGCGCTCGATCCAGTTCGGCTTCAGCCAGGACAAGCAGAACGCGCTCCGCCGCACGGGCTTCAAGGCGAAGGGCCGCTACCTCGCCTGGCCCTTCCGCGCGCCCCAGGATCCGCTCGGGCTCCACCTCTTCCAGGTCCCGCCGTATCCCAAGAGCTCGTCGGAGGCCGCGGCGCTCGAGCCGGTCTGGGAGGCGTTCAAGGCGGACACCCGCCGGCAGCTGGAGGAGTGGAACGCCCGCGCACGGAAGCTCGAGCCCGAGGCCCAGAAGGCGGCCCAGGCGCGCGTCATGGCCGGGTTCAAGACGCGCTCCATCGGGGCGGTCCTTCCGCCCTACTTCGCGAAGGCCTCACTCCTCCAGGGCGCGGCGTCGGAGCAGGCGACGCGCGAGATGGCGGCCTACGGGGAACGTTTCAAGGAAGCGTCCGCCCGGATCGCGAAGCTGGGCGAGGAGCACCGGGCGCGGGCGGAGAAGATCAGCGAGGGGCACGTCGAGGACTTCGGCGAGGGCGGCAAGGACAGCACCGGCGGCGCGCTGTGCAGGGATCTCACCGCCGAGAACGACAAGTACCTGGAGACGGTCAACTCGCTCCACGAGAAGATCCAGGGCGAGTCGCTCGAGCTGACGAGGCGGAGGATCAACGACAGCACCTACTACGCCCAGTTCCAGACCGGGGACCCCGCCGCGTTCGAGCTCGTGAAGGCCCACTCCAAGCGCGACTTCCTCGAGGCGCTGAACGGTCTGCAGCACGCGACGGTCAGGGACCCCTGCACCCACGGCAAGTCGCGAGCGCAGAAGGTGAAGCTCGCCGACTTCTACGACATCCGCTGCGACTACCACACCGATCTCGACTTCGTCTTCACGAAGATCGCCGTGGACTGCAACAAGATGACGACCCAGATCGACATCCCCGGCTTCTCCGGCAACCTCGAGGAGAACCTCGACACGGGCCGGGTCATCCAGGGCTCGGCGGAGCTCGCGCTCGCGTCCAGGTCGATCAGCGTGGGGAAGGGCCCGCTCTCGGCCGAGGCGGAGGTGGGCGTGAAGGGCTACGTCGAGTTCACCGGCGACGGCGTCACGGACTGGGGCCTGCGGGGAGAGGCCTCGGTGAAGGTCGGCGGGGACCTCTACCAGAACACCACCCTCGAGACCGCGAACGGCGAGTTCGAGGTGCCCGTCCCGAGCAGCCCCTCCGTCAAGCTCGGGACCGAGTTCCAGATCGGCTGGAACTCGGGGCCGTCGCTCGACGGCAAGGGCACGCTCAACGGCGGCATGGCGAGCGCGCGGTCGGCGGGGAAGTAGGGTTCGCCGGGGCCACGGGCCCGCCGGGGCCCGCGAGCGAGGGCGGCGCTTCGCCGCACGTCGCGCCGAACCGCACTTCCGGTGGACCACCACGCTCGGGGATGGTTAAAGGGCGCCGTGGCAGCCTCGCCCATGTCGCCGCGGAAGCGGAGGCTCCTGCGTGCCGCCGCCGTCGCCGGCGGGCTGCTCGTGGCGTACGCCGCGTTCGGCTTCCTCGCCGCGCCCTCGATCGTTCGCCGGGCGCTCGTGAAGCAGGCGTCGGGCGCGCTCCACCGCGACGTCGGGGTCGCGAAGGTCCGGGTGAACCCGTTCGTCCTGTCGGTCACCATCGACGGCCTCGAGGTGAAGCACCGTGACGGCGCGCCGTTCGGGGGGTGGGAGTCCCTCTACGTGCGGCTCGCGCCGCTGCGGCTCTTCGCGGGGGACCTCGGGCTCGCCGAGATCCGGCTGGTGCGCCCCTCCCTGCACGTCGGCCTCGCCGCCGACGGCGCGCTCACCTTCCAGGACGTGCTCGAGCGTGAGGAAGAGCCCACGGCCGCCGCGCCGCCCCCGGAGAAGGAGGGCGGGCTCGGTCTCTCGATCGGGCGGCTCGCCGTCGAGGAGGCGCGCGTCGAGTTCCACGACGCCACGCGCCGCCCCGCGTTCGACACCACCCTCGGCCCGATCACCGTCCGCCTCGAGTCCTTCCGGACGAAGGGGGGCGGCGACAGCCCTTACTCCTTCGCGGGCACGACGGACTCGGGCGAGACGTTCCGCTGGACCGGTACGGTGCGGACGCGGCCGCTGCGCTCCGCGGGGACGCTGGCGTTCGAGCGCGTCGCGCTCCCCAAGTACGCGCCGTACGTCCAGGAACGGCTCCCCGTGGACATCCACGGGGGGCTCCTGGACGTCGTGACCCGCTACGACCTCGAGTGGGGAGCCGCCCGCCGCATCCTCCGGATCGCGGAGGGGAAGCTGACCGTGGATGCCCTCGCCGTCGGGCCGCGCGGCGCGCCCGACGCGGCGGTCGCGCTGCCGCGCATCGAGGTGAGCGGGATCGAGGTGGACGCGCTCGCGCAGGACGCGAAGGTCGGCGAGGCCACGCTTCGCGGGGGGACCCTGCGGGTGCGGCGCGAAGCCGACGGACGCTTCGAGCTCGCGCGGATGGCGCCGCCTCCCTCCTCGGCGCCGCCTCCGTCCCCCCCTCCGGCCCCGTGGACGTGGTCGGTCGGCGCGGTCGTGGTCTCCGGGCTGGCGGCGACCTGGGAGGACCGCACCCCGCCGCGGCCGGTGGTCCTGCCGCTCACCGACGTGTCGGTCCGCCTGGAGGGCCTGCGCAGCGCGGCGGACGCGGTCTCGCCGCTCTCGGCGTCGCTCGTCTGGAACGGGGCCGGGCGGCTCGCGGCGAGGGGCACCGTCCAGCCGCTCGGGAGCAAGGGAACGCTGGAGATCGAGGCGGCCGAGCTCGACCTCGTCAGGCTCGCGCCGTATCTCCAGCCCGGCGTCACCGCGCGCCTCGCCGGCGGCCGCGCCGGCGCGAAGGCGAGGGTCGCCTTCGACGCCTCGGGGCCGGCGCCGCGCTGGTCCTTCGCGGGAGACGTCCGGCTCGACGGGCTCTCCGTCGCGGAGAGCGGGAACGAGGACCTCCTCCGCTGGAGGGCGCTCGAGGTCTCCGGCATCGACGCCACCTCGACCCCTCCGCGCGTGTCGGTGCGGCTCGTGCGCCTCGTCGAGCCGCGCGTGAAGGTCTACGTGTGGGAGGACGGCGCGACGAGCCTCGCGCGGGCGCGCCAGCCCCCGCCCGCCGGGCCCGGCGCGGCGGCCCCTCCGGCCGCCACCGGGCCCGCGTGGCGGACGGCGGTGGGGACGGTCCAGATCGTCCGCGGGCGCGCCGCGCTCGTCGATCGCTCTGTGAGCCCGCCCGCGCTCGTGAACGTCAGCGGGGTGGAGGCGAAGGTGACGAGCCTCTCCTCCGATCCGAAGGTCCGGTCGACGGTCGACGTCAGGCTGGAGGTGGAGGGCGCTTCGCCCATCCGCGTCGCCGGCACGCTCAACCCGCTGCAGAAGGACGCGTACACCGAGCTCACCGTGGCCTCGCACGGCGTGGACCTCTCCCCGCTCGGGCCCTACTCCGGGAAGTTCCTCGGCTACGGGATCCAGAAGGGGAAGCTCGACCTCGACCTTCGCTACAAGGTGGAGAACCGCGACCTCGCCGCCACGAACCTCGTGAGGGTGAACCAGTTCACGCTCGGCGACGCGACGAACAGCCCCGACGCCACGAAGATCCCGGTGCGGCTCGCCCTCGCGCTCCTGCAGGACAAGGACGGCGTCATCCTCCTCGACGTGCCCATCGAGGGGAAGCTGGACGATCCCGACTTCCATCTCGGCAAGGTGATCTGGCGCGCGATCCTGAACGTCCTCGTGAAGGTGGCGACCTCGCCGTTCCGGGCGCTCGCGGCGCTCGTCGGCGGCGGCGACGCGGACCTCTCGATGGTGGAGTTCGCACCCGGCGCCGCCGACCCGCTCCCGGCCGCGCAGGAGCGGCTCGCGCTGCTCGCGAAGTCCCTCGCGCAGCGCCCCGCGGTCGGCCTGGAGCTGGAGGGCTCGGCGGACGCGGAGCAGGACGGGCCCGCGCTGCGGCGCGCCGTCCTGGAGCGCTCGCTCCGGCGCGCGAAGGCCGCGACCCTGCGGCCGCCGCCCGCGTCGGCGGACGAGGTGACGCTCTCGCCGGAGGAGCGCGTCCGCCTGGTTCGCGCCGCTCACGAGGCCGCCTTCCCCGCGCCGGAGCGGAAGCGGGGGGAGGCGGCGCCGCCGCCCCCCACGCCGGAGCAGATGGAGGACCGGCTCGCCGCCGCGGCAGAGGTTCCCCCCGACGCCTACCGCGCGCTCGCCGCGGAGCGGGCGCAGCGCGCGCGCGAGGCGCTCATGGCGGCGGGGCTCGACCAGGCCCGGCTCTTCCTCGCGCAGGGCGGAGGGCGCGCCGAGAAGGAGAAGGGAGCGCGGGTGTACTTCAGCGTGAAATGACGAAGGCCGGCCCGGCCCGCGCCGTTGAATGCGGGAGTGGGGTCGTGCGTCAGGACAGCGGGACCCGGCTGCGGCGCTCCGCGCCTTGCGGGGTCTTCCACGGCGTGGGTAGGGTGCCCCGCCGATCGCACCCAACGAGACGGAGGGAACGAATGAAGACGATGCTATCCGCAGCGCTGTTGCTTGGAATCGCCTGGGCCATCCCGGCGGGCGCGCAGGTCCCCACTACCGGCGACGCCAAGGCCGGCGTCGGCGCGGCCGGTGCGGCCGCGCAGCAGAAGGCCACGGCGGCCCAGGCCGATCCGGCCAAGGCCGCGGCCGACGCGCAGAAGGCGACCGCCGACGCGCCGAAGGCCGCAGGCGAGGCGAAGGCCACCGGGGCCGCGAAGGGCGAGGAGGCCAAGGCGACCGGCGCCGTGAAGGCGGAGGAGCACAAGGCCGCCGCGAAGACCAAGGCCGCCACGAAGGCCCGCGAGGTGAAGGGGAAGGCGAAGGTCAAGGCCGACGACAAGGCGGGCAAGGCCGGCGCGCTCAAGCCCGCGGCCGAGGGCGCCGTGAAGACGGGCGACGAGAAGGCCGAAAAGAAGATCGAGGCCATCACGAAGTAGCCGAGGGGGCTCGCGCCGGGGCGTCCGCTCGAGCCCCGGGTGCGAGCCCGGCTCCGGGTCCGAACCAGGACCCGAGCCCGAGTCCGGGTCCGACGAAGGCCGGGCTCGGGCCCGGGCTCGTTCACGTGATCGCGGCAAGCAGGGCTCTCGACGGGCGTGATCATCGCCCGGCCTCGAGGCGGGCCCGCTCCAGCTCGGCCTAGGCAGGGCCCTGCGCGACCGGGAAGCCGTCCTTGCGCCAGCCCTCGAGCCCGTCCAGCATCTCCTTCACCCGGTACCCGAGCGCGGCGAGCTTCGCGGCGGCCCTCGTCGAGGCGTTGCAGTGGATCCCGTCGCAGTAGGTCACGACCGGCTTGCCCCGCGGCAGGAGGCGCGCCGCGGACTCGGCGGTGATGGTGCGGTGGGGAAACGAGACCGCTCCGGGGACGTGCCCCCGCGCGAAGTTCACCGGGGACCGGGCGTCCACCAGGGTGAACGTCGCTTCCCCGGACGCCAGCTCGGCCCGGACGTCGGCCGCGTCGGTGGTGAGGGCGAGCTGCGACCGGAAGTGCTCGGCGGCGGCCTCCGGCGAGACGGGCGGGCCATCGAAGACCAGGGATGGGGCGGGCACGTGGGCTCCTCCTCGCGCCGGGAGCGGCGCGGACACGCCCCGGGGTATGCTGCGGGAGGGTCTGGTCACAAGGGCCATTGTGGCCGTATCGACCAGACCATTACGATCCTGCGAGGTCCCGTGAAGCGAGCCGGCGGCGTCGTCCTCCCTCTCCTGGAAGCGCCCGGCCCGCCGGCGCCGTCGCTCCGGGTGGACGTCTACGGGAGGATCCGCGGCGCGATCCTGGAGGGACGCCTCGCTCCCGGGGTGCGGCTCCCCTCGACGCGCACGCTGGCGGGCGAGCTCGGCCTCTCGCGAACCACCGCGGAGGAGGCCTACGGCCAGCTCGTCGCGGAAGGCTACGTCGCCCGGCGCGTCGGCGATGGGACCTACGTCAGCAGCACGCTCCCCGCGCGGCGCACCGGCGCGGGGAGGCCAGCCGCGGCCCGGACGCCGCCGCTCTCGCGGCGCGGCCGGGCCATCGGCGGGGCGCCGGCCTGTCTCGACGTCCCCGGCGAGGCGGTGCCCTTCCGCGCGGGCCACCCCGATCCCGCGCTGTTCCCGCTCGACGTCTGGCAGCGGCTCGCCGCACGCCGGATGCGCCGGGGAGGCCGCGCGCTCCTCGGCTACGGAGAGGCCGCCGGCCTCGCGGAGCTCCGGGCCGCGCTGGCGGACCACCTCGCCACCTACCGCGGGGTGCGCTGCACGCCCGGTCAGATCGTGATCCTCTCGTCCTCGCAGCAGGCCCTCGACCTCGCGGCGCGGCTCACCCTCGACGCCGGAGACGCCGCGTGGATGGAGGATCCCGGCTATCCCGGGGCCCGGGGCGCGCTCGAGCTCGCGGGCGCGCAGCTGGTGCCGGTGCCGGTGGACGGGGAGGGCATGGCCGTGTACGAGGGCCGGCGGCGCGCACCGCAGGCGAAGCTCGTCTACGTGACGCCGTCGCACCAGTGGCCGCTCGGCAGCACGCTCGCGCTCCACCGGCGGCTCGCGCTCATCGCCTGGGCGAGGAGCGCGGGCGCCTGGATCGTCGAGGACGACTACGACGCCGCGCTCCGCTACTCCGGCCGGCCGGTGGCCGCCGTCCAGGGGCTCGACCCGGACGCGCGCGTCGTCTACGTCGGGACCTTCACGAAGCTCATCTTCCCGTCGCTCCGGCTCGCCTGGGTGGTGCTGCCGGAGTCGCTGGTGGAGCCCTTCGTCCACGCCCGGCGCCTCATGGACGGTCATCCTCCGGGGATCGCGCAGGCCGTCGCCGCCGACTTCCTCGCGGGGGGACACCTCGCCGGCTGGATCCGGCGGCTTCGAGCCGCGTGCGCCGAGCGCCGCGAGGCGCTGGTGGAGGCCCTCGGGAGCGAGCTGGCAGGGGTCGCGATCCCGGTCGGCGCGGAGGCCGGCCTTCACCTCTCGGTCGAGCTGCACGGCGCCGACGAGCGCGAGGTGTCCCGCCGGGCGCTCGCGCTCGGCGTCGACGCGCCGGCGCTCGGCTCGTTCCGCCTGGAGCGGCGCGGCCCCGGCGGGCTCGTGCTCGGGTTCGCGGCGCTCTCCCCGGAGCGGATCCGGGCCGGGGTGAAGGTGCTGGCGCGGGCGGTGGGCCGCGCGGCGCGACGGTGAAGGCCCCGGCGCGGGCGGCGAAGCACGGTCGAGGTATGATGAGGGCGGAGCCCTCCGGAGGATCGTGCTTGAAGAAGCTCGCCTGCATCGCGCTGCTCGCCTCGGCCTGCTCGGCCTCCATCAAGGACGTCTCGGACTGCGAGAAGGTCCAGGGCGAGAAGCGGGTCCAGTGCGGGATCTGCCTCCTGCAGAACAAGGCGGACGGCTGGCTCGGCACCTACGAGTACCGGCCCGAGGCCGACGAGGGCCAGCGCTGCGTTCGCCTGAAGTGAAGTGACGAGGCTGCCGCGAGCGCGCGCGCCACCGCTCGCGCCCCGAGCCATCGTCTTCGCCGCGGCCGCTCGCCGCACGCCGACGTGACTCGCGCGCGGCCACCCCACCGTGGGCCGGACGCGCCCGCGGCCTCCGGCTATGAGCACCGGGCGCATCCGACGGCGGCCCGCTGCGCGGGTCCGCCCGCGGATGCCGCAGCCCAGGGCCCCGGAGGTGGATCGTGCGCGCCGTCGCCGTCTTCCCAGCGGACAGGGCGGTGAGGGTCATCGACCATCCGGAGCCTCGGCTCGAGCGGGACACCGACGTCCTGCTCGAGATCCTCGACGTGGGCATCTGCGGCACGGATCGCGAGATCGCGCGGTTCGAGTACGGGAGCCC
>Ga0153916_10002585_pt1 | contig 13219 bp, 10 predicted proteins | sample Opewatmetagenome_FD_109642 | JGI IMG/M metagenome (GOLD analysis project Ga0153916, IMG submission 109642) | Freshwater wetland microbial communities from Ohio, USA - Open water 3 Core 3 Depth 4 metaG | ecosystem: Environmental > Aquatic > Freshwater > Wetlands | place: USA: Ohio, Lake Erie...
CGTAAGCCCCTAACTTCATCGCCTCAATGGAGGACTCGATGGTGGGATAGGCGGTGATCATGATTACGGGGATTTGGGGGTCGAGTTCGCGCAGGCCTTTCAGTACCTGGATCCCGTCCATCCCCGGCATCTTGATGTCGGCGATTGCCAGGTCGAAACGGCTCTTCCTCGCCAGATCGAGCGCTTCGTCCCCCGCCGCGGCCGTATCGACCTGGTGTCCCTCCTTGGTCAGGAAGATCTGGAAAAACTCGCGCATGCCCTCTTTATCGTCGACTACCAGAATGTGAGACATCTTCAGATTCCTGCTTTATGTTCTCGCACCGCGATTTAGCCTCAAGAAGACTCGAAAGGTCGTGCCCTCGCCGAGCCGGCTTTCCACCTCGATCCTTCCTCCGAGAGAATCCACGATCTTTTGGGCGATGGAGAGCCCCAAACCGGTACCCCCGTCCTTGGTGGTATAAAAGGGATCGAAGATGAGCTCCATCTGGTCGGGGGCGATTCCTTCCCCCTGATCGCGGAATTCCAGTAAGATCGATCTGTCCGTATCCCTCTGATCTTTCAACCGGATGTTCAACTCCCCCCCCTGCGGCATTGCCTCGAGGGCATTGAGGGAGATATTCCAGGTCATCTGCTTGATTTGATCCGGATCTGCCTCGAGATATACCGGGGAAGGACTTCTCTCCAAGCTAATCCGGCTGCGAGAGGGATGGCCGGAACTCTTCTCCAGAAGGAAAGCCGTCTCCTCCAACAGGGAATTGAGCTCCAGGCTTCGAGAGGAAGGGAATTTGGGCCGAACGAAATCCAGGAACTGGCCGCTGATTAGCTTGAGCCGTTCTGCCTCCCGGAGGACAATATCCAGGAGCCTCCGGTCACCGCGTGAAAAGGTCCCCTCCTCTCTGAGGAGCTGCAGTGAGCCGCTGATAGCCGCCAAAGGATTGCGGATCTCGTGGGCAAGACCGGCGGCCAGCTGTCCAATGGCTGCCAGACGATCGGCCCTTCTGAGTTGAGCCTCCATCTTCTTGACATCCGTGAGGTCGCGAAAGATGCCGATCAACCCCACCGTGTCCCCCTCTCCATCCCGCAACGCGGAGAGGCCGATCCCGATCGGCACCCACTGGCCGTCCTTCCTTCGGATCTGCATCTCCGAGGAGATCCCGGAGGGAAAGGAGGCGCCATCTTGGAAAAAGGCAAGAATGTATTTGGACTGAGAAAAGGGAGATTCCCTCCAGGACTTGCCGATCATCTCCTCTCCCGTATATCCAGTCATATCGTGGGCTGCCTGATTGAACGACGTAATTTGGCCATTTCGATCCAGGGTCATCAGTCCCGACGAGATGTTTGCCACCACATCCCGATAGAGGCTCTGTAAGTCATAGAGATCCGCCGACCTTTGTTCCAATTTCGCTCCGGCCTCGCGCAACCGCTCCGCCAGGTGACTGGAAAGGAGGGCAACCAGGAAGTAGGCAGCGATGTTCACAAAGACCAGGAAGAAGGCGTATCCCGGCTGATAGGGCCACTTGGAGTCAAACAACCTGACATGGGGAAGGATTTGGTAAAACTCCAAATTCACGAGGCCACCGAAGAGGATGCTGCTGACGGAAGCGACCAGGAGGCTCCCTCGCCGTTGAAGCAGGCTGGCCCCCGCGATGATGGAGAAGATATAGATGAAGGAGAATCCACTCTCGAGGCCACCGGTATAATGGATCAAGCCCGTTTCGAGGAACAGGTCGCAGGCGATCTGGACGTAGCAGAAAAGCTCCAGTCGGCGCACGCGGTTGAGGAGGAGGGAGAAGATCAAACTGAAGAAGAAGGTTAGGAAGATCAGGGTGTAGAGGGGGGCCATCGAGAAGGGAGGCTCTTCCTTGATCTGGATGAAGGTGGCCGACCCGAGGAAGATGATCACCACCACCAACCTCAGACCCATGAGCCATCTGATGCGGCGAACCATCCCCTGGCTATCTGGTACCGGGGTTTCCTTCATCATGTGCCAAGAAGAAAGGCGGCCCTAAGCCGCCTATTTCCTCCCCATCTGGAGCATGTAGAGATGGGCCTATCCCGCTATTTTCCAACCACGGTTACGAGCTTGAAGATAGGCAAGTACATGGCGATGACCACCCCTCCAATGATCACTCCCAGGAAGACCATCAAGAGAGGTTCGAGAAGTGACGTGAGATTGGCCACCGCCGTATCCACTTCTTCATCATAAAAGTCCGCAATTTTGGCCAACATGGAATCCAGGGCGCCGGTCTGCTCGCCCACAGCAATCATCTGGACCACCATAGGAGGAAAGACGGTCGTCTCTTTCAGGGGCGCGGCAATCGTCTTCCCTGCCGCGATGCTCACTCGGGTCTTCATGATTGCCTCTTCCACCACCTTATTGCCGGCAGTGCGTGCGGTGATCTCCAAACCATCCAGGATCGCAACCCCACTGGAGATCAGAGTCCCGAGAGTTCGGGTAAATTTTGCGACCGCAACCTTGCGCAACAGGATCCCGAAGACAGGCGCCTTGAGCAGAAGCGTATCGATCCGCTTCCTTCCCGCCGGGGTCTTGTAATAGTAGCGCAGGCCCACGACCGCACCGATCATCCCCGCTACACCCAAGATGAAGTATTGCCGCACCAAATTGCTCAATCCCAAGACGATGCGGGTGGGAAGGGGGAGGGTGGCTCCAAAACCCTCGAACATGGACTTGAAGGTGGGGATGACGAATAGGAGCAGAAAGACCACGACCACAAGCGCCACCGCTACAATGGTGGAAGGATAGATCATGGCCGACTTGACCCTCTTTTTCAGGGTGATGGATTTCTCGATATAGGCAGCCAGGCGGTTGAGGATGGTATCCAGAATGCCGCCTGTCTCCCCGGCTTCCACCATGTTGGCATAGAGCTCGCTGAAGGTCTTGGTCTCCTTCTTGAGGGCGGCAGCCAGGGTAGCTCCTCCCTCCACATCCTGGCGGATCCGAATCAGGACCTTCTGGAAGGTCTTATTGTCTTGTTGGCTGGCCAGGATCTCCAGGCATTGCACGAGGGGAAGCCCGGCATCTATCATGGTGGAAAACTGGCGGGTGAAAATCGCCACATCCTTTTCCGATACCTTGCCCCCAAAGCCCGGAATGGTGATCTCGATATCCTTGGGCTTGGGCCTGACCGAGGTAGTGATGATCTGCTGCTTCCGCAGGGTGGCAACCACCGCCTCGGCGTTGGAAGCCTCCATCTCTCCGTTCACCGATTGTCCTTGACGGGTCCTTCCTGAATAGGCGAAAACCGGCATGGCTCAGCCCTCCTGTTTTTCCCTACCTTCTGGCCCCCTGGGCAACCTGAACCCTCTGCATCATTTGGGCCAACTCCTCGGGCATGGCGGAGCGACTCATCGCCTCCTCGGAGGTGATATTGCGCGCCAAAACGTGATTCAGCAGCGACTGGTTCATGGTCTGCATCGCATACTTATCCTGCCCGGTCTGCATCGCAGAATAGATCTGGTGGACCTTCTCTTCCCGGATCAAGTTCCGAATGGCCGGGTTGGGGATCATGATCTCGAGGGCCAGGACCCTCCCCGTGCCGTTGGTCTTGGGGATGAGCATCTGGCAGAGCACCCCTTCCAAAACGAAGGAGAGCTGTGCCCGGATCTGGGGCTGCTGATGGGGTGGGAAGACATCGATAATTCGGTTGATGGTTTGCACCGCGGAATTGGTGTGCAACGTTGCGAAGGTGAGATGTCCCGTTTCCGCGATGATCAAGGCCGCCTCGATGGTCTCCAGATCGCGCATTTCGCCGATAAGCACCTTATCCGGATCCTGACGCAGGACGGATTTCAGGGCCGCCTTGAAGGAATACGTATCGGCGTTCATTTCCCTCTGGTTCACTATGCACCGCTTGTGCTGATGGACATATTCGATCGGGTCCTCGATGGTGACGATATGTTCCTGGTGCTCGCTGTTGATCTTGTTGATCATGGAGGCCAGGGTGGTCGATTTTCCACTACCCGTGGGGCCGGTCACCAGGAGCAATCCCTTGGGCCTCTCGCACAGATCGGCCACCACCTTGGGAAGGCCCAGTTCCTGAAAGCTCAGGATAGTATAAGGGATGGTGCGGATGGCGACTGCCACCGCTCCGCGCTGCAGGAAGACATTGGCTCGAAAGCGACTCAACCCTTTCACCCCGAAGGAGAAGTCCAACTCTTTCTCCTCTTCGAACTTATGTTTCTGTGCGTCCGTCAGGATACTGTAGGCTAAAGACTTGGTCTCCGCCGGGACTAACGGCGGGGTCTCCATGGGAATCAGTCGCCCGTGGAGGCGCAAGACGGGAGGCACTCCGGTAGTAAGGTGAAGATCCGAAGCGCCCTTCTCAATCAGGTTCTTAAGCAAATCCTGGAGGTTCACCATTTCTCATGACCCCGTCGTTACTCTCATGATTTCTTCAAGGGAAGTGGTACCCTCACGCAGCTTCTGTAGGCCACTCTCCCGTAGGGTTAACATCCCGTTCCTGCGCCCCGCCTCCCTCAGCTCCATGGTGGAAGCCCCATCCAAAACCATCTTCTTGATCTCCTCATTGACCACCATCACTTCGTAGAGGGCCAGCCGCCCTTTATAGCCGGTTTCACTACAATTATTGCAACCCTTACCGTGGTAGCAGACAATCTCTTTTGCCTCCTCGGGCGTGAAGCCGAGATTGACCAGCACGGAGCCCGGAACCTGAACCTTTTCCCTGCAATCCTTACAAACTTTCCGCACGAGCCTTTGCGCTAATATGAGGTTCGTGGAGGCCGAGACCAGGAAGGGCTCGACGCCCATGTTGAGGAGGCGGGAGACAGTGCTGGGAGCATCGTTGGTGTGCAAGGTCGAAAAGACCAGGTGGCCTGTTAAGGCCGCTTTGATCGCAATTTCCGCCGTCTCATAATCTCGGATTTCCCCTACCATGATGATGTCAGGGTCTTGCCGCAAGAAGGATCTCAACGCGGCCGCGAAGTTGAGGCCGATCTCCGCCTTCATTTGGACCTGATTGACACCGGGAAGATTGATCTCCACCGGATCCTCTGCGGTCATGATGTTGGTCTCAGGAGTGTTGATTCGATTGAGAGCCGAGTAGAGGGTAGTGGTCTTGCCCGACCCCGTAGGTCCTGTCACCAGGATCATCCCATAGGGAGCCGTAATGGCCTGCTCGAAGTCCGCCAGCCCCTTCGGCTCGAAACCGAGTTTGGTCATGTCCAATTGCAGATTGGACTTGTCCAGGAGCCGGAGTACCACCTTTTCCCCAAAGAGCGTGGGCAGGGAGGAAACCCGATAATCCATCTCCTTTCCACTTACCTTGATCTTGATCCGCCCATCCTGGGGAAGCCTGCGTTCCGAGATATCCAACTGGGCCATGATCTTGACTCGGGAGGTAAGTGCGGCCCGCAGTTTCATCGGAGGCGTCATCACCTCATAGAGGACCCCATCGATCCGGTATCGAACCCGGAACGCCTTTTCGTAGGGTTCGATGTGTATATCGGAGGCCCCCTTCTTGATGGCCTCGGTCAGGATGAGATTGACCAGCTTTACCACCGGAGCATCTTCGGTAGCCTGCTGCAGCTCGGCTACATTGATGTCTTCCTCCTCCACGTCCCCAGCTTGGACCTGCTTGTCATCGAAATCCTTTATGATCTCCTGCACGAGGCCCGCCGAATCATAATACCGGTTGATGGAATTCTTGATGGAGGTCTCGGAGGCGACTACGGTCTCTACCTTAAAGCCCGTCATGAATTTGATATCATCTATGGCGAAGATATTGGAGGGATCCGCCATGGCCACCGTCAGGACCGCGCCGGTTCGATTCAGGGGAATCACCTGATGCTTTTGCGCCACCTCTGCGGGGACCAACTTAATGACGGCGGGATCAATTTCGAAATGGGAGAGGTTAATGGAGGGAACGCCGTATTGTTTGCTCAGGAAGGAAGTGATGTCATCTTCGCTCACATACCCCAATTTGACGAGATTGGAGCCCAACCTTCCACCAGAAGAATCCTGTTGTTGCAAGGCCTTCCTCAGCTGTTCCTCGGTGATGAGATTGGCCTTGACCAGTAAATCTCCCAACCTCGCTGTGCTTACGGACATTTTGGCATCCCGTCCTGTCGGATTCCAGACGAACTTAGGGGGCCAACTGCCTTTGAAATCAGCTGACGAATTACTATATTTATCTGCCCCAGCACTGTCAAGTAAATTATACTATAGCCTTTACCGCTTCCCGCATCTTTTCCACTGGAGGGGGCCTTTGGGTCCAGATCTCAAAAGAGAAGGCGCCTTGATAAACGAGCATACCCAGGCCATTGAATGTGCTGCACCCCCGCTCCTGGGCTGTTCTCAGAAGAGGAGTCAGCTCCGGATCGTAAATCAGGTCGTATACCAGCAGCCTGGAGGGTAGCAGGCGATAGTCAAACAGTGGGGGGTCATCCCTGGATAGGCCCACAGAGGTGGAATTGACCAGAAGGTGACATTCCTGCAGGCGAGCCGGAAAAAGGGGATCGTCAAAGCCCATGGGCACCAGAGAGGAGCGACCGGTCTTTTTGCGCAAGGAGGAGGCCAATCCCTGGGCCTTCTGTAAGGTGCGATTGACCAGGTAAATCTTTTCGGCCCCTTCCCAAACCAAGGCCTGGATCACGGCGCGGGCTGCTCCCCCTGCCCCCAAAAGCATGACCCGCTTTCCCTGGGGCAAGAAATCGACCTCTTCCCGAAGAGAGGCGATAAATCCTCTTCCGTCCGTGTTCTCTCCCCAGAGCTCTCCGCCGATCTTGTAGAGGGTATTGACCGCCCCGATCGCTTCTGCTTCCTGGCTCCAGCCGTCAAGGTATTCCATGACTTGAACCTTGTGAGGCACCGTGACGTTGGCGCCCCCGAAATTCTCCATTCCCCGGAGAGCCTGTATGACAGCGGATAACCCTTCTGGCTTTACCTCCAGGGGGATGTAGGCATAGTCCATGGCAAGGGCAGCGAAGGCCGCATTGTGCATGAGAGGGGAGCGGGTGTGCTTCAAGGGATAGCCGAGGATCAGGCAGACCTTGGTGCTGCCCCCAATCATCTCCTCACCCTTTCTTGGGCTGCGAAAGGACCTCTTCCAGGGTGGTCTTGATCCTGGCCAAGCGGCCCTCATTGATCACCTTACCTCCGCCCCCCTCGGTTACATAGAAAACGTCCATCGCCTGGTCGACCTCGGTGGTGATCTTCGCGAAGGCGATATCCAGTCCCAGGGAGGAAATCGTCTTGGAGATCAGGTAGAGAAGGCCTAATCGGTCCCCGGCTCGCACGTCGATCACCGTATAGAAGTCGGAGATGTAATTATCGAAATCCACATGGGGTGGGAGGTGTGGGGCCTTTTTCCCGAAGCGATCGCCGTACCGCTTCCTATTGGCGGAGACCAGATCCTCCACCTGGAGGCGTCCCCCCTTGACAGCGATGAGTTCACTTTCCACCCTTTGCCACAAGGAGTCATTCGAGACCGCCATCCCCTGCAGGTTATTCACCTGGAAGGTATCGATGACAAGCCCATCGGCGCGGGTGTAGATCTGGGCCGAGAGAATATTGATGCTATGGGCAGTCAAAACGCCCACGATATTTGCAAACTGGCCTGGTTGGGAGGTGGTACAGACGGTGAACTCGGAGCAGCCAATCTGGGGGAAGTGTTGGCATTCGGTGGTCAAAGGCCTGCCGTTGAGACGCTGCACCAGGCGCAGATGAGAGGCGATTTTGGCCCCTGGCGTAGCAAGGATGTACCGCGCCGGCATTCGGTGCAGATGAGCGCGTATGAAAACCTCCTCCATCTCCTTGCCCAAATCCTTCAGGAGTTGCGCTCGGATCTTCTCCGCCTTCAGCAAGTCTTCCTTCTCCTCGGGGACGCCCCGCGTTAGTATCGTATGGGTCTTGACATAAAGCTCCCACAGGAGGGTTGCCTTCCATTCGGTCCAGGCCTCAGGGCTGACGGCGGCCACGTCCAAATGGGTGTGCAGATAGAGCATCTTCAGCCGGGGCAGGTCCTTCACGACTTTGGCAAATTCCACGATGACGCGTTCGTCATCCAGGTCCCTCCGTTCTGCAATATGGGCCATGGTGAGGTGACGGGAAACCAGGAAAAGAACGATCTCCTTCTCCTCCCCCCGCAAGGGGAATCGCGACAGGATGGAGGATACGATCCGGGCCCCTTTGCTCACATGATCTTTGCCCTCTGCTTTGCCCACATCGTGGAGGAGAAGGGCGAGCTTGAAGAGCTCGGGCCTTTCCAGCTCCTTGGCAATATTGTAGAACTCAGTCGGCTCCTTCGGGGGGGTCTGCAGCAACTTCTCCAGATGGTCGAAGGCGATGAAGGTATGCTCGTCCACGGTGTACTTATGATAGAAGTCGTACTGCACCAGGCAGGTCAGGCGGGCGAACTCGGGGAGGTAGGCGCCCAGTAACCCGCACTCATGCATAATCCTGAGAATCCCGGCGAGGCCCGGGCCCTCCTTGAGTATCGAAAGGAAGGCATGGAAAGCCTTTTCTGACCTGCGAAACTCCTCACCCAGATAGGCCGACTGCTCCCGAATCAAATCCTTCAGATCTTGGGTCAGGGAGTAGCCATTGCGCAAGGCGCGCGAAAAGACCCGCAGCAGGTTCAAGGGGTCTTGGACAAAACCCTGTTTATCCTTCGCCCATATGCCGATTTTCCCCTTCATTTCCACCAGTCCGTCCCCCATTTCCCGAGTCCTGAATCTCTCCATGATCTCCCCTACCCCCGAGGTCTGGAGAAGGCATCGATAGATGATCCTCTCCGAGAGCTGATGAATGAAACGCGCGTAGAGATAATAGTGCCGCATAAGGCGCTCCACTCCAAAGGCCGTCTCATCATCGGAATAGCCCATATGAAGGGCCACCTGCTTTTGCAGGGGCAAGGAGAGAACGTCATTTTTCTGCCCGTAGAGATAATGGAGCTCATTGCGCAGCCGCCACATGAAGTTGATGGCCTCCCTCGCCGAAGAGAGGTCCTCGGCCCCAATCACTCCCTTCTCGGCGAGCCCCTCCAGCGAAGGAGTCCCGTAACGGGCGCGTGCCATCCATTGTGCAGTGTGCAGATCGCGCAGGCCTCCCATGCTCTCTTTTATATTGGGCTCCTGGGTGTAGAGGGAGCGACCGAATTTCCGGTACCGGGCCTCGAGCTCCGAGATCTTCTGGCGAAAAAAGCTGGGAACTTTATCCTCGATCACCTCTTTGGCTAACCTGGCCTCGAATTCCTCGAAGGTGACGGGGTCTCCGATCAGATAGCGAGCCTCCAGAAGCGAGGTCTTGATGGTGAGATCCTTGCGGGCCATCCGCAGGCAACCGGTTATGGAGCGGCAGCTATGCCCCACCGCTAACCCCATATCCCAGAGGGTATAAAGGACCCGCTCCATTGCGGGATTGAGGCAGAGGTAGGCCTCCTTGCGAAAGAGAAACATGATATCCACATCCGACCCCGGATGAAGCTCCCTCCGGCCGTAACCACCCAAGGCGAGGATCGCACAAGTCTCCGCCCCCTTTTCCGAAGTAAGCCTGGAGAGGGAACGGGCAAACAAATAGAGGTGCTGGATGATGGCATCTATGAGGTCGGACCGCTCTTCAATCGTCCGGCGGCCGCTCGCCCCGAGCTGGTGGAGCTGGTAAATGCACTCCTGTTCCCTTCGATAGAAGGACCGGAAGATCTCCAGATAGCCTTTCTGCCGATCCTCCTCGGATATTCCCTCCATGTCCCTTTCTGCCGAACGGAGGATCTCATCCAATTCCTGATACTTCTCCCCGATGGGCGGCATAAAGGGGGTAGGGATCTCCTTTCCTCGCCGGCGACGTTCCGGAATGCCTAATAGGGCCACCCTCTTTATGACTTCTTTCGTCTCTTTCATCCAAAGGCCATGATGGCAAAGCGAGAATGGGGAAAATGAGCTCCGTGGGGCCGCGGGGATTGCGTCCCCTGTGCATTTTCCCTATAATTATAACGGTAGAGCCTTCGCTGGTCAATCAAAATGGCTTTTCTCCAGAATCCGAGGAAGGCGAGGTCGCGCTCATGAAGCTCTTTCTTTTAGCCCTGGGACTCGCCATGGTCCTGGAAGGGATGCCCTATTTTCTGACTCCGGGAAAGGTGAAGGAGCTGGCCCAACTCCTCCCTCGTCTCCCGGACTCGGCCTTGCGATTTCTCGGCCTGGGACTCATGATCCTGGGATTGGCCCTGCTATTTGTCAGTCGCCGCTGGCTGGAGTGAGTCTTCCCAACCTACCCCCTTATCGGAGGAAATATGATGAAAGTGGTCGCGTTCAACGGCAGCCCCCGGCCAAAGGGCAATACCTATCAGGCCATCCAGACTGTATTGCAGGAACTGAACCAAGAAGGCATCCAGACGGAGCTGATCCAGGTGGGGGGGCACCCCATCCGGGGCTGCCTGGCGTGCTACAAGTGTCAGGAGAAGAAGGATCGCCGCTGCATCCAGAAGGATGACCCCCTCAATGAATATATCGAGAAGATGGTGGAAGCGGACGGCATCATCCTCGGTTCTCCAGTTTACTTCAGCGACGTCACCCCCGAGATCAAAGCCCTCATCGACCGGGCAGGCCTGGTCACCCGGATGAATGGGGACCTTCTCCAAAGGAAGGTGGGGGCGGCAATAGTCTCCATGCGCCGTGCCGGCGGCACCCATGCTTTTTCCTCACTGAACTTCTTCTTCCTCATCGGAGGGATGATCGTCCCCGGGTCCAGCTACTGGAACATAATCCAGGCCCGTTCCCCCGAGGACTTCGTCAAGGACTCAGAGGGGATCACCATCATGCAGAACTTGGGCAAGAACATGGCCTGGCTGCTGAAGAAGCTGACAGCCTGAGAAAAACTCCTCTTCCCACGTCCCTCTGCAAATCGGCATTTTTCTCGATCTGCTGTCACCTACGCCCCTTTGAGGTTCATCCTCCGGGTTCTGGGAGAGAAGAATTCTTCCTGTGCCGAGTCGCCCGACAGGCACGAAGCTTCAAAATGACTGGGAGCGGCTGTCTGAAGGGGGGAAGCTCGCACCAGGTTGCGAAATGAAGGGGGCGCTGAAAGGACGCTGTTCCAGTTAGCGGTATTTCTCGATGGCCGCACAAAACCCCGGGAGGGCCTTTTCGATCACGCAGTCGTCCACGCAATAGGCGATCCGGAAGTGGCCGGGGGCACCAAAGCCCCGACCGGGAACGGTGAGGATATTGGACTCTTGCAGTTCCCTGACGAACTCCAAATCGTCGATGGGGGATCGGGGAAAGAGATAGAAGGCTCCATCCGGCTTCACCAGGGAATAACCCATCTCGGAGAGGGCCTGGCAGAGACGATCGCGCTTTCGCTGGTACCAGCCCACATCGATGGTCACTCCCTGGAGATAAGCGACGACGCGCTGCATCAGGGCCGGGGCGTTTACGAAGCCCAGGATGCGCTGGGCAAAGGTCATGGCGTTCCCGAGCTCCTTGGCATGGGGCGCGCTCGGATGGATCGCCAGGTACCCGATCCTCTCTCCGGGCAGGGAGAGGTCCTTGGAATGAGAGGTCGCCAGGATGGCATGAGGATGCGCGGCGAAGATGCTGGGTACTCGAGCTCCATCGTACACCAGTTTGGCGTAAGGCTCATCGGAGATCAGGTAGATCTCCCGGCCGTACCGTCCCTCTTTCGCCCGGAGGAGCTCTCCCAGGGCGGCCAAGCTCTCCCCGTCGTAAACTTTGCCGGTCGGATTGTTGGGGGAGTTGAGGAGCACGGCCTTGACCCTGTCGCCGATTCGCTCCTCCAGGGCAGCAAGATTCAGGGCAAAATCCTTTCCGGTCTTCACCGCAATAGCGGTCCCCCCATGATTGTCCGCGTAAAAGCTGTACTCCGGGAAGAAAGGACTCAGGATGATGACCTCGTCGCCCGGCTCCAGGAGGGCCTTCAGGATCACATTGAGAGCACCCCCTGCCCCACAGGTCATGAGGATATGCTCGGGCCCGAAGGCGATGCTATGCTCTCGGGTGAGATGATCTGCAATGGCCACCCGGGTCTCCATCAACCCGGCATTCGGCATGTAGGCATGTTTTCCAGGAAACCGGCCATGGACTACGGATTCGAGTGCCTCCTGGAACTTTGGCGGCGGCTCCAGGCAGGGATTTCCCAGGCTGAAATCGCAGACATTCTCGAGCCCGCACCGGGCCTTCAGATCGCAGCCCTCCTCGAACATCTTTCGGATCCAGGAGGCCTCCTCCATGCAGGCCCTTACCTTTGCCGATATGGCCATCCCTTTAACCTTTCATTTCTCATGGCTGTCCTGCTGCTGTCATCTTTCGCCTGGGTCCCATTGGAGCGTATTCTTTCTTTTTAATAGGCACGGGAGAAATAGTCCGTCAGGATCTGGCGATGGTCGAATGCCAAGGGTGAGGGCAGGGCATCGGCCTGAAAGACCCCTATCTCCTGGGCGTCATCGGCCGCCCTGGGCTCTCCCGAGGCCTTGGCGGTGAAGACGACCGTAATGGTATGGCCTCGAGGGTCCCGCTGGGGATCGGAATAGGCGTGAAACTGCCTCGTCAATTCCACCTGGAGGGAGGTCTCCTCCAGGGCCTCCCGCACCGCGGCCTGCTCCAGTGTCTCCCCGTAATCCACGAAACCGCCAGGCAGGGCCCAGCCGAGGGGAGGGTTCTTGCGCTTGATCAGGACCACGCCCTCCCCCTGTAGCTCTATAATGACATCCACCGTCGGTAGCGGGGCCCGCCTCTCCCTTTCCCCTCCCTCCTGCATCCTTTACCTCTTTCGCCCGATTGCCCTTTTCGCCGCCTCCGCAATGTGTCTATCCGTCATGCCATATTTCTCGAAGAGCTTGTCAGGGTGTCCCGTCTCTCCGAACCGATCCTGGAGCCCAATCCGCTCCAGTGGTACCGGCCAGTAGCCCACCAAAAACTCCGCGATGGCTCCACCCAGGCCGCTGGAGACGAGATGATCCTCCGCCGATACCAGGGCCCCCGTCTCTTTGGCCGCCGCCAATATGGCTGCTTCATCCAAGGGCTTAATGGTGTGCATATCCAGCACCCGGGCAGAGATCTTCTCCTTTTCCAAAAGCTCTGCCGCCCGCAAGGCCTTTTCCACCATGATTCCACAGGCCACCAGCGTCACATCTTTGCCCTCTCGCAACTGGATCGCCTTCCCCAAGACAAAGGATACCTCCCCATCGTAGATGACGGGGAAAGCATTCCTCCCAAATCGCATATAGAC
>Ga0153916_10002586_pt1 | contig 13217 bp, 16 predicted proteins | sample Opewatmetagenome_FD_109642 | JGI IMG/M metagenome (GOLD analysis project Ga0153916, IMG submission 109642) | Freshwater wetland microbial communities from Ohio, USA - Open water 3 Core 3 Depth 4 metaG | ecosystem: Environmental > Aquatic > Freshwater > Wetlands | place: USA: Ohio, Lake Erie...
CCGGGTCCAGTGCCCATGCGTCGGGGTTCCTGTCCCGGGGGGAGGGGAGGGCCGGGTGCAGTTTCATGGTGAATCCGTTCTCCAGGAAGAACCGGAAGATCGCGTCCCGGGACTTCACCGAGCGGGAGGTGAAGGTGCAGATGAAGCTGACCCGGAGGCCGTGGGCCCGGGCGACCTCATACCCCTTCATGGTCCGGTCAAAGTAGCCTTCTCCTCGCTGGGGGTCGTTGATCTCCCGGGGGCCGTCGATGCTGGTGCCGATAGGGACGTGGTACTCTGCAAGAATCTGCGCCAGTTCCGGGGTCAGCTTCCAGAGGTTGGACTGCATGGCAAAGGCCGGCGTCAGGTGGCGCAGCCCCTCCGAGATCGGGGGCAGTGCCTGCCGGTAGAATTCTGCGCCGGCCAGCAGCGGTTCCCCGCCGTGGAAGGTGATGGTCACCGGCCGGTCCTGGAAACCCTTCAGCCACTCCACCGTTTCCCTGACGGTATCGATACTCATCACCGGGGATCCCTCCTCCGAGCTCCAGCAGTAGCGGCAGCGGGCGGGACACCCGAGGGTGGGGACGAGCATGATGTGGAAGGGCGTCTTCAATCCTTGAGGATCTTCTCCCTCAATCCCGAAATAGTGATCGGTCACCAGCGAATTGCGGAAGTATCACTGAGGGATCGCGGCGGCGGTCACCGTCCAATCCCTTATCTGCCCGGCACTCCCACCCTTCAATTGGAGAGAAAGAGTGGTGGAGAAGATGCCAACAGATGAGGAGTTGCGGAAGATGGCACGGGAGACGGCTGAGGAGAAGGCCGGATTCTTCATGCATTTCGCAATCTACATAGCCGTGAACGCGTTTCTCATTGCCCTCTGGTGGGTCACCGGCGGGATAGGGACCTTCCCCTGGTTTGTCTTCCCGCTCTTCGGGTGGGGGATCGGGATTGTGGCTCACTACATTGGGACATACCGTGGGAAAGCCTATGTGGAGAGGATGGCGGAGGAGGAGTACCGGCGGCTGAAACTGAAGTAAGAGCGACACCGCGGGGTGGGCCCGAGCATCCCGGAGAGGCTGGTCTCACCCCTGCCCCTCGTCCATCGCCTCCCGGCTCCGCATCTGGTAGAGGTGGACCGGGTCCATCTCCCGGTACTGGCCGTCGCCGGTCCGCATGATGATCGTCCGGATTCCCGCGTTCACGATCATCTTGCTGCAGAGGAAGCAGGGCCAGATGTCGGTGGTCTTGTCGTTCTCCACCTCATAGCCGGCCAGGTACAGCGTGCAGTTCCGGGCGTGCTTCCCTGCCTGGAGGAGCGCGTTCATCTCGGCGTGCACGCTCCGGCACTTCTCGTAGTGGGAGCCGGGGGGTATCTTGTGCTCCAGCCGCCAGCACTTCTTGATCTCGGTGCAGTCCAGCTGCTTCCGCGGGGCTCCCGTGTAGCCCGTGGAGACGATCGTGTTGAACTCGTCGACGATGATGGCGCCGAAGTTGCGCCGCAGGCAGGTCCCCTGGTGGGCGCAGCGGTGGGCCAGGTCAAGGAAGTACTGATGCCGGTTCGTGCGCATGGTAACAGGATGGGAACGGGGGGGGAAAAAGGCAGCGATGGGGAGCCAGGAACCGGGAGATCCTTCCGCTCCCCTCACGCGTTCTTCAGGGCCACGATATCCGTGACACCCACCAGTTTCCACACCAGGTTCCGGGACTCCTGAACGATCTTCTCAGGCGGGTCGCCTGGACTGTACCCCAGGGCCGCCATCACCTGGGGCGAGAGCTTCCGCTTCCGGATCATCTCCACAAAGGACTGCCGCACACGGTTCTTCTCCACGGGGTCGGTGATCTCGCGGAGCATCCCCTGCAGGCTCACGAAGTGGTACGAGGAGAGATCCCCGGCGTAGCGCTCGATCTCCACCGAAACCGAGGGATCCTTGCGGAAGTATTCGATCTTGCGTCCGTAGCGGGTGGGGAGGAAATGGAGGTATTTCCCGTCGAATGTGTACAGGAACGGGGCGATGTAGGGGAACCGATCCCCGCGGAAGGCGATCCGGCAGACGCAGTTCTCCTGGATCAGGCGGTCGTACTCCTGCTTCTCCATCGGGGGTATCTTCAGGATGTCCATGGGGATTCGTTAGGAGTCACAGGGATAAGAAAGTGCCGGCCACGGCCGGTTCCCCCCCTCCTTTGCCCCACCGTCCGCCAAAGTGTCATGGCACCCAGTCAGGTCAATGTCCCTGTGTCTTCGGAGCCAGGGTGAACCGCCATCGGCAGAACATCTCCGGTGGATGGGGATCCGGGGGTGCGAACTGGCACTCCACCCGGATGCGGGGATCGATCACCTGTGCAAAGGCGGTGAATTCGGCCCGGTGCATCTCCCGGCAGGCGTACTCCGGGAGACCCCGGCGCAGCCGGGCCTCCTGGGTGGGGCAGGAAGGAACGGTGATGACCACCTCATTGTCCTTCTCTTCAATCCGGTAATCCACGATCATGGTCCAGGGAAAGAGCCGCAGCGCCTTCAAAAATCCCGAAAGCCCCCTGTCGGTGATGTGGAACCGTTCCACGAGGCTCCCTGCCCCCATGCCGCCCGCCTTCCCCCACACCCGCCCGTTCAGGGCGTCGGCCCGGGACTGGCCGAACTCCTCGGCGACAAAGAGGTACCAGAACGCATCTACCACCCGGTAGTGCCAGAGAAGGAACTCCAGGTACTCCCGTTTCTCCGCATCGGTCATCCGGTCAATGGCCTCAAGGTTCACCTGACACCCTCCCTCCCCGAGGCGCGGGGAGTACCAAACGGTACCGCATGCGGGGCATTGAAGCCTTCGGAAGGCGATAGGAGTGCCGGAGAAGGGCAGGAGGAAGGAGAGGTGGGAAGCGGCAGCCGTATCCATGACCCCGATGAGCTGAAGAAAATCCTCTGTGACCGGTGCAGGGAGATGGAGATCCCGATGGTCGGGATCGCGGGTGCAGACCGCTGGGACACCCCTCTCTTCCACCCCTGGGTTCCGGAGGATTTCCGCCCCCGGTCCATCTTTCCGGAGACGCGGTCTGTTCTGGTCATCGGGCTTCCCATCCACCTGCCGGTGCTGGAGACCTCGCCTTCGATCTGGTACCGGGAGGAGTACCATACGGTCAACACCCTGCTGGATCAGTACACCTACCGGCTGGCTGCGTTCCTGAACCGGCAGGGATACCCGTCGGTCTTTGTCCCCCGGGACGGGTACGGGTCCATCCGGGTGCTCCTGAAGCACCCCGTGGCCTTCTTCTCCCACCGGCATGCGGCATTCCTGGCAGGCCTGGGGAACTTCGGCGTGAACAATATGGTCCTGACCCCGGAATTTGGCCCCCGGGTCCGGTTCGGGGCTGTCCTCACGGCAGCAGACCTGCCCCAGGATCCCCTCAGGGAAGCTCCGCTCTGCATCCGGTGCATGCGGTGCGTGGAGCTTTGCCCCTCACGGGCCCTCGCGGAAGGGGAGTACCCGGAGCAGCTGACCGAAAAATCCGCCTGCGCCACCTACAGCGCACACCTCAACGAACGCTACGTCTCGCCCTGCGGCATCTGCATCAAGGTGTGCCCGGTGGGGGAGGACCGGATGCACTTCGGGATGGAGGACCCATCTGTCTACGAACCGGGGAAGACGCCACGGTTTCTGGAACGGGCATGGAAGCATGTGAGAAGCCACGGGGGACTGTGATGGATCCCCTGCCGGACCCCTTTCTCTTCGCCCTCTTCGAAGGCCTCCCGCGGAAGGGACCTGGTTCCGCTGCCAGCACGGAACGGGCGTACCGGTGCATCGGTGACCACCTGCACCGTCCCCAGATCCTGGACATCGGATGCGGTGCCGGGGCATCGGCACGGGAACTGGCCCGCCTCTCCCGCGGCGAGGTGGTGGCAGTGGACATCCACCTGCCTTTCCTGCAGGAAATGCGGGACGGGGCGATAGGAAAGGGCCCGGGCCGCCAGATCACCCCCATCCAGGCCACCATGGACCGGCTCCCGTTCCGTGAGGGTACCTTCGATGTGGTCTGGAGCGAGGGAGCCATATCCGTGATGGGATTCCCGCAGGGCCTCCGCTCCTGGCGGCCCCTCCTCAGGGATGGCGGATTTTTCGCCGTGACCGAGCTTGCCTGGCTCGTCGACGATCCTCCCGGCGAGGCCCGCGGCTTCTTTGCCGAAGGATATCCCGCCATGGTCACGGACGCAGCGAACCGGCGCATGATCCAGAAAGAGGGATACCGGCTCCTGGAGGCATTTCCGCTCCCCGAATCCGCATGGCGGGAGGAATATTACGCACCTCTCGGAGAAAGGGTGCGGGAGATCCGGAGCCGGGGAGGGCTCTCCCCCGGCCAGGAGGAGATTCTCGCGTTCACGGAGCGGGAGATGGAGATGTATGAGAGGTACTCCTCCTCGTACGGCTACGTCATGTACGTGATGGAGGAGACGGGACGGGCACTCCACCGCTGAACGGCCGGCCCCGCGACAGGGACGGGGTCACAGGCCACGAGGCGGGAGACGCCCGTCAGGATGGGGGGTCCCGCCCTTCCCTCACCTGCAGGTCGTCCTCCAGAAGGCGGGCAGGATCGGACGGAGACCGGGTCTGTACCAGGAGGAAGGTCCGGCTCACCGTGGGGGATGTCCGGGACGCTTCCTCCAGGGTCCGGATCAGGATCCGGATCGCATCCTCCAGGGTTCCGTTCTTCCACCCGGCCGTGATGCACCGGTGGGCAACCCGTTTGGACACCTCGTTCCCCAGGACCACGAAACTGCCTGCCCCGCCCCCGCTGCGCCGGGTCACCCGCCCGCCCTCCAGGTCGATGAGGGCATACATCCCTGCAGCAACGTACAGCCGCCGCACCCGGACTGCCGGTCCGTCCCGCTCCCCCACCTCGCCCACCAGGACTCCGCCGCGGTCCCTCACCTTCACCCTGTCGTCCCGGATCCGGAGCGTGATCTCCAGGGCAGCGGCACGGCGGTGCAGAGCCTCGTCGTCGGTGATGGTGCCCCCGTAGAGTTCCCCCTCCAGCGCTGCCACCGCTCCCGGTTCCCCCCCGAACGAGATCTCCCGCATGTCCCCTGCCATGGCGGCACACCGGGCCCCGATGAAGGCGATGACCAGGCTCATGCCAGACCCCCTCCCCCCCCTCCTTCCGGATCTCTCCACAGGGAAGGGGATAAGGGTGCCCCTGGCCACGGGACGGGGCGGGAGCGCGGGGAAAGGATATGAAAGATGTCCGCCCAGATTCTTTCTGTTGCAGGCATCGCTGGCTGCAGGTGGCGGCACCGGGGGGATGGAGATGGCGCACCAGATCATGGTCATTGACGATGACCCGGGCATCCGGGAGGTGCTCACCCTCTTTCTGCAGAAGTTCGGCTATGTTCCCCTTGTCTTTGACAACGCGGTCTCTGCCCTGGAATGCCTGGCCACCCGGTGTCCCTCCCTGATCCTTCTGGACCTGATGATGGAACCCATGAACGGGCTCCAGTTTCTTGAAGAGCTGGAGAAACGGTATGACCGGAACGAACGGATCCCGGTGCTGATCCTGTCTGCGTACGGCCTTCCCGAGGAGGACAGGGACCGGCACCAGGACTGGATCTCCGGTGTCCTGAAGAAGCCGATTCTCCCGTCAGACCTCCGCCGCGAGATCGAAACCCGGATCTGATCCGCAGGGGGGGCCCGAGGGGCCTGCCGGTTCCCTCCCCGTCGGTTCGGAATCCCTGACGAGGGGAAGGTTCGCTGACGCCGATCTCTGATGGGAAAGGATTTCTCCCCGGGAATGGGGCGGGGGGAGGGAGGAAATCTGCCGTCCTGTCCGGGGGAGGGGCAACGGGAGGGGCGGAGGCCACTCCCGGTCCCACCCCGGGAGTGGCTACCCCCTCCTTCGGTCCCTGCCATCTCTTCCCACTCATTGGTCAGGGAGGTTATTTCTTCTGGACCGCCAGGTAGCGCTGGTTCACCGCATCCCAGTTCACGATGTTCCAGAAGCCCTCCACGAACTTGGCCCTGTCGTTCCTGTAGTCCAGGTAGTAGGCGTGCTCCCAGACGTCCAGCACCATCAGGATGGGGAAGGCAGGGTGCATGTTCACGTTGTGCTTCTCCACCTGCATGAGCATGGGACGCTGGGTGATGCCGCAGAAGCTGAGGACCGCCCATCCCGATCCCTCGACACTGTTGGCCGCCTGGGTGAACTCCTTCCTGAACCGGTCAAAGGACCCGAATTCCGCGGTGATCGCTTTCCCGACCTCACCCGCAGGAGCACCGCCGCCCCCCTTTCCGGCGGGGGCCAGGTTCTCCCAGAAGAGCCGGTGCAGACGGTAGCCACCGGTGTGGAAGGTGAGTTCCTTGAGGGTCGCCTTCATGTCCAGGTCTGTGTTCTCCTTCCTCGCCTTGGCCAGCTTCTCGAGAACTGCGTTGGCCCCGTTCACGTAGGCCTGGTGGTGCTTCTGGTGGTGGATCGTGAGCTGCTGCTCGGAGATGTAGGGTGCCAGCGCCTTGTAGTCATACGGGAGCGCGGGCAGGGAATACAACTTTGGTGCGTCCATGCGTGGTTCCTCCTCGGATAATAACAGGCGGCGGCCACGGGCAGATGCCTGCTGCCGGGCAGGGGGCCGCGTCCGCACCTGCGTTCCAGTGCTTGCCCTCCAAGGATAAAAAAGCAACCCGGGGTAACTTCCCCGGGGGAGTGTCTGACGGGGGACGCCGTTCTCCGGACGTTGCGCCGCTGCCTGTGCAGGATTCCGGAGCCTTCCCACCTATTATCTCTTCAGACCGCCCACAGGTACTGGATGAAGCAGAAGATCCACGGGAATTATTACGATACCGATACCGCCACCCTCCTCGCTTCCGAGCAGCCCTGGGCGGTGGCATCCGGCGAAGCTTCCGGTCTCCGGAAGAAGTTCCTGTACCGGACCCCGGAAGGGCGCTTCTTCATCTGGCACAGGACCCAGTGGGAGAAGACCCGCGATATCCTGGAACCTCTCTCCTCCGATGCGGCGAAGGAATCCTTCCACCAGCTGCCGGTGAAGGTGCAGGAGTTCGGGGACGCTTTTTCTGCTGATACACGATAGGAGCCGGCGCCCGCTCTCAGCGGACCATGGGCGGACCGGGGGATCCGGCAGGAAACGGGGAGATACTATTTGGCCTTTCCTGCTTCACCCTCCTGATATCGGATATCCTTGAAGGCCCCGGCTGTCCTGCAGCAGCGCACGATTTCCCCATCGGATCCCTTGGGCACCCTCATCGTGGCCAATACCATCACCATCATCCTCGCCATGGTGGAAGATATCTGGGCCCATGTACGGAAGCATGCCGCTCCGTCTCCTGAAGGGGAGATGGCGTCAGGGAACTGAGGCTACCACGTACGGAGGGGAGAGAGCAGGTCCTGGGATAGCGCCCTTCTTCTCTGTATCCTCGCCCTCTCGTCGTCACACCCGTTCGATCCGGATCTCCGCTGCTCCTTTCGCCGTCCGCAGCACCCGGGGGTCACCATCGATCATCCCCACCAGGTTCACGGCGGATGCGGGCACAGGATTCTCCCCGGAGGAGAGGGGCGTGGGCCCGAAGAAGATGGCCACCGCCTGCCCCGGTGGCCAGTAGCCGATATCGCCGACCTCCACCTCCGACGTGGCGGTCTCATCCGGATCCCACGCAACCGGTACCGTGAAATAGAACTCGTCACCCCACTCCTGCACACGGGACCTGAGGGGCAGGGCTGCGGCAATGGCACGGGCACACGGGGTATCCCCAAGGGTCCCATCGAGAACCAGGGACCCGATCCGGATGCGGATGGGAGTGGTCATGGATCACCGCATGGACCGGATCTGCCGGGGTGTCAGGAGCCAGTGGAGTTCGCCCGTGATCCCGTCGGTGAATGCGATCCCCCGGATCTTCGCGAGACCCCCTTTCGCGAGGGTGATGTGCGCCCGCTCATCCCCGGCGACGATCCGGCTCGCCAGGGTGGAGAGGTGCGGTTCGTGGCCCACGAGAAGGATGGCCTCTGCCCCCCCGTGCCGGGCAATCCGGATGACCAGGTCCTCCACGCTCCCGCCCGGCGCCAGTTCATCCCAGACCTCCAGTTCCGGGCAGGGCTCCAGTGCGTGGATGACCAGATCTGCGGTCTCGCCTGCCCGGGTGAGGGGGCTCGTGGCCACGAAAGCGAGGGGGATCCCCCTCGAGGCAATCCACGCGGCCACCTGACGGATCTCCTTCCTGCCCTCGGTTGTGAGGACCTGGACATCATCGCCACTCCCGCTCCCCGTTTCCGACTTCCCGTGACGGAGCAGATAGAGGTCCACGAAAGACCGGGGGCATCCTCAGGAGAAAAGGATTCCGGCGGTGGTGCACGCAGAAGGATCTTACCAAAGGTCCATGGGTTTGGGCGGGGCATTCGATCTGCAGGGAGTACCGGGACGCTCCAGGGGGGACCTGCGGTCCCCCCCGCCGCGTGGGCGCCCCCCCACGTGAAGATGGGAGGATCCGTTCTGCATCGGGATTGCAGGAGAGGATCTTCCCGGAAACCGAGGATCACTTCATCCTCATCGGGTGATGCCCACGCGGCGGGGGCGGAGCCCCCAAGAGCGTCTCGCTCGTAGTCAGTGCATGCGTATCACCCTCTCCCCGTATTCCAAGAGAACTTCAGGAAGGGCGCGGCGGGCAGGGTGCACCCTTATGGGGAGGGACGGGAGAGAATGTACCACGGGATGGCCTCCATGGGGGACCAGAGCTTCACGGAAGTGATCCGGGCTTCCCCCCGGATCTTTGTCATCGGGGTCGCCGGTGACAGCGGGTCAGGGAAGACCACCTTCACCCAGGGAGTCCGCTCCCTCTTCGGTGAGGATCTCGTCACCACCATCACCCTGGATGATTATCACCGGTTCGACCGGGAGGAGCGTGCCGCCCGGGGAATCACCCCCCTCAACCCTGAGGCGAACCGGATCGACCGGATCGAAGAGGATCTGGCTGCGCTCCGGACCGGGCGGGAGATCGAAAAACCTGTGTACCTCCACCGTACCGGCAGTTTCGGCACCCCGGTCCGGTTCTCGTCGCGGAAGGTCCTGATCGTGGAGGGCCTCCACACGCTCTTCACGGAACATCTGCGCAGCCTCCTGGACTTCTCCATCTTCGTGGATCCGGGGAAACCCGTGAAGTACGAGTGGAAGATGCGCCGGGATGTGGGGGAACGCGGCTACCGGCGCGAGGACGTGGAGCGGGAGATCACCGAGCGGGAGCCTGATTACGACCGGTACATCGCCCCCCAGAAGGAGTATGCGGAGGCGGTCATCACCCTGCGCCACTCCAAGTACGGGGCAGACCTGGGCATCGCCCGGAACGTGTACCAGGTCTCTGTCTCCCAGTCCCGGATGCGTCACGGCAGGGAGGAGATCGATCTCCTGCTGGACCTGTACTCCATTCTCTCCCTCTCGGAGCGGGATTTCCTGCTGGAGTTCACCCGGACGGACCGGAACGGCAGGAGGATGGGTGACCTGATCATTGACGGCGAGCTCTCGGCCCACGTCGTGGAGCGGCTGGAGCGTTCCATCGAGGACCAGACCGGGGTGCGGCCCATTGCCCTCTTCCGGCACCGGGACTACGTCACGGCAGGGGACCTGGCCCAGCTGATCCTCTGCTGGCGTATCATCCACCGGCGGCTCCTCACGGGGGAGGGGAGATGATCCCCGCAGGGGGATTCCCCGAGGAACCGGTAGCAGGGGGATGGGCTGATATGGGCGGCGGATCAAGGATGCAGGGAGGAAGCCCATGAACGGCCGGCTGCGCATCGGTCTCGTTCAGACATCCGTAACCCCGGATCCCCGGGAGAACCTCCGGCGGACCCTGGCACTCGCGGAGACGGCCCTGGAGAAGGGGGCACGGATTGTCTGCCTGCAGGAGCTTTTCCATGTCCCCTACTTCCCCCAGGCAGCGGGGGGGGATGCATCGGCCTATGCCGAGGCTCTCCCCGGCCCGTCCACGGAGGCATTCGCTGCTCTGGCAGGGGAGCACCATGCCGTGATCATCGTGCCCCTCTGTGAGCGGGGCGTTGACGGGGTCCACTACAACACCGCGGCGGTGCTGGATACCGACGGGATGCTCCTCCCCCCGTACCGGAAGGTGCATATCCCCTTCGACCCGCTCTTCTATGAGAAGGCCTACTTCCGGCCCGGGGACTGCTACCGTGTCTACCAGACGGAACATGCACGCTTCGCAGTCCTGATCTGCTATGACCAGTGGTTCCCGGAAGCGGCCCGGGCCGTGACCCTCATGGGCGCAGAGGTGATCTTCTACCCCACGGCCATCGGCTGGATCCGGGGTGGGAACGAGCGCCCGGAAGGGGACTGGCGGCCTGCCTGGGAGACAGTGCAGCGGGGGCATGCCATCGCGAACGGCGTGCACGTGGCTGCCGTGAACCGGGTAGGGACCGAGGGGGAACTGGAATTCTGGGGCTCATCCTTTGTCAGCGATGCCTTCGGCTCTATCCTGGCACGCGCCTCGGAGACCCGCGAGGAGGTGCTTCTCGCCGACCTGGATCTCTCCCTGAACGGCCGGGTGCGGGAGGGGTGGGGATTTTTACGGAACCGCCGCCCGGATACCTATGCGGCACTCACCGATACCGGCAGCGGTGAGGGTGCTCCGCTCCTCGTGCGGTCCCAGTCCCCGCTGCGGCTGGGGTACCGGATGCCGGCCGAGTGGGAGCCCCACGCGGCCACCTGGCTTGCCTGGCCACAGGACAACGACACGTTCGCGGACCTCCCTGCGGTGGAGAGGTCCTGCACCGGGGTCATTGCGGCCCTCCACCGGGACGAGCGGGTGGAGCTGCTGGTCCTGGACCGTCCCATGGAGAAGAGAGTGCGAACCCTGCTGGGATCGGCAGGCATCGATCTCTCGCGGATCCGGTTCCACCGGCTGGAGTACGCGGATGTCTGGTTCCGGGACTACGGCCCCACCTTCGTCGTGCACCCGGAGGATGCGCTCCCGGGCATGGTCCACTGGCGGTTCAATGCCTGGGGAGGCAAGTACCCGCAGCTGGCCGGGGACACGGTGATCCCGGAGCGGATCTGCCGTGCACCCGGCATGAGGGTGTTCACACCGGGCATCGTCATGGAGGGTGGTTCCATTGATGTGAACGGCAGGGGCACGGTCCTCACCACCGAGCAGTGCCTGCTCCAGCCGAACCGGAACCCGTCCCTCTCCCGGGAGGAGATCGAGGCGTACCTCCAGGAGTACCTGGGGGTCTCCCGCGTGGTCTGGCTGAAGGAAGGCATCGCCGGAGATGATACGGACGGCCACATCGATGACATCGCCCGGTTCTCGGATCCCTCCACCATCCTCTGCGCGGTTGACGAGGACCCGGGGGACGAGAACCACGATGTGCTAAAGGAGAACTTCCGGATCCTGCGGGAGGCCAGGGACCAGGATGGCCGTCCCTTCACGATCCTCCCGCTGCCGATGCCGGACCCCGTGGGCGACGGGATCCGGCTCCCTGCCAGCTACGCCAACTTCTACATCGGGAACCGGACGGTACTGGTGCCGGTCTTCGGCGACCCGAACGACTCCCGGGCACTGGCCGTCATCGGGGACGCGTTCCCGGGCCGGAACGTGGTGGGGATCGACTGCCGGGCCATGGTCCATGGCCTGGGTGCCCTCCACTGCATCACCCAGCAGCAGCCCTTACCCTGATCCCCGGATGGCTAGCGGCGGTACATGGCGATGGTGGTCCCGAACTGGACGATATGCCCCTTCATGGCGTTCACCATGCCATGGACCCGGGATCCCGGCGGGATGTCGAGAAAGGTGTCCAGCCCGTATACCCGGAACTGGTACCGGTGGGTGGAACCCTGCGGCGGACAGGGACCGGTGTACCCGATCGTTCCATAGTCATTCTCACCCTGGACGGCGGGGACCGGGGCGGTGACCACCGGATCGCCGGGTATGCCTGCAGGGATCACCGGTACCGGGGGCAGGTTCCAGATCAGCCAGGGGCAGAAGGAGCAGCCGGGCATAAAAGGGTTGGTTACGTAGAGGGCAACCGATGCTGCCGAAAGGCCCCCGAGGGTGATGGCGGGGGATCGGTCCCCCCCGTCGCAGGTGTGGTCCGGGGGAAACTCGGTGAACCCGAGGGAGATGGTCAGGCGCTCCATGGCAGGCCTCACCGGAAAGTGGGGCGGAGCAGGGAAAAGGCCTCCGGTCGCGGGTGAGGGTCGCGCTCTGCCTCGACGCTCCTTCATCGGGTGACGGAAAGCTCTATCTCCCCGGCACGGGAACGGTTTGCTATGCCAGAACGAACACCGTTGCAGTTCCTGATCTTCACCATCCTCTTCCTGCTCGGAGTGTGGATAGCGTTCTCTCTTGTCACGGCAACGGGGAACCTCTCCTCCCTCTGGGTGGTGGTTATCGCGCTCGTCATCGCGCTCCTCGTGGCAGCAGCCTTCAAGGTCGCGGACCAGTGGGAGAATGCCGTCGTACTCCGGCTGGGGAAGTTCCGGGGGCTGCAGGGGCCGGGACCCTTCTTCATCATCCCCCTCGTCGAGAGGGTGGCCTACTGGATCGACCTGCGGATCATCACCACCACCTTCAAGGCAGAGAAGACCCTCACCAAGGACACGGTCCCCGTGGACGTGGAAGCAGTCCTCTTCTGGAAGGTGGTGAACACCGAGAAGGCGGCTCTCGAGGTGGAGGACTACCGGAGCGCCATCAGCTGGGCCTCCCAGACCGCGCTGCGGGAGGTGATCGGGAAGTCCTTCCTGGCGGACATGCTGGAGGGGCGGGAGAAGCTGGACAAGGAGTTGCAGGCCATCATCGACCTGCGGACCGAGCAGTGGGGCGTGAAGATCTCCTCAGTGGAGATCCGGGATATCCTGATCCCCACGGAGCTGCAGGATGCCATGTCCATGCAGGCTCAGGCAGAGCGGGAGCGGCAGGCCCGGGTGATCCTGGGCGACTCCGAGAAGCAGGTGGCCGCGAAGTTCGAGGAGGCAGCTCGATCGTACGTGCACAACCCCACCGCGCTGCACCTCCGGGCCATGAACATGCTCTTCGAGGGGCTGAAGACCCGGGGAGCAATGATGGTGGTGGTGCCGGCATCCATCCTGGACTCCATGAGCCTGGGCGACACCACCGGCCTCGTGGCCCTTGCGCGAACGATGGCGGAAGAGAAGGAGAGGAAGACGGAAATTGTCGAGGGCGGGGAATCACCCCCTGCACCGGGGAAGAAGCCGGGGTACTGACCTTCAGATCCTTTCAGGTAAC
>Ga0153916_10002587_pt1 | contig 13217 bp, 10 predicted proteins | sample Opewatmetagenome_FD_109642 | JGI IMG/M metagenome (GOLD analysis project Ga0153916, IMG submission 109642) | Freshwater wetland microbial communities from Ohio, USA - Open water 3 Core 3 Depth 4 metaG | ecosystem: Environmental > Aquatic > Freshwater > Wetlands | place: USA: Ohio, Lake Erie...
AAGCGACTCCTGCCGGACCAGCAGATCGCGCACGTCAGACAGGATGTGGCAGAGTTCGACCTTGGTGTAGGCGAGGCGGCCGAGTCTCGCGTAGGCAAGGAAATCCGAGAGAATCTTGTTCAGCCGCTGGGTCTCCTTGAGTATCAATTCCATGAGGCGGGCGTTCTGCCCCTCCAGCGCGAGTTCCGAGCCGAGTACCTCGACCGAGCCGGAGATCGCCGCCAGCGGATTGCGGATCTCATGGGCGATCGACGCCGAAAGCTCGCCGATCGCCGCGAGGCGGTCGCTCTGCCGCACCTTCTGCTCGAGACGCTTGGCCTGGGTCAGGTCCGAAAAGATCGCGATAACGCCGCGCAGCTCGCCGGTGTCCTCCTTCAGAATCGAGGTCGAAAGACCGAGCGGGATAGTCTCCTGGCGGTCGTTGACGATGTCGATCTCCTTCCGCGGGTAGGTAATGCCCTCATTGATCCCCGCTGTCAGACAGTCCGCCAGGTGAGGCATCCGCTCGGCAAAGACTTCGCGGCAGTGCATCCCCTTCACGATTTCCTCACGATATCCCAGAATCCGTTCGGCGGCGCGGTTGAAATAGATGATGCCGCCCGAGGCGTCGATAGTCAGAAGCCCGGAATTGAGGTGCTGCAGGATATCGTCGGTCTCCAGGCGGGCCCGCCGCAGGGCGGTGGACGTGTCGGCCAGCTGCTTGTCCTGCTGGCTAAGCCGCTCAGCCAAGTAGCCGGAGATGAAAGCCGTGAGATAGAAAACGAGTATGTGAAGAAAGATGCCATAGAAGACCGGCTCGTGGGAGACGAAGATAGTCTCGAGCGCCTGCATGGAAAGGTCGGAGGCCCCCGGGCCGACCAGCCCCAGCCAGATGATGAAGGCATAGGCTACCGATACCAGCGAGGCGGTCAGCAGGGTGCCGGCGAGACGAAATACCAGGGCGGCCGAAACGATGGTCAGCACGAACAGCGCCGAGAAGGGCGAATTGATGTTGCCCGTGGCGTAGATCACGCCCGATTCGAGCGTAACCTCCACCAGAAACTGCATGGCAATCAGAAGCCGGGTGACCCCGGCGACCCGCCAGCGCCGCTCGGCCGCCATCGCCAGGGCCGACGCCAGGGTCAGGACCGAGTAGGCAATCGTCTGAAACCGAAGGTACCGCGGGTCCCCCATCCAGACCATGACGATCAGGACCAGGATGACGTAGGTCGCGATCCTGAGGGGCAGGAAGAAGCCGAGACGTTGTGACTGATGCTGCGGTTCCATAAAAACCGACGGCACCGTGGCGGTGCCGTCGCTCAATCAAACTCTGTCCGTCGCCCCTTCGGGGCGGCGCTTAGAACTTGCCGATAATATCGAACATCGGCAGATACATGGCAATCAGGATACCGCCGATCACCACGCCCATGAACACGATAATGACCGGTTCGATGATCGAGGTCAGGGCCGCCACCGCCTGGTCGACTTCCTCGTCGTAGAAATCGGCGATCTTATTGAGCATATCATCCAAACCGCCCGTTTTCTCGCCCACACCGATCATCTGGATAACCATCGGCGGGAAGACCCCGGAAGCTTTCAGCGGGCCGGTGATGGTCTCGCCTTCGGCGATTGCCAGCACCGACTTCTGGATGGCGTGCGCGACCACCCGGTTGCCGGCCGTCTTGGCGGTAATCTCCAGCGCCTCGAGAATCGACACGCCCGAGGCCAACAGGGTCGCCAGAGTGCGGGTGAACCGGGCGACTGACGATTTGCGCACCAGTACGCCGAGGACCGGAACGCGCAGCAACGCCTTGTCCACCGTAAGGCCCCCCTGCGGCGTCCGGCGCCACCAGATGAAGAGCACGATCAGGCCGATCACACCAAGGCTCAGATAGATAAAGTTGGCCTTGAGGAAGTTGGAGATGGCCAGCACCCATTGCGTCGGTTCCGGTAACTCGGCGCCGAGATTTTTGAACATCTTGGCAAAGGTCGGGACGATGAAAGTGAGCATCGCGACGGTCACGCCGATGGCCACGATCACGACGACGGTGGGGTACACCATCGCGCCCTTGACCTTGCGGATCAGGCGGTCGGCCTTCTCGCGATAGTTAGCCAGACGCACCAGGATGGCGTCGAGTGCGCCGCCGACCTCGCCGGCCTCTACCATGTTGGTGTAGAGCTCGTCGAAAATCTTCGGGTGGCGCTTCATGGAGTCGGAGAGGGTGGAGCCTCCCTGAACGCCGTCCTTGATCTGCGTAGCCACCTTGGTGAGCTCGCGGTTTTCCGACTGCTGCGCCAGAATCTCGAGGCACTGCACCATCGGAAGACCGGAGCCGATCATGGTGGCGAATTGCCGGGTGAAGCGGGAGACCTCGATGCGCTTGATGCCGGTGCCGAACTTGATGTTGATATCGGGCGACTTGCGCGTAATCGAATTGACCAGAATGCGGTTCTGGCGGAGAACCCGCTCCAGGTCGGCGCGGCTGTTGGCCTTCATCGCGCCCTGGACAGCCGCCCCGGCCAGCGTCTTGCCTTTGTACTCAAAAACCGGCATGGACCAGTTCCTTTCTTATGCCTCCGCCTCAGGTGTAGGCGGGCGAGGTCTGGCGCGAGAGCATCTCGCCCAACTCCTGCGTGTTGGAGGAGCAGCTCATGGCGTCATTGAGGGTGATCTTTCCCGTCATGTACAATTCAGCCAGGGACTGATTCATCGTCTTCATGCCGTACTTCTGCCCCGACTGGATCATCGAATAAAGCTGGTGCACTTTGTCGTCGCGGATAATCGCGCGGACCGCGGGCGTGGCGATCATGATCTCCAGCGCCAGCGCCCGTCCCCCGCCGATCTTCGGTATCAACACCTGCGAGACCACCGCCTGGAGCACGAATGACAGCGTCACCCGTATCTGCTCCTGCTGGTTGGTCGGGAAGACGTCCACGATTCGGTTGATGGTCTCGGCGCACGAATTCGTGTGAAGGGTGGCGAAGGCCAGGTGGCCGGTCTCCGAGATGGACAGCGCAGCCTCGATGGTCTCGAGGTCTCTCATTTCGCCTACCAGCACGACATCCGGGTCCTCACGCAGAGCGTACTTGAGCGCCGAGGCGAACGACGGCGTGTCGGAATAGACTTCCCGCTGGTTGACCAGGGCCGTCTGGTGACGGTGCAAATACTCGATCGGGTCCTCGACCGTAATGATATGCACCGGCCGTTCCTTGTTGACCTTGTCGATGACTGCGGCCAGCGTCGTTGACTTACCGGAGCCGGTCGGCCCGGTGACCAGCACCAACCCGCGCGGCAGTTTCGCAAACTCCGAAATCACCTTGGGCAGGCCCAGTTCCTCGAAGCTCCGGATCTTGTACGGAATCTGCCGCAGCGCCACCGCGCAATTGCCGCGCTGCATGAAGATGTTGGCGCGGAAACGGCTCATCGACTCGATGCCGAAGGAGAAGTCCAGTTCCCAGTTCTGTTCGAATTTGAGTTTCTGCTTCTCGTTAAGCATGGAATAGGCGACCCGCTTGGTTTCGTCGCTGGTTAGCATGTCATGGGCCATACGCTGCAGCTTGCCGTCCACGCGCACCACCGGCGGCGAACCCGCGGTAAGATGGAGGTCGGAGGCGCCCATTTTGACCATCTGCTCTAGAAGCTCACGCAATGATACCATCAAGTGCTCCTGTTGCTCGCACCCGGACGTGAACAGTGAAATCCGTTTACTTATGGGATTATCGGAAAAACGGCGGGAATCTTGACCGGGGAAGATTGGGGCCCGGCCGATAAGCGTATACCGGTCATGGCGTTGCCCGAGGGGTAGTAATTATTGCCGATCAGGCGCTGGTTACCCCGAAAACCTCGTCGATCGAGATAACCCCCTGTTTCATCTTCTCGATCGCGCACATCCGCAGCGAAAACATCCCCTCCTTGAGCGCCAGCTGTCGGATTTCGCTGTCCGAGGCCTTTTGCAGGATAAGGCTCTCGATGGCCGGAGTAATGGGCATTACCTCGAACAGGCCGATTCGCCCTGCCTTGCCGCTGTCACCGCAGGCGCTGCACCCCTTGCCGGCAAACGCCCTCAGCCCCCTCAGGAGCTCCGGAGCCGCCTTGAGCGACTCCACCTGCTCCTTGGTCAGATTGACCTCTTCCTTGCACCTCTGACAAATCTTCCGGACCATGCGCTGCGCCATGATCAGCCGAGTGGCCGACGCCACCAGGTAGTGGGGCACGCCCATGTCCATCAGACGGGTGACCGATGACGGCGCGTCGTTGGTGTGCAGGGTCGAAAACACCAAGTGTCCGGTGAGAGCCGCTTTGATCGCAATGTCCGCCGTTTCCGTGTCGCGAATCTCACCGACCATGATAATGTCGGGGTCCTGGCGCAAGAACGAGCGCAGCGAGGCGGCGAAGGTCAGACCGATGTCGCCGCGCACGGCCACCTGGTTGATCCCCTCGAAGTTGAACTCCACCGGGTCCTCGGCGGTCATGATGTTGACGTCGACGGTATTAATCTGCTGGAGCGCCGAGTACAACGTGGTCGTCTTGCCGGAGCCGGTCGGGCCGGTGACCAGAATAATGCCGTAGGGGCAGTGAATCTTCTCCTGGAATTTTACCAGATCCGCCTCGCGGAAGCCGAGCTGGGTCAAGTCGATCCGTAGCGCATGGGGATCCAGAATTCGCATCACCACCTTCTCGCCGAAGATAGTGGGCAGGGAGGACACGCGCAGATCGACCGTGCGCCCGGAGATCTTGACCTTGATACGGCCGTCCTGCGGGAGACGCCGCTCGGATATGTCCAGGTCGGCCATAATCTTGATGCGCGACACGATCGCGGCCCGGTACTTGAAGGGCAGCGGCGCCATCTCGCGCAAGTCACCGTCGATTCGGTAGCGCACGCGGATGCGCTTCTCATACATTTCGAAGTGAATATCGGAAGCGCCCATGCGGATGGCATCGCCGATGATGGAGTCGACCAGCCGCACCAGCGGCTTGTCCTGAATCTGCGAAAGCAGGTCGGTTTCGGAAAGGTCGCTTTCGGCCTCGACCAGCTCGAGGTCCGGGTCCTCCTCGAGGCCGCGGACAATCTCGGAGAGCTGGCCGGCCTCGGCGTAATAGGCCTCGATCGCCTTCTCGATTTCCTTTTCGGGGGCGATCGCCGGCTGGACGTTGCAGCCGGTAATGAACTTTACGGCATCGAGAACATAGATGTTGTTCGGGTCGCTGATCGCCACCAGGAGGGTCTTGGCGATCTTGCTGATGGCGATAACCTTGAACTTGCGGGCGATATCAAGCGGGATCAGCTTGACCACGTCGGGATTCAACTCGACGTCGCCCAGGCGCAGGGCGCCGATCTTGAGATGCTTTCCGATGAAACTGGAGATCTCGTCCTCGGAAGCTACCGCCCCGATGTCGACGAGCACCTTGGAGAACTTTTCGTTGCCGGTTTTGACACGTTCCAGCGCGGTATCAGCCTGCTCCTGGGTGATCTTACCTGCCTTGACTAATATTGCGCCGAGTTCGGTAGACATAGCCTGACTGCAGACTCAGTAGTTCCTGTGCGGTTTCCTTCTCCCACGGTCGTTCCACCCAGACCGGAGGCACGGCTCAGTCCTGGAAGATGTCGTCCAGCTTCTCGCGGGCCTTGTCCGTGAAATCATCGCTGATGCCGGGATCGGCATCCTTGCGCTCCACGATGCTCTGGAACACGCGCGTGAGTTCCTCGGCCGCTTCCCGAGCGTACAGCCGCACCATTCCGATCGTCGTGCGGTCGTCGAAAATGACCACCAGGATGGAGCGCTCGCCCACGATGCACATGTGGATGTGATCCTTCTTCCCCTGGTGGAACAGGACCGAGAACTCGGGTTCGCCCACCAGGCGGGCGATCTCGCGGGTGGAGGCGAACGACCCGGCCAGCAGGGCCGCCAGGGCGGTCGTGTCCAGCGAATGGGTGAACCCCTGGCGAGTGATGAGGTGTCCGTCCTTGTCTACCAGCAGGGCGCACTTGGCTTCCGCTCCCTTGAGCATCCGCTTGAGCACAGCGTCGATGGTGGCTATTTCTTCTTCGTAAATGATAAAAGTGTCATCCGACATAGAGTCCTCCAAGGCTCGCTACTTGATCCCGAACACACGTTTGAAAAAGCCGCGCTTGCGGGTGTCGCCCCGCCGGCGCAGTGACGGCGCCATCTGCGGCGCCAAGCGCGAATCGGCCGGGTCGACCGAACTGATGGCCGGGGTGATACTTCGGCCGAGCGACTCTGCCGGCAATTCCCCGGCGCTGGAACCGGCCAGACTCGACGTCGCGGGCTTCCGAAACCGGGTCGTATCGGTGCCGGGGTAGGGTCGGGCAGCCGTGTCGGCCTCGGGAGCCACCGCGGTCGCGACTGCCGCCGCAGCCGCAGCCGGCTGCTCGGGCCGGCGTATCGGGTGGGGGTAGGCGGCAACGCGCTCGGCGCCCGGCTCCGCCGCCCGCTGCCGCCGAGCCACGGCCGTGGCGCTGCTCGACTTCGCCCTGTCCAGCACCAGCTTGATAATCAACTTAAGGGTGTCGAACACCCCCTTGCCCAGGGTCGCCGAGGCCTCGAAAGACGGCACTCCGCGCGGATTCAGCCGGGCGTTCAATTCATCCAGCGTCAATACTCCCGGCAGGTCGCGCTTGTTGTACTGCAGCACCAGCGGCAGTTCCTCGAGGTTGTAACCGTATTCGACCAGGTTGTCCTGGAGATTGGCCAGTGACTCGACATTCTCGTCCATCTTGTCAGCCTGGCTGTCGGCGACAAAGACCAGCCCGTCGACTCCCCGCAGGACCAGTTTGCGCGTGGCGTTGTAGTACACCTGCCCGGGCACCGTATATAACTGAAACTTGGCCTGAAAGCCGTTGATCGTGCCGATGTTGATCGGCAGGAAATCGAAGTAAAGGGTGCGATCGGCTTCGGTGGCCAGGGAGATCAGCTTGCCGCGCGTATTGGTAGGCACCTTGGAATGGATGTACTGCAGGTTGGTCGTCTTGCCCGAGAGTCCGGGACCATAGTAAACGATTTTGCAGCAGACCTCGCGCGCCGAATAGTTGATCGATACCATAAGTTGTCCAGTCTACGTCCCTTAAATGCGACTGTCACGACAGCCGCAGTTGGTCGATCGCGTTCTTGATCTCCAGCCGGACCAGCCCGACGTTGACGATCTTTTCCGTCGTCACCACGAGTATGCCCACGTTGGTGTCGGAGAAAAAGAGCTTGCCGTCCTCGGCTTCGATAGTCACCTGGGCCCAGGGGCTGGTTTCGAGGCGGCTGAGCGACTTCTGGATGCTGGTCGTGATCGAGGCCGCCAGCGCCCCCACGGTTTCGCTTTCCAGACCGGTCTTGAGGTCGGCGGCCACCACGATGCCGTCGTTACCCACCACCATCGAGCCGGTTACACCGGGCGTTTTGTTGAGTTCGCTAAGTACCTGATACATGGACTTTCTCCGCGTTATGGTTGAACAGACGGCCGTAACGCTCGGCTACGTATTTTTCGATTATGTCTAGCGCCTGGTGGATTCGGATGTTGAGGACGTCGTCCTGCTGACGTTCCGCGACCACCATGAGGCAGAAGTCACCGCACCGCGCCACACTGACACGCTGGTCGGCCAGCGCGATATCGAGCTTTTCCGACTCCCCGAAATCACCGCGCCGCAGGACCTCGTCGTTGCACTGCAGAAAGAGCAGGGCCAGCGGCGACCATTCCTCGGCGACCGCGCCACCGCGCGACATACCGGCCATCAGCAAACCTTCCGCATCGACCACCGCCGCGAGATGGACCGAGCCGTGTTCCCCGATATACCGGACCGCCCGCTCGAAGCCGTTTGTCTCCGAGGGATGCCTCACCGGGACGCCGCCGTCGCGGGCTGTTTCCTCGACGGCAGCGGCGCGCGACGAGGCAACAGGCCTCGCCGCGGACGAATCGAGCACCGAGCCGCGATGCCGCGGCACTGCCGTCGCCGTGCGAACCTTCTCGGGGGCTTGGGGGACGGCCTCTGCAGCCGGGCGCTCCCGCGCCGGGCGCCCGCGGCGATAGAGCTGGTCGGTTACCGGTATCAAGATGAACGGCGTCACCGCGATCTGAAACAGCACCGCCGGCAGGTAACCCGACATGCCCAGAGAGAGCGCGATGGTCAGATTCAGCGAGTACCAGACGGCGATGACCACGCCGAAGAGGGCGCCGAGCGCCAGGCGATACACCAGGCAGATTCCCGCCGCTTCCACCAACTGAAGCAGCGTGCTGCGACGGTGGAACAGAAACACCACCAGGCCGTAAAAGATCAACTCGTACATCACATTCAGCAGTGACGCCTGGGCCAGTTCGACTCCGAAGTGAGCCGGGAACACCACCATCGGCACGATCAAGGCAACCAGTGAGAAGAGCAGCAACCGCTGCGCAATACGTCCGCTTAGTTCCATCATGCCCCCGCTCAGCTAGGAGTATATCTTTCCATTAGACCGTTCACCTTCATGCGCAGCGCTCCGAGATTGACTCCGGCGCCGCCGACAAACAGGAACATCCCCTCGGGCACGACCAGCTGGTAAAAGACCGACAGACCGGTCTCGATAAGAACGCGGTCGACGCTCCCGAACGAGGCCTTCATCAACTCCTGATTGAGGAAGTTGTTCACCTCCGCGAGCGCCGCGCCGCAAAGCGTTTGGTCCATCGTTGACTTCCAGTCCGATTCCACCACCAGGCCCTCGGTGTTGATGAACAGCGCCCCGACCATGTTGGGAATCAGAAGCGCTTCGCGCAGCAGCTCCACGGCGCTAAGCTTGCTCGGCCCGAGCGGCGCAGCGACCGGCTCCGGCTGCCCTGCCGGGGCCGGAGCGACAGCCCGCGACGTCCGCTGGGAAGCCTCGGCCTTCTGCTCCTGCGGGATTCGCTCGGCAATCACGAGCAGTTTCTTGATGTGGGAGTTGTCCGGATCGATCTGGCTCAGGCGCTTGAGGAGCTTGATCGCCTGCTGGTACTCACCCTTGTATATATGAATCTCGGCGAGCAACAGCTCGATCGAACGATTGGGCCCCTCGACCTCCTGGGCCTTGTTCACCTCGGTCTCGGCCCAGTCATACAGCCCGCGGTCGAGGTTGATCTTGGCCATGACAATATGGGCCGAGCCGTAGGACGGGTGAATCCGCAGGCCATTCTGGCAGACCTGAAAGGCCCTCTCAAACTCCCCTTTCTTGCGATAGGCTTCCGCAAGCGCTGCAAAGATCTGGGAGTTGGGGTCCGACTCCAAGATCTTGCGGCACTTCGCTATGCGATCATCGAGTTCGAGGTCTACCGTCATATCATTATCTCAGTAAGGCATTCAAATTCAGCTGGTTGCGCTATCGACAACTTGGCATCCGCGCTAATTATAGTCCTGCCTTGCAGTTGTGTCAACCCTATTCAAGCGTCAGGCCAGCACTTTGCGGGTCTCGAAGACGCCGTAGAAAAAGGCGCCGGCCCAGACGACCGCCAGAGTCGGACTGATCCATGACGGCAGCGCCACGATCTCGAAGGTCTGCAGCAGGATCGATATCTGACACAAGGCAAGAACGCCGAACCCGGCAACAAAAATCTGCCACGGACGGCTCAGCGCGCCTCCTTTCACGATTCCGAGCAGTTGCCATCCGACCACGACGGCGGCGCAGGCCAGGCCGAGAATCACTACGTTGAGCAGGGTCGGCGGGCTGGTAATCACCGCCAGGCTGACCGCGTGAGCGTCGCTTCCCAGAACCACCAGGCCCAGGGCCGTGACAATAACGTTCCGTGCCATTCTTATTCCCTCAAAAGCTTGACCATTTTATCGGCCTTCTTGACCGATCCGTAGAAATCTTCTTCCAGTTGATAACGTTTGACCAGATCCCGCCGGCTGGCCAGCGGGTCGGCTATTTCCATTTTCACGCGCGTGACCGCATCGCGGAATGCGCCCGTCCCGAGCAACTGGTAGACAAACAGGAGCTGCTCGGACAGCATTCTCTCAAGCATCGACACCAATTCGTGGTAGCGAATCTGCTGCGGCAGCGAGCGGACCGCCTTGAGAAACTTGTCGAACGTCGGCATCAGATCGGAGGCCGGGTCGACGCCCGGAAAGAAATTAGTCAGCCCGGTGCGATACTGGCTGGCGAATTCCGAGAAGCGGCAGTTGTTGTCGCCGAGGGCGTCCTGCACGCGGCAGCGAATCCGGTAGAAGCAGTTGCTGTAAAGCTGAAAGATCAAACGGAGGATGACTTCCTCCTCGTCCTCCTTTTCCGCCTCCTCGACCTCCTTCTTGCGGCCGGCCACCTCAACGAGATGGTTGATCACCAGCCGGTAGAGCGCCCGGCAGGTGACGAACTCGCCCATGGGCGACAGGTTGATCAGGTCGGGAAGGGTTCGCTCGCCGTTGATCAGCGACAGCAGCCGGAACTCATCCAGCGAAATCATCAGCTCTTCGCGGTTCACCTTCGGCGACTTGGAAATTCGCAGGAGTACGTCGTCGTCCGGCAGAACCTTTTGAATCTCGATCCACTCGTCGATTCGGCGAGTGCCCTCCATGATTACGTTCATGGTCGGCAGTTCCACCAGGAACGGGGCGCTTTTGGGCTCGGCGCCTTCATGGAACTCGAAATCGCCTTCCCTCCAGGAGAAGAGGTTGTAGACGATTTCCTCGATCTGCATCTTGAGACACTCGGCGATCTCATTCTTGTCGAACAGACCCATGTCGATCAGGGTTGTGCCGAGTTGACGCCCGGTCTGCTTGTGCAGCTTGACCGCCCGCTCCAGATCGACCTTGGAAATCTTGCCGCGCTTCAGCAGCATGTTGCCGAGCAGATCCTCGGCGCTGTTGAGGGCGGACGCGAAAATGATACTGCCTTCCCGGAACGCCACTTCCTTCTGCCGGGTGGATGTTTTGCACTCCAGGATACCGGTCTTCTTGCCGGTAGCCAGCAGCTGAAGTATGTCCGGAAACGACACCGTTTTCAGGTTGCCCGATAAACTCATAATTGTCCCATTCCGGCGTCCCAAAGGCCGCCGGATTACATGGTTATTCCCAGCCGGTTCTCTATTCTTATCGGGACTGACGGGGATTTCCTTTAAGCCGATTGAGCCCCAAGGGATAAACCGACCGGACCCCGTTAGAGAGGCAGCTCGATCGTGTAAGCGCCGAGGCGCGACAGGTCGAGAACGAAATCGGGCGGCGCCTGGTCCGGGCCCAGTTCCGGATCGGGCCATTCGTCGCGGGGCTGTTCAATTCTCGCACAGACGATGGTCTCGAAGCCGCTTTCGCGCCAGCCGACCCAATCATCAGCGTCGGCTGCCCAGGGACGGCCGAGCACCAAGACCCGGCGTTCCAACGAGATTGCCCCGGGCGGACCAACCGCCGAAGCGTCGTTGGCGAAGACGATCTCCCCACTGCTGAAGCGCCACGTGATCCCCTGCTCCGACAGCCTGACGCCGGGGGATTCGAGAGAGCGGGCCTCACCGCCGAAGAAACCGGTTCGACGTGCCAGGGCGGTGTCGCCCTCGCGGAGCACCAGATCGGTCCAGCTCGGCCTCAAACTGTGATGCACGTAGATTTCCGCCGCGCTCTGTGCCCGCGCCAGATTCACCAGGTCGGCAAGGGCATCGAAATCGGCGTCCAGCACATACAACCGTGAGAGCGCGTTTCTACCCGATCTCTCGAGCAGCCGCCCGAGTATGCGCTCGTCGGTCGGATAATCCTTCCCGGTGAGATTCGTCACTACCAGGTCGCGGCTTTCGTCGTCCGGGCTGCCCGCCAGAACGGCGATCCCGCCCGGGATGGCGTGCATCTCGATCTTCGTGCCGGGACCGCCGCCGCCAACCAGGACCGCGGTCAGCAGCCCGCCGGTCAAAACGGTCAGGGCCGCCAACAGGCCGAGGCGTCGCGCCCACCTGTGCCGGATTGCCAGCACTCCCAACACCAGGATCAGGTAGACACTCACCACCAGCGCGAAGCCCCAGGTGCTTTGCAGCCGGCCGCCGATCTGAAGGACCGGCATGTGTTGCCCGCCGAACAGGCGCAACACCTCGATCACTCCCTTCAACCAGAGGTCAAGCAGGGAGCCGACGAAAGCTCCCAGCAGCGGAAGGAGCAAATCGGCGGCGAGCAGCAGGAGTATGCCGAGCACCGCCAGGGCGACCAGCGGAACGATCGCCAGGTTGGCCAAAACCGACACCAGCGGCACGCGGCCGAAATGGCAGGCAATAAGCGGAGTCGAGCAGACCTGCGCGACGAGGCATACGACGAGTGGAAACGCCACCCAGCGATACCAGCGGCGCTCCTTTCTTTCGAACAGCCCGAGGACCGGCGGCACCATGAAGATCAGCCCCCAGGCAGTGACAAACGACAGTTGAAACCCGACGTCGAAAAGCTGCGACGGCTCGAAAATCAGGATCACCAGGGCGGTCGCGGCAATGACGTTGTTGAGATCGTACGGCCGGTGTACCTGCCCGGCCAGGACCACGAGGGTGGCCATGATCGCGGCCCGCATCACCGACGGGTCAGCATAAGCGAGACCGGCGAAAATCACCACCAGCAGCACCAGGATCACCGAGCGCACCGTCGGCCGCAGGCCGAACGGCCGAAGCAGAAACGCCGCGAACAGCACTATCAGCGCCACGTTGGACCCCGACACGGCCAGCACGTGAAGCGTCCCGCTGTCGCGGAACATGGCGTAGATTTCGGCCGGGATATCGCGGGTTTCGCCGATCAACAGGCCGGCCGCAAGGGCAGCCGACTCCGGACCCAGGTTGCGCGACAGGCTCCCGCGGATCGCAGCCCTGATGTGGTCGACCACCGCCACGTAGCCGACCGACCCGCGGTGACCGATCTGCACGCTCAGGGGCGTGGTAAGGTAGACGACGCCGTGAACTCCCCTGAGATTCAGGTAGCGACCGTAATCGAATCCGCGCTGATTCGGTCGAGACTCGATCGGGTAAATACGCGCCGCCACGGCGATCCGGTCGCCGCGCTGCAGGGTCGTGGTGGTGTCGGAGATCTTCAGCAGCACGGCGCCGTCCACGCGCGGCGCGCGCCACGACGGCTCGCCCGGAAGCCGCAGGGAGTCGACCTCCACCTTGATCTCGGTGTACCTTTCCTTGAGATCGGGCCAGTCGGCCACGCGGCCGAAGATCTGGTACGAGCGGCGCGGCTCGATGATCCTCTTGAGATGGTTCGGCCCGATATCGACAAACCGCACGCTGTAGTGGGCCGCCGCCGCCCAGCCGAGCGAGAGCGCCAGCAAAA
>Ga0153916_10002588_pt1 | contig 13215 bp, 13 predicted proteins | sample Opewatmetagenome_FD_109642 | JGI IMG/M metagenome (GOLD analysis project Ga0153916, IMG submission 109642) | Freshwater wetland microbial communities from Ohio, USA - Open water 3 Core 3 Depth 4 metaG | ecosystem: Environmental > Aquatic > Freshwater > Wetlands | place: USA: Ohio, Lake Erie...
CCCCGGCTACCCACGCAGGAAGCGCTGAGGTAGGATTCCCGCGTGAAGCCCGTCCCGTTCGCCTATCACCGGCCCGCCTCGCTCGACGAGGCCCTGGCGCTGCTCGAGCGCTACGGCGCCGACGGCCGCGTCCTGGCTGGCGGCCAGAGCCTGGTCCCCGCGCTCAACATGCGTCTGGCCGCCCCCGCCGCGCTCATCGACATCAACCGCCTGCCCGGGCTCGACGGGATCAGCCTGGAGCCGGAGGGGCTCGTCATCGGCGCGCTGGCGAGGCACGGGGCCGTGGAGGCCTCGCCGCTCGTCGCCCGTCATGCGCCCCTGATCGCCGAGGCGATGCCTCACGTGGGCCACCGGGCCATCCGGACCCGCGGGACCGTCGGCGGCAGCGTCGCGCTCGCCGATCCCGCCGCCGAGCTGCCGGCCTGCCTCATCGCGCTCGACGCGATCGTCCGCGTGACAGGGCTGGGGAGCCGGCGCGACATTCCGGCACAGCGCTTCTTCCGCGGAACGTATGTGACGGACCTCGCGCCCGGCGAGCTCGTGACGGCTGTCGTGGTGCCGCCCATCGGACCGGGCTGGCGCTCACGTTTTGCCGAGCTGGCCCGGCGCCACGGCGACTACGCGCTGGTCGGCCTTGCGGCCCACTGCCGAGTTGACGGCAGGGCCATCATGGAGGCGCGGTTGGCGTTTTGCGGCGTCGGCCCGACCCCTGTCCGCGCTTTCCGAGCCGAGGCCGCGCTTTCGGGCCGCCGTCCTGATCCCGATGTCGTGGCGGAGACAGGCCGCGCCCTTGACGCCGATCTCGACCCTCCGGGCGATGTCCACGGAAGTCCCGCTCTCCGGCGCCACCTGGCCCGCGTGTTGCTGTCTCGCAGCGTGGCTCGGATCGTTGGCTGACATGGACGAGGAGATTCAGGTTTCTCTGACCGTCAACGGCGTGGCGGTGAGCCGGCGGGTCGAGCCGCGCCAGAGCCTGGTGGACTTCCTCCGCTACGGCCTCGAGCTGACGGGCTCGCACGTCGGCTGCGAGCACGGCGTCTGCGGCGCCTGCACGGTGCGGGTGGACGGCGCCATCGTGCGCGGCTGCCTCATGCTGGCCGTCCAGTGCGATGGCTGCCGGATCGAGACGATCGAGGGCGTCGCAGGCACGGGCGAGGTCTTCGACCTCCAGGAGGCCTTCGCGCAGGAGAACGCGCTCCAGTGCGGCTTCTGCACCCCGGGCATGCTGCTGACGGCCCAAGATCTCCTGGCCCGCAAGCCGGCAGCGAGCGCGCAGGAGATCCGCGAGGCGCTGTCGGGCAACTACTGCCGCTGCACGGGGTATCACGCCATCGTCGAGGCGGTGCGGAAGACCGCAGAGGCGCGGCGGCGCGCATGAGCCGGATCGAGAAGGGTCGGAGCCTTATCGGCGAGAGCGTCGTCAGGCCGCAGACGGCGCGGCTCCTGGCCGGGCGCGGCGTCTTTACCGACGACGTCACGCTGCCGCGGATGCTCCACGTCGCCTTCGTCCGGAGCCCTCACGCTCACGCACGCATCGTGTCCATCCAGCCCGCCGAGGCACGGACCGTGGCCGGAGTCGTCGCCATCGTCACCGGCGAGGAGATGGCGCGTGTCTGTTCTGGCTGGGTCGGCACCCTCGCCCACTTCCCGGGGATGAAGTCCGCCATGCAACGGCCCCTCGCCGTCGGGAAGGCGTCGTGGCAGGGCGAGCCCGTCGCGGCCGTCGTCGCGGAGAGCCGCGCCATCGCCGAGGACGGAGTCTCGCGGGTGCGCGTCGAGTGGGAGCCTCTGCCCGTCGTGACGAACCCCGAGACCGCGCTCGACCCCTCGACGCCGGTGATTCACCCGGAACTGGGCGACAACCTCGCCTTCAAGCTCGAGCTGACCTCGGGAGATGCGGAGGCAGCATTCAAGAGCGCCGACGTTGTGCTGGCAGAGACCTTCACCATGGGGCGGCACACGGGCGTCACGCTCGAAGCGCGCGCCATCCTGGCGGACTTCGACCCCTCCGAGCGCCGGCTGACCGTGTACCACTCTTTCCAGGCGCCCAACATGATGCAGGACATCCTGGCGCGCCACCTGGGGCTGCCCGAGCAGGACGTCCGCGTCATCTGCAAGGACGTGGGGGGGAGCTTCGGCATCAAGGTGCACATCTATCCCGACGAGATGGCGACGTGCGCGCTTGCCGTGATGCTCGGCCGACCGGTCAAGTTCACGGCGGACCGCCTCGAGTCCTTCGTGAGCGACATCCACGCGCGGGAGCACCGCGTGAAGGCCGAGCTGGCCGTCAAGCGCGACGGGACCATCCTCGGCATGCGGGTGGACGACCTGACCGGCATCGGCCCGTACTCCGTCTACCCACGCACGAGCGCCGTCGAGGGCAACCAGACGATCCGCCTCACGCCCGGGGTGTACCGCTTCCGCGACTACGCCGCGAGCCTCCGCGTCGTCTTCCAGAACAAGACCCCGATGTGCCAGTACCGCGCCGTCGGCCACCCGATCGCCTTCGCGGTGATGGAGGCCATGGTGGACAGGGCGGCCAGAGGGCTCGGCCTGGATCCGGTGGAGGTGAGACGGAAGAACTACGTCACGGCCGAGATGTACCCGCACACATCCCAGACGGGCTACTTCTTCGAGCGCCTGTCTCACGAGCAGGCCTTGGACAAACTGCTCGACATCTCCAACTACCGTGAGCTATGCGCCGAGCGTGACGCGCTCCGCACGCGCGGGGTCCACCGGGGGCTCGGCCTCTGCGCCTTCCTCGAGCTGACCGCGCCCGGCCCGGCCTTCTACGGCGTGGGCGGCGCGCGCATCTCATCGCAGGACGGCTGCACGATCAAGCTCGAGCCCTCGGGCAAGCTCACCTGCATGACGGGCGTGACGGAGCAGGGGCAGGGGACGGATACGATGATCGCGCAGGTGGTGGCGAGCGCGGTGGGCGTGGCGATGGAGGACGTGCGGGTGCTGACGGGTGACACCATGGTCTCGCCCTACGGCGGCGGCACCTGGGGCTCGCGCGGCGCCGGCATCGGCGGCGAGGCGGCGCTCCAGACGGGCAAGGCCATCCGCGCCAACATCCTCAAGGTCGCGGCGGCCATCCTCCAGTGCGAGCCGGAGGACCTGGACATTCGCCTCGGGAAGATCGTTGACGCGCTCACGGGTGAAGTCAAGCTGGATCTCGCCGAGCTGGGCCGGGTCGCCTACTTCCGTCCCGACACGCTGCCGAAGGACTTCCAATCGGAGCTGACGGTGACGCGCCACTACGTGCCGCGCCACCAGGGTTTCGCCTTCACCAACGGCATCCAGCTCTCGCATGTGGAGGTGACTGTCGAGACGGGCTTCGTGCGGCTGCTCAAGCACTGGTGCGTGGAGGACTGCGGGCGCGTCATCAACCCGCGCCTGGTGGACGAGCAGATCCGCGGCGCCATCGTCCAGGGCATCGGCGCGGCGCTCTACGAGCACCTCGTCTACGACGAGCAGGGGCAATTGCTGACCGGCACGATGATGGACTACCTCGTGCCGATGGCCGCCGAGATGCCCGAGATCGTGGTTGGCCACGTCGAGACACCGACGGCCTACTCCGAGGGCGGCTTCAAGGGCGCCGGCGAGGCGGGGACGGCGGGCGCCCCGGGCGCGGTGCTGAACGCCGTCAACGACGCGCTCGCGCCGTTCGGCGCGCGCGTCACGTCACAGCCCATCACCCCCGAGGTCGTGCTGAAGGCGTTGGGAGCGCTCTGAGGAGTGCCGGCACGAAGACCGCCTCGCGCCCGGTGATCCTGGCTCCCGCGCGCGTGTAGATCCCCGCGACCTCGCACCCCGTCAGGAAGACGCCGAAGATCAGGTGGCGCGTTTCCCTGCTCCAGCCGCGGCCCGTCGCAACCGGCAGCCTCACTCGCGCCACGTCGAGCTTCTCCTGGCAGACGACCGGCCCTTCGACGAGCGCTCGTCGCTCTCGCGGCGCGATGTCGGTCGAGAAGCGGACCCCGAGCCCCTCGCGCTCCAGATACGGCTTGATGACGTACTGCCTGCGGCCGAATGGCTCGGGGCCGAGCGCGGTGAGCGCGACGTAGCGCTTGATGGCGGCCGCCTCGGCTGGAGGGAAGAAGCCCTGCGCCTCGAGCTCCCAGAGAAGCGCCAGGAAGGCCTTGCTCTGGGGGACGAGCGCGTGCATCTGCGGTAGCAAAGCGATTCCACCCGTGTCGGCGGCGTCGAGGAGCGGAGCCCATCGAGGCTCGGCCAGCCAGTCGAGCGGATAGTACCGGAAGAGGAGATCGAGCGGCCGGCCCGCGAGCCTGACGCGTCCGCCGCCGACCGCGAGGTCGCCAGGCGTCGCGATCTGAAGCCTCGCGCGGGGCAGGGCCTCGCGCGCGGCGCGCTCATGGGCCCGCATCTGGTCTCCGTCCTCAGGAGCGCCGAGGGCCCCGACGATCCCGACGGAGATCCGGCGCTCCGCGGCGCCCTCGCCGAGCGCGCGCTCGACGGAGCGCCGCCATCCCGACGCGAGCGCCGGCCAGAAGCCGGCCGACAGCGGCGTGGCGGACGGATGCAGCCGGGCGACTTCACCTTCGATCGAGCCCGTCTCCCAGATGCCGGCCGGCGTGTCGCTGTTGATCTCGAGGAGCTTCCAGCGCCCGTCCGTCGCCCAGGCCCAGTCGAAGCGGGAGAGGAAGCTCCAATCGTCGGTCGCCGGCGTTGAGGCGCAGAGCGGCGCCAGAGTCTCCGGGATGCCGAGGACTCCCAAGAGCTCCGGGCGGCCGCGAAGATGCGCGAGCACCCGCCCGACCGCGCGTCCCAAGATGAGCGTGGCGTGGCCGAGCTCGTCGTAGGCGCCCGGCGTCAGGCCGATCGCGGCGAGAGTGAAGTTGGCGAGGCCGTCCGTCCAGGTGTTCGTGTAGCCGCGGAGCGCCTGTCGGTCGGCGATCTCGCGCCACGCCGGTCCCACCTCGCTGCCGCGCATCTCCCGCGCCACGCGTGGGACGGGCTCGAGCACCGCCGGCCTCTCGGCGACCTCGCGGCGAAGGACCAGGGGCGCCCACCACACCGTGTCCTCTTCGGTGAGGGGCGTCCGCTGGAAGCGCGGGCACAGGCCCGCCGGTTGGCCTCCGGCGAGATAGACGCCCCAGTTGACATAGCCCGGGCGCGAGCCGTCGGAGGAGGGCAGCCAGCGCCGGCGCGGCGGCACGAAGGCCTGGACGATCCAGTCGTCGGGGCTGGCGGCTGCGCCGTCGAGCACCGCCTGCCATTCGTCGGCTGGGGCCAGCACCCCTGCTGTGACGCGCTCCGAGTACCGCCCCAGCACCGGCTTGAGCACCCAGTCCTCGGGGCGGGCCCGCGCGCGGTCCAGCCAGCCGGTCTGGGAGGCGAGGCCGGTCGGCGGCACGAGGCGCTCGACGAGCGCGGCCTCGGCTCGCGTGAGCCAGCGCCCCGCGCGGAGGAGCGTCCAGAGGGCCGCGAACGCGCTCTTGGCCTGCGCCACGACGGCGCGCGGATCATTGAGCCAGAGGACGCGCGCCTCCAGGAGCTCTCGCGCCGCAGGCAGCTCGTGGAGATACTCCGCCGGGTAGTGGCGGAGCACGATGTCCACGGGACGGCCGTAGGCGGCGGCGCGGCCGTCGCGGGCGGTCAGCGTCAGAGAATCCACCACGTCCCATTCCCAGCCGAGGGCCTGCGCTTCGCGGCCGAAGAGATACGCCAGCCTGAACTCCTCGCGGTGCGCGGGGTCGCAGAGAATGGCCAGGCGCGGACGCCCGCGCGCGCCGCGGCAGTGACGCGCCCACGCGCGGGCGAGCTCGAATCGGAAGCGGGAGCGGGCGCCGCGATTCGGATTGCCGCGCGCGGGGCCCATCTCTTCGGAGGCCCAGATCTCGCGCTGGCCGGCCGGCTTGTCGCAGTTGTACTCGAGCGCGGCGAGGCCCCCGCCGGAGCGCTCGAAGATGTCGAAGCGCCCCCAGAAGAAGGGCGCGCCAAGCGCGCCGCGGGCGTAGACATCCTTGGCGAGCGGGAAGTCGGGCAGCGCGAAGCCCGCCAGCGCCGGGTCGCGGGCGAGGAGCCCGTCGGCGAAGCGCCTCAGCAGCCTGTCGAGGACGACCGCCGAGCGCGCGAGATCGGCGGCCAGCGCGGGATCGAGTGCGAGCGGATCGGGTGTGGCCACGCGCGCCTCACCCGGCGCGCTCTGCTGGCACCAGCGGAGGAGGAGGTGATCGGTGAGACGGCGGGCCGGCCCGCCGCGCCGCGGCTCAGGCGGCGGCGCTGGGCGCGCCATGGTAGCCGCCCGAGTGACCGCTCACGTGACCGCCGCTGGACCAGCGCCCGCCCTGGTTCGAGTAACGCGAGTAGGACGGCGGCTCGGAGTAGTAGTAGTAGTGGCCGCCGAAGCCCGTCCGATAGTAGCTCCTGCCGTTCGCCCGCCGCTCCCAACATCCGTTCGGGTCGTCCCAGCCCGCCGAACCCGGCGCCGTCGCCCGTGGCGGGCAGTCGGGCGCCCTCGCGGACTGCGGGCCCGAGTCGCAGCCGGCGAGCGCCGAGGCCGCGAGAATGCCGGCGGTGATGTGCAGCGCGAGGCGCTTGTTCTCAGCCACGGCGGCCGACGTCCGCCGTGATGGTCACGGGAAGCCGCGTGCGGAGATATGCCAGGTAGGCCGAGAGATCCTCGCCCGGCGCTTCCCAGGCCCAGGCCCGCACCCGGCGGACGCCCATGGCGCTCAAGTGTTCGAGGCTCGGCGCGTCCTCCTCGCCAAGCGCGTAGCGGTTGTCGAGGGCGCCGGCCTTCGTCTGCGTGTCGCGCGCGCTGTCGAAGATGAGGCAGCCGCCGCGCCGGGCGGGAAGGCGCGCAAGCTTGCGCCCGAGTGCCAGCAGGAGGGGGATCTCCTCGTGGCCGTCGAGGGCACCTCGCGGGTCGTACCAGCCGTTCCACGCGAGCGCTCCCGCCATGCCGAAGCGCCGCCTGAGCCCGTAGGCGAGCCAGAGGGCGAGGGGACCGGGCAGGTCGAAGATCCAGAGCGCGCGCGCATCGGGCGAGGGAATCCTGCGCAGGAGCCTCTCGACGCCCGCCGGCGCCGAGGCGCCCACGGTGACGCGCGGGCCGCCCTCGCGATAGTGAAGCGCGGCGGCAAAGGGGGTCGCGCGAAACCACGGCTCGAGCGCCCCGACACCGCGGCGCCACGCCGTCATCGCCCCGAGCACGCGCGCCTCGGAGATCGCCGGGAGCGCCCGGGCGCCCGCCATCAGCCGCCCAGGAAGTTCATCGCGCCGACGATCACGGCGGCCAGCACGATGAAGAGACCTTCGAGCTCCATCCCCAACATGTCATTGCCCACCGCCAGCTCGGCCGAGAAGTCGCGGCGGTCGAGCCAGTCGTAGATCTTGAAGAAGATGAGGACGAGCGCCATGCTGATCACCGTGTCGACGAGCGCCCAGCCGAGATTGCGCGTGGACTGGATGGCGGCCAGCGAGATGATGGCGAGCGAGATGTAGAGCCCGCGGACGACGTGTCCCACCGCCGCGTCCTTGTGCTCCGAGGCGGAGCGCAGGGTGAACGGCGTCAGGCGGTCGAAGACCCACCGCACGACGAAGGCCAGCACCAGGAAGGCGATGGCCCAACTGACGGCGATGCCGTAGCCCATCACGAGGTTCACCGGCGTTCCTCCTTCCCGATGACGATGCGGTCCACGGGCCAGAAGCGCCCGACCGACACGTCCACGAAGCCGCTCGGCCAGGCCTCGACCGAGAGCCACGCGCGCGCGTCCCCATCCGAGCGCAGCACCTGGTAGGAGAGCGTGTCGCCGGCCGCCACGTCGACATTGCCCATGGCGCGCGAGACCGTCGCGTTGCCCATCTCCGCCCGCGCGTATGTCCGCCCGTTCCAGCTGGCGCGGCCGTCCGGTCCCACGGGCGCGTCGAGGTGGTCGTAGCGGACGATCTTGCCGTCCTCGAGGGCGATCCACGCTTCGTGCGCGCCGCGCTCGATCTTGACCACCGGCCACTCGCTGGACGCGTCGTGGTAGAAGAGCACGGCCGTGACGTTCCACGTCTCGCCGCCCGCCTCGACCCTGTCGCCGGGCGAGACGCGGGCGAGCGCTTCGGGATCATCCGCCGGCTTGCGTCCGGGAAAGTGGTCGAGCCAGCCCACGCGCCTGCCTCCTTCGCGCTGTCGCGCGCGACAATTGCACACCAGTATAGGGGGCGTCCCGGGCCAGACCAAGATTCCTCTGCGTTCGCGGCTCCTGCTATACTCCGGCACACGAGCCGGGGGTCCTCCATGGCGCTGCGACCGTTGACTGTGCTGATGCCGTTCTACACGCCGTTTTACGCACCTCTCGCGGCGGGCACGACGCTGGGGCACTTCCGCGAGGAAGGACTCGACGTCAGGTGGAAGACTGCCGCCGCCTTCGGGAAGAGCTCAGTCCAGGCCCTGCTCGACGGCAGTATCGAGATCACGCTGAGCGGGCTCATGCGGAGCTTCGATCTGGCCGACCGCGAGGGCCGGGTCCTCCCGCACTTCGCCGAAGTCTGCAGCCGAAGCGGGTTCTTCCTCCTGGGCCGCGCGCCGATGCCGGGGTTCCGCTGGTCCGATCTCGCCGGGAAGACCGTCCTCTCCTTCGCCGAGGCGCCCACGCCGTGGCAGTGCATGCTGACCGTGCTGCGGCGGAACGGCGTGGACCCGGCCGCCGTGCGCATCGAGCGCGAGCGCCCCGTGCCGGACGCGCTCGCGGCTTTCCGCGCCGGGCACGGCGATTTCTTCGAGCAGACGCAGCCGATGGTCGAGCAGATGCTCGCGAGCGGTGAGGCGTACCTGGTCGCGTCCATGGGCGAGGCGACGGGGCCGGTGCCGTTCACCTCCTACATGACGACGCCAGACTTTCTCCGCCGTCAGCCGGACACCGTGCTCCGTTTCACGCGGGCGCTCTACCGCACGCAGCGCTGGCTCGCGCGGCACGACGCCACGGCCATTGCGGAGGCCATCGCACCGGACTTCCCGGACATCGAGCCGGTGATTCTCGAGCGCGCCGTCGGCCGGCTCTCGAAGCAGGGTACCTGGGCGCGCGACCCTGTCCTCCGCCGTCCCGGCTTCGATTACCTCCAGGACATTCTGAAGTCGGGCGGCTTCATCGCGAAGACCCACCGTTACGAGGATCTGGTGGACACGGCGATCGCGGAGCGGGCGGTCGCAGAGTTGGAGGGAAAGCTCTGATGCTCCGAGCCGCTGCCGCACTCGCCGCCGTCCTGCTGCTTCCGCTCTCAGCTTCGGCGCAGCCGAAGGAGGTCGTCTTCCTCGGCTTCGGCGGGACGCACGAGAAGAACCTCAAGGAGCGCGCCATCCCCGCCTTCGAGAAGAAGCACGGCGTCAAGGTCATCTACGTCAGCGGCACCATGGCCGCCAACTTCGCGCGCGCCCAGGCGCAGAAGGGCCGGCCCGAGGCCGACGTGCTCTGGAATAACGACATCGTCCACGTCATCGGCAAGAAGATGGGGCTCTTCGAGAAGCTCGATCCGCAGCGCGTTCCCAACCTCAAGGTCGTTCACGACGTGGCCCGGGACCGCGAGGGCATCGGCGTCATGCAGGGGATACAGGCGCAGGGGATCCAGTACGCGAGCCGCGTGTTCAAGGACAAGGGGTGGCCGCCGCCCGCGTCGTGGTACGACCTCTGGAAGCCGGAGTTCAAGGGGCGCGTCGGTCTCTATGCCGGCACCAATGCCTACACGCAGTACTTCATCCCGGTGCTGGCCCGCCTCGAGGGCGGGAGCGAGCGGAACACCGACGGAGCCTTCAAGCGCCTGCGGGAGCTCGGGCCCAGCGCGCCGACGTTCCCGGCCTCTCCCGCCGAGTTCGACAACCTCTTCAAGCAGGGCGAGGTCTGGATCGGGACGAATGGGAGCACGCGCGTCTACGAGCTCCAGGCGGCGGGCTTCGCAACGGAGTTCGCCTATCCGAAGGAAGGCGCCATTCTCTTCGCCAACTGGTTCGACGTGCTCAAAGGCGCGCCGCATCCCGAGCTCGCGCAGGAGCTGGTCGACTTCCTGCTTGGCCCCGAGGCGCAGGAGGCCTTCGCCAAGTACGTGTTCTTCGCGCCCGTCAACAGGCGGACGAAGCTCGATCCGGAGACCGCGCGGAAGGTTCCGAGCCAGGAGCAGCTCGGCAAGATGATCAAGCTCGACTTCGAAGCGATCAACGAGAACGTCGCGGCCTGGACGGAGCGCTTCAACAAGGAAGTCGAGCGTCGGTAGGCGGGTGGCCACGGTCGAGCTCGAGGGCGTCAGCAAGTTCTACGGTGCCCACCGGGCGGTTCACGAGTTCTCCCTCTCCATCGCGTCAGGCGAGAGCGTGGCGCTCCTCGGCCCCTCCGGATGCGGCAAGACCACCACGCTCAACATGATCGGGGGCTTCCTCGAGCCGGACGCGGGGCATATCCGGATCGCAGGCCGTGCCGTGGGCGGCGTGCCGCCGTACCGGCGGAATATCGGGATGGTTTTCCAGCACTACGCGCTCTTCCCCCACTTGACGGTTGCCGACAACCTGGCGTTTGGTCTCCGGATGCGTAGAGCCAGCAAAGCCGAGATCGTCCGGCGCGTCGGCGGCGTCCTCGAGCTCGTGCACCTGGGCGGCCTCGAGCGGCGGTACCCGCGCGAGCTCTCAGGCGGGCAGCAGCAGCGCGTCGCGCTGGCGCGAGCGCTCGTGGTCGAGCCCGCCGTGCTTCTGCTCGACGAACCGCTCTCCAACCTGGACGCCAAGCTGCGCCAGGAGATGCGCCAGGAGATCGTCGAGCTGCAGCAGCGTCTTGGCATCACCACGATCTTCGTCACCCATGACCAGGAGGAGGCGCTGGCCATAGCCGGGCGCATCGCCGTCATGGACGCGGGCCGCATCGAGCAGGTCGGCGCTCCCGAGGCCATCTACGGGAGCCCGCGCACCGAGTTCGTGGCGCGCTTCATCGGCGAGGCCAACCTGCTGCCCGGTGAAGTGCTGGGCCCCGTGCGCGACGGCCTCGCGGTGCGAGCGGACCTGGGTGCCCGCGTGCTGGCGCCGGCCGACGCCGGCTTCAAAGCGGGCGACCGCGTCCTGGTCATGGTACGCCCTGAGAAGATCTACCTCGGCGTCGCGGGGTCCGGCACGGCGGAGAACCGGATCGAGGCGACGGTCAGGAGCGTGAGCTTTCTGGGCGCGGTGACCCGCTGTCTCCTCACCGCGGGCGCCCAGCCGCTCATCGTCACCACCGGTGAGGCTTCCGGCCTGCCCGCAGCAGGCCAGCGCGCCGCCCTCGAGTGGAACAGCCGGGACTGCCGCCTGCTTGCCGAGACCCGCGCATGCTGATGCGCTCGGCAGCGCCCTGGCTGCTGCTGGCGGTACCTCTCGCCATCTTCGCCGCGCTCTTCGTGCTGCCGCTCGGCAATATGCTGCTGCTGAGCCTCCAGAGCTTCGATCGCACCACGGGAGCGACCGGCGGGTTCACGCTCAACAACTACACCAAGTTCCTCGGCGACAGCTTCTACCTCGGCATTCTCTGGCGCACGCTCAAGCTGGCCGCGCTCACGACCTGCGTGACGCTCATCCTGGGGTATCCCGTTGCCTTTCACCTGAACTTGTCGAGCGGCCGGCGGCGCGCCCATCTCACGCTCCTCATCCTGGCACCGCTCCTGATCAGCGTGGTCGTGCGGAGCTTCGGGTGGCTGGTGATTCTGGGGCCCAACGGTCTCGTCAATTCGGCGCTCCGCGGGGCCGGGGTGATATCGGAGCCGCTCCGGCTCCTCTACACGGAGAGCGCCATCGTGCTGGGGCTCACGCACGTGTTCCTGTCTTTCATGGTCCTGTCCATCGCCACGGCGCTCGGGCGCATCGATCCCGCCGTGGTCCGCGCCGCGCAGAGCCTGGGCGCCAATCCCGTCCAGACCTTTCTGCGCGTCATCCTTCCGCTGAGTCTGCCGGGCATCGCGGCGGGCTCGCTCATCGTTTTCACGCTGAGCATGAGCGCCTTCATCACGCCGGTGCTGCTCGGCGGCCCGCGAGTGAAGGTCATGTCCTACCTCGCCTATCAACAGACCCTCCTGCTGTCGGACTGGCCCTACGGCAGCGCCATCGCCTTCGTGCTGCTGGCGCTCACCGCGGTGAGCGTCTTGCTCTACCTGCGGGCGCTCGAGACCGGGCGCTTCAGGATGGTCTTCAGATGAGGCGGCGGGTGTCGCTCCTCGGCGTGTGGAGTTGGGCCGTCTACGGCTTCGTGCTCGCGCCCATCGCGGTCATCCTGCTGGCCTCGCTGACGCGGGCGGAGTACACGAGCTTTCCGCCCCGGGGATTGAGCCTGCGCTGGTACCTCGAGATTCCGGCGCACCCGGAGTTTCTCGAGTCGCTGCGGGTCAGCCTGGTGGTGGCGGCCGTGAGCGGGGCACTCGCGACAGCCCTGGGCACGCCGGCCGCGCTCGCGCTGGTGCGCTACCGCTTCCGGGGACGGCAGCTGCTGAACGGCTTCTTCCTCTCGCCGCTGATGCTGCCGGCGGTGATTCTCGGCGTGGCGCTGCTGCAGTTCTACACGCTCGTCGGGATCACGCGGACGCCGGCCGCCCTGGTCTGCGGCCACCTGGTGATCACGGTGCCCTACGTCGTCCGGCTGGTCTCGGCGGGCCTGGCGGGGCTGGACCCGAGCCTCGAGCGGGCGGCGTTGATCCTGGGCGCTACGCCCTGGAAGGCCTTCACGCGAGTGACGCTGCCGCTGGTCGCGCCGGGTGTGATCGCGGGCGGGGCATTCGCCACCATCGTCTCCTTTGATGACGTGAGCATCGCGCTCTTCCTGGCGAGCCCGAAGACGACGACCTTGCCGGTGCGGATCTTCACGTATATCGAGCAGACCTTCGACCCACTGGTGACGGCCGTCTGCTCCCTCCTGGTCCTGCTGACGGCGGCCGCGGTCGTGGTCATCGAGCGGAGCGTGGGCCTGGGCCGCCTCTTCGGCGCCGAGGAGTCTACGTCTTCGGCCTCCAGTTCTTGAAGCGCTCGCGGAGGACCTTCTTGTCGAACTTGCCGACGGAGGTCTTGGGCACCGCGTCGATGAAGACGACCTCGTCGGGCAGCCACCACTTGGCCACGCGCGGGGTCAGGTACTCCATGATCTCCTGCGCGCTGAGCTGGTCCTTGAACTCGGGTTTGGGCACGACGCAGGCGAGCGGCCGCTCCAGCCATTGGGGGTGCGGCCGCTCCAGCCATTGGGGGTGCGGCACGGCGATGAC
>Ga0153916_10002589_pt1 | contig 13214 bp, 14 predicted proteins | sample Opewatmetagenome_FD_109642 | JGI IMG/M metagenome (GOLD analysis project Ga0153916, IMG submission 109642) | Freshwater wetland microbial communities from Ohio, USA - Open water 3 Core 3 Depth 4 metaG | ecosystem: Environmental > Aquatic > Freshwater > Wetlands | place: USA: Ohio, Lake Erie...
CCCATCCAGAAGAATGGTATTGATGATGTCGAGTGGAAGGTATAGTTTCAATGCTTCATCCAGGTCAGCATGCAGCCCGACCCTATCTCCGTCGATAATCCTGCCCTTCAATCGCTCTTCGACAGTCCCTTCGCGGACAGACTTCCCCTTTTTTTCCCCTTTGTGCTTGGAATAATACGTTATCAATGCGGTGAGAGGATCGTAGCTGGGCCTTCGCTCATCAAAGATGAGCTGGCGACAGAGTTCTCGACCTTCCTCATCGATTTTGAAGAGAGGCATGATCTTCGCCGCATGGACGATTGCCATATCCAGACCGGCCTCGATAGCATAATGGAGGAACACACTGTTAAGCGCATGGCGAGCGCCCGGGCTCAGCCCGAAGGAGACATTGCTGACTCCGAGGATTGTGCGTACCCCGGGCAATTCCTGTTTAATCCTCCGGATCGCTTCAATAGTTTCGACAGCCGCCTTGCGGAATTCCTCGTCCCCGGATCCCAGCGTGAATGTCAGCGCATCGAAAATGAGATCTTGCGGCCGCAGCATGTAGGTCTTCACAGCAATATCTTAGATTCGACGTGCAACCTGCACCTTGCGATCTGCGGTTTTTGCCATCCCCTGTTCGTCGATGGTCAGCGCAATCACTGCAGCACCGTACTTCCTGCACAGCTGAGCCACTTTGTTAACCCTCTCCTCGCCGTCTTCCAGGTTTATCGAATTAATGATCGCCCTGCCTCCAACCAGCTGGAGTGCTTCCTCAATGACGGGAGCCTCCGTGGAGTCAATGACCATCGGAAGGGGAACTTGAGTGTTGAACCGGGAGACGATTTCCCGCATGTCATGCGCTTCATTGCGCCCGACGTACGCGGCGCAGACATCTACCATGTGCGCTCCCTCTTTGACAGCCTCCCGTCCCATGGCAACGATCGCTTCCCAATCCTCCTTCGCAAGAAGCTCACGGAAGAGCTTACTTCCGTTGGCATTGGTCCGTTCCCCCACCAGAACCGGGGGAGGATCGACATGAAACGGAACGGCCTGATAGAGGCTCGATGCACTCGGCACGAAGTCAAAGGACCTCTTCTTCGGTTCCAGGTTTCCGACGGCCTCCGCAAGCTGCCGAATGTGCTCCTGAGTTGTGCCGCAGCATCCTCCAACGACATTGACACCGAGGTCCCGCACGAAATGCGAAACAAATCTGGTGAATTCTTCTGGCGAGAGCTTGTAGTGTGCACGCCCACCGATATTCTCTGGCATGCCGGCGTTGGGCATAACGAATATGGGTTTAGGGCTATTGCTGGCGAGTACTCTGACGTGATCTGACATCTCCTGAGGTCCCGTCGCGCAGTTTATCCCGATCACATCGATGTCAAATGGTTCGATCGCAACCAGGGCAGCGGAAACTTCAGTCCCGAGAAGCATTGTTCCCATTGTCTCGATGGTCACCGAAGCGATAACGGGAACACGTCTCCGAAGCTCGCCGAACACCTCAAACACGCCTGCCAGGGCAGCCTTCATCTGAAGCATGTCTTGACAGGTCTCAATACAGAGCAGCTCCACGCCACCGTCAAGCAGACCGCGGGCCTGAGTTGTGTAGGCATCGGCCATCTCGCGGAAATGAATGTGCTGGAGAGAGGGAAGCTTGGTCGTGGGGCCAAGCGAGCCGGCGACAAAGCGCGGCCGGCTAGGCGTGGAGAAATCCTGAGCCACCCGCTTCGCGATCCGGGCGTTGTGCAGGGTAATTTCGTATGCGCGCTCTGCAAGGCCATACTCTGCAAGAACGATTGGACTTGAGCCAAACGTATTTGTCTCGATGACGTCGCATCCGGCCGCGAGGTAGTCATTGTGAACATTTTCCACTGCCGCCGGCCTGGAAATCGCCAGGTACTCGTTACACCCGTTCAGGTGCTCCCCCCCAAAGTCCTCCGCGGTCAGGCCCTGTCCCTGGAGATGTGTGCCGGTTGCGCCGTCAAATACGATGATCTTCTCTTTGAGAAGCTCGGTGAAACTCTTCATTCAACTCCTATCGGTTCCTGACATCTCATGGCATATGCTTCTTCGTCGCATAGTACTCTTCCATCATCCGTCGGACCACTTCTCCCGCCGACGGAACATCGTTGACGAGTCCCGCACTTTGGCCGGCCTCAAACATTCCTTCCTCGTGGTTCCCCTCGAAGATGCCAGCGCGTTCCCGCTTGTGCCCCAACAATTGAATAAGTTCTTCTTTCTCAGCGCCCCGGCGCTCTGCATCCAGCGCCCTCAACGCAAATGGTGTTTTCACCATCCTGACTGGTGCCACTTTCTTCAAGGTGAGAATCGTACCTCCATCTCCGGTTCCGACGATGATTTTCTTGTACGTTTCGTGAGCAGAGGATTCCACCGTCACGGCGAACCTGGTGCCGACCTGGACGCCTGTGGCCCCCAGGGCAAGGGCCGCCGCCATTCCCCTCCCATCGGCGATGCCGCCAGCGGCAAGAACGGGAATGTGTACGGCATCAGCAACCTGCGGAACAAGCGTGAGCGTTGTGATCTCGTCGAGTCCATTGTGACCACCCGCCTCAAAACCTTCAGCTACTACAGCATCGCAACCCGCCGCCTCCGCCTTGAGTGCATGCTTGACCGCGGCAATTACGTGGACCACCAAGCAACCTGCCTTCTTAAGAGTTTCTGTGAACTTCAGCGGATGACCCGAGGAGGTGAAAACAATTCTGATCCCCTCCTCAATTGTCGCTTGAACCAACGCCCCTGAATCTTCCCGTGAGAGCGGGATGTTCACACCGAAGGGCTTTGCGGTCTTTGAACGCGCTTTCCGAATGTGCTCGCGTAGAAGGTCCGGCTTCATCGAGCCCGCGCCGATAAGGCCCAGTCCCCCAGCTTCAGAAACAGCAACGGCGAGCTTGTTGCCCGCCGTCCACACCATCCCTGCTTGGATGATGGGGTAGTGAATGCCAAAGACTCTTGAGACGGGTGTTTCCAGGGGCGCCGGCCAGGCACCTCGGACACTGTCGTCCATGTGGTTACCCGGAAATGAGTTCGGGAATTGCGCCAGCGGCAAACGAGAAGGAGTACAACAACAAGCCTCCCTTTGGAGCGGTAAGCTTCAATATGTGTTCTCCATGCTCCCGGTTACGAACAACATTGTACGATCGCGCCTCGCCCACGGTCAGCAGGCTCCGACCGTCCGCCTCGATACGTACGTCTTCCCCCCTGTTCTCAGCAGTCAGAGATCTCCCATCCTGATGCACCTTGATATCTGCCGCTGTTTTACCTGATGCGGCAATCACTACATCGACGTCAAGGCCACCGTAGCGGACCACGATGTGTCCTTCCTTCTCTCCTACCAACCGCAGATCCTCGCGATCATTGGACCAATCTCCTCCGACGTAGAACCTTCCTTCAAGGTAGATCCCGGGATCGGCGTAGTGGATCTCTGACTCGGGCCCGTACCCTTCAACATTTCCCATGCTTCCCCGAAGGTAGCCAGCGAAAATTTCAGGTGTGGCACGATAGTGTGCAGCACCGGGGCGGTCGACATCGTACATCGGCGAGGTTAGAGGCGGGAGATCACTCAACAAGCCGGCATCAATCATCAACGTCTGGATGACGTGTTCAGTCGTCGCAAAGTTGCCACCTCCCTCGTTCATGAAACGGACAAACCCATCGCGGTCAACAATATGTTGAGCTGGCCAGAGCCGATTGCGGTATCGTGACCAGATTATCCCATCATTGTCCATCACCACGGGATACTTGATACCCAGGCGATCCACTGCTCGCCTGACACTCTCGGGATCCTTCCCGAAGGAAAAGCGGGGGGCATGCACCCCGATGACTATGAGCCCCTCAGCCGAGTATTTACGGTGCCAGTCATTGACATACCGAATAGCATGCACAGACGCGGCACAGCTGTAGTCCCAGAAATCCAGCATCAGGACTCTGCCGCGCTGTGCGATAACGGGCACTGGCTCGGAGTTGAACCAGTAGTCACCGTACAGTTCATGTGCCCGTACCGTGCCGGGTTCAAAATCGAGAATAGTCATACGAAAATATAGAAGTTCCCTTTCTGAATATCAACGTATCTATCCTTTGCCGTTCATGAAACTCGATCAGCAAGGAGTTTGAGGGTCGTCAAGATCACCACGGCAATGAAAACGGGTCGGATGAATCTTGCACCCCTCTGTATCGCCATCGTGGAACCCGCACGCGCACCGACAATTTGCCCAGCTGCCATCACAAGAGCGGGAAGCACCAGCACGAATCCGCCAAGGAAGAAGAGCAGAAACGATACGATGTTGCTCGTGAAGTTCATCACCTTCGTATATCCCGTCGCCTTGGTAAGATTGAACCCGAGCGCTGCAATGAACGCGAACGCCCAGAATGATCCGACGCCGGGCCCGAAGAATCCATCGTAGAAACCCAACGCCAGCCCGAACACCGCATAGAACGGCAGGCGCCCCATATTGGGATGGCCGTCATGATCGCTGACCCGAGGTGCAACCAGCATGAAAAGGGCGATTGCAAGCAGGAGAAGCGGGATAAGAAGGTTGAGAAAATCCGGGCTCATCCGCTGCACCGCCCAAGTGCCAGCGCTTGCGCCGACGAGCGTCCATGCAATGCCAAGCATTGCATCCTCCAGTGCAACGACCCCCTTCTTTACGTAGTAGAAGGATGCAGTAAGACTCCCAAAGCTCGCCTGGAACTTGTTCGTCCCGAGTGCAACCTGGGGCGGCACACCGAGGCCGAGCAGGGCGGGGATTGTGATAAGCCCTCCGCCGCCAGCGATTGAATCAATCCAGCCCGCGGCGAGACCAATGAGGAAGAGAAAAGGATAGACCCAAGGAGCATCCACCATCAGTCGAACAGCCCTTCAACAGAAAGATATCTCTCCCCTGTGTCATAACAGAAGGTCAGAATCCGAGCTCCACGCGACAGCTCCGGTATCTTCTTCGCAACTGCAGCCAACGACGCTCCCGACGAGATCCCGACAAACAGTCCCTCTTCTTTCGCCGCCCGAACAGCGTACGTATACGCTTCTTCCTTTGAAACCTGGATCACACCGTCCAGCAGGTCCGTATGAAGGTTCTTTGGGATGAATCCGGCTCCAATCCCCTGAATGGGGTGTGGCCCTGGCGCCCCACCGCTGATTACAGCAGAAAGCGATGGCTCGACAGCGAACGCTTTCAACGCCGGCATCCGCTTCTTCAGCACCTCCGTAACACCCGTGATATGTCCCCCCGTCCCCACCCCGGTGATCAACACATCGATGCCCTCCGGGAAATCGCGGAGGACCTCGGCGGCGGTGGCTTTACGATGAATTTCAATATTCGCTTCATTTTCGAACTGCATCGGCATCCAGGCACCGGGAGTGCGCTGGACAATTTCCTGCGCCTTCTGGATTGCCCCTTTCGTGCCAAGCTCCCGCGGTGTGAGTTCAACTGTGGCACCGTAGGCCGCCATGAGCTTGCGCCGTTCCACCGACATCGAATCCGGCATGACCAGGATGACTTTGTAGCCCTTGACAGCACACACCATCGCCAGCCCGATCCCCGTATTCCCGGAGGTTGGCTCCACGACGATGGTGCCCTTTTTCAAGATCCCCTTCCGCTCGGCATCCTCAACCATGGAGAGACTGATCCGATCCTTGATGCTTCCGCCGGGATTTGCGCGTTCGAGTTTCATCCAGACTTCCGCATGGTCACCGAAGAGCCGGTTGATTCTGACGTGCGGAGTATTGCCGATCGTTTCAAGAACATTCCTTGCTTTCACTCTACCTCCTCTTCCTGCTGTGTGTACTGTTTGGGTTTTTTGGGCTAGATTACAAAATCGATTACATCCGACTGCTCACGATTCCGCACATGGATCTCGCTCTTATGGTAGACGACGGAATATGGCGGGACGCTCTCTGTCAACCAGACGTTCCCTCCGATCACACTGTCGTGGCCAATAATCGTTTTCCCGCCAAGGATGGTCGCATTGGAATAGATCACGACCCTATCCTCGATCGTCGGATGTCTCTTCGTTGCACAGAGCGATTTGTCAACGCTGAGCGCCCCGAGCGTCACTCCCTGGTAGATCTTCACATTGTCGCCGATGACAGTCGTCTCGCCTACAACGATTCCTGTTCCATGGTCGATAAAGAAGGACTGGCCGATGGCGGCACCCGGGTGAATATCGATCCCAGTCCGCTGATGCGCCGCCTCAGATAGAATCCTCGGAAAAATTGGAACCTCGAGAGAATAGAACACGTGGGCAATGCGATACACTGCAATCGCAAAGAACCCGGGGTATGCCGAGACGACTTCGTCGACGCTCTCTGCAGCCGGGTCGCCTGCATGAATAGCTTCCGCATCGAGCCAGAGCAATTGATGAATCTCTGGCAGGCGAGAGAAGAACTGATCGGCCACCTGTTCCACGCTTCGGGACATCTGTCCGGCCAACGGAGCGAGCACCTTGCTCAGATCACGTTTCAAGAGGAGGAGTTCACCCTCGATTTCCTCAGCAGAGAAGTATTCCTCCTCAGAAAAGTGCGGGAAAAGAATCCGCACCACAGCGTCCCCAAACTGCGCCACCTCCTGTTTCACGGGAAGCACCGGAGAACGCTGCTTGCGTATCTTCAACAATTCACCTGCAAATACGTGGTCCATAGTGATACCTCATATTCCACAACGCTGCCAAAAGGGGGATCCGGAATCAGCGGCCACTTCTGGAACCCTCAATAAGTAGAACAAATTCCCCCTTCATTTCCTTCCCGGAGAATTTCTCAAAGAGCGATTTGGGGGTACCATGATAGAACTGCTCATCTGGCATCGTCAGGTTCCATGCCAGGCAGATGCGTCGCCGATCGCCAAGCACATCTGTAAGGTCGCGCAATAGCGGCACCAGCCGATAGGGCGTTTCAAGGAGCACCACAGTATGCGGTTCCCGTATCAGCAGCCTCAACTCGGCCCGCCGTCGCTCCTTCTTGGGTGAGAGCCATCCGAAGTACAGGAACCGATCGATGGGGAATCCGGATACTGTCAGTGCTGGCATTAGTGAAGAGGCGCCAGGGACCGGAACCACCCGGATGCCGGCGGCCACGGCACGCTGCACGAGGAGCTGTCCTGGATCAGAAAAAACCGGGGTGCCACTATCCGAAATAAGCGCGATCGATTTCCCCTGCTGCAGCGCCTGTACGATTACCGTCGTCGCGGCCGCCTCATTGTGCTCATTGAGGGTTTCGATCGGCTTCTGAATATCGAGACGTCGAAGGAGACGTTCACCTTCAGGCCGTTCCTCACAGACGACAAGATCCGCGGACCGGAGGGTGTGGACGGCACGAATCGTGATATCATCATCATTGCCGATCGGGGTTGCCACCAGATAGAGTATTCCCGCCATTGACCGTCCAGTCCTTTGGTGTGTATTACCTTCTCGAGAGGGATCAGAGGACACCCGATCAGCGCTGACCGGTGTGCCCGAACCCTCCCGAACCGCGTGCCGTCTCGTCCAGTGAAGCCATCTCAACCCACTCCGCCCGCTCATGCTGCGCGATGACCATCTGAGCGATACGCTCTCCCCGCCGGATCACGAAATCTTCCCGCCCGAAGTTTGTCAGTATGATCTTCACCTCGCCGCGGTAGTCGGCATCGATCGTTCCCGGCGAATTCAGAATGCCGATGCTGTGGTTGATGGCGAGCCCGCTTCGCGGACGGATCTGTGCCTCGTATCCTTCCGGGAGGGCGATGGCGAAACCGGTCGGGATCAGCACTGTCTCTCCCGGCTTCAGCAAGACCTCCCCCACTGTGGCAGCACAGAGATCCATCCCCGCCGCGTGCACAGTAGCATACCGGGGCAACGGGACATCTTTCCCCGTCTCGCCCACGCGGGAGATTTTCACTTTGACTGTTCGAATCACGCTCGCTCCATTTGCGTTGATTTGATATTGAGAAAAACGACGAAGCCCCACCGTTCGGTGAGGCCACACGGATCAGTGTTCCCTCTCGTTGAACAGTCAGCTACCGACCGAGGCGGCCTCCGCCAAAGGCTCATTCACTCGCATCTCGAACTCCTCCCGAAATTGCTTGATCATGCTCTGGACCGGCCAAGCGGCAGCGTCGCCGAGCGCACAGATCGTATTGCCTTCGATGTTGTTCGCCACGTCTAGCAGCAAATCAATGTCAGCCCGGGAGGCCTCGCCTGTCTCAAATCGCTTGAGAATCTTGTGCATCCAGCCGGTCCCTTCTCTGCAGGGCGTACACTGTCCGCATGATTCGTGGTGGTAAAACGCCGCGATACGCGTGATGACCCGGATCAAGTCTGTGTCCTCATCCATCACGATGAGCCCAGCAGTACCGACGGACGAGCCTGCCGCTTTCAGACTATCCGCATCCATCCGGACGCCAGCGATCTGATCCCCGCGAAGCACCATGGTTGACGATCCCCCGGGGAACACAGCCTTGATCTTCTTTCCCCCAAGAACACCGCCGGCGTACCCTTCGATAATATCTGTAAGCAGCTCCCCAGTGGCCATTTCGTACACACCCGGCCTGTTGACATGCCCGCTCACACCAACGAGGATCGGCCCGGGATGTTTCGGCGCACCGATCCTGGAATACGCTTCCCACCCAAGGCGGAGAATAACCGGCACATTAGCGATCGTCTCGACGTTGTTGATGGTCGTCGGGCATCCCCAGAGGCCGTTCTGAGCAGGAAACGGCGGCTTGACTCGCGGGTACCCTCGCTGCCCCTCCAGGGAATTCATCAGCGACGATTCCTCGCCGCAGATGTAGGCACCTGCACCCCGGTGGAGGTAGAATTCCGTGCTGAATCCTGATCCGAGGATGTTCTTGCCTATGTATCCCTTGGCGTATGCATCATCCACTGCTTTCTGCATCATCCGGATCCATTTGGCGTATTCTCCTCGGACGTAGAGATACGCCGTGGTGACGCCCATTGCGTAACAAGCAATGATCGTCCCCTCGATCAGAAGATGGGGGTTAAACTCGAAGATCTGCCGGTCTTTAAACGTCCCTGGTTCGCTTTCGTCGCCGTTGACGCAGATGTACTTGGGCTTGTTGGTCTGCTTCGGCATAAATGTCCACTTAAGGCCGGTCGGGAAACACGCGCCACCACGCCCACGGAGCCCAGATTTCTTAACCTCATCGGTGACCTGATCGGCAGGCATGCCAAGCGCCCTCCGGAGCATTTGGTAGCCGCCGTGGGCCTCGTACACTTCGAGCTTGTGGAGGTCTGGAATATTCGGGAGAATCAGTGGTTCCATGCCTATGTCAGTCCGTCCAGGATCTTGTCGACCCTCGTCTCGTCGAGGTTCTCATAGTACTCGTCCCCGACCTGCATCATGGGAGCAGTCCCGCACGAGCCAAGACACTCGGCCTCCACCAGCGTGAACTGCGAATCTGTCGTTGTCCCACCAACCCGGATATGCAGCCGGTCCTCCAGATGCTTGAGGATGCGGTCGCTCCCGCGCAGCATGCAGGAGATGTTTGTACACACCTCGAGCTTATGTTTGCCAACCGGAGCGCGGTTGAACATCGTGTAGAACGTCACGACACCGTAGACATCATGGAAGGGAATGCCGAGTACACCGGCGACCTGCTTCATTGCCTCTTCCGAGATCCACCCGTGGGTGTCCTGCCACATCCAGAGCGCCTCCAGCACCACCGATTGCGGATGCTGATAGCGCTTCTTCAGTTGTTCGATATGTTCGAGTTGCTGGTCAGAGAACATGGATTTGACTTACTTATCCGCTTCTCCCATGACAGGATCAAGGCTGCCGATGATCGCAACGATATCGGAGATCATGGCTCCTTTGAGCATCATTGGGAGTGATTGGAGGTTCACCATGGAGGGGGAGCGAATCTTCATACGCCATGGATGCCCGGTTCCATCGCTGACGATATAGAACCCCAGCTGACCTTTGGACGATTCGATCGCTTGATACACCTCCCCTACCGGAGGATCGATGCCAATATTAATCAGCATGAAGTCGTGGATGAGTTCCTCCATCTTTGTGTAAGTGCGCTCCTTATTCGGCAGCACCCGTTTGGGATTCATGGCGTTGTAGGAGCCGGCAGGAAGAGCATCGAGCGACTGCCGGAGGATTTTCGCGCTTTCTCGCATTTCCGCAATTCGCACGTAGAAGCGAGCTAGCGCGTCGCTCTCCTTCGCCGTGACGACGTTGAAATCCAGTTTATCGTACACGAGGTACGGGTTATCGCGCCTGAGATCGTAGGGGACTCCAGATGCACGGAGGAGGGGCCCCGTCAACCCCATCGCCACACAGTCCCCCTGTGACAGATAGCCGACACCTTCACATCGATCGATGAAGATCTTGTTTGTACGAAGCAACGCTTCGACCTCGACGACATCTTGCTCGAACTCCTGCAGGAACGCCTCCAGCATGGCGGTGCACTGCGGCGACCAATCCTGCTGCAATCCGCCAATGCGAGCGTAACTGGTTGTGAACCGGGCACCGCACAGGACATCGAAAATATCGAGCACTTTCTCTCGCTCGCGAAATGTCCAGAGCAACACCGTCAGCGCACCCACATCCATCGCCATGCTGCCAACGGAGACCAAGTGCGATGCAATCCTCGCCATTTCACAGACCAATACTCGGATATACTGAGCACGCGGGGGCACTTCCAAACCCAGCAGTTTCTCCACTGCTAGCACGTAACCGACATTGTTCGAAATCGGGGAGAGATAGTCGAGACGATCCGTATGGGGGATGAATTCATGGTACGTTCCGTTTTCTGCAATCTTTTCGTATCCCCGATGGAGATAGCCCAAGTCAGCAACCGACGAGAGCACTGTTTCCCCTTCGAGCTTGACCAGCAGACGGAGAACGCCGTGAGTGGCCGGGTGCTGGGGGCCGATGTTGAGCACCATGGTGTTATCAAGAGGGTCATAGAGAACCGAAGTATCCTGGTCCTCGAGGGCCTTGAGGATTGGGCTGATCTTGACTTCGTCAGCAGAACGTGCGGGCATAGTCGTTAACGCCGGGGAAGAGAAAGTGAATCGGGGATACCCATGAGTGGGAAATCCTTACGCAACGGAAAATGCTCGAACTCCTCGGGCATATATATCCGACGGAGGTCAGGGTGTCCAGCAAACTTGATGCCGAACATGTCCCACGTCTCCCGCTCGTGCCAGTTGGCGCCGGGCCAGACGGAAGTCACCGTCGGGACCACTGGGTTGTCCTCACCGACACGGACTTTAAGACGAAGGTATCGCTTCATGTTCAACGAGTAGAGGTTATAAACGACCTCAAAACGCTGTTCGGGCTGGTATAGATCCACCCCGCAAACATCAATTACCAGATCGAACAAGAGATCCGGATCCGATTTGACAAATTCTGCCACGCGGACGATATCATCTTTCCTCACCAGGATTGTGAGGTCATTCCGGAACTCTTCGCTCCCAAGAATGCTCTCGGGCAACTGCGCCTTGATTCTGTCCACTATTTCAGCATTGGTCATGCGGGTTGCCCCGTTGGTTCTGCCGTCGGACGTTTCGGAGGGATCGGCTCACTCTGACCTCCACCGATCACCGATTCGTTCGAGATTTTCTTCTGGAGTTCTAGCAGCGCACAGAGGAGATTCTCCGGCCTGGGTGGACAGCCGGCGACATACACATCCACAGGCATGAACTGGTCGATCCCCTGCACCACTGCATAGGAGCGGAACATTCCCCCGGTGGAGGCACAAGCGCCCATTGAAATAACCCATTTGGGCTCGGGCATTTGATCGTAGATTTTCCGCACCACTTTTGCCATTTTGTAGTTAACCGTCCCGGCTACAATCATCACGTCGCACTGACGGGGCGTGAAGCGCATCACCTCGGAGCCAAACCGAGAGATATCAAAGCGAGGGGAGGCCGTCGCCATCATCTCGATGGCACAGCAGGAAATCCCCATCGGCATTGGCCAGAGAGAGTTCTTCCTTGCCCATGCAATGACTTCATCCAAGCGCGTCGTCAAAAAGCCATCGCGCTGCAACTTCTCTATCGCCACCGCAACGCTCCCTTCTTGAAGATATACAGAAGCCCCACCAGCAGCACACATATGAACACGAGCATCTCGACGAACCCGGCCCAGCCGAGTTGACGGAATAACACGGCCCAGGGATACATGAACACGATTTCTATGTCAAAAACGATAAAGAGCATCGCTACGAGATAGAACTTGACGGAGAACCGTTCCCGGGCCGTCTTCATCGGTTCCATGCCGCTCTCATACGTTTAGAACTTCTCCTCACTTGGCCGCTTAGGCCCGATCAACCGGTTGATGTTTGTAAACACAAGCCCGGCCACGACGCCGAAGAGAATCATGAGGCCAATGGGAAGATACTGCTCTAGCATCTTACTAATCCTAACAAGGGGAATGGGCGCAAAGTTGCGAGGGAATTACGCTAAGCTACGCAAAAACCCGCCTAATGTCAACGAAATGAAGGTTTTTGGGGTCCGACTCAGCTGATCCCTTCGTACATCGATTCAATGATACTCTTGTAGTGTTCCTCGATCGCCTGACGCCGGACCTTCTGCGTGGGAGTCAGTTCACCGTCTTCGATTGTGAACTGCTTGTCGAGCAGTGTGAATTTCCGAACCCGTTCGTAGTTCGCAAGATCTCTCTGGATCTGGTTTATGTTCTCCTCTATCAGCCCGGTGATCGCCGGGTGTCTCGTCAGTTCGATAGTATTGTTGTATTTGATGCTACTGCCGTCAGCATATTCCTTCAGTGCGTCAAAATCCGGGACAATGAGGGCGGTCAGGAACATGCGGCGATCACCAATGAGCATGAACTGCTCGATATACTTGCTGGTCAAAAAGAGGTTTTCGATGGGCTGGGGAGCGATATTCTTGCCTCCTGAACTGACAAAGAGGTGCTTCTTCCTGTCTGTAATATAGAGGAAGCCTTCCCCGTCGAGATGGCCAATGTCGCCGGTGTGTAACCACCCGTCTTTGTCGATGACCTCTCTGGTGGCCTCATCGTTGTTCCAATACCCTTTCATAATATTTGGGCCGGAGACAAGGATTTCGCCGTCATGAGCGATCCTCACCTCGACACCGGGGATAGCCGGTCCAACACTTCCCCATTTGTAATGGTCGAGTCGATTAACGGAAATCACAGGCGAGGATTCGGTAAGTCCATATCCCTCAATGATTTTCAGCCCGACGGCCTCAAAAAACTCGCCAAATTCCTTTGCCAGAGCAGCGCCTCCCGA
>Ga0153916_10002590_pt1 | contig 13210 bp, 8 predicted proteins | sample Opewatmetagenome_FD_109642 | JGI IMG/M metagenome (GOLD analysis project Ga0153916, IMG submission 109642) | Freshwater wetland microbial communities from Ohio, USA - Open water 3 Core 3 Depth 4 metaG | ecosystem: Environmental > Aquatic > Freshwater > Wetlands | place: USA: Ohio, Lake Erie, Old...
GAAATGCGCTGACCGATCCGGTAAGCAACACGCTGATTGATGAAATTCGCCAATCCGTGTTCAGTGCTTTCCTGAACATCGAGAAAAACAAATTTCACCTGATGGGAGAGCTGTTTGTCTTCGATGACCGTGTATCAGGAGTGGGCGGCGCCACCAGATACACCTCGATCAGCGCCTACTTGCAGCCGGAATTCAAGCTTGGCGAGAGCGGGAGGACTACCTTGTATGCCCGGATCGAAGCTACTCCTCAAGCCGCGCAAGATGGATATCTATCGTTGCTGCCGGAATTTTCGCCCCATCAGGGGTTTGCCGGCCTCCGTTTCGATCTCACGTCAACGCAGGCGATCAAGCTCGAAGCAGGAAGAACAAGCCGACAGGACGGACTTAAGTTCAACTCCATCAGCGCTCAGTGGAGCATGGTGTTGCCCCTGTGAAATATATTATTGCCATTTTGCTTGCCGCCTGCACGCTGCAAGTGATATCAACGGTGCATGCCGAGGAGCAGCGCATCGCGATCGTTACAGGCGCGAGGTCGGGCATCATGTCCATATCTGCCAAAGAGGTGCGCCGAGTTTATCTCGGGGCAAGCGTTGTGCTGAATGGCATTGAAATTAAGCCGCTGCTCAATCAAAGCGATAAATTGGCAGGAGAGGTGTTCTTGCAAAAGGTACTGTTCATGTCCGCAGACGCTTATGAACGGCAACTCATCTCGCGCTCGTTCCAGGGCGGAAGTCGCCCGAAGGTTTTTGAAAATATCACTGATCTGCTTGCTGCGTTGCGCAATGACGATGCAGCCATCACTTTCATGTTGCATGAAACAGCTATCAACATTCCCGGAATCCGTATCATCGGCGATCTATGAGCGCATTGATCAAAGCCAAGCATTTTTTTTCCAGCTACACCGGGCGCATGCTGGTTGGGATGCTGGCCATTCACACCGTTCTGGTGCCGCTGGTTTTTGTCGGTGTGCTGCTCATTCTGCAACACGATTATCAATCCCAATTTATCAATAATGCGCGCTCGCAATCCTATTTGCTGGCAAATCTGATCAGCGAGAACCCTAAGCCTGACAGGATAAAGAGCATCATTAACGATCAATTGCTGGCCGGCCAAGTGATGCTTGCAGGATTCAAAAGCATAGACGCTCCAGCTACCGACGATTTCAGCGAAGATTTTTTCTTCGGTCAAGGCGGCGACAAGATATATCACATCATCGTTCCTGTGCTAGGCCAGAACGATCAGCCAATCGGAAAGCTTCGGGTTGGCTTTGACGAGACTCCGGTAGAGGAACATATCAAACAGACCTACCGCTGGGGGGTGCTGGTGGGGCTTGGTTTCATCGTCGTGTCACTGTTTTTCGTGTTTTTTTTCGGCCATCTTCTTACGCGTTCCTTGCGCCAGTTGCGCGATGCTGCGCGTCGAATTGCCAACGGCAATATCAATGAGCGTCTGGTGATTTCCACCAATATCAACGAAGTCCACGATATGGCAGTAGCCATGGAACACATGCGCAGCAGGCTGGTTTTTCGAGAGCGGGAAGTTGCGTTGCATGCAGCACGACAGAGTGCCGTGCTCGATACCGCAGACGAAGGCATCATTACTCTCGATGAACAATGTCTCATTCAAAGCCTGAATCCTGCCGCGGAGAACATATTCGGTTACCGTCAAGAGGAACTGATCGGCACCCCGTTTTCTCACCTGCTCATACCGAGCGAAATTGAACGCTTCATTTCCCCGCGCGGCCAGCCAATTCCCCTCTCCCATCAAGAACTCACCGGACTGCGCAAATCCGGGGAAAAGTTTTTTCTGCTGCTCTCGATCAGCGAAGGCAATGTCAGCAATACAAGGTTTTTCACGGTAATGGCACAAGACAATAGCGAGCGCCACACCTTTGAAAGAGAGCTGGAATATCTGGCCACTCATGATAACCTGACCGGCCTGCCCAACCGGACATTGCTTTATGATCGCCTGCAGCAGGCGATCACCCAGTGCGCCAGAGCCAAGAAGCTGGCAGCATTATTATTCATCGACCTCGACCGCTTCAAGATTATCAACGATACGCTTGGTCATGCTGCCGGCGACATTGTCCTGAAAGAAGTGGCCGAACGTTTGCGCGGTTGTCTGCGCGAAGGCGACTCGGTCGCCCGCAACGGGGGTGATGAGTTCACGGTGGTGCTGCCGATGCTCAACGACTCCAGCGACGCCGCAGTGATCGCACAAAAAGTCCTTGCCACGCTGCTGCAGCCTTTCATACTGGCTAACCAGAAATTTTCCATCGGCGGCAGTATCGGTATCAGCCTTTATCCGAGTGATGGCGGCGATGCGGACGGCTTGCTGAAAAATGCGGATGCCGCCATGTATCAGGCCAAAACATCAGGCGGAAATTCTTACCGGTTTCATACCGCATCAGTTCAGGGCACCACTTCCTCCTGACAAACTGCCAGCAACGCGTTCCTCAGTGCGTTAATTTGCTCCGGTTGGGCGAGCACAGTGCCGCTGATCCAGAACACATCCTCGGCACGGCTGCCCAAAGTGTTGATCTTGGCGCGATGCAGGCGGATATTGTGTTTGTCAAAAACCAGCGCGATGCGTGCCAATAGTCCCGGGCGATCTCCGGCAATCAGCGAGAGCAGGTGCATTCCCTTGTTGTCAGGTTTGATCCCGATCTCGGTGGTGATGGGGAAGTGCTTTAGTTGGCGGCTGACGCGTCCCGTAGCGGTTGGGGAGATAGGTTTGGCCTGCGCGATCTGTTGCGTCAGCTCGAATTCAATGTAGTTCATGATGTCTCGATATGCGGTGTTGCTGCGCACCGCTTCCATGATCTGGAAGCTGTTCAGCGCATAGCCGTGCCGGGTAGTGTGGATCTTGGCTTCGACGATGGTGTAATTCATCCGCGCAAAAAAATCGCAGATGCGCGCGAACAGGCTACGCTGGTCGTGGCAATACACCATCACCTGCAAGCCTTCTCCGGCACGGCTCAGGCGCGCTTTCACGATGGGCGTGGCGGTGTTCACCTTGAACGCGAGCAATCGGGTATGCCAGGCGATTTCCTGCGCTTCATGATCGAGAAAATAGTTGTCGTCGAGCTGCGCCCACAGCAGTTGGTAAGTTTCCGGCGCGTAGGCGTACAGGTTCAGCGCTTGCGAAGCCTCACTACGAATTGCACCGAGCCGGTCGGCAACCATGCCGTTGCTTAGGTAGCGGCGCGTAAGGCGAAACAGGTCTTCCATCAGCTTGGCTTTCCAAGCGTTCCACACTTTCGGGCTGGTGCCGCGCACGTCCGCGACGGTAAGCAGGTACAGTGCGACCAGGTAGCGGTCGTTCTTGATCTTGTCGGCGAAGTTCGCGATGACCTCGGAATCGGACAAGTCCTGTTTTTGCGCGGTGGCGGAGAGCGTGAGGTGGTGTTCGACCAGCCACACCACCAAGTCGGTGTCGTCGCGGTTGATGCCATGTGATTTGCAAAAGGCGCGCGCATCCTTTTTAGCGAGCTGCGAGTGGTCGCCGCCGCGCCCCTTGGCGATGTCGTGGAACAGGCCGGCGATATACAGCACTTCGGGTCGGGCGAATTCGCCTAGCAGTTTGCTGCACAGAGGGTATTCGTGCGCGAACTCCGGCACGGCGAAGCGACGCAGGTTGCGTACCACCATCAGGATGTGTTCGTCCACGGTGTAGACATGGAACAGGTCGTGCTGCATCTGCCCGACGATGCGCCCGAATGCGGGAATGTACGCGCCGAGGATGCCGTATTGGTTCATCCGCCGCAGCGCGTGCAGCACGCCTTGCGGCTGGCGCAGGATTTCCATGAAGCGCGCCCGGTTCAGCGGGTCGCGGCGGAATGTTGCGTCGATGTGGCGCTGTGCGCGCCACAGTGCGCGCAATGTTTTCGCGCTGAGGTCGGTGAATTCGGGGTGCTGCTCCAGCAGCAGAAAGAGTTCGAAGATCGCTTCAGGTGTGTGTTCGAACAATTGCTCGTCGCGGATATCCAGCAAGGCGCCGATACTTCTGAAGCGCTCGTTCAGCGCATGCATCGGCGGTGCTTCGCGGAACAAATGGTCGTGCAGGTTTTGCAGCAGTATCGTGTTGAATTGGCGAACCGCGCGCCGGGTGTGGTAGTAGCGTTGCATCAGGTGTTCGCTGGCGCGGCGGTTGGCCGATGCGGCGATGCCCATTTGCTCGGCGAGCGCGGTCTGTAAATCGAAGATCAGGCGGTCTTCGCGCCGCTTCGCGAGGTAGTGCAAGCGGATGCGCAAGTCTTGCAGCAGTGCGTCGTGACGTGCGATCTGGCGCGCCTCGGCAGCGGTAATCAGGCCAGCCTTGGCCAGCTCGTTCCAGCGCGTGCCCAAACCTGCCGCACGCGCGATCCAGTTGATGGTTTGCAGGTCGCGCAGGCCGCCGGGGCTTTCCTTGAGATTCGGTTCGAGATTGAAGTCGGCATCGACAAAGCGCTCGTGGCGTTGCTGTTGCTCGCGTTGCTTGGCGAGAAAGAATTGGCGCGGGTCGAGATGCTGATGAACGGCATCGTAAAGTTCATTGAATAATTTTGCATTGCCAATGAGCCGCCGCGCTTCGAGGAGGTTGGTCTGCACGGTGATGTCGGCTGATTCGCTCAGACACTCCGCTACGGTGCGGATGCTGTGGCCGACTTCCAGGCCGATATCCCATAACATGCCGATCAGCGCCTGTAATTTTTGTTGCAAGGCACCATCCGCTTCGGTATCCAGCAGGATCAGCAGGTCGATGTCAGACTTGGGATATAGCTCGCCGCGCCCGTAACCGCCCACCGCGACCAGCGCGATGTGTTCAGGCATCGCGAGCTGTTTCCAGACGCTGCACAGATAGCGGTCGATCAGTTTGCTGTGTGCACTGAGCAGGCGTGCTGCCTTTCCGTGCTGAAGAAAATCTTGCTCCAGGATTGCGCGGTCATTACGCAATGATGAGCGCAATTCCGCGATGGATCCATGGCCAATGGCTTGGCAAGCGTTGTCCACTTGCCCGGTCAGATGGAAGGTGGTTCCATCAGGGATTGGGCGGGGGAGGACAGCCATCGGAAACGGTCAATACTTCATAGCCGGTATCGGTGACGAGTATCGTGTGTTCATATTGCGCCGACAGACTGTGATCCTTGGTGACTACGGTCCAGCCATCGCCTAGCTGTTTGATGCCTGCCTTGCCGGCATTGATCATCGGCTCGATCGTGAAGGTCATGCCCGGTTCGAGTTTCATGCCGGTCTTGGGTTGGCCGTAATGGAGCACTTGTGGTTCTTCATGAAAGGTTTTCCCGATACCGTGTCCGCAAAACTCGCGCACCACGCTGTAGCCCTGCGGCTCGACGAAACTCTGAATGGCATGGCCGATGTCGCCCAGATACCCGCCCGGCTTGACCGCGCGTATGCCGCGCCACATCGCTTTCCAAGTGATCTCGCACAAGCGTCTGGCCTGTATCGATGGCTCGCCGACATAGAACATCCGGCTGCTGTCACCGTGATAACCGTCCTTGATGACGGTGATGTCGAGATTGACGATGTCGCCGTTCTTGAGCACCTTGTCGCTCGGCACCCCGTGACATACCTGATGGTTGATCGAGGTACAGATGGATTTCGGGTAGGGCTTGTGCCCGCTGGGCGCGTAATTGAGCGGGGCAGGGATAGCTTGTTGCACATTGACGATCAGGTCATGGCAGAGCTGGTCCAGTTCGTTGGTGGTCACGCCCGCCTTGACGAACGGGTCGATGTAATCGAGTACCTCGCTGGTCAGTCGACCGGCGATACGCATTTTTTCGATTTCTTGCGGGGTCTTGATGGAAACTGACATATTCCTAGAGTTGATTGCTAAATATCCAAGAATATCACGCGATTCTAAATGTTGACAATTGTGATTGGGAATAAAGCTTTCGCGGTTGCCGGTTTCATTCTGGTTCTTGAAGAAAATATGCTGGAAACGGACTCAAGGTTCAGCATGAACAGGTTTTTGAGCGAACGAAAAGCGGGCTGTTTTCAGCCCGCCTGAAAAATGGGAAGTAGATATCTATCCTGTCACGAGCACTTTTTTTTCTTCTTTGATCACCGAGTGGATCTCAACGCGACGATTTTTTGCACGACCATTCTTGGTTTTGTTGTCGGCCACAGGATTGGCGGGACCTAGTCCTTGAGTGACGATACGATTGGCCGGCACGCCTTTCTTGACCAGGTATTTTTTGACCGATTCAGCACGCGCCAAAGATAGCTTCAGATTTTTCCTTTCGGAGCCGGTGATATCCGAATACCCGATCAATTCGAGTTTGGCATCGGCATGTTGGGCAACGAAGCCTACTACTTCGTCCAGTGACTTAACAACTTTTGATTTTAATTTTGCCGAACCTGTGACAAAGCTGGTGCCTTCAATACGCACCGGCTTTTCTTCCAGCAAAGTCTTCCATGTCTCAGGAACAACTATTGGAGCAGCAGCGACAGGAGCGGGAGCAGGAGCAGCCACAGGAGCCGGCACGGAGGGCGGTAAACTTGACAGGTAAGTCGCCAGCGCTTCGATATCGTGGTCGGTCAGGTGGGTAGTGATGCGGAGCATCATGCCGGATCGGTCATTCTCGCGAACTTCATGCTTGAATTCGGTCAGTTGTTTAATCAGATAGTCTTTGTGCTGGCCACCGAGCACCGGGAACAGGTTATTGTTGAGCGGTTGGCCACTGCCATGCTCGCCATGGCATTTGACGCATCGGAAGGAACCGCTTTCTGGATTGCCCTGCGTATACAGCTTTTCGCCTTCGAGGTATAGCTTTTTCGTAGCCTCATCTTCTATCGGTGCGCCCGTCATCTGCTTCTGGCTGGCGAAATAGGCCGCAATGTCGAACACATCCTGGAATTCGAACACGCTTGTTGCCATATCGGTCATCGTTTCGTTGACGCGGGCTCCGTTCTGGAATTCACGGATTTGTTTCTGGAGATAGTCGGACCACTGCCCGGCGAGTTTGGGAAAAGCGCCTGTTGCACTGTTTCCATCTTCGCCGTGACAACCCTGACACATGGCTGACTTGTCCTTGCCTGCGACAGGGTCTCCGCTACCAGTGCGCTGATTGATCTCTGACGGGGTGTCCGGGTTTTCGATCGCGTAGACGGGTGCTGCGAGCAGCATTACTGCCAGAGCGGCGGCAATGTTTTCCTTGCGGTGCAGTATATGTTTTTCCGGTGGCTTCTTCATACCGGCCTAATTGTTTCTTATATGCTTTGCTGCGTCAATTTTTTTTATTGGAAACAGCACCCTCAGGCTTCGCCCGCCAGCTTGAGCGGCCCGCTGCCGGAGAAACGGTCCAGATAAAGATATATCACCGGCGTGATGAACAATGTGATCACTTGGGAGAACAGCAACCCGCCGACTACGGCAAGCCCCAGCGGCTGGCGCAGTTCCGCGCCAGCGCCAAAGCCGATCGCGATTGGCAATGCGCCCATCAGCGCCGCCGAGGTGGTCATCATGATCGGACGGAATCGCAGCAGGCTGGCGGTGCGGATCGCCTCGCGCGGCGCCATGCCCTGGTTGCGCTGGGCATTGAGCGCGAAGTCTATCATCATGATGGCGTTCTTCTTGACGATGCCGATCAGCATCAGGATGCCGATCATCGCGATGATCGACAGGTCGATGTTGAACAGCCACAACATCGCCAGCGCGCCGGCCGCGGCCGAAGGCAGGCCGGACAATATCGTGATGGGGTGGATGTAGCTTTCATACAGCACGCCCAGCAGCACGTAGATTACCAGCAGCGCGATGACGATCAGGATAATCTGGCTTGATTGCGACGACTGGAATGCCGCTGCGTCGCCGCCGTAGCTGGTGAGTATGCTCACCGGCAGATTGAGTTCGCGCTTGAATTTCTCGATCAGTTTGGAGGCATCGCCAAGCGCCGCGCCGGGCGCCAGATTGAACGAGACGGTTACTGCATTGAGTTGCCCGGTGTGATTGATAGACAAAGGCCCCACTTTGCGCTCGACGGTCGCGATGCTGCTCAGCGATACCAGCGAGCCGTTCTTGCCGCGCACGTATATCTTGCCGAATGCGCTTTCGTCGGCGCGGTCTTCTGCGGGAACCTGCATGATGACCTGGTAGCTGTCGCTCGAAGTGTAGATCGTCGATACCTGGCGTTCCCCGAATGTGCTGTACAACGCGGAACGGATGTCAGCGATCTGCACACCCAGCAGATTGGCCTTGTCGCGGTTGATGTTCAGCTGAGCCTGCAACCCCTTCAGTTGGGAATCGCTGGTGACATCGCGGAAGATCGGTTCATCGCGCATGCGCGACATCAGTTCTTCGGAAGCAGTGCGCAGTTCTTCTGCACGCACGCTGCGCATCACATATTGATAGCGGCTCTTGCTGATGCGCCCGCCCAGCCGGAGGTTCTGGATCGGGTTGATGTAGACATTGACGCCGGGAACAACGCGCACTGCGCGGCGCAGTTCTTCTACCACCTTGTCGATCGGCGGCCGTTCGCTGCGGGGTTTGAGGGTCATGAACAATCGCCCGCTGTTGCTGTCGTTGGCAAAAACGATCAACGTATCCACTGCGGGGTTGGCGCGGATCACATCGCCGGTGCGCTGCAAGAGATCCGAGATCGCGGGAAAGGAAATATCCTCGACTGCTTCCACGGTGATCAGGGCCTGGCCGATATCCTCGTTGGGGAAGAAACCCTTGGGTATGGCCATGAACAGTGCGATAGTGAGGAGCAGGGTGCCGATCGCGATGCCGAGCACTGTGCGTTTATGAAACAGTGCCCAGTCCAGCCCGCGCTCATAGGATGACAGTACGCGGTTGAATCCTCGCTCGAACCATGCGGTCAATTTCAGGCCGGTCCCCGGCCGTTCATGCGGTTTCACATAGCGGCTGGCCAGCAACGGGATCAGCGTGAGCGATGCCAGTGCGGATACCAGCACGGCGATACCAACCACTGCCGCAAATTCATGGAACAGCAAACCGATCACGCCGGGCATGAAAAATATGGGGATGAATACCGCAACCAGCGAAAACGAAATCGAGAGGATGGTAAAGCTGATCTCCTTCGACCCTTGCAGCGCGGCCTGCAGCGGCGGCATGCCGCCCTCGACATGGCGCACGATGTTCTCCAGCACCACGATGGCATCGTCCACCACCAGTCCGACTGCAAGCGTGATGCCGAGCAGCGAAATATTGTCCATGCTGTATCCGAAGGCACTCATCAGCGCTACCGTCCCCAGCAGCGAGATCGGCAGCGTCAGCGCGGGGATGAAGGTGGCGGTGGCCTTGCGCAGAAACAGGAATATGACCAGCACGACGAGGATGACCGTAATTGTCAAGGTGATCTTCACGTCGTGGATGGCGTTACGGATCGACACCGAGCGGTCATTGCGCAGTTTGAGCTGCACGGATGAGGGCATTTGCGCAATCAGTCTGGGCATCGCCTGCTTGATTGCATCCACCGTCGCGACGGTGTTGGCGCCCGGCTGACGCTGCACCGAGAGAGTGATGGCCCGTTCGCCGTTGGCCCAGCTCGCCGTCTTGACAGATTCCACACTGTCCTCGACCGTCGCGACATCGGAGAGCCGTACCGGGGCGCCGCTCGGGGAGGTGGCCACGACCAGATTAGCGAATGCAGCCGCATCGCGAAGCTGCCGGTTGGCCTGGATGATGAGTGTCTGGCGCGGTCCGTCCAGCGTGCCGACCGGCGAGTTGGCGTTGGCGCTGTGCAGTGCGTTGGCGATGTCATCCAGGGTCAGGTTGTGCGTCGCAAGCGCTTCCGGGCGCACGCGCACGCGCACCGCATATTTCTTCTGGCCGTTGATGTTAACCTGTGCCACACCGGAAAGTGTCGAAAGCGTCGGCGAGATCAGGTTGCTGGCGAAACTGTTCAGGTCCGAGAGCGGCATCGATGGCGAGGTCAGGGAAAGGAAGATGACCGGCGCATCGGCGGGGTTGACCTTCTGATAGGACGGCGGAGTGGTCATCTCTGCCGGCAGTGAGCGTTGCGCGCGCAGCAAAGCCGCCTGTACATCGATCGATGCGCTGTCGATACTGCGGTCCTGGTCGAATTCCAGCGTGATCGAGGTGTTGCCCAGTGTGCTGGACGAACTGATCACCGATATGCCCGAGATCGTAGAGAACTGGCGCTCGAGTGGCGTCGCGACCGAAGAGGCCATCGTCTCGGGACTCGCGCCGGGCAGCGTAGCGTTGACCGAGATCGTGGGCGTATCGTAGCTCGGCAATGCGGCAATCGGGATATCGCCGTAAGCGATGATGCCGGCCAGCACTGCGGAGGCCGACAGCAGCACGGTCATGACCGGGCGGCGAATGCACAACTCGGAGAGGTTCATTGCTTGCCCGTGCTGTTGGGTTGTACGGCGGCCTTGCCGGCCGTGGCTGGTGTATTTGGGGAATGGATGGGCGGCTTGTCAGCTTTTGTACCAGTTGTTATGCCGCCGGCTTCAACTACAACGCTACCGGGCCTGAGATTCTGCGCGCCCTCAACAACGACACGTGCGCCCAACTTGATGCCCTCGACTACGGCGAAGCCGTCCTGGATCAAACGCACATTGATTGGCAGAGAAGCAACCTTGTTATCTTCCCCGATCACGTAAAGGAATTTATTTTCCGGCCCAGCCTGCACTGCCTGCGCAGGAACTGTCAGGGCACCAGCCAGATTGCGCGGTGCCAGCGCCACTGTGACGAACATGCCGGGCCAGAGGCGATGGTCTGCATTGGGGAATTCTGCTTTGAGACGAATTGTTCCACTTGCCGTATCCACCGAGTTGTCGATGAATACCAGACGGCCGTTTAGATCTGATTGGTTGGCCGAATCCAGCTTTGCGCTGACGGGCACCTTGCCTTTGGCAAATGCCTGCTGCAATCCGGCAAGTTCCCGTTCCGGCAAAGTGAAGCTGACGTTGATCGGATCAAGCTGTGTAATGCTCACCAGTACAGCGCCACTTGCGGTCGACGTGCCAGGTTGCACCAGACTTCCGGGATATACCGAAATGGCGCCCGTGCGACCGGCAATCGGCGCAGTGATCTCGTCGAAACTACGCGCCACGCGGGCTGCCTCCGCAGCAGCCAAGTCGACTGCAAGCTGGCCGCGCAATACATCCACCTGATTCTGCGCCGTATCAAACTCGGACTGCGAAATGTATTCCTGACGCAACAGTCCGCGCTGACGTTCGAGGTTACGTTCGGCATTTGCCAGGTCGGCGCGATCCTTGACCACCTGTGCCTCTGCCTTGCTGAGGTTGGCATCTTCGGTGCGCGAATCAAGGGTGAACAATCTGTCGCCCTTGCGAACGAACTGGCCTTCCTTGATATGCACCGTTTTGACCATGGCACTGATCTGCGGCCGCACGTCTACTGTTTGCAACGCTGATACCGTACCGTTTGCCGTGAGCCTGACCGATACGTCAGTCTGCATGACTGGGGCACTTACCACCTGAAAGGCGCCTGCTCCCTTGGCGTTGCCAGCGGTGCCCTGGGCACGCCATATCCAAATGCCAGCAGCCAGTGCGATGAGTAAAATGGCGGCCATAGAAATCAACATGCGCCGCTTGGCGCGTGCCGAAGATTTTTTGTGGGGTGCAGCTTCCATCTAAAAGGCGCTCCTGGAAGATACCAGTTATAAACATCATGGATGTTGGGATGGGATACCGCTTATTGGTAGCGCAACGCCTCTATCGGATCGAGGCGCGCTGCCTTGCGTGCCGGATAGAAGCCGAAGAAAATTCCCACCGCTGCCGCAACGCTGAAAGCCACGATGATCGAGCTGCCCGAGATGATGACCATCGTGCCGGTCAGAGCGTCGGTTAGCAATGCGCCGCCGATTCCCAATAGCAGACCGATGAAGCAGCCGACCACCGAGATGATGATGGCTTCGAGCAGGAATTGCAGCAGGATGTCCCTTTCTCGTGCTCCGATCGCCATGCGGATGCCGATCTCGCGGGTGCGTTCGGTGACCGAGACCAGCATGATGTTCATGATGCCGATGCCACCAACCAGCAGCGAAACCGAGGCGATCGCACCGAGCAGCAGCGACATGACCCGCGTGCTTTCTGCGGCGGAGTCTGCGGCCGCGGTGAGGTTGCGCAGGAAGAAGTCATTATCCATTCCTTCACGTATCCGGTGCCGCTGACGCAACAGATCAGTCATGGATTTTTGCACTTCCGGCATGATTTCCTGGGTGGTGGTCTGTACCATCATCATGCGCACCGAACCCGGAAACTGGGAACCGAATACCTGGCGTTGTGCTGTAGTGAGCGGGATGATGATGGTGTCGTCCTGATCGCGCCCGTCCATCCCCTGGCCTTTGAGCGCCAATGTCCCGAGCACGACGAACGGGCTTTGCCGGATGCGAAAGGTCTTGCCGACCGGATCTTCATCACCGAATAAATTATCCGCAGCAGTTTTTCCGATCAACGCGACACGCGTGGCTGAGCGCACATCCGAATCTGTGAATGCATCACCGGAGGCTATGGGCCAGGAGCGCGCTTCCAGATAGGCTGGTGTTGTGCCGATGACGGAGGTGTTCCAGTTATTCGGCCCATATACGATTTGCGCACTGCCGGGATGTATCGGCGCGACAGCCTGCACACCGGGCAGTTCGGCGATCGCATCCGCATCGCCGGTGTTTAAAGTATATCCGCCGCCCCCGCCGGATCGCACACCACCTGTCGAAGTACTCCCTGAAATCAGTACGAACAGGTTGCTGCCCATCGCCGCGATGGTTTGTTTGATCGCATATTGCGCGCCTTGCCCGATCGACATCATCAGTACCACCGCACCGACGCCGATCACCATGCCAAGCATGGTGAGCATCGTGCGCAGACGGTTTGCGCCCATCGCGCGCCAGGCTTCGCCGAGCATCGCGAGCATCATGCGGTCACCACCTGTTGAAGCATATTCTGGTCGCTGACGATGCGCCCGTCGAGGAAGCGGACCTTGCGTTTGGCGTGGCGGGCGATGTCCTCTTCGTGTGTCACCAGCACGATAGTGATACCTTCGCGGTTCAGTTCCTCGAACAACATCATGATCTCTTCGCTGGTCTGGCTGTCCAGGTTTCCGGTCGGTTCGTCTGCAAGAATCAGGCGCGGGCGGTTGACCAGGGCGCGCGCGATCGCGACGCGTTGTTGCTGGCCGCCGGAAATCTTGTTGGGCAGGGAGGCCGCTTTATCTGCCAGCCCCACTTTGGCCAACAGTTCGTGTGCCCGCTGATGGC
>Ga0153916_10002591_pt1 | contig 13206 bp, 13 predicted proteins | sample Opewatmetagenome_FD_109642 | JGI IMG/M metagenome (GOLD analysis project Ga0153916, IMG submission 109642) | Freshwater wetland microbial communities from Ohio, USA - Open water 3 Core 3 Depth 4 metaG | ecosystem: Environmental > Aquatic > Freshwater > Wetlands | place: USA: Ohio, Lake Erie...
CGTGCTGTCGCCGCTGGCGGCGTACCTGCGCGAGCACGCCGATGTCGGCGTCGTCGCGCCGAAGTTGCTGGATGACGACGGCACCTTGCAGCTCAGTTGCCGTGCGTTCCCCGGCTACTCGACGGCGTTCTTCAACCGTTACTCGGCCCTGACGCGGCTTTTCCCCGGAAACCGCGCATCCAGTCGCTACCTCATGTCAGACTTCGACCACGCATCGGTGCGCGACGTCGACTGGTTGAGCGGCGCCGCGCTGATGTTTCCGCGCGCGCTGTTCGACGTCCTCGGCGGCTGGGACGCCGGCTTCTTCCTGTTCAACGAGGACGTCGACTTCTGCCGCCGCGTCCACGACGCCGGCTACCGCGTCGTCTACGATCCCGAGGTCGCCGTGTACCACCGCATCGGCATCAGCACGAGCGCCGCGCCCCGCGTGATCATCGAGCGACACAAGAGCATGTGGCGCTACTACCGCAAGCACTTGCGCGGAAACTTCCTGCGGGACGCCGTGACCGGCGCGGGCATCGCAACACGATGCGGCTACGTGCTCGCCATGTCGGGCGCGCGGAAGCTGGCCGGGCGCGCTCGCTAGTCCTGCTCGTGCGACGCGCTCTCCGGCGCGAAGACGCGCTGCCGCAGCCAGACGATGCTGCGGCTGTTCCACAGCGTCACGATGTAGCCGAGCCGCAGCAGCGTCCCCGACACCAGCACGACCAGCGCCAGAAACACGGCGCTCTGGAACCACGTGTTCGAGATGTAATGGATCACGATCGCGCTCACCGAGAACAATGCCGCCAGCGAATAGACCACCACCAGCGTGCCGCGCGGCCCCACGCCCAGCTGCTCCAGGCGGTGGTGCATGTGGTCCTCGTCGCCGATCATCGGATGGCGGTGCTGCAGCGTGCGCCGCACCGCCGCCAGCGATAGGTCGAGGACCGGGTAGCCGAGCGCGATCAGCGGCACGGCAACGAAGATCTGTTCCGACGGGCCCGTCGACGCCCGGATCGACAGTGTGCCGAGCACGAATCCCAGCACGTACGCGCCCGAGTCGCCGATGAAGATCGATGCCGACGGCAGGTTGAACGGCAGCAGCCCCAGCCCCGCGCCGGCGAGCACTACCAGCAGCAGTGCGACCGTCGGGTGCGACCCGTGCGCCGCGATCTGCGCCATCGTCACGCACGCGAAGATCGCGACGCCCAGCGCCACCCCGTCGCGGCCGTCGATGAAGTTGAACGCGTTCGTCGCCGCCACGATCCACACCACCGTCACCACCAGCCCCGCCGGACCGAGGTGGATCGCCGGCCCCCACGGCAGGCCCACGTCGTCGATGCGGTAGCCGGCGGCGTACGCCGCGATGCCGCCGCCGACGAACACCGCCAGCCGCAGCGCCGGGCTCGTCAGCCGCACGTCATCCAGGAACCCGATGAGGAACACGGCCGAGACAGCCGCCAGCAGCCCGAGCAGGCTGCCCGACTTCGGCGAGAGGAACTCGCGCGCGTGGCTGGAGACTACGGAAGCGAGAACCGGCGTCAGTGCGAACGTCGCCAGGAAGACGACGCCGCCCCAGCGGGGCCGCTCGGCCTCGCCGCGCACGTTGAACAGCCCCACGTACCGCTCCGTGCGCGAGAGCGCGAGCAGCAGGACCGACGTCAGCAGGCCGACGCCGATCGACAGGGCGAGCGTGATCAGATAGATATCGAGCATGAGCCCCGAGCTGCCCCGTTGGCCTCACTAGACTACCACACCCCTCACATAACCAAGCCTTTCAGGGCGACCTTATGTCGCGTTCACCGTAGACGCTATCGCCCCCGCGCCAGCGATCTGCCGCACCTGTCTGCGCCCTCGGGCGCAATCGTCGTGTTCCCCGTCGCCCTCCGTGGCCATCTGTGTCATCTGTGCCATCTGTGGTTTCTTCCTGACCCTGCCGATACCCTGCACGCATGCCGCACACCTTCATCGCCGCCGTCGACCTCGGCGCGTCCAACATGCGCGTCGTCATCGCCAACGAGGACGGCGAGATCGAGGCGCGCCGCCACGGCCCCCTGCCCGCCGGCTCGCCGGAGGAGGTGCTCGCGAGCGTCGGCCGCACCGTGGACGACCTCGTGCGGGGCGTCTGGGTCGGCGCGAAGGTCGCCGCGATCGGCATCGTGCTGCCCGGCGTGGTCGACCCCGCCGGCGGCAGCGTCGCCTCCGTCGCCAACATGCCGGGCTGGGACAGCGTGCCCATCGCCGACCTGCTCGGAGTGCCGCGCGGCGTGCCCGTGGCGATGGAGAACGACGCCAACGCCGCCGCCGTCGGCGAGGGCTGGCTCGGCGCCGCGAAAGGCATGCGCGACTTCGTCTTCATCGCGCTCGGTACCGGCATCGGCGCCGGCCTCGTGCTCGACGGGCGGCTGCACCGCGGCGCCCATTTCGTCGCCGGAGAGGTGGCGTTCTTCCCGATGACCCGCGAGCAGATCCGCGCCGGCGACTGGGAGCATTGCCTCGAAGGCCAGGTCGGCGGCCGCGCCGCCGCTCGGCGGGCAATCGAGCTGCTCGGCAGGCACGCGAAGGCCGCGGACCTGTTCGAGGCGGCGAAGGCCGGCGACGCGGCCGCCGTCGCCTGGCTCACTGAGACGCAGGAGTACCTGGCGATGGCCGTCGCCGACGTCGCGGCGCTCGTCGACCCGGAGGCCGTGATCTTCGGGGGCGGCGTCGCCATGGCGCAGGGCGAGTGGTTCCTGGGGCCGGTGCGCGACCTCGCCGTGCGCTGCACGCCGGGCCGGCCGAAGATCACGCTATCGTCGCTGGGCGAGGACGCTCAGATCGTGGGCGCGGTGCGGCTCGCGTTGGATAAGCTGGGGGACGGATGATCGTGATGCGAACACGCGCCGGACGCAACGTCCCGCTCCTCGTCGCCGCGCTACTGCTCGCGGCAGCCGCACTGGCCTTCGGCCCGTGCGCATCGGGCAAGCGCGGCGCGGCGCCTCTCGGGCGTCCTCTTGCCGACGGCGAGTCGATCGGCAAGATCGACCCCGCGTCGAACAGCACGGCCATCTCGATGAAGGTGCACGTGCTGATCGCCGTCGAGTGCCGCAACGACCACCTGTACATCCGCACCAACGTCGAGAATCTCGACGCCCCGATGCGATGCACGGACCTCCAGCCCGGTGCCGTGTTCAATCCATACTTCGGCAACCCGGTCTCCATCACTTACAGTGGGGGACAGGTCACCATCGAGAACGCTACCATCGGCAAGATCGCCATTCGCGCGACGGACCCGCGCGTCACGGAGGTCAATGTCACGCCCGGACCCTGACGCCTACTTCATGGGCATCGCACTCGCCGTGCGTACGCGCGCCAACTGCACCGGCCGCCGCGTCGGCGCCGTGATCGTGCGCGACCGCCGCATCCTCAGCTCCGGCTACAACGGCACGCCGTCGAAGATGCTGAACTGCGAGGAGGGCGGCTGCCACCGCTGCGCCCATCCCCGGGCCTACGCGCCCGGCGAAGGCTACGACCTCTGCATCTGCGTCCACGCCGAGCAGAACGCGCTGCTCGCCGCCGCCCGCTTCGGCGTCGCCATCGAGGACTGCACGCTCTACACGACCCTGCAGCCGTGCTTCGGCTGCCTCAAGGAGATCCTGCAGGCCAACGTGCGCGAGGTCTGCTACCTCCAGACGTGGGAGTCGCGCTTCGCCGAGCAGTACGCCGCACTCGTCGACCGCCTCGGCCGCGAACGCTTCCGCCAGGTCGTTATCCCTGACCCCGACGCGCAGTGGGCGCTCGGCCGCACCGGCGTCGCGCTGGAGCGCGCCCTCGGCCACGAGGTCCTCGGCGACTGACGGCGCACTTGTCCGCAATTCGACCCCGCCGTAGTATCCGCTCGATGAAGCGGATCGGAGGCTTACGATGACCTTCCGCGCCGGTGCCGCCGAGGTCGTCATCACGCCGCCCGTCGGCACCCTGCTCGACGGCTACAGCGGCCGCGAGGGCGGCGCCGCCGGCGTCCACGATGACCTCCACGCGCGCGCCCTTGTCCTCGATGACGGCGCCACGCAGGCGGCGCTCGTCGGTTGCGACCTCATCGGCGTCGACCGCCGGCTCGTTGCCGCAGTGCGCGAGCGAGCCGCCTCCGCGACCGGCATCCCGCCCGCCAGCATCATGGTCGCCGCCACGCACACGCACGCCGGTCCGGCCGGCCTCCGCCGCGACCTCGACGAGCCGCTGACGGAGATCATGGCCCGCACGATCGCCGGCGCGATCGAGGCAGCGCACCGCGCGCTGCGTCCCGCCGTACTGAAGGCCGGCCGCGGCAGCGTCGACAGCGTCAGCCAGAGCCGCCGCGACCCGGACGGCCCCTACGACGACGCGCTCCGCGTCCTGCTGCTCGATTCGCCCGACCCGTCCGACGGAGCAGTGGCCTCGCTGGTGAACTTCGCCTGTCACCCGACCGTGCTCTACCGCACCAACATGCTGATCTCGGCCGACTACCCCGGCCACGCCGTCCGCACCGTGCAGGGCGTGCTCGGCGACGCGCCTGTCGTCTTCCTCAACGGCGCCTGCGGCGACGTCAACCCGGCGTGGATCGAGCAGCGCCACGACGAGGCTCGCCGCGTCGGCACGATCGTCGGCAGCGAGGCGGCGCGCCGGCTGCAGGAGCTGCGGCCGCTCGGCGCGCAGCACAAGGTCTGGACCATCCGCTGGGACGAGATCTCGGACAAGCCGGTGACGTCCGGCGAGCTGGTCGCGCCCGGCATCCGCGCACTCAGCCGCAACGTCGCGGTGCCGCTGCGCCGCCTGCAGCCGCCGCCGTGGTACGACGAGCGCCTCGCCGAGCTGGAGCGCCAGCGCCATGACGTCCGATCCGGCGATGTCGAGGGCCTGCGCCGCGTCATGGAACAGGTCGTGCGGCTTCGTACCGAGAAGGGCGTTGCGGAGCGCATGCGCGTCGGCGGCGAGCCGCGCTTCGCCCGCCCGGAGATCCAGGCCATCCGTCTAGGCGACGGCTGCGTCATCCTCGGCCTGCCCGGCGAGTTCTTCGTCGAGACGGCCCGCGCCATCCAGGCCGCCGCGGGCATCCCGCACCTCCTCGTCGCCTGTTATGCCAACCATTACGTCGGCTATCTCGTGCCGAAGCACGCGTTCGACGAGGGCGGCTACGAGCCCGGCGTCACCATGCTCGACGAGACCGCCGAGGAGACGATCCGGCTCGCCGCGATCGACCTGCTCCGCGAGATCGTCGCCTGACCCGGCCCGCGCGCCCGCCGCGCGGCTCCGAAATTCGCCGTCAAATCCCTTCCGGGCGGCTAACCCGCGGGCGGCTCAGCACGTAGAATGGGGCCACCATGAAACGCGTCCTTGTTTTCGAAGCGCACGGCGACGACATGGAGTTCTTCGCCGGCGGCACCGTCGCCAAGTTCTGCGGCCTTGGCCACGAAGTGACGCTCGTCGCAGCCACGGACAACGACAAGGGTTCGTTCGAGCTGTCGGCCGAAGAGCTGCGCGCCGTCCGCAACAGGGAGCTGAACGGCGCGGCGCGTGCGCTCGGCATCAGGCACGTGATCCCGCTCGGCTACTCCGACGGCGATCTCGCCTACCAGGCGACGCCGGACCAGCTCCGTGGCCAGTTCATGCGCATCATCCGCGAGCTGAAGCCCGACATCGTCATCACCTGGGACCCCTTCACGCCGTACGAGGGTCACGCCGACCACCGCGCCGTCGCCGTCGCCGCCAGCGAGGCCGCCAGCTTCTCGCACTTCCCGCTCTACTACCCGGATCAGCTCCGCGACGGCCTGGCGCCCCACTACGTCAGCGAGACGTGGTTCTTCGCCAAAGCGCCGCGCGACCAGAACAAGTTCGTCGACATCGACGGCTATATCGACAAGAAGATCGAGGCGCTGTACCAGCACGAGGCGCAGATGGTGCTGACGATCGCCGACATGCAACACCACCTGCGCGCGTCCGGCCTCAACGTGCCGTGGCTCGCGGAGCTGGACCCGCACGATTACCGGGAGGCGATCGCCAGCCGCATGAAGGCGGCCGCCCGCGGCGTCGCCGACCGCGCCGGCCTCGGCTGCACGTTCGCCGAGGGCTTCCGCCGCACGCGCTACGGCGGCATCGAGTCGCTCGCGAAGGACCAGCAGATACCGGAGGACGTCTAGTGAAGCTGGGATGCAGCTCCTGGTCGTACCACGCGGCGTTCCGCGCCGGGCGCATCGACCTCCGCGAGTGGCTGCGCGTCTGCGCCGAGGAGCTGGAGCTGGACGGCGTCGAGCTCGTAGACCTCCACTTCCCGACCACCGACCCCGTCTACCTCCGCGACCTCAAGAAGCTGTGTACCGACCTGCAGCTCACGATCAGCGGCGTCGCCGTCAGCAACGACTTCGGCCCGGACGACCGCCGCGCGCGGGAGACGCAGAAGGTGCAGCAGTGGTGCGACATCGCCGCCTACCTGGGCGCGCCGGTCGTGCGCGTCTTCGCCGGCTGGCTGCCGGTCCATCGTGAAGAGCCGGAGCAGGGCCGCATCGTCGGCCTGCTGCGCAAGGTCTTCGGTCAGCGGCAGCCCAACACACGCCGCATCTGGTCCGATGTCACCTGGGCGCTGCGCCAGTGCGCCGACTACGCCGCCGAGCGCGGCGTCGTGCTCGCGCTGCAGAACAACCGCAGCGACGGCATCGTCGGCACACCCTGGCAGATCGCGCAGTGCGTCAACGACGTCGGCTCGCCCTGGCTGCGTCTCTGCCTCGACCCCGGCGACCTCGCCGACCGCGCCGGCATCGATGCGGCGCTCTCGCGCGTCGTGCAGGTGCACGCGCGGATGCGCGACGTGGCCGACGACGGCAGCGACCGTCGCATCCATTGGCCGGAGATCCTGCGGATGCTCAAGCTCGCCCGCTATCGCGGCTTCGTCCACGTCGATTACGAGGGTGTGGAGGAACCGGAGACGGCCGTGCCCCGCGCGGTGGGCTACGTCCGCGGGCTGCTCCACGTGATCGAGCGTCAGCAGCTCCTGCAGGCGCCGTCGCCGGAGACCGAGCAGCAGCCGGCCCCCGTCGAGCCGGCCCTGGCGCGCGATACGACCCGGGAAGCGGAGGCGCCGGTCGCGCGGTGACGATCCGGGCTGTCCTCTTCGACCTCGGCCACACGCTCTGGGACATCGGGCCGCAGCGGGGCGCGCTCGAACGCGCCTACAGCGACCTGCGCGTGACGCTGGCAGCGCGCCTTGGTCGCGACGACCTGCCGCCCGCCGCCGATTTCCAGGCGGCCGTGCGCGACGTGCTGCACGAAGCCTCCGAGACCTACTTCACGAACGGCGAACACGTCGACCAGCCGCCGTCGTGGACCTGGGTCGACCTCGGCTGCCGCGCGCTCGGGATCGAGCTGGCCCGCGCGCTGCTCGTCGAGATTACGCCGCCGCTGTTCGCCACCGAGATTGACAGCCTCGTCTGCGACGAAGGCACGCGCGAAGCCGTGGCCGACCTGCACGATCGCGGCTACCGGCTCGGCTGCATCACCAACACCCTGGCCGACACGGCGGCGATCCGCACCATGCTGCACATCCACGGCATGGCAGAGCTGATGGAGAGCGTCGTCGTGTCGGCCGATGAGGGCTGGCGCAAGCCGCACCGTTCGCTCTTCGACAAGGCCATGCGCGAGCTGGACGTGACGCCGCCCGAGTCGCTGTTCGTCGGCGACAGCCCGCTGCATGACGTCGGCGGCGCGAAGGCGGCCGGCATGCGCGCCGTGCTCACCCGCCAGTACGTCGCACGCCCGATCGATGGCTTCGAGCCGCAGCCGGACGCGATCATCGACCACGTGCGCGAGCTGCCGGACGTCATTCGCCGACTGGACGCTCGTTGAAACAGGCGGGTTGATTCAGCCGCGCATGCGCTCGCTGGAGGCGCGGGCGAGCGGATTGACCGGGCGCGGTGCGACCTTCGCGTGCTCCTCCCGCTCGCGCTTCGCCTGCTCCAGGTCGCCCTCGGCGCTCTCCAGCAGGTCCTTGGCGGACGTGCCGTCCTCCGGGAAGCAGACGATCGCCACGGACGCCTTCAGCGGCTCCGGCGAACCCTCGTTGCCGAACACCGACACCTGCGACAGGCTGGCGAGCAGCCGCGTCGTCACCGACACTGCCGCCGCGCGGTTCGTCTCGGGCAGCAGCACCGCAAACTCGTCATCGCCGAGCCGCGCCACGATCTCCGGCGGAGACACGGCCTCCGCGAGACTCACCGCGGCGCTCCGCAACAGGCGATCGCCCATCGACTGGCCGTACTGTGCGTTGAACGCGCCGAAGTCGTCGAGGTCGATGACGACCACCGACAGCGTCTTCGCGTAGCGCCCGCAACGCACCAGCTCCTGCTCGATCGTATCGGAGATGTAGCGCCGGTTGTACACCCATGTCACGGGATCGATGTCGTTGAACCGCGCCGTGTCCTCCTGCGTCGCGATGTCGCGCATCGCCAGCGTGAAGTGACCGACCAGCAGCTCGACGATCTCGGCATCGATGTCCGTCTTGTCGAAGCCGAAGGCCACCATCCCGTACGGCTCGCCTTCGACGAGCATCGGGACGAGCGCGACCTTCTTGATGCCCAGCTTCTCTTCGGCGGCGTCCACGGTCTCGCGCGGGACGGCGTCGCCCCAGAAATCGACCATCGAGTTGCGGATGACGACTTCGCCGCCGTCGATGACCAGCCGGCGGAAGTGGCTCATCGGCAGATCCAGCTCGAGCGCGGTCAGGTCTTCCTGGAAGGCCTCCATCGCCCGCTCCAGGTGCGGCTCCACGATCCCCTCCAGCGGCGCCGCGCTCAGCACGTCCCGCTTCTTGTCGAGGACCAGCGGGTACACGAACACGGCCTCCGTCACCTTCGGCGCCTGCTCGATGAACGCGCCGACGATCTCGCTGGCGCTGCCCGCGCTGTGCAGGAAGAGCGACAGGATCACCAGGTCGAACAGGCGCCCCTCGCGCCCGGCCGGCCGCGCCTCGTCGAGCGACTCGATCGCGACGAAGGGCTCCGGCGCCTGCGCCTTGCCGTCCTTCTTGAGCGGTAGCCACCGCATGAGCCTCTGCTACTCCTCTGCCAGCTTCACGACCATCGTCGTGTCGTTGTGCACTTCGACCTTCGCCCCACGCGACATCGCCCGCGCCACGGCCTGCTCCAGGATCTCCGGCGCCAGCTCGTGCATCATCTCGACGGAGATGATCGCCACACCGTTGCTGTAGCTCAGCAGCGACATGTCCCGCACGCCGTCCATGCCCAGCAACGCCCTGTGCAGGGGCACCAGGTCGACGCCGCGGCGCTTGTCCTCGACCGTCAGCCGGTAGGTGCGCGGCAGCAGGTCCAGCCCCCGCTTGGGCTCCGCGTGCAGCGGCGGCAGCGGCTGCGGAATGGGGCGCGTGTCGATCACCGCCTCCTCCCGCTGGGACTCGACCAGATGCTCGGCCGTCGCGGTGTGCGGCGACGGGTCGCGGAAGATCGCCGGCCGCACCGGCTGGCCGAGCGGAATGCGCGGCATCGTCGGTCCGTCGTCCCACTCCTCGTCATCGACGACCTGCTGCCCCGGGCGGACGCCCGCACCGGCGACCGCAAGCGCTGCGTCAACCCGCGCCTGCAGCTCTCGCAGCATCCCCTGCATCGCTCCGACCTCCTGCCGAAGCGCGTGCAGCTCCGCCGCAAAACGGCCGTCGGTCGCCGCCGGCTCCGGCTGCGGCGACGTCATTGGCGCGGCGACCGGACGTAGGACGGGAGCGTGGGATTCGGCGACGGGCAACTCGATGGCAGGCTCGGGCGGGCGCGGAACAGCTTCCGCCTCTTGCGCCGCCCGCGCCGCGGCCACCCGGCGGATCGTCGCCTCGATCACGTCTTCGTCCGCCGCGGCCGCCTTCGCCGCCGCGGGGGCCTCCCGTTCGACAGGCTCGGCAGCCGCGGGCTCAGGATCAGGTTCGATCTCGTCCTGTGGGGCGTCCTCCGCTGGCATCGGCGGCGCGGCCTCCTGCCCGTCGCCGCCCGCGGCGGCTTCGCGAGCGGCCTTGGCCTCGGCCACACGGCGGATCGTCGCCTCGATCAGGTCCTCGTCGGGGTCGTTGCTCATGCGCGCACTCCGGGAGGGGAATTCCCTACTCTCATCTAGTTCTCGGCAGAATGAACGGGGGCCAACATGCACCCCGGAGCCCGATTCGGGCCGCCAGCCGCGGATCATGCCAAGTCGCCCGGCCCACGCTACAATGCCGGGCGATGCGCCTCCTGCTGATCAACGGCCCCAATCTGAACACGCTCGGCGCGCGCGAGCCCGAGATCTACGGCACGACGACCCTCCCTGAGGTCGAGCGGGCCGTGGCCGAACGGGCGGCCGGTCTGGGCGCCGAGGTCCACGCCTTCCAGTCGAACGCCGAGGGCGCCATCATCGACTGGCTCCAACACGAGCAATCGGACGCGGGCGGCCTGATCATCAACGCCGGCGCCCTCACCCACTCCAGCATCGCCCTGCGCGACGCGGTCGCCGCCTGCGGCCTGCCGGCCGTCGAGGTGCATATCTCTAACGTCTGGAAACGCGAGCTCTTCCGTCACGAGTCACTCCTCTCGCCCGTCGTCAACGGCGCCATCGTCGGGCTGGGTGTGCAGGGCTACCTGCTGGCCGTCGACGCGCTCGTCACGATGATCAAAGGGGTCGAGTAGCAATGTTCGCGCGACCCCGGCCAGCCCCGATCCCGCCCGACCGCTAGCAAGGACTCACGCATGAACGACCGTGTCACGCGACTCCGCCGCGCGCTCGAAAAGCACGAGCTGGACGGCGCCCTGATCTCCAACGCCCAGAACCGCCGCTACCTCAGCGGCTTCACCGGCTCGGCCGGGTACTTGCTGATCACGGCGGACGACGCAATCATCGCCACCGACTTCCGGTACTACGAGCAGAGCGCGGCGCAGGCGCCCGACTTCCGTCTCCACAAGGTCGCCAACGGCTTCGACGCCTGGGCGCCCGGGCTCCTCGCCGGCCTCGGCGGCAAGAAGATCGCGTTCGAGGCCAACGACATGACCGTCGCGACCCACCAGCAGTTCAAGAAGACGATCGCGGCGCTGCCGGAGCCCGAGCGTCCGTCGCTCGTCCCGACGCCGAACCTCGTCGAGTCGCTGCGCCTGTTCAAGGAGCCGGCGGAGGTCGAGGCGCTGCAGAAGGCCGTCGACCTCGGCGACGCGGCATTCACGCACGTCGCGGAACGCGTCGAGCCGGGCTGGGCCGAGAAGCAGGTCGCGTGGGAGATCGAAAAGTACATCCGCGAGCACGGCGGTGACGGCCTCTCATTCGACACCATCGTCGCCGGCGGCCCCTGGGGCGCGATGCCGCACGCCTACCCGCGTGACCGCAAGCTCGAGCCGGGCGAGGGCGTCGTCATCGACATGGGTTGCGAGGTCGACGGCTACATGTCGGACCTGACGCGCACCATCTTCCTCGGCAAACCCGACGACCAGTTCCGCAAGATCTACGATGTCGTCCTCACCGCGCAGCTCACCGCCGAGGAGATGGTGAAGCCCGGCATGACCGGCGAGGAGTGCCACATGATCGCCCACAAGGTGATCGAGGCCGCCGGTTACGGCGAGACGTTTGGCCACGGCCTGGGCCACGGCATCGGCCTGCAGGTGCATGAGGCGCCGCGCGTCGCCCGCACGTCGACCGACGAGCTGAAGGACCGCATGGTGTTCACGATCGAGCCCGGGATCTACGTCACCGGCTGGGGCGGCGTCCGCATCGAGGACATGGTCGTGCTCGAAAACGGCAAAGCCCGCGTGATGAGCCGCGCGCCGAAGCTGCGGTTCGCCGGCTGAGCGCGTCTGGAGCGACGATGCCGGTTTCGTTAAGTTGTTGGAACGCACACAGGAGCACGGGAGGAACATCTCCGCATGATTTCGACGGGTGACATGAAGCGCGGCGCGACCATCGAGCTGGATGGGCGCGTCTACCAGGTGATGGAGTTCGCCCACATCAAGATGGGGCGCGGCTCCGCGCAGATGCGCATGAAGCTGCGCGACGTCCGCCGCGGCGACATCATCGAGCGCACCTTCCAGGCCGGTGAGAAGTGGCCGCGCGTCCGCGTCGAGCGCATCGCCATGCAGTTCAGCTATGGCGAAGACGACATCATGTACTTCATGAACACGGAGACCTACGACCAGGTCCCGCTCACGAAGGCACAGGTCGGCGACGCGAAGGACTTCCTCGCCGAGAACGGCACCTGCGACGTCCTCTTCCTCGGCGACGAGCCGATCGGCATCGAGCTGCCGTCATCCGTCGTGCTCAAGATCACCAAGTGCGACCCCGGCGTGAAGGGCGACACCGCCACCGGCGCGACCAAGCCTGCGACGCTGGAGACCGGCCTCGTCGTCAACGTCCCCCTCTTCGTCAACGAGGGCGACCGCATCAAGGTCAACACCAGCACCGGCGACTACCAGGAGCGGGCGTAGGGAGAGGATGGCTTCGGGACGGAGCCTCAGTTCCGTCCGAGACTCCGTGCCGCGCCATCGCGCCACATTGCGCTGATCCGCGCATTTGTTCGAAAATGCCTTCATGCACGTCTACGCCGTCCGCGAAGTCACCGCGTACTTGCGCGAGCTGTTCGAGTCGAACCCGCACCTCAGCGACCTCTGGATCGCCGGTGAGTGCTCGAACGTCAGCCGCCCCGCCTCCGGCCACGTCTACTTCACGCTGAAGGACGGCGAGGCTCAGCTCCGCGCCGCTTTCTTCCAGCGCCGCGCCGGCCCTGCGAACACCACCGCCCGCCTCGTCGAGAACGGCGCGGCGATCGTCGCCCACGGCCGCATCGGCATGTACGAGCAGCGCGGCGAGCTGCAGCTCTACGTCGACTTCGTGCAGCCGGAGGGCGTCGGCGCTCTCCAGGCGGAGTTCGAGCGGCTGAAGGCCCGGCTCGAGCAGGAGGGCCTCTTCGACGAGTCGCGCAAGCGCCCGCTGCCGCGCTTCCCGCGCAAGATCGGCGTCGTCACGTCGGAGTCCGGCGCCGTCTTCCACGACATCTGCCACGTTCTGGAACGCCGCTGGCCGCTCGCCGAGGTCGTCCTCGCCCCGACGCCCGTGCAGGGCCCCGCCGCCGTCGCCGGCATCATCGGCGGCATCGAGCAGCTCAACCGCCGTGGCGACGTCGACGTGATCATCGCCGGCCGCGGCGGCGGCTCCATCGAGGAGTTGTGGGCGTTCAACGACGAGCTGGTGGCGCGCGCCATCTTC
>Ga0153916_10002592_pt1 | contig 13202 bp, 10 predicted proteins | sample Opewatmetagenome_FD_109642 | JGI IMG/M metagenome (GOLD analysis project Ga0153916, IMG submission 109642) | Freshwater wetland microbial communities from Ohio, USA - Open water 3 Core 3 Depth 4 metaG | ecosystem: Environmental > Aquatic > Freshwater > Wetlands | place: USA: Ohio, Lake Erie...
CACTCGGCCACCCATCCACGCTGTGCTTCCTATGGACCTGTTCGAGTCGCAGCTTGCCTATCCTTCTCAAGTCTATCAGACGGAAAGTCGGCGGCAAGCCTGGTGAGGTCTGCGGTGGTCTGCCCTCTTTGCGTGCCTTTCTGCGCTATTCGGCAAAGGTCCCCAGTTGAGGTTGCTCGGCGCGGAGATAGTCTTCGTAGCGCATGCTCACCGAGATCCGGTGGTCGCCGGCGTTGAAGTTGATGATCTCGTTCTGGCCCAGCCGCCGGTCGCAGAGCGTTGCCAGGCCGAACAGGCTGCCGAACGGGGGAATAGAGCCGGGTTGAAGGCCGGTCAATTGCTCGACCTCCTCCCGGGTGGCAAACCGCAGCTTCCTCCAGCCCTCGGCCCGGCGGGCCTCGCCGCTGGCCAGTTTCCGGTCGGCGGGAATGACGAACATCACGAACCGGTCGTCGCCCCGGCAAACGAGCGCCTTGGCACCGCTCGCCAGCGTCGTGCCTCGCACCTCGGCCGCCTGCTGGCTGGTGTAGACCGGCTCGTGGCGCAACACCTCGAAGGGAACGGCATGCTGCGCGAGCAGATCGCGGATACGCTCGAAGACGGATTCCGGGGTCTCCATGGCGATCCCCACCGGATGGTCATTCCCCGCCCGCTTTGGGCGAGTATGAGGCATAAGCCCCAAGCGTAAGCTTATCCTCCGGCGGACGCTTCTCCCTGTCCGCCGGATGGCGATACTGCCAGGCCAAGGGTGGCTCCGTTCCGCTCTCCCGGACCCCGGGCGGCGGAGGCACTTCGAGTCTCTCGGCCGGCACGCGGGACGTCGCCGAGCGAGCCATCTGGCGGGTCAAGCGGTAATCGTGCTGGGCCGGGGCCGCAAAGAGGGAGCCCTGGACGCGCCGGACCAGATTGGTCGCGGGGTCCAGCCCGGTGCCTTCCACCCCGCCGAAGTCCCCACTGAACCAGTTGGACTCGCCCCTGAGGTTCTCGAGCTTCGCTCCGCCCCGCGCGGCGGCGATCTTCTGGCCGTTCTGCCGGGTGCCGCCGTCGGAGACCAGGTTGCCCACCAGGTGCGCGTTCGCCTTGGGTGCCGAGAGCTCGAGGACCGGGGAGATGAAGGGAGTGACGATGGTGTTGAAGACCAGGTACGCCGTGCCGTCGTGCTGCCGCCCGCCGTCCTGGCCGAAATGGATCACGGCCCGGTTCCCCGGGCACTTGGGGTCCTTGACCACGACGTTGCCCATCAGCACGGCGTGGCTCTGCGGTCGGGCGGTTTCGGCGGCGTCCACCAGGTCGAACTCGCGGTTGGCCGAATGGTGAACGTAGCAATACTGGACGAGGGTGTGGTGGGCCCGGCTTTTCACGTTGTGGCCCGTGAGGCTGGAATGCACCTCGCAGAAGCTGAGCGTGACGCTTGTGCCGCCCAGGTACAGGTTGTGGTTGTAGCCGGGGTCGGCCGGGTCTCCGTTGTGGTGAATCTCGCAGTGCTCGATCCGCTGGTCCACCGCCGTCTCGTTCGTCCCGTCGCCGTTGGACATGATTCCCATGTCGTTGTCGTGGATCGAGCAGTTGCGCACCCGCACGCGGTTGGCCTGGTTGATCCGCACCGCGGCGCCGTTATGGCTGTCGTTGTGGGCGGCCAGCAGCTCGAACCCTTCCAGGACGCAGTCGTCGGTTCCGCGATTGAACTGGAAGATTGCGCGGGGCGTGCTGCCGGCGCCGGAGTAGTTGAAGCCCCTGCCGGAGATCTTCACGCGGCGGCCGCCGTGCGACGGCGCCGCGCGGAACGTGAGGCCCTTCTGGCGGACGTAGACGGCGGTCTTTTCGTACGGCTCGCCGCCTTCGCGGGGGTGGACCAGGATCACGTCCCCCGGCCCGGCCCGCGCGTTGGCCTCCTCGATCCGCAGGAACTGCTTGCCCGGCCCCACCTCGAGCGTGTTGCCCCGGGCCGGCCCGGACAAGCCGGCGCCGATCCCCAAGATCAAGAGGAGCATCGTCGCGCTGGAGAGACTTCCTCGGGCAGGTGTGCGGTGGTCCATCTTCTGGCAAGCTCCTGGGTCTGTGCGAAACGATGCCTCCGGAGGGCGGCATGCGGATCAGGGTTCCTCCCAGACGGGCTTAAGCGAGGCCGCCTCGTCACCGCAGACCTGGGCGAGCTGCAGCCCCGTGGCTTGCGCGGTGTAGAAGATGCGGCCGTTGGAGACCACGCCGCCAACGCACTCCCGGCTGTCGACGGCCGGCCCGGAGGACACCAACTTGTTTGCGGCCCCGAGATCGATCATGTCCATGTTGCTGCCGAGGAGGTAGGGCTCGGAGAGGGTGAATCGCGTGCAGGCATAGGCGAAGTTGAAGCGGGAGACGATCTTGCCCGTCTTCCTGTCCAGCAGGTAGCCATCCTTGCCCGATGCGTTGGCAAAAAGGTACTTCTCGCCCACGGAGACCACGTTGACGGCGGAAGCGACCGGCTCGGACTCCCAGACCAGGGAGCCGTCCTGCGCGCTCAGGCAGCGGACCAGGCGGTTGTTGGTCTTTTCGCGGGGCTGGTTGTACCCGCCGAGGTAAAGACGCCCGTCCTTGCCGGATATCGTGCAGCCGGCCGTCACGGAATAGTCCGTGGTTGACCAGAGGACCTTTCCCGTAGCCGGGTCCAGGGCGGCGGTCAGGCCGTTGGGTCCGGGAAGGCCCCGCCGTCGCGCCGCATAGCCGAAGAACGTCGAGTAGTAGAGCGTGCTGCCCAGCAGGCACAAGCCGCAGTCGTTGCCGCCGGTTCCCAGGTGGGAGAAGTCGCGGCTCCAGACCTCGCGGCCCGTCTGGATGTCCCATGCCCGGATCAAGGGGAGGTTGTCCTGGGGATAGTAGGGATTGTCGTGGGTGTAGATCCAGCTCATGATCTCCGCCGCGTCGGGCGCCGGCTCGGGCGTCCCCTTGAAGACAAACGGCCTGGCCGTTCCCTGGACTGCGTAGCGCCCCGAGCCGAACCCGTAGATCGCCAAGTTCTTGAAGATGACCGGTGGGGCTTGCCGGCTCCAACTTGGAGAGCCGGTGAAGGGAGCTTCCCAGAGCAACGCGCCGGTCGCCGCGTCCAGGCAGCGAAGCCGCGACTGCTGCATCCCGGCCTGGGGCACCAGGAGGCGCTCGCCGGAGTAGATCGGCGAAGTGAAGGAGAGGTACACGCCGGGGAAATAGCGCCGCCACAAGAGCCGGCCGGTCTCCTGCTCGACGGCGAAGATCTGCCCTTCCGCCGTGTGCGTATACATCCGGCCCCCGCCGCAGACCGGCAAGTGCTTGAAGGTCCCCTCGTAACGCCGGATCCACTGGATCCGCAGCGGCGGTCGGATGCCCTGCTCGTTGGAGTTGGTGTTGGCCAGGTTGCCGTAGTTGGTGAACCAGTCGTAGCGGGGATCGGCCAGCTTGCTGGTGAGCGGGCTGCGGAGCCTCGACAGAGCGAGGTCTTTCGAGGGCAAAGGAGCCTTGCCGCCGGGGCCAAGGACGTACAGATATCCGTCTTCGCAGCCGAAGTAGACGCGGCCGTCACAAACGGCGACCGGGGCGGAGATGGCCTTTCCGAAAGCGGTCTGGAACGACCATGCCTTTCCCGTCCCGGAAAGGGGCACCACGTAGAGGCTCCCGTCCAGGCCGCCGTAGACGCCCACCTCCCCGAGCAGGATCGGCGGCGCGATCGACGGGTAGCCTCCAAGAACCGTGGGCTGCTTCTCTCCCGGCCGGTGCCTGCAAAAGGCGAAGCCTGCCTCCGGGCGGCAGCGGTAGACGTCCCGGCCGCGGACGCTCACCGAGCAGAAGCTGAGGAGGCCGGGCAGGTTGATGGCGGTCTGGGTCCCGGGGACGAAATCGGTCTCGACCTTGCCGTCGCGGAGCCGGAGGATCTCGACCCGGCCGGCGTTGTCCCGGCGGTGCCACTGCCGGTAGACCGCTCCGTCTTCCGCGATGCTCTGCCCGAACGTGGCGGGGAACTCGCTCCCGGCGTTATCCGGGACGAGGCCCACGCCGCCTAGCGCGGCCCGGTCGCCGGCGTCTTCCAGCCAGACGGTCCGGCCGCCGGCGGGCCAGACGAGGGTCTTGCCGTGCGCTGCGGCGTCGGTCGAGCAGCAGAACTGGTCGCGCCAGGTGACTCGGCCCCGCTTGAAACGCAGCCAGTCGTCGCCGCTCCAGCGGTCCCCGGGAAAGCTCAACACTTCCTTGACGAAATCCCAGGTCCAGCAGAGGGTGCCGTCGGGCTCAACGGCATACGCTCGCGAGCCGAGGGTCACGAAGTAGACCCGGCCGTTGGCCACCACCGGCGCGCTGAAGATCGGCTCGCCGCAGGCGATCTCGCGGACACTCTTCCCGGACGCCGCGTCGAGCACGTGGTACCGCCCGGCCGTCGTGCCGAAATGAAGGTATCGCCCGGCCATGGCCGGCGAGGAGACGTTGTTGCAGTTGGCGTGTCCGCCGCGGGTCGGGACCGTCCAGAGGACGCGGAGGCTGGCCGCGTCAAGACAGAAGGCCACGCCCGCCGCGTCCACCGCGTAGATCCGCCCGTCGGCGACCACCGGCGAGGTGAGGATGGCGTCGCTCAAGGGGACCGCGCCGATCAGACCCAACGGCGTGATGATGCTTCGCTCCGGCACGTTCCCCGAGTGCCGGCAGTCGTACTTGAACTGGAGCCAGTTCTCTCCGCCGTAAGCGGCCCGGCCGATAACGGCCGCCAGCGCCACCGCCGCGATCAGGACAATCTGGAGCGACCTGGACATGCTTCGCCTCCATCGAGTAAGTGCCGGAGTCCCCGCCAGTATACACCCAGCGGCCACAGTCCACTACACCCTCAAGCGGCCCCGGGGGGTATTGCACTTTTCGATCCGTCAGGTTATCCAGGAGGCGTGGAGAAAGAACCCACGAGCCCGTGGACCCTGTTGGAGAATGACCATGAGCAAGTCTCGGTGGTGGACGTTGGCTGCACTGATCGCACTCGTGACCCTCACGTCCGGCGGCGCGTGGGCCGGCGACGAGCCGGGCGCGACTCCCGCGAAGAAGATCAAAGTGCTCGTCGTCACCGGCGGCCACGGTTTCCCCGTCGAGCCCTTCCGCAACGTCTTCAAAGGGTTTCCCGACATGGCCTGCACGTTTGTTGAGGAGAAGGAAGGGGGCGAGGCCTTCGACGACGTGGGCAAGTGGGACTACGACGCGATCGTGCTCTACAACTACCTCAAGAAGCCCTCGGAGAAGCGGCAAGAGAACTTCTTGAAGCTGATGGACAAGGGCGTCGGCCTGGTCGTCCTGCACCACGCCATCCACGGCTACCAGGCCTGGCCGGAGTTCATGAAGATCGTCGGCCTGACCTCCTGGCTTGGCGGCGCCAAGGACAACGTGGATTTCAAGGTCCACATCGAAGATCCCCAACACCCGATCACCAAGGGATTGGCCGACTTTGCCATCAACGACGAGACGTACCGGGGTCACGGCGTCGACCCGAAGGCCCGCGTCCTCCTGACCACCGACGAGCCGACCAACGCGAAGCCGGTCGCATGGGTCCACACCTATCGGAAGTCGCGGGTCTGCTATTACCAGTTGGGCCACGGCACCAGCGCGTACGCCAACCCGCAGTTCGCCACGATCCTGGCCCGCGCGATCCGCTGGACGGCCGGGCGAGACAAGAGTGAGTGAGTAGGACAGGCGTCCCGCCTGTCCGCGCGCTTGTAGGACAGGCGTCCCGCCGGGTCGAGTGAGTAGCACAGGCGTCCCGCCTGTCCGTGCCCCGGGTCCGGCGAGACGCTAGTCCTGCCGAATGCGCCGGTGGTTCGCTACTGCGGTTCGACACGAAGGGCCATCAACAGGATCGCGATCCCCAGCGCGGCGTCGAGCGGCCCTTCCGCCACTTTCCAGAAGAGCGGCATCCCTTCCAGCCAATCGATGACCCCCAGCGCCAGCCCAAACGCCACCGTGGTAGCCCCGAGGTATGCGAGCACCGGCCGATACCGCTTCAAGTCGAACGAGGCCAGCCACACCAGCCCGCCGAGGATCGCGTAGAACGCCGAGGTGGATCGGGCCAGGTAGCCCACGACCGGCTCCTCGGGCAGCTTCCCCATCCCGAGCCACCGGTGGATCGCGTCCATCCACGCGTACGGCGCCGCCACGAACACCAAGGCCAGCAGCGACACGCTCCCCAGGATCCGCAGAAACGCCCGGAAGACACGTTCTTGGCTGAGCATCGTCGGATTCTCCTGGTGTTCAGGAAGCGGTTCTACCCAGGTCTAGCCTGAGGTAGTCTACGGCCTCCGGCATGCCGACGGCAAGCGAGGGGAGGCCACGGAGGGAGTCCTGCCGGTTCGCGCCGCATTGCGTGTTTCCCCCGACTGGTGTAGGATAGAGGACAGGGAGAGCCCTTCAGGTTCCCAGGGGAATCGGCCGATTGTTGCCGCGCGTCGAGGGCGGACTTGTCGGAGGGTGAACGCATGAGACTCATCCAGTTCCAGGCGGTCGTGGGGGCGGAACAGGTGATCCGCCCGCCGGAGGGCGTAACCCTGCCGGAAGGCGCCGTCGAGGTCACGGTGCGCCCGGTTCCCGAGGCGGGCACGGCTGATCCCTCCGCTCTGGCCGGCACGCGCGGATGGCTGCTCGATCTGGCGGCAGAGGCGGAACGCTCGGCGGACGTAATGCCCGCCGACCTGGCCGAGCACCACGATCACTACGCGCACGGGACGCCACTTGGATGACCGAGGTGTTCGCGGACTCCTTCTACTACCTCGCCCTGCTGAACGCGTCGGATCGCTTTCACGCGGCCGCCGTGGCGGCCACGCAGTCGCTCCGCTCTCCGCTGCTGACGACCTCATGGATCCTCACCGAGGTGGCCGACGCGATGTCTGCTCCCGCGGTTCGCCATCGGGCACACCGTCTCCTTCAGCGCATTGCGGCGGATCCCAACACCCGGCTGATCGCCGCAAGTCCCGAGTGGTACGACCGCGGCCTCGCTCTCTACCGCGCCCGACCCGATAAGTCCTGGTCGCTCACCGACTGCATCAGCTTCGAAGTGATGAAGGAGCACGGCATCGCCGAGGCCCTCACGGGAGACCGTCACTTCATCCAAGCCGGATTCCGGCCACTCTTGATCGAAGCTGGCGACTCATATTGATACTCGCGTCGCGACTCCAGAGTGCTCTTGGGCGATCCGCCTGTGCGAGGGTCAGTGACGATGCGCGGCACCCTGAGGGCGCCAGGAGGCATTCTGCTCAAGCATAGCCTAAGCGCTGTAGCATAACCTGTGCGCTAGTCTCCTGACTCAGTTGAACACTCTGGACAAGTAGGCTCATTGTCGCGAACACGAAAAGGTTCTCCACATGTCCCACATTTCCGCACAACCTGGCGCACCGCAGAGTCCGAAAAACTCAACTGATTCATGACTCCCTGTTGAAGGATGTTCTCGTACCTGAATGAGTAGTCCGGCCCATGTTGCACGAGTTCGATTCGGATTCGGTAGTAGTCTGCATACCGGCGAGCGCCTTCTTGGGCACCCACTGTTGTGACGATGATCGCCTTCGCTTGATCTGGCGTCTCCGAGTGTGCAAGAACGTCATCGAGCGTAGCCTTGACAATCTTCACGTGGTGTAGCTGGACTGGACGTTCGGCCAACCGCTTGCATTCCACGATCACGAGAGTCGGCACTGCGAAACTGCGATCCACGAATGAAACATCGATTTGATGCGGTTGACCGGAGATGCCCTGTATCGTGTTGTTGCGACCCCAACCAAGGTCCGTGATTGCGCGTTGCGTTCCTCTCACGTTTTCTATCAACTGAGCGATGAATCGCTCATAATCGTCACTCTCGGAGCTCATGGCTTTCTCCGTTCCCCCTGATCACCTAGCCATGCACCGCCGCCTCGAAAACGGCCACGATCGGGCGAGAGACGGCCGGCAGCGGGAATTCTTCCAGGTAGAGTTCCGTCGCTTCCTTCAGGTTGGCGATCGCTTCCTCAACGGTCTTTCCTTGACTTACCGTGCCCACTTCAGGACATTCCGCGACGTAGAGGTCCTCTTCTTTGTGAAGCACGGCGGTAAACACTTGTGTCGGCATCTTGACATCTCCCGAGTCGGCCGGTCGACATACCCCACGCTCATCATCCGCATGGAGCACTGCCGCCTTCCACGTAGTCTAGCGGTTTCGCCATGCCCACGGCAAGCGGGGCATGGGATGACGTTCCCCTCGATCGAGGAGGGGCGGCGCGCCACTTTAGTGCCCCGGGACGCTTCGGCCAACCGCCATTGCAGTTCTCCCCCGGGGGAACTAGGATGAGACATGACGCCCGGCAACCGGCGAAGGGAGAGTGTGCGCGATTGCGACCGCTTCGGGGAGCATCGAGATGCGATCCAACAAAGCGGACAGGAAGTCGAGGAAAGCCGTTGTGGCTCGCGGGTTTGGGCTGGCCCTGGCAGCGGCAGGCGCCGTGGTTGTCGGCGGTGTGTGGGCCCAGGCGGCCCCGCCGGAGAATCTGGCCCGGAAGGCGAGGGCCTGGGCAAGCTCGGAGCATAACGACCAGTACCTGGCGCGGTTTGCGATCGATGGCAAGATCCCCGCGGCCGCGAGCACGGCGGCGGACCTCGCCGCGGCGTGGTGTGTGCTCAAGGCCCGCTCGGGCGATAAGGCGGAGTTCCGCCTCCAGTGGGAGAAACCGGTCGAGCTGGCCGAGCTGGTTTACTGGGGCCGGACCACGTGGTTCATCAACGAGTGCTGGAAAGACTACGAAGTCTACCTGGACGACGCCAGTCGGCCGGCCGCCAAGGGGACGTTCCAGATGGTCCACGGTCCGCAGCGGGTGAAGATCCCCAGGGGCAAGGTTTCCAAGGTCACGCTGAAGTTTCTGAATTCGTACGGCGGGTACAATCCGGGGGCGCTGGAGATCCAGGCGTTCGCCCAAAGCCCCTCGGACAAGGTCCTCGCCCGGATGGGGCGGATGGGCAGCGGCGGCCTGGCCACCATGCCCTGGGTCGAGAAGAACGATCCAAAACAGATCCGGGCGCTCGTCGGCCAACTGGCCCGCACGCACGGGGACAAGTACGCCCAGGCACGCGAGCACCTGGCGCGGCTCGAGAAGCTGGAAGAGCTGCGAACAAGCGCGCTGGGTGGCACTGCGGCCTCGTCCCGCAGTGCGGCAGTCACGGTTGGACAAGCCAACCGTGGCACCCCCCCGGCACCGCCGGAAGACGCAGCCAGCGAAGATCGCCTGGACCAGATCCGCGACGAGCTGGAGAAGCTCGAGCGCGACGTGCTCTTGTTCGACATCGACAAGGTTGCCGTCATCCAGCGGCACGAGATCGAGGCGACGCACGTCTACACGTATCACTACGAGGGCTTCCGGGCCGGCGGCGGGCTGTACGTGGTGTCGCTTGCGGACCCCGCGGCCAGGCCGAAGCTGCTGGTCGAGTCCCCCACCGGGCAGATCCTCGACCTGGACCTGTCGTACGACGGCCGCAAGATCCTCTTCAGTTGGCGGCAGAAGCAGGACGAGGGGTATCACCTTTGGACGATCGACGTCGACGGCGGGCACCTGAGGCAGCTCACCCAAGGGCCGTGGCACGACTACAACGGCGCCTGGCTCCCCGACGGCGGGATCGTCTTCCTGAGCACCCGGGAGCCCCAGTTCGCCTACTGCTGGCACGCCCCGGTCGGAATCCTGCACCGGATGAACGCCGACGGCTCGGGCGTGGTGAGGATCTCGGGCAATTACCTCAACGACTTCACGCCGATCGTGCTCGACGACGGCCGGATCATTTACAGCCGCTGGGAATACGTCGACCGGCCGGCGATCCCCATCCAGAGCCTCTGGACGATCAACCCGGACGGCACGAACCTGTTGGGGTATTTCGGGAACCGGGTGATCTCGCCGGCCACGTTCATGGAGGCCCGGTCGATCCCCGGCACGACGAAGGTTCTTTGCACGATGACCGGCCACAACGGCCCGACGCGGGGGGCGATCGGCGTCGTCGACCGCTCCCAGGGGGTCAACGCCCAGGAGGCGATTCATAACCTCACCCCGGACGTGCCCGTGCCCAAGGTCAACGAGGGCTGCGGCAACTTCGACGGGACGAAGCAGTACAGCGGGCCGTATCCGCTGGACGCCCTGCGGTTTTTGGTCTCGATCCGCGGGCCGCTCTTGGTGCGGACCCTCTCCGGCGAGTGCCAGTCGGTAGCCTTGCCGATGCCCGAGAACGGCATGCAGTGGCTTGCGGCCCAGCCGGTGCGTCCGCGTCGGCGCCCACCGGCAATCGCGTCGACCTTGCCGCCGGCCTCCGACCCGTACGCCACGCTCTTCGTCCAGGACGTCTACAACGGCCTGGAGCCGTACGTCCGGCGGGGCGAAGTCAAGACGATCCGCGTGGTCCGCGAGATGCCCAAGTCGGTGCGGATCGACCCCAGCTTCCGGGCGTTCGGCTTCCAGTTCCCGGTGATCTCCTGCGGGGCGACGTACGCGGCCAAGATGGTGCTGGGCGACGTGCCGGTCGAGCCCGACGGCTCGGCCTGCTTCCGCGTCCCGGCCGGCATCCCGGTCTACTTCATGGCCCTGGACGCCGAAGGCCGGGCCGTGCAGCGGATGCGGAGCTTCACGCATCTCATGCCGGGCGAGGTCCAGGGATGCGTCGGCTGCCACGAGCACCGCATGCAGACCGCCCGCCCGCAGTCGTCCCAGGCTTATTCCGCCGTGCCAAGGGAGCTGCGGCCGCCGGAGTGGGGCGTCGGCGGCTTCGACTACTCGCGGATCGTCCAGCCGGTGCTCGATAAGTACTGCGTCGAGTGTCACGATTCGGTCCAGGCCCCCAAGCGGGTCGATCTCAGCGGCGGCAAGACCGACTTCTTCAACGTCTCGTACGACGTGCTGGCCCGGGAGAACCAGGGCGGACGCGGCAGCCCTTACGTCAACTGGATCCCCAGCTACAACGGCCAGGAGTGGAACATTTTGGAGGTCCGGACGAGGACCTGGGGCTCGCCGGTCAGCAGGCTAGCCGAGATCGTGCTGGGCGGCCACCCGGACGAGAAGGGCAAGCCGCGGTTCCAGATGGACGAGCCCAGCCGGCGGCGGATCCTCTCGTGGATCGACCTCAACGTGCCCTACTACGGCTCCAGCGAGACGGCCTATCCCGAGAAACCCGGCTGCCGGCAGATCCTGCCCGACAACCTGGAAAAGACCCTCGCGGAGGTGGCCAAGCGGCGGTGCGCCGAGTGCCACAAGGAGGGCAAGGTCCCGCGGCGGGAATGGACCCGCATCACCGAGCCGGAGTTGAACCCTTTCCTGGTGGCCCCCTTGGCCAAGTCGGCCGGCGGCAGCCAGCAATGCGGCAAGGCGGCGTTCCCCTCGAAGCAGGACCCGGACTACCAGGCGATCCTCGCCACGTTCAAGCCGGTCCAGGAGATGCTTGCCCGCCGCCCGCGGATGGACATGCCCGGCGGCAAGCCGGCCCCCGACGTCTGCCGGACCTGCCAATGACGAGCCAAACCGACAAGCCGATCGTCGTCGGACTGGGCGAGCTCCTGTGGGATTGCTTTGCCGATCGGCGATTGCCCGGCGGGGCCCCGGCCAACGTCGCCTTCCACGCCTGCCAGCTCGGGTGTCTGGGGATCGCCTGTTCCCGCGTGGGCCGAGACGCCCTGGGGGACGAGCTGGTCGATTTCCTCCGCTCTCAAGACCTGCGGACCGACTGGGTGCAGCGCGATCCCGACCACCGCACCGGAACGGTCACTGTCGACACCTCGCGGCCGGAGCACCCCCGCTTCACGATCCACGAGGACATGGCTTGGGACTACATCGAGTTCGACGCCGCCCTGGAGGATCTGGCGTCCCGGGCGGACGCGATCTGCTTCGGCACCCTGGCCCAGCGCTCGCCCCAGTCGCGGCGGACGATCGACCGGGCGGTGCGGGCGGCCCGCCCGGCGTGCCTGGTGGTCTACGACGTCAACCTCCGCCAGCACTTCTTCGACCGCGATTGGGTCGAGCAGTCGCTGGCGACGTCCCGCGTCGTGAAGCTCAGCGCCGACGAGGTCGTCCAACTGGACAGGCTCTTGGGCCTCGGCCAGTCGGGGCACGAGGGTTTTGCCCGGGCCATCCAGGGGCGTTTCGGCGTCGAGACGGTCTGCATCACCCGGGGCGCGCAGGGCTGCCTGCTCGTCGGGCCCGAGCAAGCGGTCGACGGCCCGGGCGTGCCCGTGAGACTGGCCGACGCGGTGGGCGCCGGCGACGCCTTTGCCGCGGCCTTGATCCTGGGTCAGCTTCGCGGCTGGCCGCTGGAGCGGCAGGCCGCGTTTGCCAACGGGGTGGGCGCCCTGGTGGCGGGCCGGCCGGGGGCGATGCCCCCGCTCCGCGACCAGTTCGCCCGGCTTGCCGCCGCCGGTATGATTGATCAGGGTCCTGCGACGCGCTGAACAACCGAGGGTACCCGTGAGCATCTACAAACCCTGCGACATCCGCGGGATCGCCGCCACCGAGCTGACCGCCGAGTTGTATCGCCGCTGGGGCTTGGCGCTGGGAGCGCAGGTCGAGCCGGCGGCCAAGTTCGTCGTGGGCGGGGACGTGCGGGCCTCGACGCCGGAGTTCCTGGATGCCCTCATCAAGGGTTTGTGCCAGGCGGGGGTCGACCTGGTCGACCTGGGGCCCCTGCCCACGCCGATGATCTACTACGCCAAGCGGCGACTCAGGGCTGCCGGCTGCGCGATCGTCACCGCCTCGCACAATCCGGCGGAGGTCAATGGCTTGAAGTGGATGATCGGCGACCGGCCGCCGTCGCGGCAGGACGTCCGCGCGCTGCGGCAGGCGGCCGAGCAACGGCGGCCCAAGCGCGACAGCCGGCGGGCGACGAAGCCCCGCGGCCTGGACGTGACCTTCGACTACGTGGCCTGGCTCCAGGAGACCTGGATGGACGCGCCCCCGATGCCGCGGCCCGTCGTGCTCGACGCGATGCACGGCGTCTGGGCGCGGCGCGCGCGGCGCTATCTCCAGGCCATCTTCCCGCACTCGATCTTCTCGGCGATCCACGACGAGCCGGACGGCTCCTTTGCCGGCCGCATCCCCGACTGCTCGCGGACCGAGCTTCTGGAGGATCTTTCGCAGGCGGTCTACCAGCAGCGGGCCGCGCTGGGCATCGCCTTCGACGGCGACGGGGACCGGGTGGCGTTTGTGGACGACGACGGCAATCCGCTCACCGCGGAAGAAGCCACCTGGGTGCTG